>Ga0316207_10000889_pt1 | contig 41713 bp, 33 predicted proteins | sample 6weekpyrite_MG_FD_204943 | JGI IMG/M metagenome (GOLD analysis project Ga0316207, IMG submission 204943) | Microbial mat bacterial communities from mineral coupon in-situ incubated in ocean water Damariscotta River, Maine, United States -... | ecosystem: Environmental > Aquatic > Marine >... | reverse complement strand
GGATTAGCTTTAGTGGCTGGTAAAAAACGGGTACCGAGACCAGCAACAGGAAATACAGCTTTACGAATTCTAGACATTACGACTTCACTTCTTATTTAATATTGTCTTTATGGTATCAACTTTTGATCACAAAACATAATGTGACATTTCTATGTCAGGTTCTTATACAGACAATCTGTTTTACGCGTATTGATGAATAAACATATCGATAAACCGTTGTTTTTCAGTCTCAGGCAATACATTAATACCGGCCGCACCTTCCCGACCACCGCCGGTTTCAAACTGACTGCATAGTGTACCTGCTCCGGCTTTATTGACCTGCGGTGCTCTCACACTCACCTGATAGGTGTCAGCTCCTGTTTCAGTGATTAGCGCATGTGCTCTTTCGGGATATTTATTTGATAAATCATTACCCAGAACACCACTGACCCGGCGACACCATTTCTCTGCCGGCAACATAAAAATAGCCGATTTACTGGTTTTAATCGCCGGCTCTAATGCCTCGGCTTTGGCCATATCATCGTAGTACCCTGCCTTTAAAGTTTGGAACACAGTTTCATTGGCAATGAAATCGAATGGATTTTCATAAGGCTGCATGGCTTTGTACAGTTCGATCGGTGTGAAATGCAGATCATCAAGTGACGCACCATAACCATTATAATTAATACAGATTCCCAGCTCTCGGAGCTGATCTTTCTGCATATGGTCAAGGCCTTGCTGGTCTGCTAATTTTTCAGCACTTGCCATCATATTATCACCGTAAGCCGCGGCAATTGCCCAGAGCACATATTGATGACCGAGATATTCACTAACCAGCAAGCTGGTACAGGTATCAGGCGAAGTATCAATGGTAGCGGTGAAGTTTTCATCTACTGGCAGCTCGCCAGGTAGGTGATGATCGAAATACATCACCTTGCAGCCCGCCTGTAACAATGCATTAACGGCATCAGTATTTTTAGCCAGCGAAATATCTAGCACCAGAACCTCATCACCTTCACTAGCCACTACATTTTTCACTAACTGGATATCTCTTTTCACCCCGGTAATTAGCTCAGATTCAGCCGGATGCGCCAGACGCATCTGGTGTAGCGCACAAATACCATCAGCATCGCCATTAAACACATCTATTTTTTTCACTGAGACTCCAATTGTAATTTGATGGGAAGATTATGAGTTTATGATATAGTCTCCAGCTGTTAAATCCTATTAAGAATAAATTCCAGCGACTATGTCTGATTCAAATTCCAACGATTCATCATCAAAAAGCCCCAATGCCATCTGGCATCATGCCACGATTACCCGCGAGAAACGTGAAGAGCTACATAATCACAAAAGCTTGCTGCTCTGGTTTACAGGTTTATCAGGCGCAGGAAAATCGACACTGGCTCACGCACTGGAAGACCGCCTTTATAATATGGGTTGCAGTACTTATGTGCTTGATGGTGATAATGTCCGTCATGGATTATGCGGTGATTTGAGTTTTAGCGATGAAGATCGTAAAGAGAACATTCGACGCATTGCCAATGTTGCTAAGCTGTTTACCGATGCCGGCGTGATTGTATTAACCGCTTTTATTTCACCCTTCCGTGAAGACCGCCGACTAGCCCGTAATTTAATGCAACATGGGGACTTTCTCGAGGTTTACTGCAATTCATCAATTGAAACCTGCGAAAAACGCGATGTTAAAGGTCTATATAAAAAGGCCCGCAATGGTGAGATACCTCATTTCACTGGTATTTCTTCACCCTACGAAACACCAGAAAAGCCTGAAATAGAGATCAAGACTGACCAGATATCACTAGATGAAAGCGTTGATGTACTGATCGACCTTCTAAGAGAACGCGGCGTAATCAAATAGCCATCACAAAAAAAGCCTGAGTTTTTAAGCATACAGGCTTTCCTTTGTTACAAACTGTAAAAAAAATACACATGCAATAAAAAAGCCCCAGCAAAATGAATTGCTGAGGCTTTAATGTAATGGCGTCCCCAAGGGGAGTCGAACCCCTGTTGCCGGGATGAAAACCCGGTGTCCTAGGCCTCTAGACGATGGGGACGCAACCTTATGAGAACGATTCACTTCGAGAAGTGGGCCTCTCGTTCAAAGGAGGCGAAATAATAGGGCAAGAGCCGGAGCTTGTCTAGCCCTTTTTTACATTTTTATTAAAAAAATAAGAAATTGCTTATATAGAATCTATTCAGGGTGATGGCTTTGGTCAATTATCAAACAAAGCCCGCTAACTAACTGAATTCCTGTTCAATTTTTGCCCAGGAGTCACGCAATGTTACGGTACGGTTGAAGACTTTTTTACCCTCGGTCGAACGTTGATCAAGGCAAAAATAGCCTTCACGCTCAAACTGGAAACGATCCGCTTCGGTCGAATCACCCAGAGCCGGTTCAACAAAACAGCTTGTCAAAATCTGTAGCGAATCCGGATTAAGCTTTTCATGATAATCCACACCATCTTTAGCATCATCAGGCACCGGGTGACTGAACAGGCGGTCATAAAGCCTGACTTCGGCTTCAAGTCCATGCTGGGCCGAGACCCAGTGTATAACACCCTTTACTTTGCGGCCATCTGCTGGATTTTTGCCTAATGTATCGGGGTCATAGCTACAACGCAGCTCAATAATCTCGCCGTTGTCATCTTTGATGACCTCATTGCACTTAATCACATAACCATAGCGCAAACGCACTTCTTTACCCAGCACCAGGCGCTTGAACTTCTTGTTCGCCTCTTCGCGGAAGTCTTCGCGGTCGATATAGATTTCTCGAGCCCACGGTATTGTACGTGTGCCCATAGCTTCATTTTGCGGGTGATTGGCCGCTGTCAGCTCTTCAACCTTATCTTCCAGATAATTTTCTATAACAACCTTGAGTGGATTGAGAACCGCCATTCGACGCGGCGCATTAACATTGAGGTCATCACGAATCGTCGCTTCCAGCATCCCCATTTCGACGCTGTTATCCGATTTAGTGATACCAATCCGGTCACAGAACTCAACAATTGATTCTGGTGTGTAGCCTCGGCGACGTAAGCCGGCAATCGTCGGCAGCCGTGGATCATCCCAGCCATCCACCCGACCCTCATCAACCAGCTCGGTGAGCTTGCGCTTACTCATCACGGTAAATTGCAAATTCAGCCGCGAAAACTCGATCTGCTGTGGATGACAGCCGATAGAGATGTTGTCCAGCACCCAGTCATAAAGCGGACGGTGATCAGCAAACTCAAGCGTACACAGTGAATGCGTGATGCCTTCAAGTGCATCTGAGATCGGGTGGGTATAATCGTACATCGGGTAAATACACCATTCCTCACCGGTCTGGTGATGGATAACGCCATGGCGGATACGGTACAAGGTTGGATCACGCATATTCATATTAGGTGATGCCATGTCGATCTTGGCACGCAATACCCGACTGCCATCTTCAAATTCGGCAGCTCGCATTCGCTTGAACAGGTCAAGATTCTCTTCAACACTACGATCACGGTAAGGGCTGTTTTTACCAGCTTCTTTTAATGTACCACGATATTCACGCGTCTCTTCAGCCGACAGATCACAAACATAAGCCAGGCCTTTTTCAATCAACTCAATAGCAAAGTCATGCAACTGCTCAAAATAATCCGAGGCATAATAAAGGCGATCTTCCCAGTCAAAACCCAGCCATTTCACGTCTTCCTGAATCGCGTGAATATAGTCGATCTTTTCCTTGCTGGGGTTGGTGTCATCAAAACGCAGATTGCACTGGCCGTTATAATCCCGAGCAATACCAAAATTCAGGCAAATCGATTTTGCATGACCAATATGCAAAAAGCCATTTGGCTCAGGCGGAAAACGCGTGTGCACCTGACCGTTGTTTTTATTGGCCACCAGATCATCGTCGATAATATGGCGAATAAAGTTCGAAGGTTTGGCGGATGAATCGGCACCGTCAAGGCTCATAGATAAGACCTGTTTACTTGTCAAAAGGGTTATTTTACATGAAAAACTGGCAAGTCATTAGTTTTCATTAACTAACCTTTTCACTGTGAATCGACTTTTTCTTACACACAGCGTCTTAAATGACTGACAGAAAATTCATCAGGGCTAAAATAAAGTAATAACGTGATCAGGAAGCTCACACACTTTGCCCAATGCAGGGTGATTAACTAATAAGGACATTAAAATGAAGATAAATCATCAGGTAAACAAGCGCCTGTCCAAAATAATACGCACGATGTTTTTAACCACATTGGCATTACTCGCATCACCACAATGCTACGCCGCTCTCATTTCAGACCTGTATATTACCGAAGTCATGGCCAATCCGAACGCTGTCACTGACAGCAACGGCGAATGGTTTGAGCTTTACAATCCGACTAGCGATATATTCGACCTCAATGGCATCGTCTTATCCGACAATGGAAGCAACACACACATAATCAACAATTCTGATCCATTATTAATCAACCCGGGTGATTACCTGGTGCTGGGTAGAAATAGCGATACGTTGGTGAACGGCGGTTATCAGGCCGATTATATGTACAGTGGCTTCACACTCGGCAATGCCGAAGATGAAATCGTACTTACAGATTCAGATGGCAATCTCCTCAGCCTGATCTATGAAAATGGCTTTGTAACAGCTGGAGCAAGCTCGGAGCTGTTATCACCTGACATGCTGATAGGTAACTATGATAACTCGGTTACAAGTTATGGAATCGGTGACCTAGGTACACCGGGTAGTGCGGGGAGCTATTCATTCACTGAAACTTCAAATACCATCTCGGTACCTGAGCCTTCAAGCTTTTGGCTGACTTTTATAGGTTTACCGTTATTGTTAGGAAAAATAATGGCGCACTAATCCAACCTAGAAAAGTCTCTGGATATTTTACCACTCAGAGACTTTAATTATTAACCACAAACCAAGCATCAAGATATTTTAATTTATCAACCTTTAATAAGCATTCTTATCAATGAAACCTTTAAAAACTGTCAAAAAAATTATTTTCAAGTCAAACCATAAAGACCAGTTTTCTATATAGAATAAGTCATATTCAACACGCTTTTGCATCTTTTCTACCGTATCGGTTTCACCGCGCCAGCCGTTAACCTGAGCCCAACCCGTGATACCAGGCTTAACTCTATGCCTGAGCATATACTGATCAACGATCTCTTTATAATGCTCATTATGCGCGACAGCATGAGGCCTCGGACCAACTATTGACATTCTTCCCTGCAATACATTATAGAACTGTGGCAATTCATCAAGACTAGTTTTTCGAAGAAAGGCACCAAGCCTAGTGATTCTCGGATCTTTTCTAATCGCCTGTGTGACTGAACCATCAAATTCCTTATGTTCTTTCATTGATCGAAACTTATACACTTTTACAATTCTACCATCCCAACCATGGCGCTTTTGCTTAAATAAAACAGGACCTTTAGATGTTAGCTTGATGCTGATTGATATTATCAACATAACTGGACTGATTAATGCCAAAATAATTGCCGCAAGCACTTTATCTTCAATCGCTTTAATAAATCGGTTAAATCCAACCATTGGCGAAGTACATAGATCCACTACTGGCATTCCAGCAATTTCAGTAAAACCATGATTCAAAATAGACAAACCAAAAATATCCGGAATTAAACGAACATTTACCGAAGTACTACTAAGTTGATTCACCAAACTCTGCATACGTTCTTCAGCATTTAATGGCAGCGCCAACCAGACTTCATCAACATTATGATGCTCAAGATATGCCACCATATTATCAACATCTGTCTTAACCAGCACACCATATATATTACCGCCTTTTAATTTCTCATTATCATCATATATCGCAACAACTTTAAAACCGGTCCAGCTCGACTGAGTAATGCGCTGCAGAACTTCTTTACCTAAATCACCAGCCCCTACAATCACAACTGAACGATAATTTAAGCCTTTAGCACGCACCCAGCGTAAACTCAAATACGAAACTAGGCGAATAGCCAGAATGAAAACAGCACCTGTCACATACCAATGTATAAACCAGCTACGAGAAAAGTCCTCACTACTTTTAAGTAAAAACAATAGTATAATAATACCTATCAGTACTGTACCCCAAGCAAAAAACACAGATCGAATCTGGTTATATAGACTTTTACCTCGCCACGAATGATAAAGATCATAGGCGGGAAATATGAGTACGCTTAACACTGAGCTTATTAATATTATCGAATAATAATTATTCGGTATGGCAGATAAATCAGGAAACTGTTCGAAGCGTAAAAAATATGCGAAAAGACCACTAAAAAAAACTGAGACTATATCTGTAATACGCGCAAAAAAAGTACCCGACACAGTATAACTACGAAAAGATTTAGTTCTATTTTTAAACTTGGTCATAAAGCAACTCTCAAGCTTATTATCAGTTAGAGATAAAATAAAAAAACAGTCGAATCTGATTTATTTATCTAAACTTCAAAGCTCTATATTTCATTCATACACAGTTGAAAATTGACTACTAATACAGATACTCAACTAATTATTTATTCATTTTGATGATAGATATTACTAACATCCAAAAATATTTTACATTAGTGAAAAAGTATCTTTTCCACATTCTTCTGGGTTCCTGTACTACACGGTACAACCATTCTAAACCAGAATCCTGCATCCAAAGTGGTGCTCGCTTCACTTTACCAGCTACAACATCAAAGGTACCACCAACCCCCATCACAAAATCAACTCCAAGATCATTCTTCCATTTATTAATGAAATTCTCTTTTTTTGGCGATGTAATCGCTACGAATAGAAGACGAGCACCTGAGTCTTTAATTTTATTGACAACTGCTTTCTCATCATCCCAGAAATATCCGTGATGATGACCTGCTACAATTAAATTTGGATACAGCAGCTGCACTTTTTCATGAGTAGCAGAGACAATCTGATCAGTCGCTCCTAAAAGAAAAACAGGAAAACCTTTTTCTGAGGACATTTCTAATAAGTGATGAAAAAGATCAACACCGGCAACACGTTCGACTATATCATAACCCAGTAAACGCCCCCCAAATACCAGCCCCATACCATCAATATTTATTATGTCACATGTTTTAACAGATTCTGACAAGACAGGATCTTTTTCCATATTCACGACTTTAGCTACATTAACAGCCACGTGTTGGGTAAAAATTTTATTCTCAACTCTATCCGCAATAACACTAACAGTATCTTTCATTGTCCCTATATCCATTGGACAACCAAGAACATTAACGCGCGTCAAAACACTTTTATTCACTAATCATTTCACCAACTAAATTATTTTATTTCACGACACCAAAGCGACAGCATAAATAACGAAAACATCTGACGACTTCTATCAGGCTTACAGTGTAGATGTTCTTTCCACATAGTTATAACACTACTACGATCCAGAAAATCAAAATGTGGCGCCCCCGGAGATAACAATACATCTTCAATATAAGAGCGCCATACTCCTCTGGACCAGTCACCAAATGGAACCTGAAATCCTCGTTTTTTTCTATGTACTATAGAGTGAGGTAAGAATTGTTCAGCCATTTTTTTATGAGCAATTTTGGTCTTATTAATACCAATACGGTATGAAATCGGAAGACTTTCTACAAATTTAACTAACTCAATATCCAGCATTGGCACCCTGGCCTCCAAAGATGAAGCCATAGATATTTTGTCACCGTATAACAGAAGATCATCCGCTAGATTCATCCGGGAATCAACTCTCATCATTTTCTCTACTGTACTACTCTTTACAGTAGACAGCCAGTCAAACCATTCTCGAATCTCATGCTCAGCTCCCCCGTCATAGGATGATCCTGAAAGAAGTTCCCTTTCATTTTTCGAAAAAAGCGTACACGCTTCAACACTACGACTCGTAAGATTTGACTCAGATAACGATCGTAGGCCGCGCTCTATAAATTCGGGTAATGACTTTCCAAAGAGTGTATTACCTGAATATTGCAGGACCCGCCAGATTTGGCTCACTGGTAAAAACCGCCTAACCATTTCAACTTGATAACGACGATACCCTCCCCAAGGCTCATCTGTGCCTTGCCCTGTCAACACAACTGTCACATCCTCTCTTGCTCGTTGTACCAGCTGCCACATAGGCATAATTGACGTTGTACCTAGCGGCTCTTCAACCGCTCTCACAATATCAGGTAAAGCATTTAGCAGGCTCTCTGGTGTTACTGTTACCGAAGAAATAGGCAAACCCAATGTTCTAGCTGTTTCTCTTGCATCAGAAATTTCACATTCCGAATGAGTATCGCCAAAACCAACAGTGAAACAGGGGAGATCATGACCAAGGTCTTTAGCCATCGCAGCAACGAGAGCAGAATCAATCCCTCCTGACAATAAAACACCAACTGGAACATCCGAAATAAGCTGCCTGTTAATTGCATTCCTGAGCTGTTCATAATAACTTTGAGTCGCATCTTCCAGAGAACCAGTAAAAAAGTCTGTAACCGGTTTTACAATATTTGTCAGGAGAGCATCCAGACTACTGACATCGATAGTTAAGAGATGACCAGGTTTTAGTTTATTAACGCCATTCCACAAAGAACCTGGAGAAGGGACATACCTGAGAGTAAGATACTGCTGAATACCTCTGGCATCGATTGTATTATCGATCAAACCTGTCTGACGGAGCGCTTTGACTTCTGAAGAAAAAGCAAAGGTATCATTTTCTTTTATATAATAAAGAGGCTTAATTCCAAACGGATCGCGCGCCAAGTATAGTTTATTTTCGACTGTATCTAATGCTGCAAATGCATACATACCATTTAGAAGTGGTAAAACCTTATGTATTCCCCGGGCCGAGATGAGCTCTGTTAAAGTTTCCGTATCAGAATGTCCTCTGAAGGGACAATCGAGCATTTTACGTAATTCAAGGTGATTATATATTTCACCATTAAATGTAATCCACCATCGTCCATCTCTACTTTTCATTGGCTGCTTACCAGCTGGTGACAAATCAAGTATCGCCAGTCTGGTGTGAGCAAGCCAGACACTTTTATCTCTTACCTGGAGTGTTTGTTCTGCCTGGCCATCTGGACCTCGGTGAACTAGATAATCTAATGTAGATGACCAGTGGCCAGGCTGCTCCTTCGAGATAACACCAATTATTCCACACATGTTGCATCCGAATTAGCAAGCGCCTGATTAAGACGTGATCGATGATAAAAAAACGGGACTATTCCCCAACGCATAAAATTTTTTCCCCATTTTCTACCAAAAAAATCAATTCTACAGTACCAGTTATTATTATTATGAAATTTCTTCTCTATTGTATCTGTCATAAGAGCTGCTTTTTCATACATCCCAAAATCAACTAATAAACCCAGATATTCAGCCTGGTCATACAAATCCCAGACAAACGGATCTGAAAGGTCTTTTTCTACAAAACGCTGGCATAGCATTTTCTTCTCATCATAAAAGTTACTATCTATAAATTCCCACCCAGACATAACAACAGGATCTATAATTTCGGATAACTGTGGCAATAATTTTTTTACCTTAATTAAGTTCTTAATAATAAAACAGGAATGAAAACAATCTATAAAATTTCCAGATTGTTTATCTGCGTAGTAATACCAGGACCCATCTGAGTTTTGTTGACCTATTATCCAGTTAATAATTTTGGTCACTTTTATTATTGAAACTTCTTTATTTTCATTTTTACCGTGGACTGCATGTAAAGCATAAGCCAAAGCCGAATATGAGTTTGCGTTTACAACAGTATATGGCTCGTCGATAACAGCATACGATAATGCTAACTCATCAGAATTTTCATGCAGTATTTTTAATGACTGCAAGTATTCCCAAGTTCTTAAAAACATTTCCTTAGCAGGTGCCTGTTCATTATCTTTCCAGTTTTGGGAAATCAATGCCTCCATCACATAGGGAGTATTCGTTATATAGCCAGTATTAGAATCATAAACACCATTTTTTGAATACCACTTAAATGGCAGTCCCCAGCTAATTCCTGGATTACTTATGACTGCAGTCTCGCTAAATGAACTTAAATCTATCTTTTTCATCCGGGATAATTGCATCATAGCTTCGACATGAGCAAACTGGCTTTTCCGTACGCGTAATAGCTTTCTTAAAACTATCGGTGCAATCAACTCTGCCACACCAAAAAAGAGTACAATTATCTTTGAAAACAACTTTCCTTCTGTATATAAAACTTTCAAGCGACCGAGGAACTTGGTTGACCATATATCATATGGATCATAACTAATCATCTGGCTGATTCCTGAATCTGATAAGTGAAGCAGGCACTCCACCAACTATAGAATATGATTTGACATCTTTTGTAACTACAGCACCAGCCCCAACTATAGCTCCTTCACCAATTTCAATCCCAGGCATTACTATTACATTCTGCCCGAGCCATACATCATCATGTATTATCGGCGACTTTTTTCCACTCTCTCCCTGCAACACCATAGGCTTCACAGTATCATTAAAATTATGTAGCCTATCCAGCAAAACACAACCTGGTGCAATCATTACATAATTACCAATAACCGCATTCTTTATCTGGACGTTATTGTTTATCTGACAGAAGTCCCCTATAACTACATTTGGTCTAAAGCCAACATCAACTCCCGGCTCTATTTCACATCTTTTTCCAATCTTGCACCCCATACCAACTAACATAGATTTTCTTAACCATGAAAAAACAATACCTCCCGGCCAGAAAGTATGAGGAAGATATACACCTATCGTTCTATATAGGATTGTAGAAATTAACCAGATTATTTTAAAACATATTTTTTTCAAAAAACGCACCACATAACTAACCAGATATTTTTTAGACCTAAGCAAACCTGAAAACAAACTGCCAGATCTTCATAAGAGACAATACAAGTGTATTTTTTAATCCTGACAAATGTATATTATTACCACCAGACTTAAACTTAACCTCACTTTTCTTCCTCAGCCTATTTCCAGTCACAATATGACCTACTTCAAATCTTTTATCTTCTTTAAGATAAGTTTTAGTACGACTGAAATCTAATTTACTCCATTGCTCGATTCTTTCTATAGTACCTACTGGGTTCTCAATAAGTTTTTCATAACGAATTTCAATTAAATTTTTCCTGAATATAAAACAGGCCATCCTGAGCAAAACAAGGCTCACTGTATAGTACAGGAGAACACCAATGTGTGACTTTGGTTTCTGTTCGTTTTTGTTCTTTTTTTGAAATGAGTGCAATAAACCTGAAGGCGATCTTGTCAAACAAATCACCAACAGCTTCTGTTTTGTAATTTCACGAATCCCTAAAAGTCGCCCAGCGTATTTTGATGAATCAATTATTACCTTACTTCCAGTAACATTACTAATTGCATTATATAACTGACTATTAATCGAATGATATCGGCTTAGATCATCTTCCGGTATTTTCCTTAATAACTGACGGATAAAACCATTATGCCAATCAATTCTTTTCTGCAGTTTTGCCCATTCAACATATTCTTTTTGTGACAAACCAATTTCATCTTTCACCTTGCTCCAGACATCACAATCGGAAGTTAAAGATTTACAGGAACATTCTGAGTTTTTCACAAACCCGTCTTCTACCAGACTGGTTAGTTCTCCCGCAGCAAACACGTCTTTACCTTTTGATAGCAGTATTTCTAATATCGTTGACCCACTACGCCCGGTTCCCAAGATATAGATTACTTTTGAGTCAGTAACGCAATTATCGACACTATTCATATAAATTATCTAACCATTGGCCGTACGTGGAAAAACTAATATTATTGTCTTTGGCCCATTGTAAATATTGACTAAGTACATCAGATGATTTTTCAGTAAAGTTTTTAGTATGAGCTATACCAACCAGTGGAATTGAACCATAACCTGAATCATATTTTTCTATCCATAGACGAGTTATCTTTATTAATACATCCAGTGGCATGGTTGAGAAGTCCAACATCACATCCCCCATTCTCATGAGTTTTACAACTTTACCTAATGCCCTATCAAACGTACTACTTGATCCTTGATAACTACCAGTACAACCATCAGCAAAACCAACGTCTTTCCCTAATCTCGATTTCAGAAGACAGGAGAAATGATTAATGCGGCCTATATTTGCTGTTAATATAGGAACTTCCATGATACCGGATCCATCATCGTTACATACATCAATATTTGTCTGCCAGTAGGGCTTATCCGGTACATTTTTAAAGTCTGCCCACTCACCCCGAATTGTATTCTTCATACCGGGTGCGACTGTTGAATCGACTTTAAAACCAAGCTCCTTTAAGGCTTTTACAACATACTGGGATGGCTGAATACACCATCCACCCGCACGAAAGGCGATACATTTATAGCCAGGAGAATATTCTCTCATCATTTCTTCCAGCCACTGCTTCCCTTCAGATAGTACAGTATAAATCTCATCCTGATCTAAATCCCCCAGGCGCCACCTGTCATTATCAAGCTCCCATTCATTGCCATTCCAGTCCGCACCTGTCCATTGAGGATGCAAATGCAACTGAACATCATGCCCTTGCTTATATATTTCCTGTAGTTGTGAAATAACAGCATCGATTCCATCGAACCCAACTTTCAACATTTCTCTGTATTCCAGTGTTTCGACAAAAAAGGTTACCGGTGCTGAAAAGTTATTTGCTACTGAAGTAATTTTATCTACAGGCTTTCTAACACATGATTCGAGACAACCAGAGCCATTGCCAAATATTTCATGATCAACTGTAATTATTAAATCCATATCAATTCCAACTGGAGAGTATATTAAGCAACCTTTGGGATACAACATCAGGTGAGAAAGACTTTGATAACTCTTTGCTTTTCAACACCATATCAAGAAATCGCTTTCGATCGTCGATAACGTTATTAATTCTTTTAACAACTGAGCCGGGATTATCTAAATCAAACAAGAAACCATTCTCATCGTCATTGATAATATCTGGCACGCCGCCTACAGGTGTTGATGAAACCAAAATCCCATATGACATTGCTTCTAATACGGTGTTAGGCATACCTTCAGTGACACTAGGAAACAGCAGAATATGAGATTCAGATAAAAGCTTCTCTTTATCCTCTCCCCGGACATCACCCAGAAATGTTACATCTCCTAAAGACGCATGCATCACTTTCTCTTGAACTCGAACTAGTTCAGGCCCGTCTCCCGCAATCATTAAATTAATTCTTTTATCTGATATTTTTTTTAGCTCTTCGTAGATATATAACGCTTCATCTATACCTTTTCCTTCAACTAACCTGGATAAAAATAAAAGATTAATAGGAGATGCCGACTCTATTCTGTTCCTAATTTTAACTTCATCAAACTCAGTGGGTAGAGCAACCGTAGTTTCCTGATAGATACTGTCTGTATTTTTCACACCAAGAGAAATCAGTTTATCTCTGAAAACAGAACCGAGGACAATATATTTATCTACGACCCCATATGTCTTTTTAAACAGCCATTTTTGAATTTTACTTTTCGATATTTTAAATTCAAAATTTTCATCCCATCCCCTAAAAAAGACCACTATTTTTTTTCTCATTAGTTTAGCAACGAGAATCAATACCATATCTCTATAGTATGCATTAGGATATAAACTGGGATTTACACAGACAACTTTTGATTTAAGCAACAAATAAAGATACCTGAAAAATAAACCCGGAAAACTAATAAGCTTTTTAATCATTCCTTTAGCATCAGGGTTATGTACCGCACAATATTTAACGTGATCAGGTAGATACTTGCGCAGGGAATTATAGTAATTCGCAACTCCTCCTTTGCCATATGATCTCGTAATTAAAATCACTCAAAACACTCCTGCAACCATTTTTCGAAAACATATAACTGCCACACACGAGTTTCATTTATACCTGTTTTATTCATTTGCTGAATTTCTTTTTTTACCATTTGCGTATTAATATAATCATGCAGTTTTGATTCATTTCTATTAAGCATAAAATTAACTAATTGACCATTATCTGCTCTTACCCAGCGATTAATTGGAATTGCAAAACCCTGTTTAGATCTGTCAATCATCTCCCGTGGCACATATTTATATAAAACCTTTCGTAGAAGGTGCTTTGGGCCAAGCTCCCCTATTCTGTATTTAAGCGGAAGACTATAGGCAAACTCAATAAGACGATGATCCAAAAGAGGCTCCCGCCCCTCAATACTAACGCCCATCGTGGCTCGATCAACTTTAACCATAATATCATCGGGCAAATAATGGTCAAAATCCCAAAGTGACATTTTCTCTTCATATCCCCCCGGATAATCATTAATATTTAATCTGGGGTCCGTATATGTCTCGCCAATCAACTGACTAATTTCATCGTCAGACCAGTGGGACTGTGATGCTCTGAAGATATCTTTCTCAGTTGGAGCAGGTAATACATTCCTTAATTTTCTGATTTTTCGAATTACATGACTCAGCTTCTCAACCCTGAAAAGAGGAAACCATGTCAAGGCTTTCGCAATCACACCATCGGGAATTACTTTTAAAACTTTTTTTGTAACCCACCTCATAATTAGCGGTCTTTTTATAATGCTTTTTAGTCTTCCAGGATTTAATGAGTAACTATTATAGCCGCAAAATAATTCATCTCCTCCATCTGAGGACAGAACAACTTTGACATCTTCTTTTGCAAGTTTGGAAACCATTAATGTTGGAATTGCCGACGAATCCTGAAATGGCTCATCATAAAGTGATGGCAATACTGGTATTATGTTTCGCGCCTCATCTAAACTTAATATATGTTCAGTATGCTTTGTCCCTATATGTTCCGCTACCTTAGCCGCCCAGATTGATTCATCGCATGTTTTATCATCAAACCCAATGGTAAACGTGTGAATTTGTTCACCTGAATGTTTCTGAAGAATCGCAGCAACTAAACTTGAATCAATTCCTCCAGATAAAAACACGCCGACAGGTACATCTGACACCATACGATAACCACAAGCACTAATTAGTAGTTCTTCAAGCTCATCAACAAGATCTTCTTCAGTTTTATCAATATTTTTTTCTGGATTAGAATTTAAAACAGACCAATAGCGATATTCTTCTGGAGATTTTGATTCTTCATCAAAAACCAGGTAACAACCTGGTTTTAACTTTTTAACCTTGTCATATATTGTTCTAGGTGCAGCAATATATCCGTACTGAAAATATTCACCTAATGCCTGTTTATCGATACCCCTTCCCCAATGCGTGAATGACTTGATCGCTTTCAGTTCTGATCCAAAGCAAAGTGCATCATTATCCCAGGAATAGTACAGTGGTTTTATTCCAACTCTATCTCGGAATAAAAACATCTTCCTGTTCACTTCATCCCAAATGGAGAATGCAAACATACCGATGAATCTATCTACACATTTAACGCCCCACTCAACAAATGATGCGAGAACAACTTCACTATCTCCATCACTTGAAAACTCATGTCCTTTTTCGGTTAAAATATATCGAATTTCACGAAAGTTATATATTTCCCCATTGAAGACAAGAACATGATTCTTATCTTTAGTGAACATTGGCTGATGTCCAGACTGTGAAAGATCTAGAATAGATAACCTTGAGTGCCCCAGACCAATACCATCTTCACTTACCCATTGCCCAAAATCATCAGGGCCTCTATGATCAAGTTCCGAAATTGAGTTTTCCAGGTTTTTTTCAAACGAATGACGTGTATTAGAGTTGAAATTCCAATATCCAGCTATACCGCACATATATCAGACACCTCTATTATTATTCAACACATTCATAAAATTCTCGCGATTCGCATTTTTATTTAGACCAATTATCTTTTTTGCTGGCGAAAAGGCCAATAAAGCAGTTATAAGAAATGTTCCACCATTTTGAAAAGGCATTGTGTAAATAAATTCACAGGCAAAAACTATCAGGTAAGTAATAGCAATCATATTTAATCTACTTGAATTAAAACGATACATTCGTAGTTTAACGACAAACACCTGAAGAACAAATATGGTACACAGTATTAAACCGAAAATTCCTAAATCTATAATAAACTGGATAAATTGCAGATGCGCATAAGTTAGATGCCCTACGACTCTTAAGTGTGTCAGGTTCGCATATCCAGAACCTGCACCGATGAGTTTCTCTACAAGGGAAAGCTCGTAAAAATAGATTCTTAAACCCTCTAGTATTAATCCCACCCGGCCTGCTCCAGCGCGCTCAATATCACCGGAACCCAGCTTATCTACTTCCGCTAAAATCTTTTCCTGCACAAATGTTTCAAAGTAAGACTCAGGAATCAACAAGAGTATTACCATGACAAACGGAATCAGATAAAAAACATTTCTTTTTTTCTTCAAAATAATCAGAATTACTGACACGCCGATTATAAAAGATAGTATTTCCGTCCTCTGGAAGGCAGAAATGAGGAAAGCCACATTAAGAATCAATATTAAAAGCCAGAAATATGAATCGCTTTTGACATATTTGAGGTAGACAAAGGGGATTAAAACTATAAATGAATATGCCGCTATGTGTTTTGATGAAAAGGCTCCAAGATAGTTACCCAGACCCGACATACCAATGTAGTTTGCATCCCACCAGAACGCTGTTATATGCATAGTTATAAGGGCAATTGAACTAAGTGACAGGATACTAATTATCGTATCTTCACCCAGATCATCAAATAACTTATGTGCAATCATCATCATCATCACAATCATAATGATATACAGATAACTGGAAACGAAGTTTCCATACTCAGATAATCTAGGGAGAGATATCATAGTCAGGTACAATATAAAAATAACTCCTGAAACCTTAACCCTATAATCTAAAACGACTCCCCAGAAGGATCTTACAACTAGCAACCCAAGTACTATTAAGCTCCATAAACTTAATAATGACAGCTCATATGAGCCTAACTTGCCAAATGAAATTTCCTGAAATTGGTTTAAAACAGGCCTGCAAGCAAGTAGTAACAAAATAACATATGATAATGCTCGCCCCATAAACTAGACTCTTTTATTTCTTTATATTCCAGGCATCAAGTTTTCTACCTAATACCTGTTCAAGTTTCTTATTATGCGGATAATACACATCGACCAGTTTATTATATGTCTCTGTATTTATATTCGGATGAGATGCCGGCACCTTGGCTCTTTTTAAAATTCGTTTGGTAATATTTTCTGAAATCCATCTTCTTATGAAAACCGGTAACATTTTCCGAATTGTTTTGTGCCAGGTTGCATCAAAGTCAAGAAGAGCATGCACAAGAAATTTATATTTTATTCTAAAGGCCTGGTTTTCATTTTTTGAAACATCAATATTGCTATCTTCGACATTAACATCTAAAAAACCCAATACATCTTTAAAAATTGACTCTGGATCTTTTTTTAAATCATCCGTAAAAATAACTTTTACATTCTCTTCGCCAAATTCTTCTATCCACGGTAAAAGCTGATCAGCGTAATATCCATGACTCAGGTGACTCAGGCATTTTTCAGCATATGTTCCATTAGCACGCTTAGAGTCCTGATCAATAGCATCTTCAAAGGAGACCGAATTCTCCCAGCCAAATGATTTTGCCATGCAATATGCTGAATACGCTCTTTCAACTGGGTTTCTTAATAATGCTAGGATTTTAACATCCGGATTGTACGACTTTATCCTATCAATCGTTTCTGGAAAGCACATTAGATTCATATCAGCTAAAGCAACAATTTTTTCTTTATCACACTCCTTATAATAAGCATCGAGGTAATTTTCTCCTTTTTCATAAAACTCATCCTTCGAAAAAAACAGGACTTCCTTTGTCGTTTTCGGAAAATATATATCCTGATGCTGAGCCAGCCAGGAACTAAGTGATGTAGTTCCTGATTTTTGGGCACCAATTAGAATAAAGTTTATTTTCTTGCTCACTAAAGATCACCTACTATTTATCTGTACACCAGATTTACTATATTCCGAACATAACGTATACCGGCATGAGGCCATATACCGCATTTTTTTCGAACCAGTAACAGAAGAAGAATGTTCTGCAATACATTACTAAACGCCATGGCAGAAGCAACGCCTACAGCCCCGTATGATTTTGCCAGAAGAACACCACCAACAACCGCGACCGTTGAAGAAATGGCAGTAATATACATCATAGTAATACGATGTCCAGTCATAACCAATGTATAGCCTGCAGAACCAGAAAATACGTTTATTAGCTGCCCCATACATAAAATAGCAAGAATAATCCCTCCCTCGGCATAAAACTCTCCATAAATTATCGCCATCACATTATCCCCGATCAGTACAAACGCCACTGCAAGTATAAAAGCAGGAATAAATACAGCCGTTGCAACAGTTCTAAGTAACTTTTCCATCTCCTGCTTTTTGTTTTGTGCATACATTCCAGCAATGAGAGGAGGAATGACAGCATTAGCTACTGATAATGGCATTGATGCAAGTAAAACTAGCCTGGCCGCCGCACCGTAAACAGCAACTTCTTCAGCGCCACTGATAGCACCAAGTATCCATAAATCCGCGTATACTAAAACAACACCCATAATCGATGAAATAAAAATAGGCCAGGAATGTAACAGCAGAGATTGAACTGTATCCTTGGATTTATCTCTATCCACCCGTAAAAAGTTAATCTTTTTATATAGAGTCTTGAATGCAAAAAGATGATTAAGAATCAAACCTGACAATATTGCCAGGACAATTTCTGGCAAGCCAACGTCATAATTATTTATATAGAGAAAGACTATTATTAAAAATGAAATCAGTGATGAAACACCACCACCAAACACTACTGAATATTTTATATCTTTAAGGCCTCGAAAAACTTCTCTAAACAATATCTGAAAAGCCAGAAAAACCAGCCAGAATGCAATATATTTATTTAATCCGGTAAGATTTACTGAATCAAAAACACTTTTCAGTATCAATTGACCTGCTGAACTATAAGCAATAATGAAAGAAATGAAACTGAACGATAATACTAGAATAAATGATTTGTTAATTACCTGATGAGTACGCCGGTCATCACCAAGCGCACGTGATTCAGATATAAATCTTAATGCAGAAGAATCAAGCCCAAAAACAGTAGCTATTGATAAAAAAGTGGCCAAATTAAGCGCAAGAAAAAAAACACCCAGTTCATCTGGATCGATAATCCGGGCAAGAGTCGCTGCAATTAATAATCCAAATAAACCATTAAATAGTTTACCAAAAAAACTCCAGGCACCTCCTTTTAGTAAATATGATTTTAGAGATTGATTTGGCATTAAAAGAAAATTCTAATTAAATAAAGAGGAATGTCATAACGGCATATGCCGGCAACATCACATCCATATTCCTCTTGTGTCAATGACAACTCTTTCCTTTAATTTATCTACCGATACTTCTTTAAATTCTTTATGATCCACTAACAGAAGTACAATATCGGACTGAGATAAAGCATCATTAAGACTCTTTTTCTCTACAGCCCCGCCAATAGATTCAGGTAATGTTTCCACATTAGGCTCAACAACCAGAATACGCCCAATTTTTTCTTTAATTAATGTTTCAACAATTTCTACCGCCGGGCTTTCGCGTACATCATCAATATCCGCCTTGAAAGATAGGCCGAGACAGGCAATTGAAGGCTCTTTAAATCTATCAGCAGATTTTTTAACACGATCCACGACATATTTAGGCTTATTATCATTTACGTTTCTGGCCTGCTTTATTAATTTTGCATTTGCTGGGTCAGAATTAACAATAAACCATGGATCAACAGCAATACAGTGTCCGCCAACTCCTGGGCCTGGCTTTAATATATTTACACGTGGATGCAAATTAGAAAGGTTTATAAGCTCCCATACATTAATATCCAGGGTATCACATATAAGTGATAGCTCATTTGCAAAGGCAATATTGACATCTCTAAAAGAGTTCTCAGTCAGTTTAGCCATTTCTGCTGTTCTGGAATTTGTAATAATACAATTGCCCTTAACAAAAATACTATAAAGCGCTACCGCTCTTTTCGCACATTCATTTGTTAATCCCCCGACAACTCTATCATTAGAAACAAGTTCCTGGAGTACGTAACCTGGTAACACCCTTTCAGGGCAATAAGCTATATTAACGTCTGGTGCACTAGACCCGTTTAATGGCATTTCCAGATCAGGACGCTCACTGGTTAACCAGGCAGCGAGTTTTTCAGTACTACCAACAGGGGAAGTCGATTCAAGAACAATTAGATCCCCTTTTTTCAACACGGGTGCGATCGCTTTTGCAGCCGCTTCTATATATGACAAATCAGGCTCATAATCTCCCTTGAAAGGTGTTGGGACAGCAATCATGAATGCATCAGCTTCTTCAGGCACAGTGACTGCTTTCAATTTGCCCGTTTGCACTGCACTCTTTACAACCATATCTAAATCAGGCTCAACAATATGAATATTACCCTGATTAATTGTATCTACAGCATGTTGATTAACATCCACTCCAACAACATTAACTCCACGAGATGCAATAATAGCTGCAGTGGGCAATCCAATATAACCCAGGCCAATAACTGATACTTTCTTAAAATTCATGGTTATTTATTTTACCTAAATAGTAGTTTATATAGTGATAGATAATCTCTAGCATATAAAACAAAATATTAGCGTTAGCTCATTTGTTGAATACCGAAATTAGTTTTTCAACAATCCGCTCACATGCTTTCCCATCACCGTATGGATTGATTGATCTTGACATTTTATCATAATTAACCTTATCCAGAATAAGACTATTAACTTCATTAAAGATTGAATCCTCATTGGTACCAACCATCCTTACAGTCCCCGCATTTACAGCCTCCGGCCTTTCAGTCGTATCCCTCATTACAAGCACTGGCTTGCCTAGCGATGGCGCTTCTTCTTGAATGCCTCCAGAATCAGTCAGAATGAGATATGACCTGCTCATCAAATACACAAAAGGAAGATAATCTAATGGTTCAATCAAATGTATATTATCAACACCCTGCAGGAGCCTGTTAACTGGCTCCTGCACATTAGGATTTAAATGTACCGGATATACTATCTGGCAATTAGCATGTTCTTTAGCTATTTTATGCAAACCCTTACAAATATTTTCGAAACCCTCTCCGAAAGACTCTCTTCTATGCCCTGTTACCAGTATTAATTTCTGAGCAGAATCCAGGAACGGGAAATGAGCCTCTAACCGCCTCGACTCAGCTTCAGAACTTTCAAGCGTACCGACCACCCATTGCAGCGCATCAATTACTGTATTTCCAGTAATATGTATACTGTTACTGTCAACATTTTCAGCTAATAAGTTGGAGCGTGATAATTCTGTAGGTGCAAAATGGAAAGTAGTTAGTGCTCCGGTCAGTTTTCTGTTTGCCTCTTCCGGCCATGGTGAGTAAATATTACCGGTTCGAAGACCCGCTTCAATATGACCCACAGGTATTTTTTCATAAAAAGCAGCCAGGCTTGAAATAAAAGTTGTAGTTGTGTCACCATGCACCAGTACTACATCAGGCCTGAACTCCTTAAACACGTTTCTCAAACCCTCGAGAATAGCCGCCGATATATCATATAGGTCTTGCCCATCTCGCATAATATTCAGGTCGTAATCAGACTGAATATTGAATAGATGAAGAACTTGATCCAACATTTCACGATGCTGCCCAGTAACACAAACACGTGAATCAATTGGATACTCCTCCAGCATCTTAACTAGAGGCGCCATTTTTATAGCCTCAGGCCTGGTCCCAAATACAGTTAGAATTTTTTTTAGTGGCATAGTTTCATTTATAATTTAGCTAGTTGCTTTCAATACAGATTGATAAACACCTTGTTTATATTAATAACTCTGACAAAAACATAATTAATAATTACTAAATTCGTAATCAATATTCTTTATGTTAATGTATAATTTCTAAGTTTCTTAAATATAGATTGAGATCTTCCCTGGTCTCTCTTACATACAGGTCATTAATAAACCCTAATCTATAAAAATACATCTTATCCTTTTCAATATTAACAATTTCTTCTTTAACACCCCAAAGGCGCTCAGTCTTCAGAACACTATCTGCAACTTTAGAAAACATCTGTAAGTCTTTATCTGCTTCGAATAATTCGAATCTAATATTCGCACACATTGCATTTATACAACTGGACCTCGCTTCAAACTGTAAAAGATGTTCGCCTTCAGGTAGCTTATAGTTTCGGGACTGTATATATCCATTAGAATACATATGAATAGTATTGTTTTTTATTGGGTAATAATTAGATTTAACAAAATCCTTTAATGTCAGATCCTTGTCTGTATAAACACACTGAGGTTTATTACTCACACCTTGTATGATAATAGATTGCCCATCCTCAACTTCAGATATATACACATTAGAAACAAATAATCCTCTACTACTTTTAGAATCCGAGTTGATCATACTTGACTTTTTATTGAAGCCATATATGTACATTACATTTTGAGAGTAGTAGCACGACATATGTTTTTCATCTACAACAACATACCTTCCGTGAAAGCTTTTAAAATATCTGTCTGGAATCCGAATCTTATCTGAAAAAACAAAGAGACTATTACCGTACTTCTTCTGTCTAATGTCATTGGAAAAGCTATCCAACGGAGAGAGAGAATTTAATTTTATAATAGAAACAACTTTATTGACCCCTCCGATGCATAGCAATATCATCAACAAAAACACAGAAACTCTAATTGAAAAACTATTAGACACACCTACATATTGGCGCCCTGGATAGAGATTGATTCCATCTGTTGATTTATAGACTATCAACCTCATTTCAGACAGGTAAACAACCATTAAAAATAAAAACAAACCAATGAAATATTTCCGGGAAAGCAAACCTTCACTAAGACCAAAAACAGCAAAAGATACGACAACAAGAAACACTGATAGAATGTAATATTTCTGACTACTCTTTGAAGTATACAATTTGATACACATTAAAACCGGGACAATAAACATTGCCGCCATTATTACGATCAACCCAACCAGCCCCATTGTTACCAATGAATCAAAATAAAGGCTATGTGCATGTTTAGCCTGAAACTTCATATCTTCGGCAACACCCCCGCTTTCGAGAATTTTTCCAGCATCAAGAAAAAAATCACCTAGCCCTGTACCCAAGAATATATTTTCCTGCCAAATATTTATAGCTATCTTCCATACAACTAATCGCCAGTATAAATTACCTTCAGACAACTCATCATCTGACAAATATTTCGGAATATTAAGAAACTCTTTTGTGAAATTATGATAAATATAATTATTTTCAAAAAGAAGCATTAGAAAAACTATATTTACTGCAAATAAAAAAGCAATGTGCTTATAACTCAATCTATACTTATAAAGTATATAGAGAGCCAGAATAACAAAAATAACTGGTAACAATACCCATGCGCCTCGTGTATTTGACGCATATGACGCATAAAATGCTGACAAAGAAAGCAGGATAAATACGCCACTCGTCACAAAGCTTTCTCTTTTGTAATAGATATGAAGAATTAGCAACACCCCGAACAATATTGCCGTATCGCCAAAAATTATTTTATGATATGCACCAGAAGCGTTTTCAAGATTCAGTATATCAATTTGGTACCAGGCCTGCCACGCCATCACTACCACGGCAATCATCAAGCCGTTAATAAATACCTGCACCAGTTTCAATCCATTCTTAATAAAAAACAAATAAATAAATATAGACAATGGAAATGCAATGAGCCTTTCCAATCTATGCACCCCTTCTTCAATGTTTTCTGTATTCATCATTGATAGAACGCCAACAAGAAATACACTAAGAAATCCGATAAAGATGTATTTTTCTTTATCAAGTAGCTTTAAGTCTTTAAAGCGAAATGTCACTAAACCAATAATTAGTAGCAAGCCCATAATTATACTGCCAGCATTTTTAACAGTTGCTGCTGTTATTGGAAAAAGAAAAACAAGCAGAACGACAAAGTTATTGACAGTAAATAATGCCTTTGTATTATGATATGGCAAATTAAGCATTATTATTTTTCGTGTTATTAAAAATGCTAGTCAAGAATATTATCAAAAAGACAAGGAAAGTTAATATGAACGAATTTCTTGAGAACAACGATTCGAAAAATCCATACTCAGCATAGGCCAGTATGACACTCATACCGACAAGTGAATAAAAACTTAAATACGTATCATCTTCATTCTTATTCATCTTTCTGAACATATTTAACGGCAACCAGAAAACAAACACTAGTAGAGCCACAACCCCAAACATGCCTGTTGTTGCCAGTGTATTAAAGTATACGCTATGGGCATGAGTTAACTCGTGATCTGCATTTGATTTTCCTGCTTTATACAAAGCCTGGCTATCCTTTAAGAAATCACCTATTCCTGTACCCAGGATTGGATTGGCAGTCCAAATTGTTACACTATCTTTCCATAGATTAGCCCGTAGACCTATCGAATCTGTTTTGTCTGGATTCTGTTCTGGATTAGATATGAAGTTATTATATTGATCTATACCGCGCTTAATTCTCGACTGCATCACGTCAGTTGAAAGCAGTAAGCTTGCACCAATTACTAAAGCGACACTAATACTAACAAATGCTTTTAATGAGAGTGATTTTCGATAATGAACAAATAGCCATAGCGCATACAGTGGTACAAACAGCATGATACCTCTACCCCCTGCAACTGCTGATACATATAATGCTAACAACACAAAAATCACTAAGCCGGCTTTTTGTTTTACTGTGTAATCCAATGTTAATACTGCTGCAATGAGAATGACTGCCTTTGTCATTGCAACTGCACCCAGTATAAGAGGGTTATAAGCTCCTTTTGCTCGCTCCATTTCTAATATATTGATTTGATAAAAAGCTTGAACAGCCATAACAATTACCGAGACAATCAAAATAGGAACTATATATTGCCCATAATTAACTTTATGTTTTCTTATCAAGAGATAAACCGGGATTGATAATATGAAGATCATATATTTACCCAGTTTTTTTGTACCTGATTCAATATTCTCTGTATTAACTAGAGACAAAAGCACACATATAAAAAACAGGGCTAGTCCTAATAAAAAATATTTCTCACTCTTATCAAGTATCTTCCATGTTGTCAGACTTGTTAAACCTAAGAAAAACAATACTAAAAATGTTAGCGAACCGGCATGGTTAACTGTTGTCGCGGTTATCAGGAAAAACGAAATCAAAAGAATAATCATTTTTTGCATGACTGTGCTTTCATTAAAATCTGCAATGCATCTAGAAACGGAATGAGTTAACACTTTCTTTTCAACTTTTATTATTTTTTATTAATATCGATAACTGAAGCCCGTTTACGGTCAGAATTTTCTAGCTTCCAGATAGTATCTTCTATATCATTTAACGGCTTATAACCACTAACCACATCCTGCAGTAAACCACGCAAACCTTTGCAATCAGATGTTTTAATCATTTTTTCCAGCGAAGCTAACGCATTTGACATCTTTTCCCATGAAAAGCATTCTTCCTCTGCCCGCATGATAAGCGCATGATGAGTACCGGTGACATTATCACCAATCAATAACTCTTCGTATAATTTCTCACCAGGTCTAAGACCAGTATATTCGATAGCAATATCACCATCAGGGTTTTCATCATCCTTCACCCTCATTCCCATGAGATGAATCATTTTCTTTGCGAGGTTATTAATTTTAACAGGCTCACCCATATCTAGAACAAAGACGTCTCCACCCATACCCATCGAACCTGCCTGAATTACTAGCTGAGCAGCCTCTGGTATGGTCATAAAATACCGAATGATCTCAGGATGAGTAACTTTAACCGGGCCACCCGCTTTTATTTGTTTTCTGAATAACGGAACAACTGAGCCAGATGATCCCAACACATTACCAAAACGCACCATTGTGAAACATGTAGTATTACCTGGAATTTCATTAGCTTTTGCCTGTAATATCAACTCAGCAAAACGCTTGCTCGCACCCATAACATTGGTGGGTCTAACCGCCTTATCTGTCGATATCAACACAAATCTTTCAACATTATTTTGTAGCGCCGCTTCAGCTACACTTAATGTGCCGAATACATTATTGCGCACGCCCTCCAGCATGTTCGTTTCTACCAGTGGTACATGTTTATAGGCAGCTGCATGATAAATGGTCTGGACATTATATAAATTGATAATATCCGATAACCGGGAGGTATTATTAACATCACCAAGCACAGGAATAAGATCAAGATCTAAATCGTTTTCCTTGATTATTTCTTCCAGCTCTTTTTCAACACTGTAAAGCGCAAACTCAGATTGTTCGAATAAAATCAGTGTATCAACCAGCAAGGGCACTATTTGTCGACACAATTCTGACCCAATTGAACCACCAGCACCTGTTACCATCACCGTTTTATTTCGGATACATTGTTCAAGCAACTCTTTGTTGGGTACAACGGAATCTCGCCCAAGCAGATCTTCGATTTCGATCTCTTTAATATCTTCAACTTTGGCTTTACCACTGGCGATATCCGTCCAGTCCGGCATAGTAAATACATGCACGGGATAAGGCTCTAACAGCTGAATAATTCGATTTTTTACAGTATGGGAGACAGATGGCATAGCCATTAGTACGTTGTGAACATCATGTTTATTAATTAATACATCAAGATTATCCAGTGAGTGTACTGGTAATGATGCGACTTGATGGCCCTGTATCTCTGCACTGTCATCCAGAAATGCTACCGGTTTAAACTCATGGTTATAAGCTAATGCCGATGCCAGTTGTACACCGGCCGCTCCAGCACCATAAATAACGACGTTTTTGCGATCTCGATCAGCTTTGTTAAACGATGACTTACCGCCTAGCCAAGACTTAGCAAAAATGCGAATACCGCTGATCAATATAAAACTAACCAGCCAGTTTATTAATAAAACGGAACGGGGCAATCCTTCAATTCCTGATAACAGAACGACAGACGCCCACAATAATGAATACAGACTAACAGCATAGAAGCTGGTCGAAACTGTCTGTAAGCCTATATATCTGATAACAGCCTTATAAAGACCAAAGCGAATGAAGACGGGTATAGCTAATAAAGGTGCAACAATAAAAATAAATGCAATTGATGGCATCTGCATTAATAATATTGAAGAATCTGGCCAATAAAACTCGCCCAAGCGTAATGCAAAAGAAAACCAGAGCGCTACGGCAATTAGTAATGAATCAGCCAATATCATAATTAGCTGCTTACTAAATCTGCTCATATTGGAATTCATCAATGAAGAAAACAGCATTTTTTACTCTAAAACTCTTCTATATTGGATTACTATCATTACAGACAGTATTGCATGAATACTATCACATACTAGAGTGTAAGAAATTAGACATCCCTCCCAAGAAAGAACCGTTCAGCGATAGAAAACCTTGAGTTAAGCCCTAACTTCATACAAATAATTGGTTTTTTTCTGGAAACCAGTAAATAGCTACTTTCTAATCGAGAATCTTCTCAATTTCACTGATAACCATATCATTTTGGACTTGTGTCATATTGGAGGCAGATGGTAAACAGACTGCTGTATCGAATAAATAGTCACAAAAGCTTGTTTCTTCCTCTGTGTAATAACGACAGCCTTTAAATAAAGGTTGCATATGCATTGGTTTCCAGACATGTCTCGCTTCAATATTAGACTTTGCTAATGCTTGTATTAGGGATTCTGGAGATACTTCGGTTTTTTCTGGATTTAAACTAACAACGGACAGCCAGCAGTTTGAATAGTCAGTCTCAGGCTGAGGTGACCAGTCAAGGCATTCAAACCGGGATAATCCACTCCGATATCGATCAAATACTTCCCTGCGAGCCTCCACCCGACTATCAAGCACTTTTAACTGCCCTCGCCCAATGCCTGCCAGGATATTACTCATTCTATAGTTATAACCAATCTCGGTATGCTCATAATACGGCGCGGGATCTCTGGCCTGTGTTGACAAAAAACGGGCTTTATCAATCAACTCGCCATCATCAGAGATCAGCATGCCACCACCTGATGTAGTGATGATTTTGTTACCGTTAAATGAAAACACCCCAAACTTACCAAACGTACCGGTGTGCTTACCTTTATATAATGCCCCTAAAGATTCAGCTGCGTCTTCTACAACTGGCACATCGTATTTTTTACTCAGCGCCATAATGCTATCCATATCAGCGCTCTGACCATAAAGATGTACAACAATGATAGCTTTGGGTTTTGTACCTGATTCACAACAATCCTTTAATGCCTTTTCCAGCGCAACAGGTGACATATTCCAGGTTTCCTGGTCTGAGTCTATGAAAACGGGCGTCGCCCCTTGATAGAGAATAGGATTAGCACTCGCTACAAAAGTGAAACTTGAGCATAGAACAATATCGCCAGATCCTACATCCAGCAATCTAAGTGCTAAATGAATGGCTGCTGTACCAGAACTCAGCGCTGCAGCATGCTTACTTCCTACATAATCAGCCAGCTCCTTCTCGAAACCGTCAACGTTAGGTCCTAATGGTGCAATCCAGTTAGTCGCAAACGCCTCTTCTACAAACTGACGCTCATATTCACCCATATGTGGGATCGATAATTGAATACGAGGCTGTAGATTCTGTCTTAAATGCAACTCTACAGGTTTATTATCACCATCAACAACGGGAATCTGGTTAATATTACGCTGATCCATCAATGCTAAAATTTCATCACTTGTTGCATCCAGACCAACAACAACTGGATTACTCTTTTCCAGATCTTCCAGCGAATCATCTAAGCTCTTACCTGATAATAGCTGTCGACGAATATCTCCATCAGTAATCGTGCGCATTAATACACCAGCAGCATCAACCATCAACAATATTGACTTGGCACTTTGGTCTAATAATTCTAGCGCCTGCTTCAAGGTATGATTTTTTGTCACTTTTATGTTGTCGATATTTGTCATTTAATCATTACACTTTATTTTATACATTTACCTGGCACACCCATCACTGTCTGGTTTTCAGGGATATCAGATGTAACCACTGCACCAGCACCAATAACTGAATTTTGACCAATAGTAATTTGCGGAAGAATGGTAGCTCCTGCTCCAACCATGCACCCTTCACCTATTACTGCACCACCGCCTAAAGTCGCGTTTGGAGCAATATGCGAATAAGATCCTATTCGGCAATCATGATCGACAATTGCACCATGATTGATAATACAACCATCACCAATTAATACCTCAGCACTGACTACAGATCTTGCAGCCACAAAACTGCCTTCACCCAAACTTGCAGTTATCGAAACAGATGAATCAGGATGCACGATGGTGACATATTCTTTATCGTGTTCAGTGGCGAGTTCAACAAGTGCTCTCCTGCTGTTGTTATCCCCAATCGCGACATGAAATTGCTTTGGTAAATTTTTCCAGTCATCAAGCAATTCAATAGAAAATATTTTTAATAATTTTTTGCCGGCTTTTATCACATCCTGATCAGTAACGCGTATATCACAAGTAGATCGATCCGCCTGAACAGCTTCGATCACCACCTTGGCATGACCACTCGCACCGATTATTAATAATTCAGTAGGCATTCACTTTTTCCAAAACTTTCGAGGAAAGAGAAAGCGTCAATAAGGACTTCAGAATTTTATCCGTAGCTTTACCATCTCCGTATACATTCAGCCAATGCTGCCCTTTCATTTGTCGCGCCTCAGCAATAGCACTACATATCGCATCTTTTTCCGGTTCAACATCAATGACATTTTCATTACGTTCACGACACTGCTGCCTGTCACCTATATTTACAACAGGCGTTCCTAATGACGCAGCCTCTATAATTCCACTGCTTGAATTACCCACCAACAGATCAGCAGATGCCAATAACGAAAGGAAATCCTTACGGGGAACATGTACAGCAGTCTGTATTTTATTATGAGTATTGTACGAATCTAGAACTTCAGCAATTGCAGTACCGCCAGCATCTGCATTTGGCATAATAGCCAGACTTTCCATTCCACTCTCAATCACTGCCTCTACAAGTGCTCTGGTTTGTATTGCTGCATCGCAAGCTTGTTGAACTACAGGGTGAAAAAGAATTAATAATAATGGTTGTTGAGAATCTAATTTTAACTCATTAAATAATAAGCTTCGTTCGATAAGCTCAGTCTGGTATATATCATCCAGCCCGGGTGCACCTGTGACAACAATATGCTCAGGATTTTCTCCCATGCGAATCAGTCGCTCTCGTGATTTTTCTGTCGATACAAAGTGATAATGAGCAAGTTTAGAAATGGCATGGCGTATTGATTCATCCACTGTGCCTGAAAGCTCACCACCGTGAATATGCACAATAGGGATATTTAAATGCAAAGCTGCAATCGCACCTGCTAGCATTTCTCCACGATCACCTAATAACATCACCAGATCGGGCTTTTGTTCATGTAACGCCTGCGTAAAACCAATAACCTGCTCACCTAGAGCAATAGCCATTTCATCACCACTGCCACCGGTGAGTTTGACATCAACTTTAGTCTGAATAAAGAAGCCTTCTTCACGTATTTCTTTCCAGGTTTCACCATAAGCAGGTAACAAATGCATACCTGTTACAAGAAGGCTTAGGCTGAGATCAGGATGCCGATGTATTGAACTTAAAGCATTACGCATTAAACCAAAATCAGCACGTGTACCTGTTATATAACAGACTTTACGCATCAATTCAGATCCTTCCATTGAAGCATAACACCTGCGTGCTGAGCGGATTTCATACGCTTCCCGATCACATCCTGTAGTTGTTTCGGCGGTATACCTGTTCCCGGCCTCAACAACACCAGATCATCAGCGTCAATGATGTCTCCTTCTTTTTTATCCTTCTGAAGAGTAACACTACGGCGCACCAGATCACGTACCGGCAACTCACTGTCACGCGGTGCTTTTTCACCATTACCTAAACAGGCTTCAATTTGACGAATCTGTTTAATCATCAATTTAAGTTCTTCTGGTTCTAATGATGCCTTATGATCAGGACCAGGCAAATTTCTGTCTAGCGTGAAATGTTTTTCAATAATCTTCGCTCCCTTAGCAACAGCAGCTACTGACACAATCGTGCCATCGGTATGATCTGAGTAACCAACTGGTAACCCAAATTCAGACGTCATTGTTTGCATTGCGTTAAGGTTTACATCTTCCAACTGGGCAGGATAATTAGATGTACAATGCAAAATAACCAGCATTTCTTCCAGCGGTTCGGAAAAACCCCACCTCCCTCTTTCTTCCTGGACAGCAGAAACCGCCTCTTTTACTTCTTCTAAATTTGACATTCCTGTCGAAAGAATCATGGGCTGATTGAAGGCTGCTAATTCACGAATAAAAGGCAAGTTTGTTAATTCCCCTGAAGGAATTTTTATTCTTTTCATGCCGTGGTCAATTAGAAAGTTTGCCGCATCTAAATCAAATGGCGTTGACATAAACTCTATATTTAAATATCTACAATGGCCTATCAACTTTTTATGCAAGTCTGCCGACATTTCCAGCTTCTTCAACATTTCAAACTGATCACTACTACCTGTTTGTTGCTTTTGATATTCGGCTGTAGCAGTACCCTTAGCCACTAGCGCTTCAGCTTTAAATGTCTGGAATTTAATCGCATCTGCACCGGCTTCAGCAGCAGCATCCACTAACTGCAATGCTAACTCATCTGAGCCATTGTGGTTAACACCTGCTTCAGCAATTACAAAACATTTTTTCATATTCAGGTTATATTCTTTTCTATTAATGCTAATCAATTCAGTAAAATTTCATATCCTCTCACCTAAATAAGAGGTTTATTATTAACAATCTTTATTCATCACGATTTAATTGATATTTAATAATCGCTTCAGCATAGATAAAATCATAAACAGTATCAATGTCAACCGACATTTCTTCAGTCATTACATAAGCATATGACTTTTCTGAAAACAAAGATTTTGTAGCCAGAAATCTCTTTGTCTCTATGATATACAACGCACCATTTAACCGGTAATACGTATCCAAATCCTGACTGCGTTTACCTACAATATCTTCTGGCAAAAATTCTTTCATACTACCATCTGCCGGCAATACGTTTGACCAAAGAGGACTGTGTTCCGTTTTAGTCACCGAAATTATTGAGTCAGAAGGTTTTTTCATCAATTCTTCAATAGCTTCTTTAACATGTGTCGCCGTTCTTAAAGGACTAGTAGGCTGCATCAATACAACATAATCATATTCCCGACTAAGAGAAGCTACCGCATGAATAACAACATCTGTTGTACCCGCTTCATCTGTTGATAAATGTGACGGTCTTTGCAAACACTCTGCACCATAATCATGTGCAATATCTAGAATCTCCTGATCATCACTCGTCACCAAAAGCGTATCAATATACTTACACTTTAACGCCGCCTGGATACTCCAGACAATCATAGGTTTACCCGCTAACGGACGTACATTTTTACCAGGTAAACGTTTACTACCACCCCTGGCTGGGATAATCGCTAGAAATGTCTTTCCCTGATACATCAGCTTAATTCACTCCAGTCAATGATAGCTTTAACGGATAAAAAATAAGGAAATTGTTACTACATTTCACCGGTCATTTTCTCAGTCAGAATAGTTTCTACAATATTAACGATACGGTCTGTCGCATTATGTGTATTAACAGCGTTTATTTTTTTCTCATTATTTGCTTCTGATGCAAATACTGCACTAAGCGCCGGTTTTAAATCCTCGATAGATTTCACTCCTTCCGACAAGTTCAGTTCTGAGTAAGGAGTATCATCTGAGAAAACAGACAAATCAACTGAGATAACGGGAGTACCGACAAGCCCTGCCTCATAACCTACTGTCGATGTCATTATAACCACCGCATCAACAGCTTTAAGTAAAATATTTAACGGATCTGACTGGTCACACATCTCAACATCATGACCAGAAATTTCAGCTGTATGATTCTCATTTGGGTGTGGTCTAATAATAAGATGCCAGTCTGGCTCACTTTCTACCTGATTAATAAGAAAATTTTCAATTTTATTGGGTAATTGTGGATCACCTTTTTTACCATTCATGGGTGATATAGACGGTTCTATCTGCGACGCCCAGAGGATGACTTTTTTATCTCCCCAATTCTTCTTAAGCCTTAGCGACTTGGCCTTCGATTCAATATCCGGATCATATAACGCATCAAATACTGGATTGCCTGTGACAAAAATGTCACCTGCCTCTCTGCCATATTGCACCATTAACTGCTTAACATCTTCAGATATTACACAGACTTTATCAGCATACTGTTTCTGACTTGCACGCCTTATACTCGGTCGGGCAAACAAATCTACCAGGCAAATTGATGGTATCCCTAATTCACGAGCCGCATAAATAGATGCCTCTTCAGCCCTTGGAGATATAGTGGTAATCAATAAATCAGGCCTCTCCTGAGAAAGGAAACGTTTCAGACTATTAACTGGCAGAAAAACAGCCCTGCCTTTGTTTGAATATAAATTTTCAGCTTCTTTTTCTCCAACCTTATCTTCCAGCTCAACATAAGAGAGCCCTAAATAGGCTATCGACTCATCTTTAGATACCGGACCTGCTGGTAAACCTTCGACCAGCTTACCTCCTATCTTCAGCGCTCTTTCATCAGTAGCTAGTAATAAATCTTTAAAACCTTTTGATGAAATATGTTCAGCATCAAGCACCATTTTTGCTGTCGTTAATGCAAGACAACAAGTTTCATGCGTTTTCGCCAGTGCATGAATAACAGGCACCAGCATATTGACATGCCCTCCCCCATAACAGACAAAAGCGATTTTCTTTTTTTTCATCTACTATCAACCAACAAAGGGACAAAGAAAATGATCATAGGATCTTGAATCAAGCTTATCCTGAATAAAAGATGTTGTTGGCATATTATGTAAATACTCTTCAGCAACAGCATCGGTAAAATCTACACCCTTAGAATATTTTAATTCCTTAGTTTTATCCTGTGCTACCGATGGCAAATCTAATAACGTACCTTCAGCGATATGCTTACAAATACCTTTGTGTGCCGCTTTCACAGCTCTCATCCCTAACTCAAAGGCATTGTTACCTGACGCATCCGGGAAGGCATGAAATAACATTGGACCAGAATCCAGGCCTTTAGATAAATAATGTACTGTTGCTCCAACATAATCTGGGTTACCTTCGTAAAGCGCCCAGAAGTTACATGAGTGACCACGATAATAGGGAGATGTCCCCATATGAATATTGATAGCATTTTTTTCAACAAGAAAATCACATAACCAGCCCTTTATGTAACTAGCACCAAAAACCACATATAAATCCGAATCTAATGCATCAGAAAGAATTTCTTCTGGAAGATAACTGGCATCGCCTATCTTACATGAAAGCTGATGTACATTAGCAGGTAAAAAACCAGGCACACCAAACACTTCAGTTTCAGCTTCAATGACATGAGAAAAATACTCTCTCATGACCGGCGTATTTCGATAAAAATCTTCAATTTTTCCAGGAAACAATGTGGCTGATTCCTGAACAGCATAGACCGTATCCGCAACCTCAGCCAAAGAAGAAATCAACGACAGATGCCGAGATTGATTACTTGTAAATACTGTTATTTTCATAATTACAATCCTAGATTAGCCATAATATTTGCGTGATCTTCTCGAGGCCATTCCAATTCCCCACGGTTTTTTACTGCCGCCATATTGGACCTGAACCCTGTTTTAATGCCAAGATCATGTAAAACTTTTAACGTATCATTATTATAAGAGTTACAAGGGTGAGACATTACTCTGGGTTTTCCTCCGGTAATATCTGCAAGGATGTTATAGTTCTGCTTGTATTCGTTAAATTGTTCTTGATGATTTAAGTTTTGCAACCGCGTCGGATGGGAATGACTATGCAATCCAATCACATGCCCTTTATCATGCAAATCACGAATTTGCTGCTCCCCCATAAACAGTCCTGCTGTCACTTCTTTTACATCAATATCAAACTCATCTAGCATTGCATCCATGACATCGAAATAGGCTGATTCTCCCAGCACCACGTCTCTCACTGATCGAAATAAACGGTCCATGTCAGTATAAAATGGAAATTCTTTGAGGTACTTTTTAGGATCAAAATCTTTACGGTGTTTTTCAACTGCTGTTGAAAAACTGAAAGCCCGTGTTTTTTCAAAGAATTTATTATAAAAGTCATTTATAGAATTAAAACAGGCGTCACGAAAGTACTTATAGACTTCCAGTCTCTGATCCGCTCCGGTAAAGGGTGATGTATAAACAAACCAGAAAGCCTTAAGATCGTATTCTTCAAGTACAGGTACCGCTATGTCATATTGACAGCGAAGATTATCATCAAAAGTAATACAAACATTACGACCTGACAATTCATTAAACTGAATCCGACCAAGCCAATCGACTGGGTCAATAAGATTACTCTGACCAGCTGATTCTATGATTTTCGCAAACTCTTCTGCATTAATCGAGCCTTGACCTTTAGGGTGTTTATCTCCATGAAAATGATGGAACATTAAACCGTAATCAGACATAAACAATACCTGTCATACTTTTATCAAATGGATAATTTATTAGTATCGAATAAGTCACTAATGTACCTCATCCATAAAACATCTAAACCAGATTTCTACCGCCATTAAAGCTCGAATCTCTCGCGTGTTATTTTCATCACCAGAACAATGCTTTTCAAGCAACGACTGAACATAGTTATAATTAAAAATACCTCTTGCCTGCGTTCTTTCTGAAAATAGCAAATCACTACACATTTCATACAGCTCTTCTTTAAACCACTCTCCCACTGGAACCGTAAACATCTGTTTTTTACGATAAGCAAGACCTTCACCGATTAATGGTGTGACTGCTTTTTTATAAATATATTTTGTTACGCCCTGGTGTAGTTTTAAATCACCAGGCATTGAAAATGCCAGCTCCATCATCCGATAGTCAAGAAACGGCGCCCTGTTTTCCAGAGAAACAGCCATACCCATACGATCGGGCTTAACCAGATTATTGCCTGATAATAATAAACTCATATCGATATACAATGCCTGGTTAATACGATCCATCTTTTCGCTTTTCTTATATAGAGGACGCAAAACCTCAAAGCTATCAAAACTATTTATCTGTTTAGAAAATTCTGCTGAAAATAATTTTTTTCTATCATCGTTACTGAAAAGCGATATATTCTCCAAATAGCACAGTTGAAAATCATCATCGCTTAAGTGGTCAATATCAGGTGTAAAGAAGTTTTTATATTTATCATAGCCAGCAAAGAGTTCGTCTGCGCCATCGCCAGTCAATACCATTTTTACATGCTCTGCCGCCAGACTAGCTACCTTATATGTGGGTAAAAATGAAACATCACCATGAGGCTGATCGCAATGATAAGTTGCCATCGGCCATAGATCGATCAGATTAGGCTCAACCTTCTGTAGACAATGATTAGTTTCAAATCGCTCTGCAGCTTCTTGCGCATAGGGCGACTCATCATATTTAGGATCATCAAAACCAATGGAAAACGTATTCACTGGCATCTCCATATGATGGCTCATTAGACCAACTACCGAACTGGAATCCACTCCACCCGAAAGAAAAGCTCCAAAAGGAACATCAGAACGTAAACGAATACGCACAGCATCATCGAGAATATTATTAAATCGATCTATCCATTCCTGCTCATCCTGAGATTCGGTCTGGACCTTAGATAAATCCCACCAACAATGATGCTCTATTCCGTGACGAGAAATACATAACCAGTGTCCAGGCATAACATGCTGCACACCTTCAAACATTGTTAGCGGAGGAGGCACATAGTTAAAAGCAAGAAACTGGTTCAATGCATCCGGATTCAGATTTCGATGGCCGGACGCCTGTAAAATGGATTTAATTTCTGATGCAAATAATACCCGTTCATCTTCGGCGATATAATAAAGAGGCTTTTCACCTACTCTATCCCTGATCAGATAAAGCTCATCACTTCTTTTATCATAAATAGCAATAGCAAACATGCCATTGAGTTTAGAAACCCCTGCTATTCCATCTCGCTCATAGAGCCTTAATATAACTTCAGTATCACAATGCGTGCGACTGTGAAAACCATCATTATTGAGATCCTGAGCTAGCTCAACATGATTAAAAATCTCGCCATTCTGAACAACAATTATCTGCTCATCATCTGAAAGAAATGGTTGCTGACCATGTTCTACATCTAATATTGCCAGGCGCTGATTACCGACTGCAACGGCATTTTCTGCGTCGTGAAAACACCCATGACCATCAGGTCCTCGATGCTGGATGGCCTCACCCATTTTCTGTAACAAACTATCATCAATTGCCTGTTTGTTATTATCATAATAGCCGAAAATGCCGCACATTCTTAATTGCCACCTTTATAAACAACTTGTTTAATCGTCAACAGTATTATCCAGATATCAAAAAACATTGAGACTTTATCAACATACTCCAGATCTAATCGAGTTCGTTGCTCAGGCGTAGCAGCAGATCTAAAGACAGCCTGTGCAAGTCCTGTAATTCCCGGTCGAACTGAATTGCGCTTATTCCATTCCTGTTCTGTATATTCGGATCTTTGTTTTGGTACATTTGGTCGTGGACCGACAAGACTCATATCACCCATTAACACGTTAAACAGTTGAGGCAACTCATCTATACTCGTTTTACGAATAAAACGTCCAGAGCGTGTAATTCTTGGATCATTCGAAGTTGTAAAATGTGGCCCCTGACTCTCTGCATCGGATTTCATGCTTCGAAATTTATAGATAGTGAATATCTGCCCATACTGACCGATCCTTTCTTGCCTGAAAATAGCCGGTCCATTCGATTCAACTCTAATTAAGATAGTGACCAATATCATTAACGGTGCAGCTAGAAGCAACAAAACCAGGGATACGGTTATATCAAACAAACGTTTAATCATCTTTTCTCGCCACAAAATCAGCGACGGCCGACTGTAATCGCTGATGATCTGCACTCATTTGTTCTTCACTGCGCAGCTTTAACTTTTCAGCTGCATCAAATAATTTTCCTAGTTCCTGCTTAAGATCAAGATTCGTTTTAAAATCCGATATACCCGAACTTTTACGATGAAATGTTCTTGATAATATGACTGAACTTGAACCCAATCTCAAATGTTCCCCCATCACGAGTTCTCCAGGAATAATTCCTTCCCCTACCCTAGCGATTCCACCAAAGCCAAAAGGCAAACCAGCCTTCTTGATTATTTCAGCTAACTCATCGACCAGACCATTTGCCAGCGGTTCAAACATAAACTTTAATTTCATATCTAAATGCAAATCATTCAGACCAATATAGACTTCAGTTACACCTGGAACGTGCACAATGTCATCCATATCTTTTGCCGCTTCATAGGTTTCCACTAATGGAATTATTCCAGCACGCCCATTAACCAACCTGGAAAACTCATCAAGTTCTGTTGCACTATGAAACATTGGCAGCATTAATAAGTCCGCACCGTGACTGATAGCTTCATCAATCTCCTTAGCAGAACCAGAATGCAAAGGATTAAGTCTCACTAATAATTCGGCATGAGATATACTCGCTTTAACCTTTTCAATATCGTTTGTGGTATGACTACTAATTAATGTATCTAGATGCCCCTGGCGTTCCTGCTTACCATGTTTCTCAAGATCCACAAATATCCGTTTAACACCACACTCTTCTGCATAATGTGCCAGTTCCGGGTCATTTGTAATTAACATAAACTTTAACATCAAGTATTCAACCTGGCTTTTATACAAACTTTCATCTATCGCAGTGCCCACAGTAAAAAAAGAAGAAATTCAACTCAATCAGCCTTAAAATTATAGAAACTCTATTTTCCAATTAATCTCAAAAAGTGCTGCCTATACGCCGGATTCATATAAACAATACCCACTAACAAAAGCATCGATAATATTATTTCAATAAGCACAATCAAAAAATGCTGATTTAAACTTTCTTGAACCAAACTCATAACACCCATTATAAACAAAACAGAGAACAAGCCTGAAGCAGTCAACTTACGCAGTACAGATGAGAAATCCAGATTGGCGTATATTTTTTTCTGGTCTTTTATAATGAACAAACTAAACATTACTACTAGATAACTAATGACTAGAGCTATTACAACACCATCTAACCCAAAACTCTTTTCAAAAATCCAGCATAAAATTAACAACCCCACCAAGCCAATCAAACTAGCTTTTAGAGGCATGCTGGTATTTTTTTTTGCATTACAGGTAGCAACCAACATAGCAATTACAGCTTGAAACGGTAAAGAAAGAATAGCTATCGATAAGACGGATGAGATATCAGACAAATGATCAGCGTCAATATCACCCCAACCATAAACCAGGTATATAAAACTGTCAGCCGCACTATATATACAAACCATGATAATAACAGCCAAAATGACAGACCAGAAAATTCCTTCTTCTACCATCATGGAAAACCCTTTCTGGTCATCTCTTTTATGAGCAGCTGCCAGTTTTGGAAACAAAACAACAGATAAGACAGTTATGACTACACCTAAAGGAAGCTCAACCAACTTAAGCGCATAGTTGGTCATCGCTATGCCGCCTTCTCCCTGAAAAGATGCAAATGCTCTGGCAATGACGGGATACAGCGTAAGTATACCTAAGGCCAACACAGCTTGAAGATATCTCTTAAACAAAGATTTATGTATCAACCATTTTTTCCAGAATCCATTTAGGTAGAAGTTACCTTTGAGTCGAAAAATTTGTGAAAACCATCTAATAACACCACCTAATAATACGAACCAGACAAATATATCTAGATCCTTTTCATCCGCTACATAAAAAATCAAACCGAAGACCAGGCAGAGGTTAAATATCAACGTGCCCATTGCCGGAATGGCAAATTGCCCTTTTGATTGCAAATAAGCTGTTGAGACACCTGCCAAAACCGTCAACGGAATCAGCCATAATACAAAAGCTAAAACATCATTTGCTTTTTCTGCTGTAACCGCATCAAAGCCAGGTGCAAACATCATGACTAATTCATTAGAAAAATAAACAAGGAAAAAAGTAACAAACGAAAACACAATTCCTGTTAAAACAGAACTTTGCAGAAAAAGCACACCCGCCATTCTATTAGTATGACTCTTGAATTCAGGTATAAGCGCTGCTGATAAACCACCTGCCACTAATATATTTACCATAAGATCTGGAATAGTAAGACTCAAAATCACGACATCAGCAGTAGAAGAAACACCAAAGGTATTCGCTATGGTTGCTTCTCTAAAGAAACCCGCTATTCGGCCCAGCATAATACCGATCGAAACCCATATTCCAGAAATAAGAATTTTTTTAAGAGACATGGGTTTAAATCGTTACCTGTGCTTAAAATTCAAAATCGCGCAAACAATTGCATATCGATTTATTATTATCGAAAATAACATGGTAGGAATTTGGTGGAGCTAGGCGGGATCGAACCGCCGACCTCTACACTGCCAGTGTAGCGCTCTCCCAGCTGAGCTATAGCCCCAAATATGAAGGGATGTGTAATTTATGTTATTCATTCCATAGTGTCAACATAGTTACGCATTCCAGCTTCAATTTAGATTCCAGATTCACCGGAATAACTTCTGCATTTACAGTGTTCCCATCGTCCATGGCAGTCGTGCTGAAATGACTCTTTAATCTATATTAGGCAATATGCGCCTGTAACGCCGTTATTCTCTGTAATGTTTTTTCTTTACCCAGCATCTGCAAAGTTTCATCAATTGATGGTGATGTAGTACAACCTGTTACTGCAATGCGGATCGGCTGCGCCACTTTGGCAAAGCCGACTTCATTTTCATCGACAACTGCTTGAACGACATGATGTATGTTTTCTGCTGACCAGTCTGTTAAGTCGATTAATTTTTCTTCGATCGCCTGTAGAATATCTGGCGTTTGTTCTTTGATATGTTTTTTAACCGACTTGGCATCGTACTCGGCAACATCTTCATAAAAAAATCGGCAGTTCTGCACCATGTCGATGAAGGTTTTGCTTCGTTCACGTAATAGTAAAACAATATCGGTCAGCGCCGGGCCGGTTTCAATATTGATGCCGTGTTCCAGCATGTAAAATGCCAGTTGCGCTGCGATATAAGTTGGATCTAGCTTCATCAGGTACTGCTGATTAAGCCATTGCAGTTTTTCAATGCTCAGACTTGATGGCGATTTATTGATATCTTTGAGATCAAACTTCTCGATCATTTCTTCCAGCGTGAAGATTTCCTGATCACCGTGCGACCAGCCCAGGCGTACCAAGTAATTAATCACAGCCTCTGGCAGATAACCATCTTCGTGGTATTGCATCACGCTGACCGCGCCAGTACGTTTTGAGAGCTTTTTACCGTCAGGCCCATTGATCATTGGAATGTGAGCATATTCGGGGATATCAGCACCCAGTGCTTTCATGATATTTATTTGTCGCGGGGTGTTATTCAGATGATCATCACCACGAATCACGTGTGAAATCTGCATATCCAGATCATCAACGACGACAGTCAGGTTATAAGTTGGGTCGCCGCCGGTACGAGCAATAATAAGGTCATCTAGCTCGGTGTTTTTAATCACCACATTGCCCTGAACATGATCATTGATAACGACTTCGCCATCCAGCGGGTTACGAAAACGCACCACTGTGTCATCCGCCGCAGCCAG
>Ga0316207_10000888_pt1 | contig 41716 bp, 40 predicted proteins | sample 6weekpyrite_MG_FD_204943 | JGI IMG/M metagenome (GOLD analysis project Ga0316207, IMG submission 204943) | Microbial mat bacterial communities from mineral coupon in-situ incubated in ocean water Damariscotta River, Maine, United States -... | ecosystem: Environmental > Aquatic > Marine >... | reverse complement strand
CCAGCACAGTAGGGTTATCCTTAGGCTTTCAAACAAACGCCAGTGTCGCCCTCGCCATCAGGTTTGGTAGTATAAAAAGTAAGTTCTGGAGTCTTCCCTATGATCCGGTTAGCCGGGGCAATTTTTTACCCGGCAAACCGGGAAGTGAATGGTATTTTTGGTCCGCTTTCCGCACGCATCTCATTGGCTATGATGCTTTACTGCAAGGCCAGTTTAAATCGAGTGAGGTTATATATACCTCTGCTGAAATAGAACCTTTCGTCTATGACGGTGCATTCGGTCTGACAATGGGTTTTAAAAAATCACAACTGACTTTTGCAGCCAACATGAAATCTTCAGACCTGAAACACATATCAAGACAGCAGGTATGGGGCAGTATTAACTACCTGTATTACTTTTAATTAGTCTTCATCCACATCATCAGAATCCACTTGCCCGGATATTTTGCGGCGTATATGTGACCATGAAATTCCCACCGCCAATACAAGTGAAATTAAAATCAAAATAACCCAGCTCATTGCGGTCACATTACCCATGCCCAGCCATCCCCAGTCGATGAATAACCAGATAATTGCAGAGAAAAACAAAACCGCCAAAGCCAAACCAATTAAGCCAAGTGAACGAAGTGTTGCACGTAAATAAATCACCCAGCCAATAATCAAACTGATCCCGGCGATACCTAACAAAGGACCAAAATTAGAAAAACTATTTTGCAGCCAGTGAGAATAAGAATATCCACTTGGATTATAAGTCAGCATCACAAGCAGCAATGCAAATAAAAGTCGTAAAAGAAAACCTTGTACCGTTATAGCTTTCATAATTAATGCCCTAAATTATTTATTTACGAAGAATAACAAGCAAGCCTGCAATAAGCACCAATACACCCATTATCAAGCTCTCATATTGATAGTTCAGGTTTATAACAGAACTCAACCCATTTAAAATCAACCATGCACCTAAAAAAAACGGCCAAAATTTCATTTAATTATCACTCTAAATTTTAATTATTATTTTAATTAACACTATCTTATACATATACAAAATCTACACTAATTCTAACATAAAGAAAAATGTAGTTCCCTGCACTCGTACACACATAATACTTATTCTTCAGCATTAGTGAAAAAAACATCAGAATTGAAATATATCATTCTATTTAACTTCAGGCATGATACTTTCGATTTAAACTTTAAACTCGCACGCTCTTTGTACTACTCTTTCCATAAATATTTAAACAAATTTTAATAAATACTGTACAAATCTGGAATATTTATGCCAGCATGATGAATATGCTCGGCTACTCTTTTAAACAGACCGGGTAACATCTCATTATTACCCTTTATTTAACTAGAGGTTTTGTATAGGGTGATTATGCAATCGTCTCCAATAAAAAGAAGAACTGCCTTCAGGAAAATAAATGTCTATTAAGTATCCACCTGCTGTGTATAACTTTTTTCAAAATGATTTCATTAGCCGCTATCAGCCTGCCTATATCTTACTGGATCAATCCGGTGCAATCATCGACTGGGGCGGACAACTCGATGTATATGGCATTCAACAACCTGAAAAAGGTGCACCAATAACAAAGTTTGTTTTTTTTCTTACCGGACTATTACCTCTTGACGGAGAAAAACATGAGCTGCCTTGTATTGAAATGAAAAATGGCAAAAAAACGAAAATTCACCTTTTTCATGATGGTACGGGGGACTGTGTCTTATTTCTGGATGTTGCTGAGGAAATGGGAAAATGGGGTGAATTAAAGCAGGAACGGCACGATCTCAAGTTGCTGGTTGAAGCCCACCGCAAAGCAGAACAAAATAAAAATGAATTTATCTCTACCGTTAGCCATGAATTAAGAACACCACTAACCTCTATTTATGGTGCTTTACAGCTTGCGCTAAACGGTATGGAAGCAACATTTCCTGAGCAGGTAAAAAATTTACTCAATATTGCGCTTAACAATACTTCAAGACTCTCTCTCATCATCAATGATATTCTGGATATCGAAAAAATTGAGTCCGGAAAAATGTCTTTTAATTTTCAGAAAATTAACTTATCGGAACTTATTCTGGAGTCGATCGAATGTAATAGTTCCTATGCTGAAATACACTCGGTTCAATACAAGGCACAAAATTTACCGGAGCAAGCATGGGTCTCAGCGGACCACGATCGGCTGTTGCAGGTAATGAATAACTTATTGTCAAATGCTGCTAAATATTCTCCGCCTGAAGAACCTATTATTATCAATATTGAGAAAAACGATAAAAATTACAAAGTGAGTGTGGCTGATCAAGGTCCGGGAATACCACCTGAATTTCAGGCACGTGTATTTGAAAAATTTGCTCAGGATGACACGCTAAAAACAAAACAAAAGGGGGGAACTGGTTTAGGATTAAGTATCGCCAGGGCAATAATACAAAAACATGGCGGCAACCTGGATTTTATATCAGAACAAGGCAAAGGAACCTGCTTTTATTTCGAGTTGCCGCGGCAGGATTAATCGAAAATATTGCCCGTTTTACTCAATTAAATGGCGTTTCTGCCGATATGAAGGTATAAGATTAACTATTAGTCAGGATATCTGATTAAAGCTTAACAAATGCTAAAGTCAGAGACAGGGCGTAGCATTCTTTCCACGCTGAGGTTTTAATAAAATGGCAACAAAAGCAAAAAAAACAGAAATTCCTAAAGAAAATAACAACGATCAAAATGACCCATCGATTGATCCGAGTTTAGAGAAAGTCCGGGATATTCTATTTGGTGAACAGGTTCGAGATCAAAATCAGCGGTATAACATCCTGAATCAGGAACTCACAAAAAAAGTTGATGAACTCAGAAATTTCACTACCGCACAATTAGAAATACAGATAAAAGAAAATACCGCACAGTTTAAAAATGAACAGTCCGAGCGCGAACAACTGGCAAATGAAGTTTTTGTAAAGCTGGATGAATTAACACACAGCCTGTCGGAACTGGATAACAAACTTGAACAAACACGTGACGAGCTGCTTGATAATATCCAGGCCGAGTCACAACGCCTCACAGAGGAAATGCATGATCTGCACGCGAAAACAATGTTGCATATCAAAGAACGCAGCGAATTATTGCAGGATGAAAAAGCGGATCGTCGTAAGCTCGCGGAGATGTTTAGTGAAATGGCATCAAACCTGGCGAATGATGGTACTAAAGCATAACCAATGGCTGGAATAAGCTTATGAGTCTGCCTGACCAGAACAGTCAATTATCAGATATTGCGCAAAACCATAGCGACAACTCAGATTCACAGCAGAGTGAGTTGCTTAAGTTACGCGAATTATTACTGGGCGAAGAATATGAACAACTTCAGGATCTTTATGAGCAAATCAATGATCCTGAACGCTATACCGATAGCGTAGCAAAGGTATTATCAGAAGCCATTAAGTTACGTTCTGCAAAAGATAATACTCTGACATCGGCACTCATGCCAAATGTAGAAGAAGCGATTCAAATTTCGGTAAAGAAAGATTCCCGCCCCTTAGTTGAGGCTATTTTTCCCATTATTGGTCCTGCTATTCGCAAATCAATCTCCGAAGCCATTAGTAGTATGCTCAAGAATATGAATGATCTGGTTGAGCAAAGCTTATCGGTCAAATCAATAAAATGGCGACTCGAAGCCAAGCGAACGGGAAAATCTTATGCCGAAATCGCACTATTAAGAACACTTGATTACCAGGTAGAACAGGTTTTTCTTATCCACCGTGAATCCGGCTTACTATTACAACACCTGGTTTCTGAACGCGCGGTTATAAATGATCCCGATATGGTTTCAGGGATGTTAACAGCAATTCAGGATTTTATTGCTGATTCATTTAATGTGGATCAGGGTGAAGGTTTAAAGTCGATGGCTTTAGGCGAATTACAGGTCTTTATTGAACAAGGACCGCGTGCAGTTATTGCCGCCGTTGTCATTGGTAATCCGCCATCGGATTTGGGAGTCACCTTAAAAGAAGCACTTGAAACTATTCATGCAGAGCTGGCGCTACCTTTAGCCAAATACCAGGGAGACAATACACCGTTTGAAGAAGCCTATGTCCCCTTACAAAGCTGTTTGCGCTCACAAGCTAAGGAGGAGCTTGTCGTCGAAGACAATAAAAAACCTAAGTGGTTGCCGTGGCTTTTTGTGAGTGTTGCCGCCATATTACTTATTTACTGGGCAGTCACGGCTTATTTAACACAACGTGACTGGACAACAATTGTTGATAAACTGGAATCAGAACCGGGCTTAATCGTTATTTCAAAAGATAAAGACGATGGTCAGTATCGTATTAAAGGATTACGAGATCCATTAGCACGTTCACCTGAATTGATTATCAGTCAACAACTGCGTGAAAAAATTGACCTAAAATGGGATTGGCAACCTTATATGTCAATGAGTCAGGACTTTATTTTGCTTCGAGCAAAGCAGTTGTTAGGTGAACCTGACAGAGTTAATATAACTGTTAAACAGGGTGTGCTGCAGGTTTCTGGGCTGGCCGCGCAAAGCTGGATTGATAAACTGCAACAGCGTGCTCCCCATATTTTAGGTATAAACGATATAGATATAAGCAAACTTAAATCTATCGAGTCATATCAAAATGAATTTAAGCAACATCAAGATACTCTCAACGCCCTGACGATTTACTTTGAGTCAGGCGCGTCAACAATCGCAAAAGAAGAAAGCGATAAATTACAACTGATGCATGCGGCGATTAAAGGAATGATTCTAAATGCCGATATCATTCCTTATCAGTTTAATATACAAATAAAAGGGCATACTGATAATGCCGGTTCAGAAGAACAAAACAGGCTGCTTAGTCAGACTCGTGCAGACAGCATACTTGCGGAGATTAATAAACAACCATACAAGCAAAGTTTATTTATTGCTCAGGGTGTGGGGGCGCAAGAAATTCACAACGCAATAGCTAAGGGCAAAACTAAGTCCTCTCAGCTAAGGCGTGTTACATTTAAAGTAACTATTTTAGAGAAATCAAAATGATACAAAAAAAAATATGTATGTTAGGTTCATTCTCGGTGGGTAAAACAAGCCTGGTCAGACGCTATATCGACAGTCTTTTCTCTGATAAATATCACACTACAGTCGGCGTAAAAGTTGATAAAAAAAATGTCAGCGTTGGTGAAACCGATGTCATGATGATGTTGTGGGATTTAGCGGGTGAAGATGAGTTTTGTAAAATAAACCCTTCATATTTACGTGGCTCAGCAGGTTATTTACTGGTCGTTGATGGTACACGACCTGCAACACTTGAAAAAGCTATCGAGGTGCAGAAAAAGGCCACGGTACAATTAGGCGATATCCCCTTTATTATGGTGCTCAATAAATGTGATCTCGAAGATGAGTGGACAATTAATCAAAACACCGTAGACAACCTGATCGAACAGGGCTGGAGCATCATTAAAAGCAGTGCCAAATCAGGTGAGAATGTTGATGAAATGTTTCATGATCTTGCAGAAAAAATGCTCGCGGTAACACCTTAACTCAACCATTTTAATGAAACTGGCGGCTTTAAAATACAATGGATAATATTTACTCTGAACTTTACCAACAAATGGACATCATCGTTCTTGAAAAAGAACGCAGTGGTAAATTGAAACTATTAACTGCGCTTCCTGAATGGTTTCATCACTTTAATAAAACACCTTCCGAACCTGGCGACACCATATCACTAAACTATCGCTTTCCTTTTTTAGATAATTTTTTAATCGATGCAAATGTATTTTGGATAAAAGGTTCAGCAGGAAAAATGTCTTCCGGCGTATGGATTGAAAGAGGAGATGATGAAGAGGAATATCCACTGGAAGCCACGATATATAATTTAAAGGGCAGGCATATTCTCACCATCGAATATCTTGGTGAAACCTATCATGAGCAAGTAAGAACTTTGCAGACGGCAAGAGAAAACATGCTCACAAATGAAAGGCTTGAAGAAGAAGTAAGAAAGCGAACGGCACAAATTCGTGAACGTGAAGAACAAATAGCAATGCGCTTACTAACTGCCGCCGGTTTTCGCGATGAAGAAACGGGGGCACATGTACGGCGTATCGGTTTGTATTCAGAAGTTATTGGCAACGCGCTGGGTTGGAAAAAGCAACGTGTCGATGACATCCGTATCGCTGCTCCCATGCATGATCTCGGTAAGATAGGCATTCCGGATCGTATCTTACAAAAGCCAGGCAAGTTAACAAAAGAAGAGTATGTTCATATGCAGCAGCATCCCATTATTGGCGGAAAAATGTTGGGGGGCAGCTCTATTCCAATATTCCACATGGCAACCGACATTGCTGAATGCCATCACGAAAAATGGGATGGAACCGGCTACCCCAAAGGGCTGTCAGGTGAAAACATTCCTATTAGCGCACGCATAGTTGCTCTTGCAGATGTTTATGATGCCCTGATACATAAACGTGTCTATAAGGAAGCGATGCCGGAAGATGAGGTCATCAGTTATCTCAAAGAACAAAGCGGCAAGCATTTTGATCCAAAAATAGTGGAATTATTTTTAAAATTGCTTCCGCAAATACGCCGAATCAAAGAAACTGTTGTAGAAGCTGAAGACGAAGATGACTGGCAATATAAATAAAAAAGCCCTATCTAAACAGACAGGGCTTTCATAGCAATAACAGTATGAAAATGTTGGAGTTGAGATGGGTGCAAGGCGGTTAAATAACCCGTAGCACAGCGTACGTTAAGACCATTCCCGCACCTCCATGTGCTCCATGGCATAAGAACATCCCTGTTCAAGATACGTGAGCAACGGAAGTATTTAACCAACGCCGCAGACACTCAAGTCCGGCATTTTCGGGCTGGCATTTACATCATGCCGCCCACGCGGTCGTAACCAATTGTTTTATCAGTATTATAACTAACTACACCTTAAAGTACCCTACATTATACCCCTAAGAGAAACACTTACTCTGGTTTACTATACCAAGTGCCTCTCGCCTTACCATGACGAATTAATAAACCCTCTTCAACTAATTTAGATAAACGATTTTTTATCGTTGGCCTTGAAACAGACGTAATCAATTTCTCTGCATCACTCATCGTTATACGGTGATGACTATCGACAAATTGCATTATCAACATACTCTCATGTGGCAAGGCTGAATACTGACTAAACGCACTTGTTTTTTCTTCAAGATGATCTTTTTGCCGTTTCAATGAATTAAGAAAAAAACCTAACCAAGGTAACCAATCGATCTTTTCAGCTTTAAGTGTTTTTTGCGTTCTTTGTAGAGCTAAATAGTATGCCTCTTTATTTTTCTCAACAACACTTTCAAGAGAAGCATATGGGATATAACTATAATCTGCTTTAAGTAATAACAGATTAACAAGCACACGAGACAAACGACCATTACCATCTTGAAAAGGATGTATCGCTAAAAAAATCACATTAAATATCGCAACGGCAATTAAGGGGTGGTAACTATTATCGTCTAAGGTTTCCCTTATCCATAAAAGTAAATCCTGCATTTGTGCAGGCGTATCAAAAGGTGTTGTTGTTTCAAATACAACGCCTAAACTTTTACCCTTTGTATCAAAAGCCTCAACACTGTTGGAATGTTTTTTATATTCACCCCTATGCCGATTATCTTTGTCGGAATGCCTTAACAGCGTTGTATGGAGTTGTTTAATGTAATTGTCAGTAATAGGAATATCAGAGAAGTTTTCAAATATTGCCTCCATCACCTCAGCATATCCGGCCACCTCTTGCTCGTCGCGCGTCAAAAAAGAGGCCTTACCTACATTACTGAGTAGCTCTTCAATTTCACTGTCACTGAGTTTCGAACCCTCTATACGGGTCGATGAACCAATGCTTTCAATCGTCGCAACATGACGTAATGCCTGAAGACGCTCAGGGCTTTGGGCATTTTGAACACGCCAGCTCCCCTTGAACTCATCAATCTCTGAGATGAGGCGTAATAGCTCAGGGGTAATAATAAGAGAGGATAAATCCATATTTGGCTCATTAACGAATAAGATTATCCAATTTTATCCATAAATATCCAATAATCAAGTTTTTTAGCCAATTTAAGTAAAAAATTAAAGATTATATAAAGGTGCTATATCTAGCTTGAGAATTATTCTCCTTAATTTAACTTACTGCCAAAAAATGATTGATCAATATATTCCCATATCTCACTTTCGTCTACTCCAGTAACTTTCATAGTACTAGTATCTTTAAAAGAACACCTATTATTGAAAGGTAGGAGTTTCTTTTGAGTAATACAGAAAAGTATTTTATTTGTTTTATCAAAAACAGCACAAAAATCTTGGTTAAATAAAACAAGTTTAAAATTTATATCGCCATCAATTTTCAAGGATGTATTTTCAATCATGTATGGAGGGAAAACACCTTTTATAAACGTTAAATTTTATCCGCTAAAACTCATTTGTATTTTTTTTATCGCTACCGGGCAAATCCAGCATTCTTTTTGCACAGAATAACGGTAATACATAATTGAGACGACAAGAAAAACTGATAGCAACTTTTACCTGTATCAAAATGATACGATTTCCGGAAAAATAAAATTACGCGTTCTTTTTAGAAGATACGTTGCTTATCTAGCCAGATAAGCAACGTTGATGAGTCAAATTTATTAACCCCTCAAGTATCAATACAACTAAATAAAATTTCCGCCAATATCATAAACCAGCGTGATGCCCAGTATTATTGTTGCAAAACCAATAACACCCTGAAGCCCATTATTAAACCAGGTTAGTTTTCTTGCGGAATGTTTTAAGGGTATGGAAATAATGACAGAAAGCGCAGCCATACCGATTATAGAACCCATACCGAATAACAGAATATACAACATACCTGTCCAGGCTGAGCTAACGCTTTGCAGGGTGAGCAATATTAATGCCGCTGAACCAGCCATGCCGTGCATGAGTCCGACAAAAAGGGCTCTTAATGGAAATTTAGTGCTATGACTGTGTTCATGTTTGTCCGGATTGTGGACTTTTTCATTACTGTGCTTATGTGCATGAAAATGTTGTTGCCGGTTATCATGTTGGTGGGTATGAAAATGAACTTTGTCACGTAGCATTTTTCGAATCACATCAGCGCCTAATAGTATAAGCATAATACCCACGGCGAACTCGAGTCCCATTGCCATATTTTCCGGCATAATGCTATCAGTCAGGATAATAATCGAACCAAAAAGAAACAGAGTGATGGTATGCCCGAGTCCCCACACAGCACCGTGTTTAACTGCACTTTTAAGTGAGCGGGAATCAGTCGCGAGTGAAGCAACCGCGGCAACATGATCAGCTTCTAGCGCATGCCGCATGCCAATTAAAAAACCAATAAATAATAAACTTAACATAGTGTGATGACTTCTGTTCTGGTTATAAAATTATAATCGTTAATAGAGATGGGAAATAAATCTGGCTGGATATTATTTTGCATCGGGTAACTCTCCGGCTTTTAACGCTGTTGTTAAAAATTCTAACTCGAACGCTGTGTCCAGAGAATGCTCCCACAATTTAGCACTCAGCTCTGATTTCATTTGCTCCAGCTTTTTCCGCTCAAGTTTTTTTTCGTCATGAGTAAGTATGTTATCGCTGCTGAGTCGTTCAAGCAGGGTAAAAAATTGTTGTGGCACAATGTTGTCACGCAGTTTTATATGCAGCGTTTGCCTGTTATTACTGAGCCACCATTCAAACTTCATGCTGCCGCTACATCCCTGCGAAGAAATATTCTCGAGTAACTGAAAACACTTTGATGAAACAGTCGCCGTTATGAGTTCAATCGCATCTTTTACCCCTGCACCGGGATGACCACTGACCATATAAAGGTTGTCACGTGACCAGAGTATTTTGTCAGAAAGTTCGCGTGCTGCTACTTGCATGGCTCTGAAACCAACCGCACAACCAAACCATGAATCGCCCTGATGAAATGTTTTTAATTCATCGAAATCAAAAGATCTCACTTTGCCGTTCACCAGGATGTTAACGCTTGTTTTTTTGTCTGCCACTGCATTGGCTGTGTGGGTTGATAGCATCTGCGCTTTGCTCGAGGTTAACAGATTCTGGGGAGCTGCTCACCAACCAGCATGTCGACAATACGTTCGCCGCCAAAACTGGTTTGTAACACCACCCGGCCTGAGGGTTTGGCTTCCACTTTACCGACGATGGCGCTGTCTTTTCCTGCAGGCTGTTGTTGCATCAGCTTGAGTAAATCATCTGCATGCTCTGCGGGTACTACTGCAACCAGTTTGCCTTCATTGGCCAGGTATAATGGATCCAGACCAAGAATTTCACACATGCCCCGAACTGCCGCGCGAACCGGTAAAGCAGTTTCATTCAATGTGATACCGACACCACTGGATTCAGCGAATTCATTTAATACTGTTGCAATGCCGCCGCGGGTGGCATCACGCATGCAATGGATATCCGGGCACTGTTGTAACATGCTTTCGATCAGTGTATTGAGTGCCTGGCAATCTGTCTCTATGGTGTTTTCCAGTTCCATTTCGCCGCGTGCATCCACAATAGCCGCGCCGTGATCGCCCACATAACCATTGATAATGACAACATCGCCAACTTGTGCGCGATGGGCAGTGATATTCACTCCTTTCGGGATAACGCCAACACTCGCCGTGTTAATAAAGAGTTTATCAGCGGCACCGCGGTGAACCACTTTAGTATCGCCGGTCACAATAGCGACACCGGCTGCATCTGCGGTGGCTTTCATTGAAGCAACAATGCGGCGCAGATCGTCTACCGGAAACCCTTCTTCAATAATCATTCCACAGGTCAGGTAGAGGGGTTTTGCGCCACCAACTGCAAGATCATTAACCGTGCCGGTGACGGCTAATTTACCAATGTCACCCCCGGGGAAAAACAGCGGATCAACAACATAGGAATCGGTTGTCATTGCCAGTCGGTCGCCTTGTGCGGTCAGACTGGCTAAATCGAAACGAGCCTGATCTTCGAGTTGTGAAAGATGTTCATTGTCAAAACCACCTACAAAAACATCTTCAATCAGGTCGCGCATCGCTTTGCCGCCACTGCCGTGTGCCAGTGTAATGATATCCGCACGCAGTTTGCGTTTTGTTTTAACGGTGTTCATGCTGCCGACTCCCCGTTAATATTACTTTGTTCTTTTTGATCCCGTTTAGCTAATAGTTCGGGCAGATTGCCGAAGTTATAGTAAGCCGCGCATGCGCCTTCAGTTGAAACCATCAAGGCCCCCATGGGTGTTTCCGGTGTACATGCCGAGCCAAAAACCTTGCACTCCCATGGCCGAATAACACCTTTAAGTACTTCACCGCACTGACAGGATTTGGGGTCAGCAATTTTAATATTGGCAACAGTGAATTTACTCTCGGCATCAAACTGCGAATATTTATCACGCATTTTTATCCCTGAATGATCAATCGAACCTAAACCTCGCCATTCAAAAAACTCACGTAACTCAAAAACCTTGCTGATAGCATCCAGTCCGGGCGGGTTGCCTGCTGCCGGGACAATACGCGCATACTGATTTTCAACTTCGCAACGTTTCTCAGCCAGTTGTTTTAAGACCATCCAGATGGATTGCAAAATATCCAGTGGTTCGAAGCCGGTGACAACAATAGGCTTGTTATATGTCTGCGCAACAAATTCAAACGGTTTTTCACCCACCACCATACAGACGTGACCCGGAGCAAGAAAACCATCAATCTGCATATCCGGCGAATCGAGAATGGCTTTGATTGTTGGTACTGTTGTAATGTGGTTACAAAATAAAGAAAAATTCTCTATACCTTCACTTTCAGCCTGTAATACCGTTAACGCTGTACTGGGCATCGTCGTCTCGAACCCTAAAGCGAAAAAGATGACCTGACGATCAGGGTTTTTTCGCGCCAGCTCTAACGCATCCAGTGGTGAATACACCATACGTATATCTGCACCATCGGCTTTGGCCTGTAACAAACTTTTTTTAGAACCCGGGACACGCATGGCATCCCCAAAGGTGGTGAAAATAACATCCGGCCTTTCCGCCAGCTCGACGCAGTCATCCACTCTGCCCATCGGCAAAACACAAACCGGGCAACCTGGTCCATGTACCATTTCAATCCAGTCGGGTAACATTTGTTCAACGCCATAACGAAAAATGGTATGCGTGTGACCACCGCAAAATTCCATTATTTGCAAAGGTTTGTCGTTATCTCTGACAAGCTTGTCTTTTAGTGCATGAATCTCATCAATTAATGCCTTGGCTTTTGCGGGGTCGCGAAATTCATCAACATATTTCATGACGTTTTATCCTCATTATCTGTTTTGTTACGGGTCTCATTATGGACTTCGATATCAGCCTTATTTTCGGCAAGGCGGCCACGTTGATCGGCAAGTAAGGTATGCACTAAATCCCAAAGAATGTGATAGCAGGCAACATGCACTTCCTGCACGCGGTGAATAGAATCGGTTGCAACCACCAGACAGTGATCAACCAGTCCACTGCTTTTCATATTGCCACCCTCACCGCCGGCAAAACCGACCGTTATCAAACCCAGTTCTTTTGCCTTGCGGTAACCTTCCATCAGGTTGTCTGAATTTCCACTGGTAGAAAAACCAACCACACCATCATTAGCCTGTGCGTGTGCATCAAGCTGACGCACAAAAATATGGCGTACACCCACGTCGTTACTAACAGCAGAAATCATTGCAGTATCAACACATAAATTCATTGCTGGCAAAGCAGGGCGTCCGGCAGTAACCGGGTGTTGAAACTCCACTGCGAAATGCGCAGCATCACAACTGGAGCCGCCATTGCCCATAGTGAAAATACGACCCTGGTGCTGATACACCTTCGCAACCGCGCGTGCGGCAGCAATAAGTGCCTGCGCATTATCGGCAAAGAACTGTTGTTTGATATCCAGTGAATGCTGAGCTTTCTGCTGTACCGATTCAAGCAGCGCAGCATTTTCACTGGCAGCGTCTTTCTTCCCACCATGCAAAAAAGGATACAGTTGCTGAAGTGGATCGTTAGCCTGGTCGTGATTCTGCGCCATGATTAATGCTCTAAAACAACCTGGCTGGCTTTCATTGCAGCCAGCTCTTCCTCGACTTCACCAAGCTCATTGAGCAGGGCCAGTGTTTTACGCGCTTCTTCTTCGTCGATACGACTCATGGCAAAACCTACATGGACTAATACCCAGTCATTAATACAGTTTTCGACCGGATGTTCTTCACTGACAATACAAGCGATATTTACAGGACGTTTAACACCAGAAACATCAACTTTAGCAATAAGATTATCTTTATCTGTAATCTCAACAATTTGACCTGGAATACCTAAACACATAATTAGTTTCTCTGTTTTGAGTTATCTACTTTAATTTCTTTGCTATTTCACGAGCTGCTGCAATCACCGCCTGGCCCAGTGCAAGTCCACCATCGTTAGCGGGGACTTGACGGTGAGTCAGCACCTGTATATTTTTTTGCTCCAGCCCGCTGACAACCAGTTCAAACAATGTCCGGTTTTGAAATACACCACCACTCAGAACAACCCGATTGATTTTGTTTTCACTGGCAAGCAGACTTGTCGTCTCAACGACGGTTTGTGCAAGACCGCGATGAAAACGGGCGGCTATAATTTTTGTCGCCGTTTTTTCCTTTAGATTATCCAGCAGACATCTCCACATCGGGGTGGGATCAAGCTCAAGCATTTCGTTACGCTTATTTAGCCGGAACGGATAAGGTGTAACCTGTTCTAACATTTGTTTGTCGGTACTGGCTTCCAGTGCCATCGCAGCCTGTCCTTCATAGCTGCATTGCGCGGGTGCTAATCCAGTTGCTGCGGCAATTGCATCAAACAGCCGACCGGCAGAAGATGCCAGGGGTGAGTTAATCCCTTTATTCAGCATTTGCTGTAATGTTTTAACGGGTTGGTGATTTAATGTTTTACTCAGTTCAAGCGTGGCGTATTTTTCACTGTAGGCATCCCAGCCAAATGCAGTACTGAGCTGTGCCCAGGTATTACGCCAGGGTTCACGCATCGCCTGGGAGCCACCGGGCATAACCACCGGTTTTAGATAAGCTAGGCGTTTATAACCCTGGTAATCAGCCAGCAGAAATTCCCCGCCCCATAATGTGCCGTCATCACCAAAACCCAGGCCATCAAAAGCAATACCGATGACCGGGCCAGTATCAAGATCTAAATTGTTATCAACCATACAGGCTGCTATGTGTGCATGATGATGTTGGATCTGGACAAGCGCTAATTTTTCCTTTTCCGCCCAATCAACCGCAAGTTTGCTAGAAAGATATTCCGGATGATTATCCGCAGCAATGACTTCTGCTTTATGTGCATAAAGATCAAGGTATAAGGAAAGGTTTTTCTGATAATCATCAAATGTGCGTGCGTCTTCCAAGTCACCCATATGCTGAGAGAGGATCGCATGACCATTTTTTAACAGGCAGAAAGTACTCTTGAGTTCACCACCTAACGCCACCAGATCCGGATGATTCCTGAAGCCGGCAGGTAAAGCAATGTGGCCGGGGGCATAACCTCTGGCCCGGCGTAACAGCTGTATCTGGCCGTTCATTTGTCGCACTACTGAATCATCAATGCGGTTTTCTATCGGCCGGTTATGCAGTAAAAAAACATCCGCAATATCAGCCAGACGTTTTAATGCATCATCATTATCCGTACATTGTGGTTCATCAGAACGGTTACCGGAGGTCAGTACAATGGGCTGTTCCAATTCGGCCATCAACAGGTGGTGTAATGGACTGTATGGCAGCATAAAGCCCCATTGTTTTTGCTCCGGTGCAATGCCTGGCGGTAGCAGATCAGTATTCAGTGCATCCAGAATAACGATAGGTGCAGCGGGACTGCTCAGTGCGTTTATTTCAACTTCACTGAGATAGCAGTATTGGCGAATCTGTTCAATATTCTGCGCCATCAGTGCAAGCGGTTTGTGTGGACGGTTTTTACGCTGACGAAGTTGTTGCACCGCCGACTTGTTGCTGGCATCACAGGCAAGATGAATACCGCCGATGCCTTTGATGGCGATGATAGCGCCCGCTTTTATTCGTTTAACCGCTTCGGCAACCGGATCATCAGTCGCGATGGTTTTAGCATTTTTATCGCATAACCAGACTTTCGGGCCACAGCTGGCACAGGCTGTTGGCTGGGCATGAAAACGCCGGTCTGCAGGGTTGTTATATTCTGTTGCACAATTCTCGCAAAGTCTGAAACGGGCCATGCTTGTATTGGCTCGGTCGTAAGGAATTTGCCGAACAATAGAAAACCGCGGCCCACAATGAGTGCAGTTAAGAAACGGATAACGATAACGACGATCAGACGGATTATTCAATTCGCCCAAACAATCCGCACAGGTCGCGGCATCAGCCAGAACACCGGTCGTTATTTCACCATTTATACTTTTAATAATCTGGAAATCATCGTCCGTAATTTCACTGCGACAGGCGAGTTGTTCAATTGAATCAATACGCCCCAGCGGCGGACAGTTAGCAAGTAATGCCAGCGTGAAATGCTCAACGCTATCAGCTGCCCCATAGAGATTGATCAGAACACCCTCACCATCGTTACAAACATTACCTTTTAATTTAAATTGATGCGCCAGACGCCAGACAGTTGGGCGAAAGCCGACCCCTTGTACCAGGCCGCGCACACGCAAAGTTCGACTGATTAAGTCGTGGTTGTTTGAAAAATGTGCGGCTTGTGCAGTCATCTTAATGCACCGTACAAACCATGCAGGGGTCAAAAGAACGGATGATATGCTGAATAATAACGGAGGCATTTTTATCTTCACCCACATACGTATTCTGTAATGCCAGCTCCAGTGCGCCAGACTTATCATCGCTGTCACGCGGTGAAAAATTCCAGGTGGTGGGTGCAATAATCTGATAATTAAGAATACGGCCATTTTTAATCCGCAGCCAGTGACCCAGGCTGCCTCGGGCGGCTTCAACCATACCCGCGCCCTGTGCTTCATCGGGCATTTTGGCTGGCAGACAGAAAGCTTCTTTAGGCTGTAATTGCCTTGCCCATTTTTCCATCTCCGGAACCACTAGAGCCAGTTCCAGTAATCGTGCAATGACACGATTGCGTACATTGGCACCACTGCGGGATACCAGGTCACGAATAAGTTTGTGACCATCAATCATTTGCCGTGAAATGGCGCCAACTTCCATAACCTGTTTATTCAGGCGAGGTGATTTGCACCAGCTATACCCCGTATCATCCATATCACCCGGAATAGTAATACCAAAATAAGGGTGCTTGGGTTCGACCTGAACATTCATCCAGCTATGGCTGATATCTTCGGTGATTTCATCCGGATTAAGCGCCTGAGCCTGTTGTTGCCATACACCACCTTTAAACAGGTGTTCACCTTCATTTTGGTAAGCACCGTAGCTGAGGAAATTATCACTGGCGCCACCAAGTTCAGATAACGCCAGATCGTCGGCAATATTCAAAAAGCGGGCAAAATCAGAATTTGGGTGTTGTTCCTGCCATTCCTTTAATTCCTTTTCTGTTGTTAATGCGCTAACTTGCTCAAGTTCACCATCAAACAGGACTTCCTGTAAAAACACACGGAATGCACTGATGGTGGTCAACAGCCTTACTTTCTCCTGCGATTCAATGGGGCGCGTGGTGCCACCGGGTTGTATCGCCAGTGAATGCGGCCATTTTCCAGCCAGTATGCCGGTTAAATGCAGGAAGGATGCGCGTGCCGGTAAAACCTCACGAGCGGCTTTACCTGTTTGTGCTTTAAAGCGATTTTGAATCTCATTAAACCAGCTTTTGTTGCTATAGTTCTCACGAGCAAAATCCGGCATAAAAAATAAATAAAAATGGGTCAGATGATCGGCCAGATTTTCTGCCGCTAAAATCAGGTTAGTAGCGAGCTCACCATTGGGGCAGGGCGTTATATCCATCGATGCTGCCAGCGCCTGAGCCGCCGCGACGGATTGAGATACGGAACAAATGCCACAAATTCTGGGGGTGTAAACCAGTGCATCAGCTGGATCTTTGCCATGTAATATTTGTTCAAAACCGCGGAATAATGGTGAATTCACCCAGGCTTTGACGATTACACCCTGTTCAACTTCTATATGTACTTCAAGGTCCCCTTCTACCCGGTTAAATGGCCCCAATATCCGACGTGTCGATGAACCTGAACTCATGATTCTTTATCCTTTTTCTGTCCGGGTGAAACCCGAATATGATCCGAAGTGGCATTAACTCTGAGCCGCTTTGGTGTTGCGGCTTTTGCCAGTGATGACAACGCAACAAACCAGGCCTTCGGCATATCGGTAGGCAGCCCCACTGGAATACCGGCAATTTTTGGTGTCTGAGTAAAACTATGGCCGGGTTCTTCAAATTCGGCGGCGGTGCAGTTGATGCAGGCATAACCACCTCGCAGGCAGGAGCCTTCACCATTCCATAAACGGGTATTGCAGTCTGCGCGTGCCTGGGTGCCGAGGCAGCCCATATTTTCCATCATGCAGCCCTGATCAGAAGGTTGCTCTGCACTGGCTTTGAATTCGTAGTATTCATTACGCGGACAACCGTGATGAACCAGGTGATCGGTGTAGCTGCGGGGCCGGTTAAAGCTGTCCAGATCCTCGACAGCAAGATCACCCATCGCCAGTTGCGCGATGGTTTCGGTGACCCAGTTAGGATGGGTTGGACATCCGGCAATATTAATAACCGGGAGCTCCCCCGGACTTGACCAGTTTTCATCAAGCAACGCCCCGGCCTGTTTTCCTTCATATTGTAGTCCACAGGCATCACCGGGGTTGGGACCTGACATGGTAATACCGCCGAAGGCGGCACAACTGCCAACCGCAATCGTATATTTTGCTTTTTTGCTCAGACTTTCCACCACGTCAATCATCGGCCTGCCACTGCCGGCCAGCATATGAAAGTGCCCCGTGCCATTAGGGCCACGCATGAGTGAGCCCTCAATGCATAAACCATCCAGCCGGGTATTACCGTCTTCGATCGATTTGATGAGTGCCAGAAATTCGTCTGCACTAGCTTCACTTAGAGAGGGGTGCCACAGCAGATTGATATTATTAAGTTGCAGCATACTGTAAAAGTCGGGTTGTTCTGCATTTAACACCGACATACTGCAACCACCGCAACCACCGGACTGGAGCCAGAGAATGTTGAAAGTCTCGTTCATTATAATTCCTTGAGAGGCAGACTGAGTATAAACTCAGCACCACCCTCGGCATGGTTACGCGCAATCAGGTCACCATTACATTGTTCAACAGCCAGACCATAACTGATATAAAGTCCCAGCCCGGTACCGACGCCCACGGACTTGGTGGTATAGAAAGGGTCAAAAATCTTGTTCGCGTCATTAGCTTTAATGCCATCACCATTATCACGAATGCTGATTTCAACAAATTTTTGTTTTTTCTGAACCATGAAATGAAGTAGTGGCTTTTGAATATCTTTTATAGCATCAACTGCATTCTGAATCAGGTTGATAAGAATTTGGTGGACGTGCCCTTCGCTATTGACGAGATTGAGTTGTTCAGGATAATCGGTAATGATTTCAGGTTTGAATGATGAGGCCCTGATAACCCAGGATGCTGCACGTTCAATAACGGAAATTAAATTAAACGCTTGCTTTTTTTGCTCCTGAGGTGTGGCGAATTTACTCAGATTCTGTACGATTTCACTGACCCGTTCTGCGCCTTCCATTGAACCTTCCACCAGCGGCTCAACATCAGCCATCATGTGGTCAATTCTTAATTCAGCGCGGAGTTTTTCGCGAGCCTCTTTACTGACATCGCTATGTATAGCTTCCAGATAAGAAATAAATTTTGCTTCATAACTTTTTAATGCATGCATGTTGGCGTATAAAAAACTGATCGGATTATTCAGCTCATGTGCGACCCCGGCAACTAGGCGACCGAGCGAAGCCATTTTTTCAGATTGCACCAGGAACTGCTGTGCCGTTTTTAATTCTTCATGTGTCTGCTTTAATTCACTGTAGGCCTTGCGTAGTTTGCCTATGGGATGACCTGTAATAACAAAACCGCAGAGACGATTTTCATGGTCATAACGGGGGCTGCAGCTTATCATCATGGGTACCGGATTGTTATCGGTATTGACCAGGTCAATTTCACAGTTAATGATGTTATCGGAGCGGATATGTTCAGGGAACTCTTCAATCAGTTCCTGATGTTTTTCACTAAATAAAGTAGCAACTGGTTTACCAGTAATATCATCCGAGCTTAAACCGATTTCATTTATTAAAGCATTATTGACCTGCTGAATCGTGCTGTTGATATCGCAAACAATAAGAATATCAGAGATAGAAGAGATAACACTCTGGATGAAATTCTGTGCATTTTCCAGTTCATCATTTTTTTCTTCCAGTTCAACCTGGGAACGCACCAGATCGGCATAAATAGAATCCATTCGGTGAATAACTTCAATCCAGGCATGATCATCTGCACGTCGTTGCTGCTGCAGAGTTTCAGTCTTGACTTGTGCCAGTGAGGTTAAGCTGAGGGAGGATTGTGCGGGCGTATCACTCACGCAACATCTCCCTCAATCGACTCTATATTACTGTTTTTTTCCAGGCCATAACGTTCAAGCTTGTTACGCAGACCAACACGGGATAAACCCAGCTCCTGGGCCGCTTGCGTTTTGTTCCAGCGCAAGCGAATAAGTGTTTCCTTGAGGATACGGGCTTCGAGTAATTCTACCCGCTCTTTCAAGTTGCCTTTGACACTGTTTAATATTGTCATATCGGCAACAGATTCTTCGGGTGTAGCGTGTAATATATGTTCTGAAACGAGTTCAGAACCAAGGTAATCTGTTTGTCCAAGCACCAGCATACGTTTAATTTCGTTTTGCATTTCACGCACGTTACCCGGCCATTGATAACTTTCAAAACAACGTAATGCTTCTTCACTAATGCCTTTCACACGTTTTCCTAACTGTTCCATTGAACTATTAAGAATTGAAATAGCGAGGGGAACGATATCTTCCTTGCGTTTACGTAACGGCAGGACTTCAATTTCAAATGTAGCGATACGATAAAACAGATCCTGACGAAACTTGCCAGTACGTACATCTTCTTCCAGATTGCGATTGGTGGCGGCAATGACCCGCACATCTATCGGCCGACGCTTATTGCTGCCAAGCGGGCGAACTTCACTTTCCTGCAAAACACGCAGCAGTTTGACCTGGAATGCCGGCGAAGTTTCACCAATCTCATCAAGAAATATGGTGCCACCGTTTGCCAGTTCGAACATACCAATTCGATCTTCATTGGCGCCGGTAAAAGCACCCCGTTTATGGCCAAATAATTCACTCTCCAGTAATTCATCGGGCAATGCACCACAATTTTCAGCAACAAAAATCTTGTCCTGACGAAGACTGTTGTAATGCAGTGCGCGGGCACAGAGTTCTTTTCCCGTTCCTGATTCACCGCTTAGTAATACATTAACATTATAGGGTGCAATATTTCGTATCATGTTGCAGACGCTATTCATACCACTTTCAGGGCTGCGAACAATGCCCTGATCCCAGTCATAACGCGCTTTGAGAGCGCGTCGCTTTACAATCATGGCCTGTTCAATCGTGTCCGGTTTCAGTTTAAGTTCAACCGCAAGTTGTTCGTTTTCTCGCTGCAGGCGAAACAGCTCAACAGCATTAGTGAGTTTTGTGATGAGCTCATCAGGATGCCAGGGTTTGGTGATGTACTGATAAATACCACCTTTATTTATTGCATCAATAATATCGGCAGACTCGGTATAACCAGAGATGATCATGCGAATAACGTCCGGGTATTCAGTACGAACTTTTTGGCTAAACTCCACCCCCGTCATATCAGGCATGCGTTGATCACACAATAGAATCTGAATCCATTCACGCTGAAGAATATTTTCAGCATCCTCTATATTATTGGCAATATGAACATCAAAACGGTCACCCAGAATGCGCTGGATAGACTCCAGTGAGCGTTGTTCGTCATCGACGACAAGAATACTCGGTATGTTTTCCATTAGATCATCTCGGTAGTTTTTTCAGTTTTATTCAGCTTTTGATGTCCAATCAGGCGTGTCTGGTGGGCCAGGCGAATCCATTGATACCAGTCTGACATACCTTCACCACTGCTCGCAGATACCTGTAATATCTGGATACGAGGATTGACACGTTGTGCATATTCAATACATTTATCCACATCAAAGTTAAGGTAAGGCAGCAAGTCAATTTTATTGAGGAGTAATAAATCGGCTGCGTAAAACATATCTGGATACTTGATTGGTTTGTCTTCACCTTCGGTAACTGAAAGTATAGCCACTTTATGTGCTTCTCCCAGATCGAAGGCAGCAGGACAAACCAGATTGCCGACATTTTCAATCATCAGTACAGATGCTTCAGCTGGTGCAAGGTGTTCGAATGCATGCCCGACCTGATGAGCATCAAGGTGGCAGCCTTTGCCGGTGTTAATCTGAATAGCCGGTACCCCGGTTGCGCGAATTCGATCTGCATCCTGGCTGGTTTCCTGATCACCCTCGATAACGGAGAGTGCCATTTCATCTTTCAGATCCTGAAGGGTGCGGGTCAGCAGTGTAGTTTTACCTGAGCCGGGACTGGAAACCAGGTTAAGTGCCAATATGCCTTTTTCAGAAAAGACGCTACGGTTTGCATTAGCATACTCGTTATTTTTGCCGAGAATATCCTGCTCAATCTGCACCATACGTGCCTGACTCATACCGGGAGCATGTGCATGTGCCGGGCCATGACCATAATGGTGCTCGTGGGCTTTATGACTGTGATCATGGTGTTCATGATCATGCTGTTCGTGATCATGACTATTCTCATGATGATGTTTATTATTTGCATCTTCGATACGGCTCTCACCTTCGCTGCAACCACATACAGTACACATTATTCTACCTCCAGTTCTTTAATTTTCATCTCGTCGCCAGCGGTTACCTGTAGTTGATAACCAGCACATTCAGGGCACTCATCAAAACGCTGTTTTACTGCTACATTTTTTGCACATTGCATACACCAGGCCTGGCCGGGTACATTGATAATATTTAATGTTGCGCCATCAGCCAGACTGTTCCGGGTGACTACATCAAAGCTGAACAACATGGCTTCAGGTTCTACGCTGGATAAATCACCTATCTCAAGCCACACCGCTTTAACTTTATTAAAGCCCTGTTTTTTGGCCTCAGTTTGCAATACCTGTAGCACTCCTTCGCAGAGTGACATTTCATGCATTAGTGAATCCTCAGTTGATAACCGACACAAGGATCAACAGTATTAATCATCAGGTGAGCAAGTTGTTCCAGATCATCCTGTTGACGGTTGCTGGCTAAACTATTGAGACTTTTTGCAACCAGGCCTTGTGGATGAAAATTCCATTCGGTTGGTGCCAAGATCTGATAATGACTGATCACACCCTGTTCTATCTCCACCCGGTGAATCAGTCGACCACGTGCCGCTTCGATTTGTGCCAGACCCTGTGCTGTTTTTTTATTTGCACTGATATTTACCGGAGTCATTGCGAGCATATCTCTTAGTTGCCGTAGTGCGCTGCGTAATTGATGCGGAATGCTTGCCAGTTCAACCAGCCGTGCTACCCAGCGAGTAATTAAAGCGGTATTAAACTCTTTCATCAGCGCCTGAATCACCGGCTGTTCGAACTGGCGGCTGAACGTTGTAGTTTCACAGCAATGCCCCTGCCACTGTGGTTGTGCAATAAACTGTTCGGCATCGCTGGCATTAAATTGTTTAAGTAAATAATCTTCATCAAGTAAAGGTAATAGTTTTGCCTCAGTTAAACCCAGTGACGCCCAGCCCTGATCACAGATAGTGCGTATTGAATTTGCCGCTACGCTGTCACAGCGTTGAGTCCACTGCAGCAATGCGTTGATGTCTTTCATTTGTAGCCAGTTTGTTGTGCTCTCGCCAAATACATGTTGCTGTAAATACTGATCCAGTTTGTCGATCAGAACACTGGCATTTTCACACTGCTCTGCAAGATTACTGTCTAATGAAAAAGCGTCACCCTGCTGGAACAGCGCGCTTTTAAACTCATTAACTAGCTGGCTCAAATAAGACAGATTATTGTTATCTGTTTTCAGCTTAAACAGTCTCGGCCAGTCAATAAACAATCTTAAAAGATGTTCTTTAGCATTTTCTGCCAGTACCAGCATGTCACGTGCAGTTTCTAATGCAAGGTCTGCCTCGCGTTTTATATTTTGCTCTATCGCGGCGAGTGCAGCACGAGACTGTGCAATACCGCAAATGCTGAATAATAAAGGTATTATAGTTAAAGCCTGCTCAGGTGTTTTACCAATAAAAATTTTTGCCGCATGTAGCGGACGGCTGGAGCTTAACTCGACACGCGCACCATTTTGACGCTGCGGGTAAAGATCAATGTTGAGTTGTCCTTCAATGTTTTTCATGGTTCAATTTTTTCGCTTTGCTCGTCCTTAAGCCTGATTGCGCCACGTAAAAGTTGACGGCGACTGATTGGCTGTTCCATTTTTTCTTCCAGGCTAAGCTGAGTAGCGGCCGCTTTTTCCTTTGCGGCAACCTTATCGGGATGTTCTTCGGTTCCATTCCAGATTGCTTCAAGCTGGCTGGAATCGATGTCCGATTCTTCAACATTTTCGATATTCATCAATTCCCTGATTGCACACTCAGCGGTTTCGACCGCCGCATCATTGTCAGCGAATTCGAACATCGGTGAAAATAATGAGCACATCTGGTATTTGCCAATCGCGTCTTCAAAGCCGACAAGAAATTCATAGTTACCGGAAGGAAAGGTGTGTCTGCTTGCCGTCGTTTCGACCTTGTCCTGCCAGTTTTCTGCTTCGCCGGGCAACAACATCAGGTTCATAAACCAGGGTGTAATCATAATGCACAGGTAAGAGCTCTGCCATCGCTGAAAACCAATGACACGTACTTCAACCTTGTCATTGATAATGGGCACGTCACTCATACGCTCTTTGTATATATGATTAAAAGCGGATTCCAGTCGCGCCACTTTTTCATCAATAATATCCTGTGGTATGGCTACAGGTACTATGGCTTGTGGTAGTCTGGATTCAGCCGCTATGTTTTCAGAAGGTGCTGGCACAGTCATGGTGTAATCACCATAAAATCTACTTTTTTACCATCACACTCCGGACAGGTCCAGTGATCTGGCAATTGAGAAAAAGGCGTACCCGCAGCCACTTGCCAGTAATCATCACCCTTTTCAGGGTCATAGACATACCAGCAAATTTTGCATTCTAATTGCGTATTATCAGCAATTTTATCGGTATCGCCACCAAATGAGCCGGGGATGTGCTTGTCATTCATCTTTTATACTTCGCTATAGCTTTAACGGTAAATATTGAGAATTTCATCGAGACGTTCCGCACTGTCTTCAATGTCTTCCTGGGAAGCGCATGCCACATCAGGCACCTTGCTTATTTCCAGAGTATTAAGTATCAGTGTGTCCTGTGAATTAAAGTACTGTACCCACCAGACATTCCTGGTTCCTGTACTACTGATGCGGCAGTTACCGTAACCACGCGAGAGAATAATAACCGGTCCTATACCCAGACTGTCAGAGAGGTATTTGATATCTTCTTCGGTATGCGGCAACAGGGACAAGTTGATGACATGTACTTGCTGATCACGGGCGAATTCGGGCAGTTTATCGCTGATTTCAGCTAACAAAGGCGCGGCATTGTAAACACCTTCAGGAATTTTCAGCTGTGTGACATCGAGGCTTTCAGCAGCATTGTGAAATGTCATTTCACTGATAAGAGCTGGAATATCCACGATTTCCATGGTGTCTCTAATGATACTCTGTTGCTCATCAAGGTATTGCACACGCCAGACACCGGCTAATACAGATTCCTGAATGATTGCATTAATCTCGCCTGTGCATTGCACGCTGACTTCACCATCACCGAGTAGCTGGTTATAAAACACCCGGTTCTTTTCATCAAGATAATCAAGCTCAATAACACAGGCTTTATCACCAACATGGTAAGATTTTAAAGCCTTGAGCATATCTTCGGTCATACTGATAGCCGCTTCCAGCCCCTCTATTTCGTCAGGCTCAGGAATCATCGGTGCTTCAAAGGTAGTCATACCTGAAGGCAGGTCCATAAAGGTCATTTCTGCACCATCGCTATCAGCAGGTTGTGAGCCAGGCCCAACCACGGCAGCAGAACCAGGCATGGGTACAGCTTTAGTCATTACGGGTATTTCTATTTTTTTCATGGGTTAAGTACCTTTGGTTAGCTGCAGCTTGTGGCTGAAGAGGTGACGACGGGGATACCAATGCCGGGAGCCCGTTTAGGTTCGGACATGATGAAGTCATTAATCTTTGTAATGTAATCATTCCAGTCCTGGACCCGACTGATTGCACCAAGGTATTTACCTTTGCGCAAAAAAACCAGCGTTGGCCATTCTTTAAAATCATAACGTGCCTGTAATTTACGTTGTGAGTCCTGCTCAATCACTGCGGCACTGAAACGATTAGCATACTCTTTGATCAGTTCGGGCAGAATCATGGCAACATCATCACTTTCAGGGAAGCGGGTCGGATTTTCGGTAAAGAACAATATGCATTCTTCTTGTGCTTGAATGTATTCATCAATATTATCTACGTTTAATACAGGATAGTTGTATTGCTCAATCATTGCTTTAATAAGTGGGGATGGCATTTTAGTCTCCATTGTTTTTTAGCTGGCTTTGCTCAAAGGCAATCAGGGAAGCCGGTTTTGGTATTTCACGGTCAGTCAGATCAGCAAACAGGGCTTCAATACTTTGTGTACTCATACCATTGGCTGATAGTTCACCGTTATTACTCATCACCATATCGACCGCTTTAACTGCATTGCTTATCTTCATGGCATCCTCCTCACTGAGAACCTCGCGAGCACTCTCAAGAAAAACTAGCACCCAGGTGCCGACCGGCTGCTCGCCGATTAATAATGTGTCGACCTGGCGAGTGACACCCAGACCTTCGCAGATGGCATAAGCAAACCCGCTTTCCTTGATCTGCATCGGTAGCCCGATACACATTAGTATTTACCCCGGTGGTCAACATCGCAGCTGATCGCTGATTCCGGGTCAAGAGGATAAGGCTTGTATTCAACCTGAAAGTCTTTGGATTTCAGGACACGATCATCGCCAACGCGGCAAGCCTGATCGGCAGGTGGGCGATTAGTCTCGTAGTTATGGATATGCACTTCCTCGCCTGCGAGTGAGTGTTCCGCAGTGAGTGGTGTTTCACGTTTACGGGCATAAATATCAAACTGTTCCAACCATTCAAGCGCCGCAGCTATAGCGGGTTCAATTTGCTGGCGTGTTTTTTCGCGTAAGCTGCCACCATAATCTTCCAGCTGAACCGGCTGCACACCCACCAGTAACAGATGTTCCGGGTAACGCCCAAGCATATCCGCTATCATCAAGACTTCCTGAAAACCGGTCTGATGCAGGCTCATTTTCTTCACGCCCATGAATTTGGGGACATCATCCCCCTCAATCAGCTTCATTTCACCCGGCGCCAAGCCATAATCAATAGCATCAAATACCACCAGTATGTCGGCTTCTTCGACGAACTGAACAAGGTAAATACCCTGAGTGCCGCCATCCATGACGATGACATTGTCATCGAACTGATATGACTGATTTAATTGCTCAACCGCTCTTACGCCAAAACCTTCGTCAGCCCACAATATATTGCCAATACCCAAAATAAGTGCTTTTTTAATCATAGTTTTTATACATAATAAGTCAAACCGGAAACTAATATTACATATAATTTTATAACTGTAAATAAAATAGTCGATTTTAATTCATATAAATTTACTCAGGTATGCAAAGTTTCTAATCAGTTAGTATTTAAAACTGGTACCTATGTTTCCTTGGAGTAACGATAAAAACGCTTGATTCTTATGTAACCCAATGATTTTTATATAAATTACACAGTTGGCATCAATTATGCCTCTAGGACTGCATCGATATAAAAATACCGTTAAGGGGGACTTTTCGATGACCGAAACTTTTTATGATGTGATGCGCCGGCAGGGAATTACACGCCGAAGCTTTTTAAAATTCTGTAGTTTAACTGCCGCCGCCATGGGCTTGAGCCCGGCTTTTGCTGGCAAAATTGCTAATGCCATGGAAACTAAACCACGTATCCCGGTACTCTGGTTACATGGCTTGGAATGTACTTGTTGTTCCGAGTCTTTTATTCGTTCGGCCCACCCGTTGGCTAAAGATGTCATCCTGTCCATGATTTCACTTGATTATGACAGCGTAATTATGGCTGCGGCCGGTGACCAGGCTGAAGCTATCGTTGATGAAACCATCGAAAAGTACAAAGGTCAATATATTCTTGCCTGTGAAGGTAACCCGGGTCTGGATCAGGACAAAACCGGTGGCATGTCATGTATTGTGGCAGGCAAACCTTTTACAGAGCAATTACGTCATGCTGCAAAACATGCGAAGGCGATTATTTCCTGGGGTTCCTGTGCTTCCTGGGGTTGTGTGCAGGCAGCAAAGCCGAATCCAACCGGTGCTACACCTATTCATAAAGTGCCTGGTATTGGTAGTGCACCCATTATTAAAGTGCCAGGCTGTCCGCCTATTGCGGAAGTGATGACGGCGGTTGTCACTTATATTCTGACGTTTGAAAGATTACCTTCGTTAGATCGTCAGGGCCGCCCCAAAATGTTCTACAGCCAGCGTATCCATGACAAATGTTATCGTCGTTCACATTTTGATGCCGGTCAGTTTGTTGAAAAATGGGATGATGAAGCCGCACGCAAAGGTTATTGCTTATACAAAATGGGCTGTAAAGGGCCAACCACCTATAACGCCTGTTCGACCATTCGCTGGAATGGCGGTCTGTCCTTTCCGATTCAGGCGGGTCATCCCTGTATCGGTTGTTCCGAAGATGGTTTCTGGGACAAAGGTAGTTTCTACGATCGCCTCAGCGGTATTCACCAGTTTGGTATTGAATCTAACGCTGACGATGTTGGCATCGGTGCAGCCGCAGTTGTTGGTAGCGCTGTCGCCGCCCACGCCGCAGTTTCTGCACTTAAGAGAACACAACAGAAAGGGGAATAGGAATAATGAGCGTTATACATACTCCTAATGGTTATACATTAGATAACTCTGGGCAGCGTGTTGTTGTTGATCCAGTCACTCGAATCGAAGGCCACATGCGCGCCGAAGTAAATATCGATTCTAATAATATCATTACCAATGCAGTATCCAGCGGCACCATCTGGCGTGGACTGGAAGTTATTTTGAAAGGCCGCGACCCACGCGATGCCTGGGCTTTTGTGCAGCGTATCTGTGGTGTCTGTACCGGCACCCATGCATTAACCTCGGTACGATCGGTGGAAGATGCGCTGGGTATTAATATTCCGGAAAATGCAAATAGCATACGAAACATCATGCAACTGTCATTGCAGATTCATGATCATATGGTACATTTTTATCACCTGCATGCACTTGACTGGGTTAACCCGGTCAATGCCTTGAAGGCAGATCCCCGGGCAACCTCTGCACTGCAGCAAAAAGTCTCTCCTCATCATCCAAAATCCTCACCGGGTTATTTCCGTGATGTGCAAAATCAACTGAAAAAATTTATTGAATCCGGCCAGCTAGGACCATTCAAAAATGGTTACTGGACAAATCCTGCTTATTTATTACCACCTGAAGCGGATTTAATGGCGGTTACGCATTATCTTGAAGCACTGGATTTCCAGAAAGAAATCATGAAAACCCGAACTATCTTCGGCGGTAAGGACACCCATCCTAACTGGACGGTGGGTGGTGTTCCATGCCCAATCAATGTTGATGGCACAGGCGGTGTGGGTGGTCTGAACATGGTTAACCTGAACCAGGTCCATGAAATCATCAAGCAGACTAAAACCTTTGTCGATAATGTTTATATCCCCGATATTATGGCGATTGGTCAGTTCTATAAAGGCTGGTTGTATGGTGGTGGTATATCTGGGCAAAATGTTTTGGCCTATGGTGATATTCCAGACAAAGCAAATGACTACTCAGCAGCTAATCTGATGATGCCACAGGGCGCCATTATCAACGGAAACCTGAAAGAGGTTCATGAAATTGATTTCCGTGATCCAGATCAGATTCAGGAATTTGTACCACACTCATGGTACAAATACCCAGATGGTGTTAAAGGCCTGCATCCATGGGACGGCATTACCGACCCGGACTTTGATGTCAGTACCGCAAAAGGGACAAGTCACAACATTGAAGAGCTTGACGAATCTGCCAGTTATTCCTGGATTAAAGCGCCACGTTGGAAAGGTCATGCGATGGAAGTGGGGCCACTGGCTCGTTATGTGGTGGGATATGCACAGGGTCATGAGTACTGGACTGAGCAAATCAACCGAACATTAAAAACGCTGGATATTCCGGTTACTGCCCTGTTCTCGACTTTAGGACGTACCGCGGCACGCGCACTGGAATCTCAGTGGGCCGCCGATCAACAACTGTACTTCTTCGATAAGCTTATGACCAATATCAAAAATGGTGATTCCTCAACCCATGGTGGCGAGATGTGGGATCCTAAAGACTGGCCAGCCGAAGCAAAAGGTGTTGGCTTTACTGAAGCACCTCGAGGTGGCTTGGGTCACTGGATCAAAATCAAGGATACCAAAATCGAAAATTACCAGTGTGTTGTTCCAACTACTTGGAATGGTTCGCCACGTGATGAAGCCGGTAATATTGGCGCATTCGAAGCATCCATGATGAACACTAAAGTTGAAGTACCAAACGAACCAGTAGAAATCCTGCGTAACATTCATAGCTTTGACCCATGTCTTGCGTGTTCAACACATGTGATGAGTGAAGATGGTGAGGAACTGGCAAGCGTAACTACCGGACCTATTGGTTCTTAAAGGAGGGTGATGCTATGACTACAGTGTCAACAAAATCCCATAGCGAACCCGCAGTCTATGTGTACGAGGCGCCTTTGCGCCTCTGGCACTGGATTAATGCACTCGCTATTATCGTGCTTGGAGTATCCGGCTACTTCATAGGTTCTCCACTACCTACTATGCCGGGTGAAGCAAGTGATCACTATTTAATGGGTTACATTCGCTTTGCCCATTTTGCAGCAGGATATATATTCTTCATTGGATTTCTGGGGCGGATATACTGGGCATTTGCGGGTAATGAACATGCCAGGCAGATATTTCTGCCTCCAATATTCAGTGGCGAGTTTTGGGATGGTATATTACATGAAGCAAAGTGGTACCTATTTTTAACCAAGGAACCACGCAAGTATACCGGTCATAATCCTATGGCGGTCATTTCCATGCACCTGATGATGGTGTGGGGTACGGTATTTATGATCATTACCGGTTTCGCTCTCTACGGAGAAGGCACAGGATATGATAGCTGGCAATTCACAATGTTTAGCGCATGGGTTATTCCCCTCTTTGGTCAAAGTCAGGATGTGCATACCTTTCATCATCTGGCGATGTGGGTGATTATTATCTTTGCAATAATCCACATCTACGTCGCTATTCGTGAAGACATTATGTCACGTCAATCATTAATCAGTACCATGATTAGTGGATGGCGAATATTTAAAGATAAACGTGACGTGGATGATGGACATTAATGATTATGAAACCTAAAGAGCACTAGCAAAAAAGGAGGCCTCCTCCTGAACCTCCTGTTTTTTTTCGCGGCCTTGTGCCGCGGTTTTTTTACAATGATATACCGGCTTTAATGAAAGAGGAAAGTTATGAATCTGGGTACATTTTCTCTGCCATCTTCCTTTGCGTCATGCGGCTTGAAGTTAATCATATGGTTGATGCTGACGAAACTAGTTTAAAGAATTAATAATTAAACCATGCAAAAAACTATTTTTTTATTACTGATTTTTTCAATGCCTGTAAACGCTAATAATCTGCAAAGCCATAAACAGCAGCAGGAGAATCCCGCGTTTTTAAAGCAGAGATTGCAACAATGCATGAAACTTGTTGATGTGAAAGTTATACATCATTTCAGAGAGAAAGGATTAAAGCTTAATAAAACTGTTACGTTACTTTGCGAAAATAATAAGAGAAACGATGCACAGAGTCATGCCGTTGGTTTTGCGGTTGAAGTTCAAAAATCTAAAGACCTGGCAGTATTCAGGCTGTGTGGAAAAATAATAAATCAAACATCGTCTACAATGAGAAAAATAATGAAAACATACTTTATCTCAGATTTACGTTATAGACATATTTGTGATAATAAAAAATCATAAATTTATACTGGAAATATCATGTCTGAAATGAGTTATCTCAGCGTCATTGAACGCTACCATGAATATAAGATTGCAATATGCGAGTTACTGGCGTCCATTGTTACCGGTGTCGGTGATCAACAGCTGTGCGCTGAAGATACAACATTAGCTGATGCCATTGTATCCATTGCAGAATATTATCCGTTTGTTGATCACATCTATTTGCTCGACAACGATGGAAAACAAATCAGTCCAATTATAAAAAAAGATGGCAAGCCTGTTTCCATGAGCCATCAAACCGGCACAGATCGAAGCCAACGTCCTTATTTTAAAAAAGCAAAAAAACAGGAGCACGAAGTTACTGTAAGTAAACTGTATTTTTCTAGTATAGGTAGAAAATTATGTGTCTCTGCAGTTATGCCATGTGGTAAGGCCGAAAAAGTATACCTGATCGTTGATATCGATTTACGTGAAATAATTCAATTCCTTATGGGCGACACCTTACGCGGGCGCTTTAATCCACTGTTCAAGGTTGTCTATAGCCTGATTGCGATTGGTTTGTTTTCGGTTGTCGGGGTTCTGCTATTCTCTGCCTATAGTGAAATCATAAACATGTTTACTGAAATGCATGTCGGAGATGCTTTATACCTGAAACCTTTTAGTGTAATTATTTTTCTGACCCTGGCACTGGCCGTTTTTGATTTAGGCAAAACCACAATCGAAGAAGAAGTACTAATGCATAAGGACATTTTCCGCCACAGTTCCACCCGCCGCACAATTACCCGTTTTATCGCCGCGATATTAATTGCCGTATCGATTGAGGCTCTTTTGTTAATGTTCAAGTCTGCACTGGGTGATGGGAAAAATATTCAGGCTGCCGTGTGGATGATGTTTTCCGCCATAGGCTTACTGGTCGGCTTAGGTATCTATGTCTACCTTGGTGCACGGGCAGAATCGTATTTGAAAAGTAAGTATGGCAACGCACTAAACAGAGAAGGTGATTAATGTATTGCTATTACCTGTTTAGTTTGCGATTAAATAAAACAAAATCCGGGCCCTGTTATAAATGATAAATAACAGGCAGGCAGTTTCTGTACTAAGCATGAGCACAATGGCCTTTTCGGCCTGTTTTGCGGTATGGGTCATTTTTTCTATTATCGGTATTCCGATTCAAACGTTACTTGAACTCAGTGAAACACAGTTTGGTTTATTGGTTGCTATGCCGATATTAAGTGGCTCTTTGTTACCGCTGCCGCTAGGAATTCTGATGGACCGCTATGGCGGGCGAAACGTTTTTGTTATTGTACTTATCTCAACTATCGCACCGTTGTTTTTGATTGGTTCGGCAACTGAATACTGGCACTTTCTTGTGCTGGGCTTATTTATTGGTGTCGCGGGTGCCTCGTTTTCTGTTGGACTGACTTACACCGCAAAATGGTTTCCGCCGGCACGCCGTGGATTGGCACTGGGTATATTTGGTGCGGGTAGTGCCGGTGCGGCACTGACAAATTTTGCCGCCCCCGCCTTGTTGCTCATATGGGGCTGGCAATCAGTGCCAAAGGTCTATGCCATCGCCATGGCCGTGGTAGTGATTGTTTTCTGGATGTTTACCTACGATGATCCAAAACATCGAAATACAACTAGTCCTGCACTGAAAGAGCAGCTTGCATTATTACGTGACCCAAAGATATGGAAATATTGTCAGTATTATTCACTTGTTTTTGGTGGTTTTGTGGCAATGTCCTTATGGCTGACCAAATATTACATCAGTGAATATCAGCTTGATCTGACCACCGCGGCACTTTTGGCAAGTATATTTATACTACCATCCGGGGTAGTGCGGGCACTGGGTAGCTGGCTTTCCGAACGCTATGGTGCATATGTTGTTACCTGGACTGTGATGTGGGTAAGCTGGGTATGCTTGTTTCTGCTCTCCTACCCGCAGACCAACATGAGCATTAAAGCCATTAACGGTGAAGACTGGAATATTGCACTCGGCCTTAATGTTTGGGTCTTTACTGCTTTATTGTTTGTTCTCGGTATTTCCTGGGGATTAGGTAAAGCATCTGTCTTTAAAGGACTTGCTGAAGAATACCCTGATAATTTAAACCTGGCGTCTGCTGTCGTAGGACTGGCGGGTGGGATAGGCGGTTTTTTACTACCTGTCATGTTTGGCGCACTGATTGATATTACACAAATTAATTCCAGTGTCTTTATGTTGCTCTATGGTGCGACCTGTGTTTCTCTGGTACTGGTATATTTTACCTTTGGACGCAAGCATCAAACTGATGCTATTCAACACGCAAAAGAAGAAGTTGAAGGTAATGCTATATTACTTTCGATGTCTGACATTGTTGCCGGACAGCGCAAGGCATTAAAAGAAACCATTGGGCATTCACTCAAATCGTTTTCCCAACAATTGACCATGGTGATGAACGACCCGCCTGCATTAGAAGATAAACTGGAAAGTTTAAAATCAACACTTGAACATTATAAATATCTTTATGTATTAAACGCTGATGGCGTTCAGCTTACCGCAAATCTGTCGCAGGCTGGACGTGATGAGGATCAGTTAGGGCGTAATCGTTCACGTCGACCTTATATGCAAGGCATGTTTGATGGTGAGGATTTTAAACTGTCGGAAAGTTATATCAGCCGCAATAAACGCCGACCATCACTTACCGCTATTCATGCAGTGCGAAGTGATACAGCTGAGCTTACCGGTTTCGTTGGTGTTGATTATGACCTGCGTAGTTTACCAACCAAAGGTGCCCTGTTTCAGGGTACCGGTGAATGGCGTCAAATGAAAGGCGATCCTTCCATACGCAGTGGTTTGTTTCAACAGCAACGAATTCAAAGTCGCATGGATGACAATATCGATGATGTACTAACATTGCTGGAAGTGCTTATGCTTTAACATGGTATTTTCCATGGCAAGCTTCATTTTTCCAGTAGTCGGGCAACCATGTGGCATATTGATGCACCCTTCAGCTACCATATTTTAAGCATTGATGATTTGAACGATCCGGATATCTGCCTGGCCTATCCTCAGCAGTCTTATGGCAAAAAAGCGACCGTGCCTGCAACGGACATTAAAAAAATATTTGAAAAATTTAAACAGTTACGTTTTGCCGACGAAACTATTTATTTACGAGCAGGCTCACTGAATATCTGTAACGGTATGGTTGGGCTGAATTTTTCCTGTGACGGCTCGCATTATATGCATTTTGATGAATTTTTAAATAAAGGCCACGAGTTCTGGTTTGGTGTTTGATATATCAAACCGCTAACTTTTTAAACTTGAAGACAAAACTATGACTAGACAAACAATTTCTGCCGACGCATTATTTGCGCAATTAGAATCAATTTCCACACCACCCTCAGAAGCGGTTTTTACTGAGGTTGCGAAACACCGGAGCGAGCTGACGCCGTTGTTACTGAACGAAATAAAAACTTTCGCAGATAACCCTGACAATGTTACACAACGTGGTGATGATTATATTCGTCATATCGTATCACTTTTTATTCTTGCTTATCTGCGTAACAAGGACGCATACCCGTTAATCATAAAACTGCTTTCCCACCCTGGCGATAAAGTCGTACAGCTTAGTGGAGAAGTTTTTACCGAAGCATTAGGGCGTATTCTGGCTTCAGTGTATGACGGTAATCTGCAAGCCATTAAATCAGTAATAGAAAACGCGACATTGAACCCATGGATACGTTGCGCTGCGCTTGATAGTTTAATGGTGTTATGGAAAGAAAATGTACTTGACCGTAACGACATTATTATTTATTTAAAAGAATTGCTGGAAACAAAGCTGGAACGTGTACCCGGTTATGTCTGGGATACCATTGCCCTGATCGCTTATGACTTACATCCATCTGAACTTGAAGAGCTATTGCGACAAGCTATAAGTGAACAACTGATAGTACCCATTGTGCTAAATGTTAAATCTCTCAAAGCCTGCCTTAAAGAAGGATTAAACGAAACCATTAAAAACAAGGATAACGTCGTTGATGGTTATATTAAAGAACCAGTCAAGGAACTTACCTGGTGGTTATACCCTGATGAAGACGCCTTAGATAAAGGTATGGAGTATGCCAGTGTAGCTGTTCCAATAGTCGATAAAAAAGTGGTTCCGGGAGAACGTAGCATGCCAATGGGCTGGCGTAGTAACATGGTCGTGAATACTAAAGCAAAAGTTGGACGCAACGAAACATGTCCCTGTGGTAGCGCTAAGAAGTATAAAAAATGCTGTGGTGCAAATTAATATTTTTTCCGCGTAAAGAATAACTGGCTTTCATTCCAGGCATAGCAGCCGTGTTCAGAATCATAGTAAGAATATTAAGCAACTAACTCTACAATTTAGCAGGAGATATATTTAAGTGAAAATTGGAGTATTGAAAGAGATCCACCTTGGTGAGAAACGGGTTGCATTAACACCTGATGCATGCGAAAAATTACTCAAACTGGGTTTTGAAGTTATTATTGAGGCTGGCGCGGGTGTGTCTGCGAATTACACCGATCAGTCTTACACTGAGGCTGGCGCAACCATTATAACTGATGCAAACACTGTCTGGATAACAGCGGATGTGATCGTTAAGGTACGTGCACCACAGCAACATCCTGAAACGGGTGTTGATGAAGTTGAGCAACTCCAGCCGGGTTGTACCTTAATCAGTTTTATCTGGCCTGCACAGAATGAAGAACTGCTGAAACGTCTGCAGGACAAAAACACCACGGTACTGGCGATGGACTCTGTGCCGCGACTATCACGTGCCCAGAAACTGGATGCCCTCAGTTCGATGGCAAACATTGCCGGTTATCGCGCTGTAATAGAAGCTTCTAACAAGTTTGGCCGTTTCTTCGCTGGCCAAATTACCGCTGCCGGTAAAGTGACTCCCGCCAAAGTGATGGTGATTGGTGCAGGTGTTGCAGGTTTAGCCGCAATCGGTACTGCGAAGTCTCTCGGTGCCATTGTACGCGCCTTTGATACGCGTCCTGAAGTAAAGGAACAGATTCAGAGTATGGATGCTGAATTTCTGGAACTGGATTTTGAAGAAGATGCTTCCAGTACGGATGGTTATGCCAGGCTCATGAGTAAAGAATTCATTGAAGCTGAAATGGCACTGTTTGCACAACAGGCGCAAGAAGTCGATATTATTATTACAACCGCCCTCATCCCCGGCAAGCCTGCACCCAAGCTGATTACTGAAGATATGGTTAAAAGCATGCGCGAGGGCAGCGTCATTGTTGATCTTGCAGCAGAGCAAGGCGGTAACTGTGAATTAACGCAGGCTCATAAGGTGGTAAAACACTATGGTGTCAGCATAATTGGTTACACTGATTTACCCAGTCGCCTTCCTACTCAGGCCAGCCAGCTCTATGCCACCAACATGTATCATTTATTAACTGAACTCACACCAGAAAAAAATGGCGAGGTTGTAATAGATATGGATGACGAAGTCATCCGTGGTGCGACGGTGGTCAAGAATGGGAAAATTACCTGGCCGCCACCGGCGATTTCCGTAGCCAGAGTACCGGCCTATAGCGAAACTAAAATGCCCGAAGTAGATATTGCCGAGGAATCCGACGAAAGCCCCTCCCCTGTGATGACCGCGATAAAATCATTAGTGCCGGTGGCTTTGGGATCGCTGCTTTTATTTGGACTTGGCCAGGTTGCACCGCCCGACTTTATGGCGCACTTCACGGTATTTGTTCTGTCCTGTTTTATCGGTTACATGGTGATATGGAATGTCAGTCCATCACTGCATACACCGTTGATGAGTGTCACTAATGCTATCAGTAGTATTATCGTGGTGGGTGCTTTAACACAGATTGGATCATCCGATACAACCATGATGGTGTTGTCGGCTATCGCCATTCTGATTACAACTATGAACATCGTGGGTGGTTTTGCTGTAACCCAACGCATGTTAGATATGTTCAGGGAATAGGCCGATGATTTCACAAAGTATGTTAACGGTTGCTTACCTTGGAGCAGCGGTTTTATTTATTCTCGCACTCGGTGGCCTGAGCAGTAATGATAAGGCCCGACGTGGCAACCTGTATGGAATGTTTGGCATGGCTATCGCCGTGATCATTACTATCCTGGCCGAGGTTGAAGCCAATTTTGAGCTACTGGCCGCTGTCATGATCGTGGGCGGCTTACTCGGTTTTATTCTGGCTCGCAAGGTCAAAATGACGCAAATGCCAGAACTGGTAGCCATTCTGCACAGTATGGTGGGATTAGCTGCTGTCATTGTTGGTTACGCTAATTTTATGGATACCACACAGGTTTTCAGTGGAGCTGAAAAAGTTATCCATGAACTGGAAATCTATATTGGTATTTATATCGGTGGTTTAACCTTTACCGGCTCAGTTATTGCCTATGGAAAACTTAGTGCCATTATTAGCGGTAAGCCTGTTTTATTACCTGGACGCCATGTTCTTAACCTGATCCTGTTAGTTACTGTAATTATACTGGGCTGGATGTTTGTGGCAGTTGATACGCATGCTAATGCTTTGCTGCCTCTGTATATCATGACGGCTATCGCTTTCATCTATGGTATTCATATGGTTATTTCTATTGGTGGTGCTGATATGCCCGTCGTCATTTCAATGCTGAACAGTTATTCCGGCTGGGCCGCCGCGGCAACAGGGTTTATGTTATCGAATGATTTACTCATTGTCACAGGTGCGTTGGTGGGTAGTTCCGGAGCGATTCTTAGCTACATAATGTGTAAAGCCATGAACCGTAAATTCCTAAGCGTCATTTCCGGCGGTTTTGGCTCAAAGACCAGAACAAGCTCTTCAACAACGGCTGGCGAACAAGGCGATGTTGTGGAGATAAACGTCTATGAAACGGCGCTACTGCTCAACCAGGCCAAGCGCGTTATGATTGTTCCCGGTTATGGTATGGCGATGGCGCAGGCACAACATGCAGTGTCTGAGATTGCGATGTATCTAATGGGTAAAGGCGTAAATGTACGTTTTGGTATTCATCCGGTTGCTGGTCGTATGCCGGGGCATATGAATGTTCTGCTGGCTGAGGCCAAAGTGCCCTATGACATTGTCTTTGAGATGGACGAAATTAATGACGACTTTCCGAATATAGATGTGACTATCGTGATTGGTGCAAACGACACGGTGAACCCATCAGCTAAAGAAGATCCAGACAGTCCTATATCTGGCATGCCAGTAATGGAAGTCTGGAACAGTAAAACCTGTATCGTCTTCAAGCGTGGTATGGCGACGGGTTATTCAGGAGTAGAAAATCCGCTGTTCTTTAAAGATAATACTCGTATGTTATTTGGAGATGCCAAAGAAAGTATGGCTGAGCTGGTGCAGCAACTGAATTTACTGACGTAGCTAGCCGTTTAACATAATTTGGATATTACAGGCAGCACAGCCTGCTGCTGCCTGTAATAAAATTTGGAATCGTCTGCTTCTATCAAGGCAAAGGCCCAGCCGATTTCTCTTGCTTGTTCAGGCAACAATCTCCCTGGTACTTGTGGATATTGCTCTGACAGCCGAGTTCCTGCCAACCAAATCGTTAACTTGCCGCCTGGCGAAGTATTTGTACACCGTAATATTGCCAATGTCGTTGTGCATACCGATCTGAATTGTCTTTCCATTATCCAGTATGCGGTTGAGGTTTTGAAAGTTAAACATATTATTATTTGAGGTCATTATGGGTGCGACGGCATAAAAGCTGCGATGGAAAATCACGCCATGGATTGATCTATAACTGGTTACGGCATATTAAGGATGTTATGCATTTTAATACTGAACCTTTTACAGGCTTACAACATGAGGAGCAGCTGGGTTGACTCTGTGAGCTAAATGTAAAAGAACAAGTGACCAGCATTTGTAACACAACAATTGTCCAGAACACCTGGAAACAAAGACGTGATCTCAGTATTCACGGATGGATTTATAATATTCAAAACGGAATTTTGAAAGATCTGGTTACCAGCATTAACTCAGCAGATTAATCTTACAGCAACCACATATCGCGTTATGAAAACAAAAATGTGCTAATTATTGTGTCTAAAAAAAGACCGGGCAAATGCCCGGTAAAATGGAGGAGTCAATAATTATTAAAGCAGGTAATTTTTTACTGCAGGTACGCTCTTGCTTCATCACCCGGGTTAGGCAGACCTGAAATTCGCCATACTGCGAGGCAGCTACCAAACCTGGCTTTAATATCGTGCCCTTCAATCCCCAGCTGACGGCAAACTCTTCTTGGTGAAGGCATAAAATTAAGTCGTTCAAAATAATCACGGATATAGTGAATTACTTGCCAATGCTCTGCGGTGAGTTGTGAGATACCTTCATTACTGGCAAGCTGGCTGGCGACAGCTTCACTCCAGTCATCTTTATTAGTCAGGTAACCATCACTATCAAATTGAATAGCAATAGCATTTATTTTTACAGTCGGGTTGTCAGTTAGTACGTGCATATTTCTTGCCTCAGTCGTTTTAACACAAAGATAAGTATCTTGTATGTCGGTATTAGCAAAACAGATGCCAACTTTGATCCTCTGTTAAATGCTATATTTAACAACGACTTAGGTTTCAGGTGGGGGTTGGGTATGTGTGAGAAAGTGCGACTTTATTACGCACACTATCCCATAATGGATACTTTGTTACCATAGCTGCTTGCGGGATATCGGGTGATTATAAAAAACGTGAGGTTAAATGAATGCAGGATGACCTAACAATTGCTGTCAGAATATTCGCCTGGGCGGTGCCCGTCATATTTGCGATTACACTGCATGAAGTGGCTCATGCCGCAGTTGCCTTTTATCTGGGCGATAACACAGCACATAAAATGGGGCGTTTAACACTTAACCCCTTCAAGCACATTGATCTGATAGGGTCTGTTGTTGTCCCCGTTTTATTGCTTTGGTCAAGTGGCTTCATTTTTGGCTGGGCAAAACCCGTTCCTGTTAATGAAAAAAATCTCAATTCACCTAAACGCGATATGATTTTTGTAGCTGCAGCAGGGCCTGTGGCAAACCTTGTTATGTCGTTACTGTGGGCGTTGATAATGAAGCTTGGATTCTGGATATCCGTATCTTATGAGAATATCGGCATGATATTAGTTTATATGGGAGCAGCCGGTATATTTATTAATGCAGCAATCATGATGTTGAACCTGTTACCGCTGCCGCCATTAGATGGTGGTCGTATTCTAAGCGGATTATTACCCGAACCTTTCAGCCAAAGGCTAAGCAGGCTTGAGCCATGGGGATTTATCCTGTTAGTGGCAATGATAATCAGCGGTTTAATAGCAAAAATAATCTGGCCATTGATCGTCGTAGAAATGACCATACTCACCCACCTGCTTGATACCCCCGCAGAATTGTTTATTAACGCTTTAAGATTTTTGCTTGCGGAACCTGCCCGCTAGACACTGCCGAATTTTAGCATCCTCAGAGTTTTATAACGCCCAGGCATTTTCAAGAACAAGATATTCGCACTCCACCAGCCAGGTTGATAGGCACGGTAAAACTCACAAAATCACCACATAAATAAAAAAAGCCCCATCTCGTAAGACAGGGCTTTTTTATCGCAATACTAATTTGAAAATGCCCGATACGTGATGAGCATTAGCGAAGAAGTGCTGCAAGCGGTTCCGAGGCACGATGCAAGGCGGTTAAATAACCCGTAGCGCAGTGTACGTTAAAGGCAGTTCTCGCACATCACTCGGCAATTGCTCCTTGCATTACTCTACCTCCTACATCCCTGTAGTCGTGTGCTTCACTGCACCTGAGCAACTCATACCCAATAAAAAGCCCCGTTGTTTCCAACGAGGTTTTAACAACTTGAGGCTTAGGAATTTTGTGGTAAATCAAGGCGCGGAATGTGCGAGCAGCGCAATGTATATGAAATACATGAGCAGCGGAGCACGTTCTGCAACACCGAGTTGCCGCAAAAGGACAAGCCGATTACATCATGCCGCCCATACCGCCCATACCGCCCATATCAGGTGCAGCAGGCGCTGTAGCAGGATCAACGGGTAAGTCAGCAACCATTGCTTCAGTGGTAATCATAAGACCAGCAACTGAACCTGCATTTTGTAATGCGGAACGCGTCACTTTAGTTGGATCTAAGATACCCATTTCAATCATGTCGCCGTATTCAGCGTTACTCGCGTTATAACCAAAGTTACCTTTGCCTTCTGCGACTTTGTTAACAACAACCGAAGCTTCATCGCCGGCATTAATAACAATTTGACGCATAGGCTCTTCCATTGCACGACGTGCGATATTGATACCGATATCCTGGTCGTGGTTATCACCTTTTAAGTCAACCAGGCCTGCTGCCACACGAATCAACGCAACACCACCACCAGGCACAACACCTTCTTCTACTGCTGCACGTGTTGCATGTAAAGCATCATCAACACGATCTTTCTTTTCTTTCA
>Ga0316207_10000887_pt1 | contig 41741 bp, 48 predicted proteins | sample 6weekpyrite_MG_FD_204943 | JGI IMG/M metagenome (GOLD analysis project Ga0316207, IMG submission 204943) | Microbial mat bacterial communities from mineral coupon in-situ incubated in ocean water Damariscotta River, Maine, United States -... | ecosystem: Environmental > Aquatic > Marine >... | reverse complement strand
ATCGCTTTGCCGAGTGCCGGCAAACCCGCGTGGCCGGTGGGGCGGGCGAGATCGGTGGCCCGTTCGAGCTGATCTCGGAAACCGGCGCGACGGTGACCGATACCGATATCATCACCGGCCCGACGCTGATCTATTTCGGCTACACCTTCTGCCCCGATATCTGTCCGCTGGACGTGGCCCGCAACGCGGTCGCGACGGATATGCTTGAGCAACAGGGCTATCTCGTGACCCCTGTTTTCATCACCATAGATCCCGCACGCGACGGCGTGGCCGAGGTGGCAAGCTTTGCCGACAGCATGCATCCGCGCATGATCGGGCTGACGGGATCGGTACAACAGGTCGATGCCGCCTCGCAGACATACCGGACCTATGTCGACCGGCGCGATGGCGGGGGCGATCCGTTCTACCTGGTCGATCATTCGACTTTTTCCTATCTGGTCTTTCCCGATCACGGATTTGTCGAGATTTTCAGTCGCGATACAACACCCGAGGACATGGCCCGGCGGGTCGGTTGCTTTGTCGACGCGGCCGCCTGACGACAAATACGCCGCAGCCTATTTGACCTCAGTGTGGAAACCCGTCTAAAAACGGAGAACTTTTGTGACGGGGGGATCGCCCATGGCATCGGAACGCAGTCTCAGGGACATTGGCCCCGATAAATCCCTTCTGCTGGTCGATGATGACGAACCCTTTCTGCGCCGCCTGGAACGCGCCATGCAAAAGCGCGGGTTCGAGGTTGAGGCCGCAGGCTCGGTCGCAGCCGGCAAAGCCATCGCCACCGCGCGCCCGCCCGCCTATGCGGTGGTCGATCTGCGGCTAGAGGATGGCAATGGCCTGGACGTGGTCGAGGTGCTGCGCGAAAAACGCCCCGATGCCCGGATTGTCGTGCTGACAGGCTATGGCGCGATTGCGACCGCCGTTGCCGCCGTCAAGATCGGGGCCACCGATTATCTGTCGAAACCGGCCGACGCCAATGACGTGACCGCCGCTTTGCTGGCCGAGCCCCAGGAAATGCCGCCGCCGCCGGAAAACCCGATGTCGGCCGACCGGGTCCGGTGGGAACATATCCAGCGGGTCTATGAGCTCTGTGATCGCAATGTCAGCGAAACCGCGCGGCGGCTGAACATGCACCGGCGCACCCTGCAACGGATCCTTGCCAAGCGCAGCCCGCGCTGAGATGCGGGGCACCTGGGTTCTGGTGCTGACGCTTTCGGCCTGTGCCACCACGCTGCCGCCGCCACAGGCCGCGGGTCTTGTGCCTGATGCCGGCGGGCTGCAACCGGCGGGCACCAATCTGCGCATTGATTTCAGCCGGGCCGAGGCCGGGGCCATCGACACCGTGTCGCGCATTCTGGGCGCGCATCCGTCAGAGGTGGTTGATCAAGCCGAATGCGGCGCGGGGCCGGTGCGCGCGGTGCGCTGGCAAACCGGGCTGGCGCTGAATTTTCAGGATGGCGATTTTGCGGGCTGGGTGGTCGATGCGCCCGGCCTGATCGTTGCGGGTGGCTATCAGGTCGGCATGCCTGCCCCCGATCTGGCGCTGCACCAGACCAGCCTTGGCCGCGAATTCACCACAGGCGGCGTGTATGGATTGGTGAATGAGGCCGGAAACGTGGCCGCGCTCTGGTCCGGCACCACCTGCTTTTTCCGCTGAGCCCGCCTTTTCTCAGCTCTGCGCCTTGAGCCAGGTCAGAAATGCCCTGACGCGCGATGACACCGCGCCTTTGGGCGTCACGATGTAATAGCCCAGATTGCCGCTGTCGGGATCTTCCAAAAGCGAAACCAGCGCCCCGGTTTCAAGATCACGCTCCACCAACGCATGCGGATGGATCGACACACCCGCCCCGGCCCGCACCGCCGCCAGCACCAGGTTGTTGCCGTCAAGCGCCGTGCAGCTCAACCCGGCGGGATCCATCCCCTTGGCGGCCATCCAGCTTTCGCATTCGCCATAGCTGGCATCGATCACCCAGGGCAGTTGCGCCAGCATTTCATGGGCGTCCATTGCGGAGGCGGCATAGCACTCGGGCAGGCGCGCGGCCACCGACGGATGCGCCACCACCACGGTATCGGCCCGCGTCAGCAGCCGCGCCTCCAGCCCGGGCCAGTCGCCGGTGCCATAGCGGACCGCCAGATCGTGGCCCTCGCGCCTGAGATCATGGACCTTGTTATCGGCTGAAATCGTTACCGGAATATCGGGCCGCTCAGACCAGAACCGGGCAATGCGCGGCATCAGCCAGTTTTCCGCGAAACTGACCGTCGTGGTCAGAGATACCGGCCCGTCGCCGCGCATCTGCCGCAGCCCGCGCACCCCGGCGGCAATCTCGGCAAAGCCCGCGCCCAGATCGCGCGCCAGACGCCGCCCGGCCGCCGTCGGCACCATGGCGCGGCCCTGCCGGTCCATCAGGGGGGTGCCAAACTCCTGCTCCAGCGCGCGCACATGCTGCGCAATCGCGGCGTGGGTCACGTTGAGATCACGCGCCGCAGCCGAGAAGCTTTGATGCCGCGCGGCCGCCTCAAATGCTCTGAGGGCCGCCAGCGAGGGAATATCGCGCCAATCCATATCTGTTAGCTCACCTTACATACCGTGTTTATTGCTGAGTCGCAGAGATATGGCAAGCCGCCTATGTTTAGACCATCACAAGACATCAAAGGACGGCTCCCATGTTCAACATCTTCTCCCGCAGCCTTCGCAACGCAACCCGCTTGAATACATGGGATGCGCCCGATCATTGGCACCGCCAGCACCAGGATTATCTGAACCGGCGCGAATCCCGGCGCGATCGCGCGGCCCATTTGCGCGCAACGCTGGAGGAAAGCCGCCTGAAGTAAGAAGACCTTACATCTGCGCCAAGAGGCCCGCATGCCGTGCGACGAAATCTGCGCGCACCTCGGCGGGTGGGCGCAGATGCAGCCGCAAGCCTTCGGTCAAGGCCGGCGTCGGGCGGCCGAAAAAACGGTTCGCCTCAGCCTCAGCAAACCCGGCCAGCTGGACCGCCTCCAGCCAGGCCGAAACCTTGTCGGCGCGCTTGATCTGCGCCTTCACCGTTTTCGGCAGGCTCGCTGGCAGCCCAAACCGCAGATGGATCGCCGCCGACAGCCGGTCGTCCAACGCGCCATATCCCGGCCCCACCGCCGCCTTGACCGGCGAAATCATGTCGCCGATCACATATTCGGGCGCGTCATGCAGCAGCGCGGCAAGGCACCATTTGATCGGCCCCACTGGCACGATCCGGCGATAAATTTCTTCTACAAGAATGGAATGTTCGGCTACCGAATATGCGAAATCACCGCGCGTCTGACCGTTCCAGCGCGCCACAAAGGCCAGCCCATGGGCGATATCCTCGATCTCGATATCGACGGGCGTGGGATCCAGCAGATCCAGTCTGCGGCCCGACAGCATCCGTTGCCAGGCGCGAGGGGGGGCTTTGGGCATGGCTGATCCTCTGCTCGAATTGCGCGTCTGATACCGCGCCCGGGGCTTGCCGGTAAAGCCTGCGCGCACCGGGTTTCGAGAAAATGTTTGGCAAACCGTACTCCGCCGCGTTAGCCTTCGGATGTTCAACAATTCATTTTAGGGAGCATTAATATGGGTAAAGATGAAAAACAGGGCGGCGGTGCCAAGACCGGCGGCGGCGGCAAAGAAGGCGGCGGCAAAGGCAAGTAAGCCTGCCTGAGAATTTACATGAAACCGGGGCGCGCGCCATCAGGCCGCGCCCCGGTTTTCTTTTGCCTGCCTACCTGATATGGGACGCGCAAACGCCCATATGCCCGTCCAAGGAGGCACCGATGACCGACTATCTCGTCAAGGATATTTCGCTGGCAGATTTTGGCCGCAAAGAACTTGATATCGCCGAAACCGAGATGCCCGGCCTGATGGCCCTGCGCGAAGAATACGGCGCGAGCCAACCGCTCAAGGGCGCGCGGATCGCGGGCTCGCTGCATATGACGATCCAGACCGCCGTTCTGATCGAAACGCTGACCCATCTGGGGGCCGAGGTCCGGTGGGCCTCGTGCAACATCTTTTCAACGCAGGATCACGCCGCCGCCGCCATCGCGGCCTCGGGTGTGCCGGTTTTTGCCGTCAAGGGGCAGAGCCTGGCCGAGCATTGGGATTATCAGGACCGCATTTTCCTGTTTGAGGATGGCTGCAACCTGATCCTCGATGATGGCGGCGACGCAACGCTCTATATCCTCCTGGGCGCACGCGTCGAAAATGGCGAAACCGGCCTGATCGAGGGTCCGACCTCGGAGGAAGAAGAGGCCATCTTCGCCCAGATCAAGAAGCGCATGGCCACAAGCCCCGGCTGGTTTACCCGCCAGCGCGACCTGATCCAGGGCGTCAGCGAGGAAACCACGACCGGCGTGCATCGCCTCTATGACCTCGTCAAACAAGGCCTCCTGCCCTTCCCCGCGATCAATGTGAACGACAGCGTCACCAAGTCGAAATTCGACAATAAATACGGCTGCAAGGAAAGCCTCGTCGACGGCATCCGCCGTGCCACCGACACGATGATGGCCGGCAAGGTCGCCGTGGTCTGCGGCTATGGCGATGTCGGCAAAGGCTCGGCTGCATCCCTGCGCGGCGCAGGTGCCCGCGTGAAGGTGACCGAAGTCGACCCGATCTGCGCATTGCAGGCGGCGATGGACGGGTTCGAGGTCACCACGCTGGAAGATCAGGTCGCAACCGCCGATATCTTCATCACCACGACCGGCAACAAGGACGTGATCCGGATCGAGCATATGCGCGAGATGAAGGATATGGCGATCGTCGGCAATATCGGCCATTTCGACAATGAAATTCAGGTGGCCAACCTCAAGAACCACAAATGGACCAATATCAAGGAACAGGTGGACATGATCGAGATGCCTTCGGGCAACCGCCTGATCCTGCTCTCGGAAGGCCGCCTGCTCAATCTCGGCAACGCCACCGGCCACCCGTCTTTCGTGATGTCGGCCTCGTTCACCAACCAGACCTTGGCACAGATCGAGCTCTGGACCCGGGGCGACGCATACAAGAACGATGTCTATATCCTGCCCAAGCATCTGGATGAAAAAGTCGCCCGCCTGCATCTGTCGAAAATCGGCGCGAAACTGACCGAATTGCGCAAGGACCAGGCCGATTATATCGGCGTGCCGCAAGAGGGACCGTTCAAGCCGGAACATTACCGGTATTGATTGGCGCTATAGGCTGAGAGTTGGGGCACCGGCTGGCGGGGACGTTGGCCGGTGTTTTTTTGCGGGGGGCGGAAACCGGTCATTCGCTGCGCTAGGATCGAAAGGCAACTATGCGGGACGAAGCGCTCATTCGATGCGCGGGCACGAGGGTCCGCTCACGGGTAGCCACTATACAGCAAGTCTGTCATTATTTGGCATGAATAATGACATTCCCGAACTGTCTGGCCGCCGCATTCGACTTCGTCCCTTTCGTCAATCTGACGTCGTCGGACGATTGGCCCTCGGACGGTCACCAGAGATTGTCCGTTGCTTTGGAGGCAATCCAGATGGCCTTCCACAATATAGGGAGAGTGACGCAAAGGCTTGGGTGGAGCGGAACATGGCACACCCTCTTTGCTGGGCGGTCGAAGCTGAGGGCCGTTTACTCGGGGAAGCGCGTCTAGATAGCCTTGATCTACATGACCGTCGGGCGCGTTTAGCGACCGGGCTATACGATGTTGCACTGCTCGGAAAGGGATTAGGACGTGAGTTAATAAAGCTGATCCTTTCGTATGGCTTCGAAGAAATGACGTTGCACAGGATCGACCTGCGGGTCTTGGCGTTCAATGAGCGGGCGATACGCTGTTACCTTGCGTGCGGTTTTGTCGAAGAAGGACGGGAACGCGAAAGCGTCCGTATCGGCGAAGTTTGGCACGACGACATCATCATGGGGATATTGGCAGAGGAGTTCCGGGCGCAGGCGCGTTAGCCATGTCTGTCCAGCAAAGCCGACCTTCGTGCCTTGCGCCGCATTTGGGAACTCTGGGCTCGAAGCCGCTTTTCGCCGCGACAAGCTCCAATGTCCGCTCAGGGCCGTTAGTTGCCGTAGGCTGTGCATTCTGCCGCCGCGCGCTCGCCGATCCTCGGGGTGGCGACGCACCCTCCCTGCAACGCATTTTATTTCTCCACACCACCCCAACACCACTATTGCACACAGCCTCACCCAATCGCCGCCCCGTCACGCCAAAGGCGTGCCGATGTATGGGCGGCGCGCCTTTGGCGTGACGGGCGGATCGGCGATCGCGCGTCTCTCGCACATTGCCGGGGCAATGTGCCGCCTCTCGGTGACTGCAAGCAGTCACCGAGAGGCGGCCTGCGGTCTTGATTCCGCGCGGGGGGCAACGCTCCAACAATCCGCGCGGGGGCATAACTCCAACCTGTTGGGTGCGTGGCATCCCCCCTACCGATCCCCTTTCCGCATTTCCTTCAACCGCGCGATCTTCCGCTCCGTCTCGCCCCAGTCCGGGCGCTCATGCGGCCCTTGCTCCTCCTGCTCCCGGAACTGGTCAATCGTCTCGTCCCCCTGAAACAGCCCCATCAGCTTGGCATGCATGAACGCCCTCAGCACGTCATTCATGCGCGGCCCATAGCCCGTCCCCATCTTGCGAAAGAACGTCACCACATCCGCGTCCAGCCGGATCGTGACCCGCTTCTTCACCGGCGAGGTCTCCTCCGCGATCCGCGCCCAGTCGCGCGGCACCCGCTCTTTGATCCAGATGCGGTGATGCATGTCGAACTCGACCCGCGCCATCAGGTCGGTCAGATAGTGGTGGTGTTCGCGCTGCGATTTCGTCAGCGGTTTGCCATCGAGGTTCATGGGGCAAGGGGCCTCCTGTCAGGAAATATCGCCCCAGTCTGACGGCATTTTCCTAAAATCCCGTCAATCAGGGGGTGTACGGGGGGTGCATCGGGGGGTGTACCGGGGGTGACATGCCCTTTTTGACGCTCCGCCCGGGTCGTGGCGGTGCCGAAACGCCGTGCCCCCTTCCGATTTCCCGCCGTTCGTGATCAGCTTCGAAAAACCAAGATGGGGAACGACATGAACGGTGCCGAAAGCCTTGTGAAAACCATGCTGGCCAGCGGGGTCGATACCTGTTTCGCCAATCCCGGCACCTCCGAGATGCATTTCGTGGCGGCATTGGACACCCATCCCGACATGCGCTGTATCCTGTGCCTGTTTGAAGGCGGCACCTCGGGCGCGGCGGATGGCTATTATCGCATGACGGGCAAACCGGCGGCAACCATGCTGCACCTGGCCCCTGGCTTCGGTAACGCCTTCTCAAACCTGCATAATGCGCGCAAGGCGGGCAGCGGGGTGGTCAATGTAATGGGCGAACACGCCACCTGGCATTTGAAATATAACAGCCCCCTGCGCGGCGATACCGAAGGGGTCTCGCGCGCCGTCTCGCATTGGACCCGAACCTCTGCCAGCGCGGCGGATGTGGCCCGGGACGGGGCCGCCGCAATCCACGCCGCGCGCAGCAATGGAGGCCAGATTGCCACGCTCATTCTGCCCGCCGATACCGCCTGGGGCGCGGCCGGCGACGCGGCTGAAACAGCCGCCGCGCCGCCTGCCCTGCACCGCCCCGATGCCGCCCGGCTCGATGCCGCGGCAGCCGCAATTCGCCAACCGGGCACCGCGTTCCTGGTCAACGGCCCGGCGCTCTATGGCGCGGGCCGCGTGCTGGCCACGCAAATCGCCAAAGCCGCCGGGTGCCGTCTGATCGCGCCGCTTTTCGCCCCCCGGATGGAACGCGGCGCGGGCAGCCTGCCGATCGAACAGATGGTCTATGTGATCGAGGCCAACCAGGAGATGCTGACCGGGCTGCACCATATCGTCTGCTGCGGGGCCGAACCGCCGGTGAATTTCTTTGCCTATCCCGGCAAGACCTCGACGCCAGAGCCGCCCGATTGCCTGATAACGGAGCTCTGCGATCCCGGCATGGATGTGCTGTTTTGCCTGGAGGACCTGGCCGAGCGCTTGGACGCGCGCGGTATTGAAATAACGCCAGTTGAGCCGGATCTGCCGCCAATGCCCACCGGGCCCATGACCGCCGCCAGCGCGGGGGCGGTTATTGCCCGGCTGATGCCCGAGAACACGATCCTGGTGAACGAATCCGTCACCTCGGGCGCGCCGATTTACGCCGCGACCGTGGGGGCCGCCAAACATGACTGGCTGCCCACCATGGGCGGCGCGATCGGCCAATGTCTGCCCGCGGCCACCGGCGCGGCGGTGGCCTGCCCGGATCGCAAGGTTCTGGCACTCAGCGGTGATGGATCGGCGATGTATACGCTACAATCGCTCTGGACTATGGCGCGCGAGGATCTGGACGTGACGGTCGTCATCTTTGCCAATCGCGGCTACCAGATCCTGCGCGGCGAGCTGGCCAATCTGGGGGTTGAGCATGTCGGGCGCAACGCAAGCGCCATGTTCGACGTCGATAACCCGACACTGGATTGGGTGGCGCTGGCCAAGGGGCACGGGGTTGATGGCGCAAGGGCAACGACGCCCGAAGGGTTCGCCGCAGCCTTGCGCGACGGGCTGGACCGGCCCGGGCCCTATCTGGTCGAGGTCGTGCTGGCGGCGTGATCTCAGGCCGCTGACGGCCCGCTCAGCGCCGATACATAACCTTCGCGGATGACATCCGGGTCATAGGCCTTGCGGGCAAACACTTCCGCCACCAGCGGCTCGAAATATTCCAGCGGCTCATAGTTGTAATCGGGGTCAAAGCTCGATTGATCCCAACGCTCGCAAAACGCGGCGCAGCTGGCAAAACAGGGATGATCCTTGAACTGATCGCGCGCGTTGCGGTCCCATCCGTAATGGTGCCCGTAATAGAGCATCTGGAAAATCCCGTGATGTTCGACCACCCAGGCCACGTCCCAACGTACGAAGGGCCGGATCACCTCGGCCGAAAACCGGTCATGGTTCTGCGGGGCCAGCCCATCGCCGATATCATGCAAGAGCGCGCCGACGATCCAGTCGATATCGGCCCCATCGCGCAACGCCCGGGTGCCCGATTGCAGCCCGTGTTCCAGCCGCGTGATCGGATAGCCTTCCAGCGAAACCTCGCCCTGGCGGCGCAATTCATCCATCACCCGCGCCGCCGTCAGCGCCAGATAGGGCTTTTCAAGCTTTTCCAGCAGCGCGTAATCGGCGGCGGTGCCGTCCTTCATCTGGGTGAAGCTGACCTGATCGTTTTTTTTCATAGCGAGGCGCCTTGTGCGGTTTCGGGGGCGGCATAAAGTTCGACCTGCCCCTCGGCCCCTGCCGTCAGGGCAGCGGCCTGGGCGCTCAGCACCTCATCATATAGCGCAAGGGCCGCGGGATCAAAAAGGCGCGCGGGCGGGGCCACGTTGATCCAGCCTTTCTCGCGGTCCTGGCCCTGCACCAGCATCGCATAATCGCGCGCCATATCGGCCTGCCGCACCTCGGGCGTGACATAGCGGATGGCCATGCCGATGCGCCGGTCACCCGACATATTGGGCCCCGAGGCATGGAAGGTGCGGCCATGGTGAAACGACATCTGACCGGGTTCGAGCGGCCCATATTGGGCGGCCGCTTCGTCGATGCCCGCGATCTCCTGGCCCCGTGACAGCAGGTTATCGTCGCCGAACGTATCGGCATGGGGCAGGATCGCATTGCGGTGGCTGCCGGGGATGAACCGCATGCAGCCCGCCTGCACCGAAACATCCGACAGCGCCAACCAGGCGGTCAGCTCCTCATCGGTCTCGCCCATGCCCCAATAGGTCAGATCCTGATGCCAGGAGACGGTTTTCTTGGTGCCCGGCTCCTTGATGAAGAGCTCGACCGACCAGACCATGAGATCGGGCCCCAGGATCGAGGTGACCGGGGCAAGAATTGCGGGATCGGCGGCGATCCGGGCCAAAAGCGGGATCACAAGCTGGCCGTTCACGCGCATGAATTGCGCCAGATCGTGGCCACCGGCACCGGGGCCATGGTCACGCTCCAGCGTCTCAACCTCGGCGCGCAGGGCGGCGGCCCGGGCGCGGTCGAACACCTGGATCGGATGCACAAAACCATTGCTCTGATAGGATGCGATCTGATCGGCGGTCAGCGAACTGGGCATGCCGGGAGCCTCCCGATAGGGGTCTGTTCCGGGCAAAGCTGCCGCTACGGCACCCGCCCGTCCACGCCGTTACCGACATCAAATAGGTCGTCTTTTGGCGCAGAATCTGGAAAACCGCATTTTTTCCGTTGTCAGATCGCCCCGGCCCGCGTTTTATATCCATGGGAAAAAATTTTATTTAACCAACAAACCGACAGGGAGAGACGAGATGGGCAAACGCGACGATTTGATCGCTGTTTATGCGGATGATTTGAGGAACAAGTGCGGGATGACGCCCGATATGGACCTTTTGACCAAGGTGACCATCGGATGCGGCCCGGCGATCTACAATGCCGATGCCTCGACCGTGGCGGGGTCGCAACCGGCCGAGCTTGAGACCGTAAAGAATAATTTCCTGATCAAGAAACTGGGCCTGGCCGATGGCCCCGCGCTGGATGCCGCGATTGCCTCGGCGATCGACACCTATGGCAAATCCGAGCGCAACAAATATCGCGCCGTGGTCTATTACATGCTGACCAAGCATTTCAGCAAGGAAAGCGTCTACGGCTGAACCGCGCCGAAGACTGCTGATTGAAAGGGCCCGTCATTGCGCGCGGGCCCTTTTTGCTGTTTCTGAACCCGCGACCACAAGGAGGCCAGAGCCATGCCGATCAAGAACCGCTACGCCGAGCTGCATTCCGAGATCACCGAATGGCGGCGCGATTTTCATACGCATCCCGAGATCCTGTTCGAAGTTCACCGCACCGCCGCCCGCGTCGCCGATCTCTTGCGCGGGTTTGGCTGTGACGAGGTCGCCGAAGGCATCGGGCGCACCGGTGTTGTCGGCGTGATCCGGGGCCAGAGCACCGATAGCGGCAAGGTGGTCGGGCTGCGCGCCGATATGGATGCGCTGCCGATACACGAGATCACCGGGCTGGATTATGCCAGCCAGACGCCCGGCGCGATGCATGCCTGCGGCCATGACGGCCATACCGCGATGTTGCTGGGGGCCGCGAAATACCTGTGCGAAACGCGCGCCTTCAACGGCACCGCCGTGGTGGTGTTTCAACCGGCAGAAGAGGGCGGCGCCGGCGGCCTGGAGATGTGCCGCGACGGTCTGATGGACCGGTTCGGCATTCAGGAGATCTATGGCATGCACAATATGCCGGGCATCCCCGTGGGGCAGTTCGCGATCCGGCCCGGGGCGCTTTTGGCCTCATCGGATGAGTTCGAGATCGTGGTGACCGGCAAGGGCGGCCATGCCGCGGCCCCACATCAGGCGGTGGACACCACGCTGGTGGCGGCGCAGATCCTGCTATCGCTGCAAAGCATCGTGTCGCGCAATGTGAACCCGCTGAGCCGCGTGGTTGTCACCGTCGGCACGTTTCATACCGATAGTGCTGCCAGCAATGTCATCGCCCATGAGGCGCGAATGCAGGGCACCGTGCGTTGCCTGGACCCCGAATACCGCGAATACGCAGAGACCCGCGTCAAGGCGATTGCCGAAGGCACGGCCACGGCACTTGGGGCCAGCGCCGTTGTCACATGGCAGCCCGGTTATCCGGTGACGATGAACACCCCCGAGAACACAGGCTATGCCGCCGATGTGGCGCGGGTCATCGCCGGCGATGTCGATGACGATGTCGATCCGATCATGCCCGCCGAGGATTTCAGCTATATGCTGCAGGAGCGTCCCGGTGCCTATATTTTTCTGGGCAATGGCGACACGGCCATGTGCCACCATCCGGCCTATAATTTCGACGATGAGGCGATCCCCGCCGGGGCCAGCTGGTATTCCGGCATGATCGAGGCACGGATGCCGATGTGAGCCGTCTTGCCGTTATCACCGGGGCCTCCAGCGGGGTGGGGGCCGCCACGGCACGCGACCTCGTGGCGCGCGGCTACCGCGTGGTTCTGATTGCCCGCTCCGCCGAGAAACTGGGCGTCCTTGCCGCCGAACTGGGCGAAGCAGCCACGCCCGCCGCCGCCGATGCCGCAGATGCCGATCAGATCGGGGCGGTGGCCGATCGCGTGATGCAGACCCTTGGCGTGCCGGATGTGATCGTGCATTCGGCGGGCGCGGGCGGCTGGAAAACAGTGCCCGAGACCACACCGGATGAGGCGGTCACGATGATGGCCGCGCCCTATTTTGCCGATTTCCTGACTACGCGGGCGTTTTTGCCCGCAATGCTGGCGCGCGGATCGGGGGTCATCCTGCATATCAACTCGCCCGCAGCGATCCTGCCCTGGCCGTCCAGTGCGGGCTACACGGCGGCGCGCGCGGCGGTGCGCGGGTTTCATGAGGCTCTGGCACAGGATCTGACCGGGACGGGGTTGCGCAGTTGCCATGTCATCTTTGGCCGGGTCGCGTCCGACTATTTCGACAACAATCCCGGCGTCATCGAAAAGATGCCGAAACTCGCCGCCATGATCCCGGTGCTAAGCCCGGAATACTGCGCTCTCAAACTGGCGCATTTGGCCGAGCACCCGCGCCACAATGCGGTCTTCCCGCTGACCTTGAACATCAACTCTCGGATGGCGGTACTGTTTCCAGGCCCCATGCGTTGGCTCTTGCGGCTCTGAGCATCCGGGCAAACGCGGCAGGTTTGCCTAAAACCCTAAGGGAAATTCAATTGCAGGGCGCGCGGCGCGACCGCTATGGTCGAACTTGTCCGGCCAGTATGGTGGACCCTCATAGAACACGTGCGGAGCGAGGTATTGCGCGTGGGTAAAGGAGGGTTCCGGGGGGTCGGAGCCCTCCTTGTTTTTTTCGCCGTCAGAAAAGCTGCAGCACCACGCCGATGATCGTGCTGCCCAGCACCGCATAGCCGCCATCCATCCAGATCAACGATCGCGAGCGGTTGGAATAGAGCACATTATTGATCATCCAAGGCAGCACCATGAAGAGGCCAAGCCCCAGCCCCACCATCAGCCCGCCGCCGATCGTGGCAATGCCGGAACTGGCCATCACGTGGCGCATCATACCGGCCACCACCACCGCCCCGATGAAACTGACGATATAGGGCAATGGATCGCGCGGGTTAATGTCGCCCTCTGCCAGACCGGCGGCATCCATCCAGGCCCGGCCCAGCCGCATATACCAGATCGCGCCAAAAACCCATGCGGCGGCCCCCGCCACGATGACGTTGAGAATTTCCATTTCAATCCCTCCTGTTCGCGGCGGAAAGAATGGCACGGGGGCGGCGGATTTCCTAAGCGGAAATGCCGCCAAGATCGCAGATCAACCGCCATTCGGCATCCGAGACCGGCTGCACCGAAAGGCGCGAGTTCTTCACCAGAACCATCTCGGCCAGTGCCGCGTGGGCCTTGATCGCCGCCAGATCAACCGGCATTTTCAGGGGTTTGACCGCTTTGATATCGACACATTCCCAGCGATCATCCTCGGTGGTGCTGTCGGGATGGGCCAGGGCGATGACCTCGACCACGCCAACCACCGCCTTTTCCTTTTGCGAGTGGTAGAAAAACCCCAGATCGCCCAACGCCATATCGCGCATATGATTGCGGGCCTGGTAATTGCGCACGCCATCCCATTCCTCGCCCGCCACGCCGCGCGCGACCTGATCATCCCAGGACCAGGTCGAGGGTTCCGATTTAAAAAGCCAATACGCCATCTCAGATCACCTTGTTCCAGGCCTCGATGCGGACATCCGAGAAAAGCCCCGCCGCGGCATAGGGATCGTTTGCCGCCCAGGCCTCGGCCTCGGCGCGCGTTTCGGCCTCCAGCACAATCAGCGAGCCGCACATATCGCCGCTGGTATCCAGAAACGGCCCGGCCATTTCGACGCCGGTTTCCTTGAGATAGGCGACATGGGCGGCGCGATTGGCTTGGCGCAGGCTCAGGTGGCCGGGTTTGTCGGTGCAGATCAGGGCATAGCGCATGGGCGGTTTACTCCGGTTTGAGGGGACGATTGAGAAGGGCGGCCATGACATCATGGACCGTGATCTGGCCGCGCGAAAGCGCCGCGACCGCATCGGCGATGGGGGTGTCCAGCTCCGGGTGGGCCGAAAGCTCCTCTGCCGTGGCAACGCCTTCGACGGTCATGCCGGGATCGGGCACCAGACCGGCCCCCAACGCCAGGCCATAGCGGTAATTGCGGGATTTATCGGAGGTGCAGGTCAGCACCAGATCGCCAAAGCCCGAGAGCCCCGCCAAGGTTTCATCGCGCGCGCCTTTTTGCGCCGCGACACGGGCCATTTCGGCAAAGCCGCGCGCCATCAGGGCGGCGCGCGCGCTTTCCCCCAGCCCCGCGCCCATCACCGCCCCGGCGGCAATCGCGATGACGTTTTTCAGCGCCCCACCCAGCTCCGCGCCCACCACATCGGTGCTGCGATAAAGCCGCAGCATAGGCGTCGAGAGGCGATCCTGCCGCGCGGCACCCAGCGCGTCATCGGTGCAAGCCAGCGTCAGAGCGGTGGGCAGACCGGCGGCGATATCGGCGGCAAAGCTGGGCCCGGTAAGCGCCCCGGTTGTGGCCTCGGGCGCATGGGCCGCAATCAAGGCGGAAGGGCTGAGGCCAGTGGCTTTGTGAATGCCCTTGGCGCAGGACAGGATGGTGCCCTCGCGCGGGCCCATGATGGTCAGGAATTCGGTCAACTTCTGCGTCGGGATCGCCAGCAACAGAATGTCAGAGGTCAGATCCGACAGATCACCCGTCACCCGCAGCGCTTTGGGAAAGGCATGCCCCGGCAGGCGTTTTGCGTTTTCGCGGGCGGTCTGCATCTCGGTCGCCCCGGCGCGGGCCCAGAGCGTCACTTCGGCCCCGCCGCGCGCCAATGCGATGGCCAGCGCCGTGCCAAAAGCACCCGCCCCCGCGATGTCGATCCGGCTCATGCCTTGGCCCCCTTTTTGCCCGACCCCAAAAGCGGCGCGCTGGTCCGGTCAAGCGGCCAACGAGGCCGCGCGGCCAGGGTCATGTCATCACGGTGCCCGGCGCGGTAGGCCTCCAGCCCGGCCCAGGCGATCATCGCGGCGTTATCGGTGCAAAGCGCCAGCGGCGGCGCGATGAAGCGCAGACAATGGGCGGCGGCAACATCGCGCAACGCGGCGCGCAGGGTCTGATTGGCAGCGACGCCCCCGGCCACAGCGAAACCTGCAAGATCCTTCTGCCCGGCCAGCGCACGGTGCGCTTTTTCGACCAGCACATCGCGCATCGCGGCCTGAAACCCGGCGCAGATATCGGCGATGTCGGTGCCATGCAGCCCGCCCTGTTCGGCCACCAATCCGTCACGCAAGCGCAGCACGGCGGTTTTGAGGCCGGAAAAGCTCATGTCGCACCCGGGCCGGTCCAGCAATGGGCGCGGCAGTTTGAACCGGGCCGCATCGCCGTTAAGCGCGGCGGTTTCAACAGCGGGGCCGCCGGGCTGCGACAGACCCAAGAGCCGCGCGACCTTGTCGAAGGCCTCACCCGGCGCGTCGTCGATGGTGCCGCCGAGCCGGGTGAATTCTTCGGCGCTGTCGACGCGCAGGAACTGGCAATGGCCGCCCGAAACGAGCAGCATCAGATAGGGAAAACCCACTCCGTCGGTCAGGCGCGGGGTCAGCGCGTGACCGGCCAGGTGATTGACCCCGATCAGCGGCTTGTCCAGCCCCATCGCCAGCCCCTTGGCGCACATCACACCCGACAGAACCCCGCCGATCAGGCCAGGCCCCGCAGTAACCGCGATGGCGTCGATTTCGGTCAGCGCGATGCCCGCCTGTTCCACCGCCGCCTCGACCATCAGGTCAAGTTTCTCGGCATGGGCGCGGGCCGCGATCTCGGGCACGACGCCGCCAAAGGCGGCATGCAGATCGGTCTGGCTGCTGACCACCGAGGACAGAAGCTGCGAGTCATCGCCATCAGCACGCAAAACCGCCGCCGCCGTATCATCACAGCTGCTTTCGATGCCGAGGATGGTGACGTGGTCGGACATGGGGGCCTTGATTGCAGTTCCGGTGCCCCGCAGGTAACACTCAGCCCCATGCCTGACAATGCCACGCCCCTGATCCTGCTGACCCGGCCCCGCGCCCAAGCCGCACGCTTTGCGGCGCTGTGCGAGGCCGAGTTCGCCACCCGGGTCGAAGTGATGCAGGCCCCGATGCAAGAGATCACCTGGACCGGCCCGCCGCCCGCGATACCAAGGGGTGCGGCGCTGATCTTTACCTCTGAGAACGGCGTGCGGGGGGCCGTGCGCGCAGGTGTGGACGCGCCGCGACGGGCCTATTGCGTCGGCCAGCGCACCGCCGAGGTTGCACAGCGGGCGGGCTTCGACGCGGTATCGGCCAATGGCGCGGTCGAGGATCTGGCGGCCCTTATCCTGACCGTGCCCCCCGCCGGGCCGCTTGTCCATCTGCACGGCGCTTTCCTGCGCGGCGATCTGGCGGGTCAGCTGGCCGCTGCCGGGCTGCCCGCCACGGGGCATGTCGTCTATGATCAGGCCGCCCTGCCACTGGTGCCTGATGCGCGCGCGGCCCTGGCCAGCCCGCGCCGCGTCATAGCGCCGCTTTTCTCGCCGCGCAGCGCCCGGTTGCTGGCTGGGGCGGCACCAAAGTTGGACAATACGAGCCTGCCCTGCATCAGCAAAGCCACGCGCCAGGCCCTGCCCGACGCCCTGCGGCTCTGCGCCACGATCAGCGACGCACCGACCGGCGCAGCCATGCTGATTGCCGTGGCGAGACAACTTTGCCCCTAGCCCTGCCCGGCCCACCATGCCAATTTAATCGCTGACTCGGGGCCTTGGCGGTTTTGCCGCCGCGTCTGGCCCGGATATCGGGGATAGGGAGTTCAGTGGTGGCCGATAACACGACAACGCCAGCCGAAGACGAGATCGCAACCGAGGATACGGGTGCGACCCCCGAGACATCCGATGTCGAAGAGACCGAGATCGTGGAAACAGCCGCAACGCCGGAGCCTGTGCCAGCACCTGAGCCACAGTTGGCCGAGGCGCGCCGTGGCCCCGGATTTTTTCCGCTGCTTCTGGGCGGCGTGCTTGCCGCCGGCCTGGGCTACGGTGCCGCCTATCTGGGAAATCAGCCGGAGCAGGGTCCCGATTTCGAGACGCCTTTTGCGGGCCTGTCCGAGCAGATCGCGGGCCAGACCGATGCCCTGACGGCATTGACCGAGCGCACCGGAGCAATCGAGGCGCAAATCGCTGCGCTGCCGGACGCGCCCGAGCCGGTCGACCTGTCGCCGATATCAGCATTGATTGAGACAGCGGACACCCGGATCGCGGCCAATGGCCAAAGCCTGCAAGGGCTGGCTGATCGGGTGGCCTATCTGGAAACCCTGCCTCTGGGCACGGGCGACGGGGCCGATAATTCCGCCGCGATTGCCGCTGCCGTGGCGCAAATGCAGGCCGCGTTACAGGAACAAAGCACCGAGCTTGCGGCGCAGCAGGCCGAGAACGCCGCCCTGGGTGCCGAAATTCAAGACATCGCCGCCGCCGCCGAGACCCGCATCGCCGCCGCCGAGGCACGCGCCGAGGCACGCGTCGGCGGGGCCACTGCGCAGGCAGCGCTTGGCCAGCTGCAGATCGCCGTGGCCACCGGCGCGCCCTTTGCCGGGGCGCTGGCCGATGTGGCTGCGGGCTCTGGTGTCGCGGTTCCAGACGCCTTGCAGGCAGCCGCATCGACCGGGGTGCCGACGCTTGATGATCTGCAATCGACCTTTCCCGCTGCGGCCCGCGCCGCCCTGCCCATCGCGATCCGCGAAACCGCGGGCCAAGGTGCCATGGACCGGGTCACAGCATTCCTGCAAAGCCAGGTCGGCGGCCGGTCGCTGGAACCGCAAGAGGGCGACAGCCCCGACGCCATCCTGTCGCGGGCCGAGGCGGCGCTGCAAAGCGGCGATGTGACGGTGGCGCTGGCCGAGATCACGGCCCTGCCCGCCCCGGCGCAGGAGACTTTGGCCGAGTGGGTCGCCGACGCAGGCCAACGGATTGCTGCCACCGACGCGATGGCCGATTTTGCCGCCGCGCTGGATGCGGCGCGCCAGGGGGGATAAGCCAATGATGCTGTGGTCAGTTCTCAAGATCGTCATATTCATCCTGCTGGTGGTGGCGCTGACCTTTGGCGTCAGCGTTCTGATGGAAGCCGACCAGATGGTTCTGCTGACCGTGGCGGGGCGCGAATTTGCGCTGACCCCGTTATCGGGGGCGATCGCCGCGCTGCTACTGCTGCTGGCGGTCTGGGTGGTTCTGCGGCTGGCGGGGTTGCTGGTGGCCGTCTTGCGGTTTTTCAACGGTGACGAAACCGCGCTGTCGCGCTATTTCAACCGCCGCGCCGAACGCAAGGGCTATCAGGCGCTGGCCGATGGGATGCTGGCGCTGGCCTCGGGCGAGGGGCGGCTTGCCATCCGCAAGGCCGAGCGCGCCGAGGGCTATCTGCACCACCCGGAACTGACCCGCTTGCTGGTGGCACAAGCCGCAGAGATGGCTGGCGACACCGCAAAGGCCACCGAGACCTACAAGGCGCTGGTCCAGGAGGACGCCACCCGGTTTGTCGGCATTCGCGGGCTGATGCGGCAAAAGCTGGAGGCGGGCGAGACCGAGACGGCGATGAAGCTGGCGGAAAAGGCGTTTCTGCTGCGCCCGCAACACATCGAAGTGCAGGACACGCTGTTGCGTCTGCAGGCGGGGGCCGATGACTGGTCGGGCGCGCGCGCCACGCTGGCGGCCAAGCTGAAATCGGGCTCTCTGCCGCGCGATGTGCATAAACGCCGCGACGCGGTGCTGGCGCTGGCCCATGCCCGCGATGCGCTGGCCGAGGGGCAGATTGACGCCGCGCGACGCGACGCCGCCGACGCCAACCGCCTGTCACCGGCGCTGGTGCCCGCCGCCGTGATGGCCGCGCGCATGGCGATCGAGGAGGGCAAGCCGCGGGTTGCCACCAAGGCGATCCGCAAGGCCTGGGACAGCGCCCCGCATCCCGATCTGGCCGCCGCCTTTGCCGAGATCGCACCGGAGGAAACGCCGCCCGAGCGGCTAAAACGGTTCCGGGTGCTCTTTGCCCGTCATCCCGGCGAAACGGAGGTCAAGCTGCTGGAAGCGGAGTTGCATATCGCGGCCGAGGATTACGCCGCCGCACGCACCGTACTTGGCGATCTGGCAGAGACCGCGCCCACCGCCCGGTCACTGACCATCATGGCCGCGATCGAACGCGGCGAGGGTGGCGAGGATCATCTGGTGCGCGCCTGGCTGGCCAAGGCCGTCACCGCGTCACGCGGGCCGCAATGGACCTGCGAGGCCTGCGGCCATGTCCATGCCGATTGGCAACCGATCTGCGAGGCCTGCGACCGGTTCGACACGCTTGGCTGGATCGAGGCCCCGCAAAGCGCCGCCGCCCTGGCGGCTACAGCCCCGATGCTACCGCTGATTGTCGGCGCGTTGGAGGATCGCAGCGCTCTGCCAGAAGCCGGTTCTGATGCTGATGTTGATGCTGATGACATCGTCGAGGCCGAACCAGCGCCGGGTGAGGATGACAGCGACGAACCAATCGAAGCCGAAGCCGAAGCCGATCAGGACCGCCCAGCCGTGCCCGCGGCAAGCTAAAGCGCGCCTTTGAAAGGAGGAGACAGGGTGCATCACGTGGATGCAGCTTTGCCTCTGATCAAAACCGCCACAGCAACAGCTCGGCGACGGGATGGCGGGCGGGATGCCTTTGCGTCAGCAAACAGCGCCGCGCATCAGCCGCAATTGCCGAACTCGCGCTCGGCCAGACCGGTTTCAACCAGCATGCACCGGTCCCGCGCCTCATAATAATAGCCGCGCGCATACCAGCCTATCGCGGCGTCATAATCGCCATCCGACAAAAGCCACGCCCCGCGCAGATATTTCACCGCCCATCGCAGGTTGGTCTCGGCATCCAGCAATCCCGAGGCCGGGCCGCGATAGCCCATCGTGCGCGCGGTCTGCGGCAGGATCTGCATCAGCCCGTAATAGGGCCCGGCGCGAGCGTCGGCGCGATAATCGCTTTCGCGGTCGATGGAGCGATGGATCAACGCCGCCGGCACATCGTAAAACGCGGCATATTCGTTGATCAATGCGCGCAGCTCGGGCGTCTCGTTGGGATAAAGCGGCGGCTCGCCCGCAGGGATGGTGGCCGCAGGGCCCGTCCGAGCCGCCCCGCCACAGGCCGCCAGCGCCAAAAGCGCCACCAGCATCAGGACCGGGCGCAGCCTCAATTGCCACCACCCAAGAGGCGCAACAGCTGATCCTCGGCCTCCTGGCGCAGCTGCTCCTCCAGCGCGTCCCCGGCCTCTCCCACGGTCTCAACCTCAACCCCAAGGGCATCCGAGACCGCGCCTTGCACGGCTTCGGTCGCCTGCCCCTCCAGCGCGTCGATCTGACCCTCCAGTTCCTGACCGGCCAGCGCCTCCAGATCCAGGCTGTAATTCGGATCGCTCCACGCCCCCGAGATGCGCAGCGGCACCCGCAGGCCACCGGCGTCACCGGCCAGAACCTCGGGCGTCACGGTGTAATCCAAGACCTGTGCGCCAATGCCGACCGTGCCTGCGCCCGTCACCCGACCAACCGAGCTGTCCATCAGGAAATCCTCGTTGCTCAACACCCCATCCGCCATCGTGAAACTGGCGGAAATGCTGTCATAGACGGTACGCGCGCCCTCACCCTGATAGGAGGTATCGAGATTGCGGATCATGCCCCAGATATCAAGACCCAGGATAGCACCCTGACCGAACTGCACGTTGCCTGCGCCCGAGACCGAGTTCATCAGCGTATCCATATCATTGCCGACCATCAGAAAATTGACCGCGCCGTTGCCGGTGCCTTCCAGCCGCTCATACCCGGCGAATTCCGTCAGCAATGGCGCCAACTGCACCTCTTGCATCGTGACATCGGCAGCCATCGACAGCCCGCCCCGCCCGTTGACCACATATCGCCCACTGACCGACCCGCCATAGGCCGCGACCTGGCGCAGATCCAGCACCAGCCGCCCCGCCGTCAGCGTTGCGCGCAGATCGACCGCGCCCAGTGTCGCCAGGCCCAGATCGAGCCCCTCCAGCACCAGCGCCGCCTCGGCATCGGCCGCAAAAAGGCCGCTCACATCGATCGTATCGCGCGACCACCCGGCGGGCGCGGCGGCATCCGCATTCTCGCCATCCTCGGCTTCGCTCAAACCGCTCAGATCCAGCGCACCGCCCTGCAATCGCAGCCGGATCATTGGCCGGTCATCGCCCGGCAGGATGTCGACATCGCCCGCCAGCCGGTTGTCATCCAGCGTGAAACTTCCCTCGCGCAGATGCACCGAGCCTTCGCTGGCCAGCGTCACCGTCGCCTCGGCGGCGATCCGGTCCCGGCCCAGCCCGCGCGGCAATTCCAGCGCCGGTTGACCCGCCAGCGCCATCAGCGGCCCCAGATCGGTCGCATCCAACGCCAAAGCCCCCTCGACCCCCAAAGGGGCCAGCCCGACCCGGCCCTCAAACCCGGCCTCGCCGCCATCCCACTGCGCCACCAGAGCGACCGGGCGGATCTCACCCTCTATCAGCGGCCCGACGCCTTCGATGCCGCCCTCGATGCTGATCTCGGCCCCGTTCATCGTGGCCTGCCCCTGCAACGAGGCCTGACCAACCGCCGAAGGCAGGCGCAGGGTCAGGTCGATCCCGGTCACCGACACATCCGTGCCCGCGCCCTCATCGCGGAACATGAGCGATGCGTTGCGGATCTCGGCGATATCTAGGCTGAAATTCTCCAGACCACTGCCGCCCCCGGGGGCGGTTTCATCCGCCTCAGCACCCTCTGTGCCCGCCGAGAAATCCCAGCTCACCGCGCCATTGGCGGCTTGCACCAACAAGATCTCAGCATCGTTTACCTCAAAGCGCTGCACCTCGATGGCCCCGCCCCAGAGCGCGCCGAGGCCGATGCCGACGTTCAGCCGCGACGCGCGCAGCATCGGGCCGTCGGTGACCCAGACCGGGTTGCCGATCTCGACCCCTTCGGCGCGGATGCCAAGACTTGGCCAGATCGAGGGGCTGACATCGCCCGAAATGACCAGACTGCGCCCAGTGGCGCGTTCAAACTGATCGCCCGCAAGCGCCGCGATACGTTCCGCCGGGATCAGGAACAGGGCTGCAATGGCCAGCACAACCACCAATACCAGCGCGCCAATGATGCGAAAAATCCAGCGCATGTCTTGCACTCCTTGCCTGCCGTGATCTGAATCTTAGCGCGGAATCGTCTCCCGGAAATAGCCCCAAAAACGGTTTTCGCGCTGCGGGCGACCATCCGCCTCATGCCTCAGCCCTGCCCGTCGCCCGGATAAGACAGCACCGCCGCCAGGGCATATCTGTTCTGGCGCAGGATCTCGTCCGGGCTGGCATCGGCCATGCCCGGCAGCGCCAGGCTTTTGCGGGCCAGAACCAGGCCGAGCAGCACACCGGTAAATAGCGCCGCCCGCGCCCGCGCCTCGGGGCCATCCAGCGTGGCGCGAAACCGGCCCAGAAACCCGGCCTCAAAACCCGCGCGCAAGGCCGGGCCAACCTCCGGGTCGGCCCCGTTCATGATCAGCAGGCGCAAGGGATCGGGCGGGGCCACGCCCGAAACCGGCACCGAAATGGCGCGCGCGATCACTTCGACCGGGTCGGCCTGCGGATCGTCAAACAACCCCTCAAGATCAAAGGCCCCCTCCAGCGTCGCCTCGAAAAGCCCCTGTTTGCCGCCGAAATAGCGCGAGATCAGCGCCACATCGACGCCGGCCGCGCGCGCGATCTCGCGCAGGCCGACATTGGCATAACCGCGCCGCCACATCGCCTCGCGCGCGGCATCAAGCAGCTTTTCCCGGGTTGTTTCTGCATTTCCCATAGGCTTGATCTAGCCCCGCAGAAAAAATATGTCAACGAGTGTTGACAGGTGTCGACCTGCTCTCTACATGCGATGTCAACGATTGTTGACACATGGAGCCCCCGATGTCCGATACCGCCCTCATTACCGGCGCATCCTCCGGCCTTGGCCGCGAATTCGCCCGCATCCATGCGGCCCGTGGCGGCGACGTGATCATCACCGCGCGCCGCGAGGCCGAATTGCTGGCGCTGAAGGCCGAGCTTGAGGCCGCCCATGCCGTCACCGTGCACACCATCGCGCTGGATCTGGGCGCGCCGGGCGGGGCCGATGCGCTCTGGGATCAGGTCGAGGCCATTGGCGCGCCGGTCAGCACCCTGATCAACAATGCAGGCTTTGGCGGTCAGGGCCGGTTCATCGACCGCGATCTGGCGCAGGATCTGGCGATGATCGACCTCAACATCAAGGCGCTGGTCACGCTCAGCCACCACGGTGCCCGCGCGATGGCGGCGCAGGGCGGCGGCAAGATCCTGCAGGTGAGCTCAACCGCTGCCTATCTGCCCGGGCCGCTGCAAGCCACCTATTACGCGACCAAGGCCTTTGTCAGCTCGTTTTCCATGGCGCTCGATCAGGAGATGCGGGAGGCGGGCGTAACCTCGACCGCGCTGGAGCCGGGTCTCGTCAAGACAGGCTTTGTCGCCGCCGCCGATCTGAGCGGCACGGCGCTGGCCGATGTCGGTGGCGGCGGGGCCAGCCCGGCGGAGGTGGCGCAGATCGGCTATGACGCGATGCTCAAGGGCAAATTGCGGGTGATCAACGAGGCCAAGCGCCGGATCCAACTGCAATGGCTGATCCCCTTCGCGCCCTATCGCACGGTCCTGAAAATGGTCGAAGGGATGCAGAGCAAATCCGCCTGAGCGCTCGGGCGTTCAATCCAGCTCGGTCCAGGGCCAGGGTTTCACCTGGCTCGCCGCCGTCTGATAGCGCGCCGCCTTGGCGATCCAGATGCCCAGATCGGTGCCAAATTCAGCCAGCCGCGGGTTGGGGTCCTTGTTGACGACCATGATGATGAACTGGATCACCGTGGCCAGCCCCAGAACCGTCTGCGCGACCGAGATCATCAGCGCAATGATCAGCATGTAAAGCAGCCGCATCCAGAGGCTGTCGGGCTCGGCCTCGAACTGTTCGCCGTGAATACGGCCCGAGATCTTGTCCTCTTCCGGTTCGCGCATGCCTTGCCCCCCTTGGCTGTCCTCTGCCCTGCCTATCACATGGGGCGCACCCGGCGCAGCACAAGATCACGCAACGCGCCGGTTTTCATTTGCCTGGCCCCCGGCTTCGGTGCCATTTGAGGGAATTGGCCCCCAGGACGCGCGCGGCCTAATCTTCCGCCTCGCACAGTTTCACAAAGTTTTGGTGTTCCTTTGACAGGTCACGCCGAATAAAGGGAACAAGCAATGGCAGCAGAAACCTCATCAGCCCCTTGCCTTCGGCACTGAACCTGCCCGCCATTGTCGTGACGTTGTCCCGTTCCCTCAGTGTAAAATCTATAAATACATCCATTTCCCGGCTCGTCACGGAAAAGGACAGGGCCTCGGGCCTATGGTAAGCGGTGATCTCCACCTCGTGCTGACCGCGTTTATCCGTGACGCGGAACCACGAGCCCTTGCCGATCGGCCCGTCTGAGGCCAGCTCGACCCGCGACACCCCGCTGTTCCAGCGAAGTTCGTAGCGCGCATCGGCCATAAGGTCAAAGGCGGTGCTTGCAGAGCAAGAGATGCTCATCACTTCCGTGATCAAGATGCCCATCCGGCGGCGCGGCGCATGGCTATCGGGATTTTCATTATTTATCTGGCGAGCGGAACCGCCTGCCTATAGGCAGGACCCATGAGCCAGAACCCCCCCGATCTCCGCCCCGACCTTGCGCCCAAACCCCGCCTGAGCGAGGCCCCCCGCCCCGGCCAGCCCACCATCGGCATGGTCTCGCTTGGCTGCCCCAAGGCGCTGGTCGATAGCGAACGCATCCTCACCCGCCTGCGCGCCGAGGGCTATGCGATCTCGCCCGATTACACCGGGGCCGAGGCCGTCATCGTCAATACCTGCGGCTTTCTCGACAGCGCCAAGATGGAAAGCCTGGAAGCCATCGGCGAGGCGCTGCGCGAAAACGGCAAGGTCATCGTCACCGGCTGCATGGGGGCCGCGCCCGAGACCATCACCGGGCCGCATCCCACCGTTCTGGCCGTCACCGGACCGCAGCAATATGAACGTGTGCTGGATGCCGTCCACGACATCGTGCCGCCCGCGCCCGACCCCTATATCGACCTCTTGCCCGCCAGGGCCGTGTCGCTGACGCCGCGCCATTACAGCTATCTCAAGATCTCCGAGGGCTGTAACCATAAATGCAAGTTCTGCATCATCCCCGATATGCGCGGCCGCCTGACCTCGCGCCCCGCCGTCGCCGTGCTGCGCGAGGCCGAGAAACTGGTCGCGGCCGGGGTGCGCGAGCTTCTGGTGATTTCGCAGGATACCTCTGCCTATGGCACCGATTGGAGCACGCGCGACGACAAGACCCCGATCCTGGGGCTCGCCCGCGATCTGGGCACGCTCGGGGCATGGGTGCGGCTGCATTACGTCTATCCCTACCCGTTCGTGCGCGACCTTGTCCCGCTGATGGCCGATCCTGCAAACGGGCTGCTGCCCTATCTCGACATCCCGTTCCAGCACGCCCATCCTCAGACCTTGCGGCGCATGGCCCGCCCCGCCGCCGCCGCCCGCACGCTGGATGAGATTGCCGCCTGGCGCGCCGAATGCCCGGATATTACCCTGCGCTCGACCTTCATCGTCGGCTATCCCGGCGAGACCGAGGCGGAGTTTCAGACGCTCTTGGATTGGCTGGATGAGGCGCAGCTGGACCGGGTCGGCTGTTTTCAATACGAAAACGTCGAGGGCGCGCGGTCAAACGCCCTGCCCGATCACGTGGCCGATGAGGTCAAGGCCGAGCGCTATGGCCGGTTCATGGAGAAATCACAGGCAATATCGGAGGCCAAGCTGGCCGCCAAGGTCGGCACGCGGATCGAGGTCATCGTCGATGAGGTCGACGGTGAAGGGGCCACCTGCCGGACAAAAGCGGACGCGCCGGAGATCGACGGGAATTTGTTTATCGATGAGGGGTTTGAGGGGTTGAAGCCGGGTGAGATTGTGACGGTCGAGGTGGATGAAGCGAGTGAGTATGATTTGTGGGGGGGTAAAACCCGAATAGATTAAGTCGGCTTCGTGCCCATTTCCAATAACAATGCTGAAAGCGCCTCAGCGCGTCGTACGTCTTCTTCGGTTTCTGATTCACCTCCCACTACTCTTTTTGCTTCTTTGATAATTTCCTTATTGAGCGTGCTCAAAAAAATTGATGGCACAACTTTTTCAAATTTGTCAAAAACGTCCCTCTGGTGAGGTAGAGCTTCAAGAACTAATCCCTTTAGGTGCTCATTTCCATCTGAGATCAATTTAGGAGCACCGTGTTCCAAGGCACGAAGCCTTACGATATAATCCACCAGAATACTTGAGTATGCTGTATATAGGGCCCAAAGCAAATCTGGTGTGTATAGTCGGACCCGTTGCGGGTTGATCTGGTTTAACCTGTCTACCAGGGCATCGACCTTCGTTGATTCCGAGATAGTTTTGAATACTTCCTTGACCTTTGTGTCCTTTTCCGCGGCCTTGGAAGCATAGTCGTAATCCACAATGTCCATCATTTTCTGAATAAGGATTGCACTGGAAAGAGCTGTCGTCGCCTCCCATATGACATCCACGGCCTCCAGTTCTTTTTCGCGGCGAACGTCACGTCTGTTAATAACTCCAGAAACCACTAACCCACGCAATTCTGTAGACCGTTTTTCCTGCTCATCAATATTTGACTTTAGAATCGCCAATCGCGAATCGAACTGAGTCGAAATCCTCTTGGTGAGATAGTCTTGTATGGCCTTTCGAAAAATTAACCCAAGTGCACTTAGGATCGCTGCCGCGGGGATCGCTTGAAAAATGTACTTCCAAACTTCCGAGAGCGTTGGCGCATCAATTTCCATGTCGATTTTCAACCCTACTAATTAGAATAATCCTTCTGAGGATTGTGCACACGGGATAGGATTATCAACACATTCAAAGTTCTTTGACAATGTCAATGCAAGTATCTGCACCGCCCTCAAAGCCCGCGCGATCGCCAGACCGCGGGTTGGCGTCCAACATCTTTGTATTCCACTTTATCCCTGCCAAGCCCCTCCCACCCAAAGCGACAGCACACACCCATCAATATCGCCAGCCCATGCGGGCGGTCTGGCGATGGCGCGGCGGCCTGCGGCCTTGATTCCGCGCCGGAGTGCCCAGCCTCCCCCTTGCCTCCCCGTCCGATCCAAGGCCCAATGCCGCAAACCAAAGGAGGCCCCATGCCCTGGATCGACACCATCGCCTACGCCGCCGCCACCGGCAAACTGCGCCGGCTTTATGACCGCGTCAAAGGCCCCGACAACAACGTCGACAACATCATGATGCTCCATTCCCTGCGCCCCCACACGATGGAGGCGCATATGGCGATCTATAAGCATGTGCTGCATCACAGCGCCAACACCGTGCCGAAATGGCTGTTGGAGGCGATCGGCGTCTGGGTCAGCCATCTCAACGGCTGCGCCTATTGCGTCGATCATCACTTCGCGGGCCTGCGCCGTTTGATGGCCGATGACGCCCGCGTCGATGCCATTCGCGCGGGCGTCAAAGCCGAGGACATCGCAGCCACCGGCCTCGCCCCCCGCGAACAGGCCGCGTTGACCTACGCCGCCGCGCTGACCCGAACCCCCGCCGCGATGGAGGAGGCGCAGGTTCAGGCCTTGCGGCAAGCCGGGTGGAGCGATGGCGAAATCCTCGAAATCAATCAGGTCACCGCCTATTTCGGCTATGCCAACCGCACGGTTCTGGGCCTTGGCTGTTCGACCACGGGCGACATCATAGGCCTGTCACCGAACAATTCCGATAATCCTGACGACTGGAACCATAGCTGAGCGCGTGGGCCATCCCATGTCATGCGCGCCCGCGTTGATCCGCCGCCTCACCACGCCACGATGGCGGCCCCGCTCAGGTCTTGCCGAGCTTGATCAGAGCCTCGCCATTGCGGCAATATTCGGGGGCCTCGTCGGCGCTGTCATGGGTTGCCAGCCATTTGCGGCACTCTTCGGGCGAGGCGCAATTGGTGCAGCTCAAAATCATCGCGTCGCGCGCACCCGGGGCCAGGTCGCCGCGCAATTCGGCCTCATCCAGATCGCGGCCCAGTCGATCGGCCATCTGATCCATCAATTTCCGGTGTTCGTCGATCTGTGTTTTGCTCGGCATCGCCATGCCCCTCCCTTTCGCGCCGCATCGGGGCTGCGGCTGACGCATTCAGGATGCGCCAGCCCGGCCCAGTTGGCATTGACGCAGATCAAGGACGCCGAGGTGTGCCAAGCAAGGCTTTGACTAACCACGGAAATTCCAATCCACACGGCGGGTCGACAGGGGCTAGGCAAGCCCATCGGGGGCCTCTAGACTGGCCCCATGTTTACTATAGAGCATGAATTTGACGCGACAGTTATCACCCTTGTCGACGAGGGCAGCGCGCCCTTGCAGGAGGATCTGACGATCTCTGCATTCGCCGAATGTGTCACGTTGGAACAGCTTGATCCGCGCGATGACCGGGTGCAGAAAATCACCCTGTCGCAAAGCCAGCTGCGCGATCTGGCGGCGGCGCTCGACCTGCCCGAAGGCGTCTATCGCCTGCGTCCTTCCACCGATTGACCGCCCGCGCCGCGATCCAGGGTCAGGACGCGCAGGAAATACAGCGCATTGCGGTCGCGTCGGATCCGAGCCGCCCATAACCGATAAAGCCGCCGCAATCGGCGCACCAGCCAAATTCGCCTTCGCCCATGCGCATCAGGGCCGCGTCGATGGCGCGGATGCGGCCATGGCGGCGCGCCTCGACGGCGGCGGCCATCGCCTGACCCTGCATCGCATCCATCCGCGACAGCCGCCCCACCATGGTCTGATCCAGCGTCACCGGCTTGCGGCCTTCCTCGGTCTGCTCGGAGGCCACCAACAATGCGTCGCGCTCGGCCTCAAGTGCGGCGCGGTAGCGGTTGGATAAGTCATGATCCGTGGGCTCGCTCATGGCCGCCAGCGGAGCAGAGATGCCCCGCCCGCGTCAAGCCCTCGGGCCAGACCTCAGAGGATCTTCAGCTTCTTGTCGCGGCCCTGCGCGCCCTTGACGATCTCAAGCCGAGATTTCGGCACTTTCAGCGCCCTCGACATGAGACCGATCACCGCCGCATTGGCCTTGCCCTTCTCGGGCACGACCGTCACGGTCACGCGGATACCGCCGCCTTGTTGCACCCTGACCGTCTCGCGGGCGGCCTTTGGCGTGACGCGGAGCGACAGAACTTCCCCCGGCTTGGCCAGATGGCTCAAATCCTCGATCATCACGCTCCCCTTGCGCTGCGCGCGTTGCAGCGCCACTCTGCCAGAAATCAGGGCGGAGGGCACGGCAATGCGCACAGGGTTTTTCTGGAATGAACGCTGTTTCTGGCATTCGGGCGGCAATTACGCCGCCACGATGCCAGTCGGGGGGATGGTGCAGCCGATGGCGGGCGGCCTGCCGGAAAACCCGGAAACCAAGCGGCGCCTCAGGAACCTGCTGGATGTGTCGGGGCTGATCGAGGATCTGATCCCTCTCAGCGCCCCGCCCGCCACCTCCGAGGACCTCTTGCGCGTGCATCCGCAAGATTATCTGGATGCGTTCCGGCAGATGTCGGAAACGGGTGGCGGCGAATTGGGCCTGCGCACGCCCTTTGGCCCCGATGGCTATGACATCGCCTGCCTGTCGGCGGGTCTGGCCAAGGGCGCGCTTTGTGCGGTGCTGCGCGGTGAATTGCATAATGCCTATGCCCTGTCGCGCCCGCCCGGCCATCATTGCCTGCCGGATTTTCCCAATGGTTTCTGCCTGTTGGCCAATATCGCCATCGCCATCGAGGCAGCACTGGCCGACGGGATGGTGACCCGTGTCGCGGTGATTGATTGGGATGTGCATCACGGCAATGGAACCGAGGCGATCTATTACGACCGCGACGATGTGCTGACGATCTCGATCCATCAGGAACGCAATTACCCGCTCGATACCGGCGATTTCGAGGATCGCGGGACCGAGGCGGGCGCAGGCTTCAACCTCAATATCCCGCTGCCGCCCGGGGCCGGGCATGCCACCTATCTGGAGGCGATGGAGCGGTTGGTGATCCCCGCATTGGCCGAGTTTCGCCCCGATGTGATCATCGTCGCCTGCGGCTATGACGCGGCGGCGATTGATCCCCTGAGCCGGATGCTGGCCACCGCCGAGACCTTTCGCGCGCTTACCGAAATGACGATGGAGGCGGCGGCGGATCTTTGCGACGGGCGGCTGGTTCTGGTCCATGAGGGCGGCTATTCCGAGGCCTATGTGCCGTTTTGCGGCCACGCCGTATTGCAGGAACTGTCCGGCAGCGCCATCAGCGCGCCCGACCCGTTGGCCGAAACCTTTGCCGCGCGCCAGCCGGGGGCGCGGTTTGAACGCTACTGTTCCGTCCTGATCGCAGAGATGGAAGCCGCGCTCTGACCCCTATTGCTGCTGCGCAGCATGGCGCATTGACACTCCCGAAACCGCAGGTCACTTTGCCCGCGAACTGAAACGGGGGGAGGTATCCCATGAAGAAGGTATATGGTTCGGCGGCCGAGGCGCTGGAGGGCACCCTGAGCGACGGCATGCTGATAGCAGCCGGCGGTTTTGGCCTTTGCGGCATTCCCGAACTGCTGATCGATGGCATCGTGGCCTCGGGCGTCAAGGATCTGACGGTTGCCTCGAACAATGCGGGCGTTGACGGGTTCGGGTTGGGCAAGCTCTTGGACACCCGCCAGATCAAGAAGATGATGTCCTCCTATGTCGGGGAAAACGCCGAGTTCATGCGGCAATACCTGAGCGGAGAGCTGGAGCTTGAGTTCAACCCGCAGGGCACGCTGGCCGAACGGATGCGCGCAGGCGGCTGCGGCATTCCCGGGTTCTACACCAAGACCGGCGTCGGCACCGTGATTGCCGAGGGCAAGGAAGTGAAAACCTTCCGCGGCGAGGAATACATCATGGAGGAAGGCATCTTTGCCGATCTCTCCATCGTCAAGGCGTGGAAGGCCGATGACACCGGCAACCTGGTGTTCCGCAAGACGGCGCGCAATTTCAACCCGCCCGCCGCCATGTGCGGCCGGATCTGCATCGCCGAGGTCGAAGAGATCGTACCGCGCGGTTCCCTTGACCCCGACATGATCCACCTGCCGGGCATCTATGTGCATCGCCTGATCCAGGGCGAACATGAAAAACGCATCGAACAGCGCACGGTTCGTCAGAAGGAGGCCGTATAATGCCCTGGGACCGCAATCAAATGGCCGCCCGCGCGGCGGAAGAACTGCAAGATGGCTGGTATGTCAATCTGGGCATCGGCATCCCGACGCTGGTGGCCAATTACGTGGGCGACAAGGACATCACCCTGCAATCGGAAAACGGCATGTTGGGCATGGGCCCCTTTCCCTTTGAGGGCGACGAGGATCCCGACCTGATCAATGCCGGCAAGCAGACGATCACCGAACTGGCGCGGACCTCGTATTTCGACAGCGCGCAGAGCTTTGGCATGATCCGCGGCGGCAAGATCGCGGCCGCCATCCTGGGCGCGATGGAAGTGGCCGAAAACGGCGACCTGGCGAACTGGATGATCCCCGGCAAGCTGGTCAAGGGCATGGGCGGCGCGATGGATCTGGTGGCCGGCGTCGGCCGCGTCATCGTGGTGATGGATCACACCAACAAACACGGCGACAGCAAGGTGTTGAAGGCCTGCACCCTGCCTCTGACCGGCACCGGTGTGGTTGATCGGATCATCACCAATCTGGGCGTTCTGGATGTGGTTGAGGGCGGCCTCAGGATCGTCGAGACCGCCGAGGGCGTCTCTGAGGCCGATCTGCGTGCCGCGACCGAGGCCACCATCATCGACTGAAATCAGGGCCGCAGGCGGGTGTGTTACCCGGTTGCGGCCCCATCATCGGGTGCCATCCGGGCCACCACCGATTCCACCACTTTTCGAAATGGCTCGAGCCCCATGGCAGGCTCAGCGTCGGGGCGCAGCATCAGGCCCACCGGGCCCTTGGTGGTGCTGGTGTCAAAGGGCAGCGCCACCAGCTCGCCCTCGGCCACCTCATTGGCCACAACCCCCGAAGAGATGATCCAGATCGCATCCGAGCGGTTGGTATAGACCCGGCCAAAAGCCCCTGACACGGTTTCGATCCGGCGCGGTATGTCACCGATGCCATGGGCTATCAGGAACCGTTCCACCAAGGGCGTGATCGCGGCCCCCGCGGGCGGATAGAGAACCGGCCATTTGGCCACATCCCCAAGCCGCGGGTTTTCCAGGATCGGATGGCCCGGGCGCACCACGAACACCACATGTTCGTTGTAAAGCTGCATGAAGGAGAGCCCCGCCATCGCATCGGGCGGACCCATGCGGCCAATCACCAGATCCAGATCGCCCGCCCGCAGCCGACGGGTCAGGTGCCCGATCTGCCCGTCCAGAATGCGCAGGCCCAGATCGGGCATCGCCAGTTCCAGCTCGCGCACCACCTCGGGCATCAGCCAGGCCGCGACGCTCGGCAAGAGGCCAAGCGACAACATGGTGCGGCCCTTGCGCTCCAGCTGTGCGATGCCATCGACGCCCTGGCGCAGGGCGGCGAGGCTCATCTCTGCGAAATGCAGGAAGATCTTGCCCTGCGGCGTCAGTTCGATACCCGCCCGGCTGCGGATCAAAAGCGCCACGCCCAGGATCTCTTCCAGCTCTTTGAGAGTCTTGGACATGGCCGGTTGGGTCAGAAACAGCGCCTCGGCGGCGCGTTTCAGGCGACCCTGCCGGGTGATTTCGACGAAAGCCTGAATGTGGCGGTATTTGATGCGACGATCGAGCATGGTTTCCCTTTCCGGCAAGCATAAGGCGAATAAACTGATTTTGAAATGCGAGATGGGTAATTTAGGGTCACCGGAAAGGGAGGGCTGCCATGCGCACCCAGGTCATTATCATCGGCGGCGGGCCATCGGGTTTGCTGTTGGCGCAGCTTTTGCATCGCAAGGGCATCGACACGGTCGTGCTGGAGCGCAAGACCCGCGACTATGTGCTGGGCCGCATCCGCGCGGGCGTTCTGGAAACCGGGTTTGTCAATCTGATGCGCGAGGCCGGGGTGGGTGATCGGATGGATGCGGAATGCATCATCCATGACGGCACCGTGATCGCCAATGGCCAGGACCAGTTCCGCATCGATTTTCGTGAGCACGCCGGTGAAGGCGTGGTCGTCTACGGGCAGACCGAACTGACGCGCGATCTCTATGACGCCCGCGAAGCGACCGGCGGCAAGATCGTATTTAACGTTGAAAACGTGGTGATCGGCGGGGCCGACACGGATGCGCCTTTCGTGACCTATACTGCCAATGGCGGCGCGCATCGCATCGATTGCGATTTCGTTGCCGGTTGTGACGGGTTCCACGGTGTCAGCCGCCAGACCATCCCGTTGACCGTGCGGCGCGAATACGAAAAGCTCTATCCGTTCGGATGGCTGGGGCTTCTTTCTGACACGCCGCCGGTCCATGATGAGCTGATCTACTCCAACTCCGCGCGCGGATTTGCGCTTTGCTCGCAACGCAGCTGGACCCGCAGCCGCTATTACATCCAGTGCTCGCTGTCGGACAGCCCCGATGACTGGACCGATCAGATGTTCTGGGACGAGCTGCGCCGACGCCTGCCGCAGAAGGCCGCCGATGAGTTGATAACCGGCCCGTCGATCGAAAAATCGATCGCACCGTTGCGCAGTTTCGTGACCGAGCCCATGCGGTGGGGGCGGCTCTTTCTCTGTGGCGATGCGGCCCATATCGTGCCGCCCACCGGGGCCAAGGGGCTGAACACCGCCGCCTCGGATATTCATTACCTCTATCACGGGCTGATGCAGTTCTATGAAGAGAAGGACAGCGAGGGCATTGACCGTTATTCGGAAAAGGCGCTGGCCCGCATCTGGAAAGCCGAACGGTTTTCCTGGACCACCACCATGATGCTGCACCGTTTCCCGGAAATGAACCAATTTGATCTGCGCATGCAGCAGGCCGATATCGATTTCCTGCGGGAAAACAAGGACGCGCAGAAAGTCTTTGCCACCAACTATATCGGCCTGCCATTTTGAAGCGCCGCGACAAAGAGGAGCATGGCATGAGTGACCGTTTCGAAACCGGAATGAAGGTGCGGCGGAAAATCCTGGGCGATGCCCATGTCGAGCGCGCCGAGACCGCCAAGACCGGTTTTGATGAACCGTTCCAGACCCTGATCACTGAAACCGCCTGGGGCAATGTCTGGGCCAGCGACGCGATCAGCGACCGGGAACGATCCATGCTGACGCTGGCGCTATTGGCCGCGACCGGCAATTTCGAGGAGATCCCGATGCATATCCGCGCCACCGCCAATACCGGTGCCAGCCAAAGCGATGTCATCGAGGCCTTTCAGCATGTCGCCATTTACGCCGGCGTGCCAAGGGCCAATCATGCGATTAAACTGGCCAAGGCCACATATGAGGACATGGCGAGAGAGGATCAGACATGAAGCCCGCCGAATTTTATGCCCGCGACCGGCGCTGGCATCCGCCCGCGCTGGACCGTGATTACAAGACCAGCGTCACCCGGTCGCCGCAATATGCCGCGATCTCGCTGCAAAACTCGGCCTCCGAGATCACCGGCCCGGTCTTTGGCCATAATGATATCGATCCGCTCGACAATGATCTGATCCTGAATTACGCGGCCCCCGGCAAAAGCCCGATCGGTGAACGCATCATCGTGCATGGCCGGGTGCTGGATGAAAACGGCCGGCCCGTGCCCGAAACGCTGGTCGAGATCTGGCAGGCCAATGCCGGCGGGCGCTACCGGCACAAGAAAGATACCTACCTTGCGCCGATCGACCCGAACTTTGGCGGCTGCGGGCGGGTTTTGACCGATGCGGATGGCTATTACTATTTCCGCACCGTCAAACCGGGGGCCTATCCCTGGCGCAACTGGGTCAACGACTGGCGGCCCGCCCATATCCATGTCTCGGTCTTCGGATCGGGCTTTGCGCAGCGCCTGATCACCCAGATGTATTTCGAGGGCGATCCGCTGATTGCGACCTGCCCTATCGTCAACACCATCCCCGACAAGGCGGCCATCGGGCAGCTGATCGCCGCGCTTGATATGAACGCGTCCATCCCGTTGGACAGCGTCGCCTACAGGTTCGACATCGTGCTGCGCGGGCGGCGCTCGACCTTGTTTGAAAACCGGCTGGAGGGAAACTGATGACGCAGAAATTGTCGTATCTCAAGGAAACCCCCTCACAGACCGCGGGGCCATATGTTCATATCGGCCTTGCGCCCGGGGCCGCAGGTTTTGACATCTACCGTCAGGAGCTTGGCTGGGACATCGCGGGGCCCAATGCGGCGGGTGAACGCATCCGGGTTGAGGGGGTTGTGATCGACGGCACCGGCAGCCCGATCAAGGATGTGATGCTGGAGGTCTGGCAGGCCAATGCAGAAGGCATCTACGCGCATCCCGCATCTGGCGAAACCGAGGACGGGTTTCGCGGCTGGGGCCGCGTGATCACCGATTTCGACAGCGGCGAGTGGGGGTTCGACACCATCAAACCGGGCCGCGCCATGGGCCGGAACGGCAGCCTGATGGCCCCGCATATCAACCTCTGGATCGTGGCGCGCGGGATCAATCTGGGGCTGAACACGCGGATATATTTCGCGGATGAGGTGGCCGCCAACGCCGAGGATCCTGTAATCAACCTGATTGAATGGGAACGCCGCCGTGACACATTGATCGCCCGGCGCGCCGAACGCGATGCCCAGGTCGTCTATCGGTTTGACATCCGCGTGCAGGGGCCGGATGAAACGGTATTCTTCGATATCTGAGAGAAACGCCATGACCAAACCCTGCATCATCTGCGTGGCAATCACCGGATCCGTTCCGACCAAGGCGGCCAATCCGGCACTGCCCATCACCGTGACCGAGCAGATCGAAAGCACGCAGGAGGCGTTCGAGGCCGGGGCCGCCATCGCCCATGCCCATGTGCGCAACGACGATGAGACCACGTCCAGCGACCCGGAGAAATTCGGCCGCCTGATGGAGGGGCTGAAAACGCATTGCCCCGGCATGATCATCCAGTTTTCGACCGGCGGCCGGTCGGGCGCGGGGCCCGAGCGCGGCGGCATGTTGCCGCTTTGCCCCGATATGGCCTCGCTGGCGGTGGGGTCGAACAATTTCCCGACGCGGGTCTATGAGAACCCGCCCGATCTGGTTGACTGGCTGGCCGGTGAGATGCGCACATATGATGTGACGCCCGAGATCGAGGCCTTTGACCTTAGCCATATTCACCAGGCCATCGCCATGCATCGCGACGGGCGGTTGCCGAAACAGCTCTATGTGCAATTTGTCATGGGCGTGAAAAACGCCATGCCGGTCGACCGCGACGTGTTCGATTACTACGTAGCCACGATGGCGCGCCTGGCCCCTGAGGCCGAATGGTGCGCCGCAGGCATTGGCCGGCATCAGCTGGAAGTGAATGAATGGGCGATCGCGGCGGGCGGGCATACCCGCACCGGGCTGGAGGATAACGTGCGGCTCGACCGTGATACGCTGGCCCCATCAAACGCGGCGCTGGTGGCGCGCGCGGTCGAGATCTGCGCGCGCTATGACCGTCCGGTCGCCAACTGGCAAGAGGCGCGCGACATCCTGGGCCTGCGCCCGATCTAAGGCCGCCTGAGATGGCCTCTGTGAATGCGTCAGGCTTTTGCGCGCAGAGCCGAGGCCGGTTCTGCGCGTGGAACAGGCCATGTCCAAAGCGTCAGAGGCGTCAGAGAGCGCGAGCTCTGGCGGTGAATGAGCGCGGCTCGCCGGAAAACGGCTGTTCAGGATCTGGTGCCCTGCGCCCCTGCGTTCGGCTCCGGCTCTCAGTAGAGATCCCAATCATCCTCGTGCAGAAGCTCTCCGATGGCCATCCAATCGGCGCGCACGCGGGCGATTTTGCTGTCTTCCCAGGTCCGAAACACCAGTTCAAACCCGTCGCGGCGCACGTTCTGGGCGCGCAGATCGACGCGGTGGTTTGTACTGATATCCATATCCCACATCGACAGCGCCACATGCACCATCGGCGGTGATCGGTATTTGTCGGAAAATCGCACCTGGTGCCAGGCCTCACGCGGGCCGGTGCCGGTCCACATATCGCCACCAGTGTCGAAATCCTCGAACATCACCTCGCTGCCCTGGGCGATGCCAATTAGGTTGTTTCTTAAACGTTTCATTCAATCATCACATTTGTTCAAACTATAATCTGCGAAATGGTCGCGGCTGCAATAGATAAATATTCGCGCCACGCTACAGACGAAATCACCCCGCCGAAAGATCCGGCGGGGTGCAATCCTTGTCAGAACGGGCCGGGATCGGCCTATTCCATGTCCTGCATCAGCTGCACCAGGTCGGCGACGAATTTCTCGGCGACATCCTTATGCTCCGCCTCGGCCTTGTCAGAGGTGGCGCGGGCCTCCTCCAACACCGAGGTCAGATCCTCGCGGGTCACTTCGTCACCGGCATGGGCGCGCTCGGCAATCACCGAAACCGACGCATCGGTGATTTCGACAAATCCGGCGGTAACCACATAGGATTTGTCGCCCTCAGCCGATTGGACCCGAACCACGCCGGGGCGCAGGGTCGCGATCACCGGGCTGTGGCCCGGCATCGCCGTCATATCGCCATCGGCCCCGGGGATCTGCACCGCGGTGGCAGAAAAAGAGGCAAGCCGCTTTTCCGGAGACACTAGGTCAAACTGCATCGTATCGGCCATCGGACCCTCCTCAGGCGGCTTCTGCGGCCAGACGCTCGGCTTTTGCGATCACTTCGTCGATGCCGCCAACCATGTAGAAGGCCGCCTCGGGGAGGTGGTCATATTCACCGGCAACCACGGCCTTGAACGAGGAAATGGTTTCCTCCAGCGGAACCTGTACGCCGTCGGATCCGGTAAAGACCTTGGCAACGTCGAAAGGCTGGCTCAGGAAACGCTCGATCTTGCGGGCGCGGGTCACGGCCAGTTTGTCATCCTCGCTCAGCTCATCCATGCCCAGAATGGCGATGATGTCCTGCAGCGATTTGTAACGCTGCAGCACCTGCTGAACGTCGGTGGCGACGGTGTAATGCTCTTCGCCGATGATCAGCGGATCCAGCAGACGCGAGGTCGAGCCAAGCGGATCGACCGCCGGGTAGATGCCTTTTTCCGAGATCGCACGATCCAGAACGGTGGTGGCGTCAAGGTGCGCAAAGGACGTGGCCGGGGCGGGGTCAGTCAAGTCATCCGCGGGCACATAGACGGCCTGCACCGAGGTGATCGAGCCCGATTTGGTCGAGGAAATCCGTTCCTGCATGGCCCCCATATCGGTGGCCAGCGTCGGCTGATAACCCACGGCCGAAGGGATACGACCCAAAAGCGCGGACACTTCGGACCCGGCCTGCGTAAAGCGGAAGATGTTGTCGACAAAGAACAAAACGTCCGAACCGGTATCGTCGCGGAACTGTTCGGCCAGGGTCAGGCCGGACAGGGCAACCCGCATACGCGCGCCCGGAGGCTCGTTCATCTGGCCATAAACCAGTGCAATTTTCGATTCAGGCAGGTTATCGGGAACGATAACGCCGGATTCGATCATCTCGTGATAGAGGTCGTTGCCCTCACGGGTCCGTTCGCCGACACCGGCAAACACCGACACGCCCGAGTGCACTTTGGCGATGTTGTTGATCAGTTCCATGATCAGAACCGTCTTGCCCACGCCGGCACCGCCAAAGAGGCCGATCTTGCCGCCCTTGGTATAGGGGGCCAAGAGGTCGATGACCTTGATGCCGGTGGTCAGGATCTCGGTCTCGGTGGACTGTTCGGCAAAGGCCGGGGCGTCGCCGTGGATCGGGCGGCGATCGGTCGCGCCGACATCGCCTTTTTCATCAACCGGTTCGCCGACCACATTCAGGATACGGCCCAGCGTTGCGTCGCCCACGGGCACCGAGATGGGGGCACCCTGGTCGCTGACGGGTGCGCCGCGCACCAGACCTTCGGTGGCATCCATCGCGATGGTGCGCACGGTGTTTTCGCCCAGGTGCTGCGCCACTTCCAGAACCAGCGTCTTGCCGTTGTTCTCAGTGGTCAGCGCGTTCAGGATCTCCGGCAGGCTATCCTCGAACTGCACGTCAACGACAGCGCCGATGACCTGCGTGATTTTACCGACTGCGTTTGCCATGTCGTTAAGTCTCCGGTTCTTAGAGCGCTTCAGCGCCCGAGATAATTTCGATCAGCTCGTTGGTGATGACAGCCTGACGCGAGCGGTTGTATTGGATCGTCAGCTTGTCGATCATTTCGCCCGCATTGCGTGTGGCATTGTCCATCGCCGACATTCGTGCGCCCTGTTCGGATGCACCATTTTCCAGAAGTGCCGAGAAGATCTGCGTTGCCACGCCACGCGGCAGCAGGTCCTCCAATATGGCCTCTTCCGAGGGTTCGTAATCGTAAAGCGTGCTGGCCGCGTCGGCATCCTGGTCGAACGTGGCGGGGATGATCTGCGTCGCCGTCGGGGTCTGGCTGATCACCGATTGGAACCGGCTGAAAAAGATCGTCGCCACATCGAATTCATCCGCGTCAAAACGCTTCAGGATATCGCCCGCGATTTCGGCGGCATTGGCATAGCCGATGCGCTTGACCTCGGTCAGATCGACATGGGCCACCATCAGATCGCCATAGTCCCGCTTCAGCTGTTCGCGGCCCTTTTTGCCAACGGTCAGCAGTTTCACGGTCTTGCCCTTGCCCTGCAACTCTTCGATCCGGCCCCGCACCATGCGCACGATGGACGAATTGAAGCCGCCGCAGAGGCCGCGTTCAGAGGTCATCACCACCAAAAGATGGGTCTGATCGCCGCCCGAGCCCGCCAGAAGACGCGGCGCATCGTCGGAATTGCCGACCGAAGCCGCCAACCCGCCCATCACCGCCTGCATCCGTTCGGCATAGGGGCGCCCGGCCTCTGCCGCTTCCTGCGCCCGGCGCAGTTTCGCGGCAGCGACCATCTGCATCGCCTTGGTGATCTTGCGGGTCGATTTGACCGACGAGATCCGGTTTTTCAGGTCCTTGAGGTTTGGCATTGCCTGCCCCCCTTATGCGAAGTCGGCGGCGTAATCGTCGAGGGCTGCCTTGACCTTGTCTTCAAGCTCACCTTTGACCTTGCGGTCGTTATTGGTGATGTCATCCAGCAGATCCTGGTTCTTGCCGCGCAGATGCGACAGCAGACCAGCTTCGAACCGGCCCACATCCTTGACGTCGACATTGTCGAGATAGCCGTTGGTGCCAGCATAGATGACACAGACGATTTCGGCATTGGTCAGCGGCGAATACTGCGCCTGCTTCATCAGCTCGGTCAGGCGTGCGCCACGGCCAAGCAGACGTTGCGTTGCAGCATCCAGATCCGAACCGAACTGCGCAAAGGCCGCCATTTCGCGGTATTGCGCCAGGCTCAGTTTCACCGGACCGGCGACCGAGGACATCGCCTTGGTCTGGGCCGAGGAGCCCACCCGCGAAACCGACAGACCGGTGTTCACGGCCGGGCGGATGCCCTGGTAGAAAAGCTCGGTTTCCAGGAAGATCTGGCCATCGGTGATCGAGATCACGTTGGTCGGGATAAAGGCCGACACGTCGCCGCCCTGAGTTTCGATGATGGGCAGCGCGGTCAGCGACCCGGCCCCGTGATCCTCGTTCAGCTTGGCCGAACGTTCCAGCAGGCGGGAGTGCAGATAGAACACGTCGCCGGGATAGGCTTCACGTCCCGGCGGACGGCGCAGCAGGAGCGACATCTGACGGTAACTGACGGCCTGTTTGGACAGGTCATCATAGATGATCAGCGCGTGGCGGCCATTGTCGCGGAAGAACTCGGCCATCGCGGTTGCGGCATAGGGGGCCAGGAACTGCATCGGCGCGGGGTCCGATGCGGTGGCGGCAACAACGACCGAATAGTCAATCGCGCCGCTTTCTTCCAGCTTCTTGACCAGCTGCGCCACGGTGGAGCGTTTCTGGCCGATGGCGACATAGATGCAGTAGAGCTTCTTGCTCTCATCATCGCCGGCGGCTTCGTTATAGGATTTCTGGTTCAGGATGGTGTCCAGCGCCACGGCGGTCTTGCCGGTCTGGCGGTCGCCAATGATCAGCTCGCGCTGGCCACGGCCGATCGGGATCATCGCGTCCACGGATTTGAGGCCGGTCGCCATCGGCTCATGCACCGATTTACGCGGGATGATGCCCGGGGCCTTCACGTCAGCCACGCGACGTTCCGAGGCGTCGATCGGGCCCTTGCCGTCAATCGGGTTGCCCAGGCCATCGACAACGCGGCCAAGCAGGCCATTGCCCGCGGGCACGTCAACGATGGAGTTGGTGCGCTTGACGGTGTCGCCTTCTTTGATGTCCCGGTCCGAGCCGAAAATCACGACGCCGACATTGTCGCTTTCCAGGTTCAGGGCCATGCCCATGATGCCGCCCGGAAATTCGACCATCTCACCGGCCTGGCAGTTGTCCAGACCGTAAACGCGGGCAATCCCGTCGCCGACGCTCAATACACGGCCCACTTCGGCAACTTCCGCGTCCTGACCAAAGCTTTTGATCTGCTCTTTCAGGATCGCAGAGATCTCGGCTGCTTGGATACTCATTTATCCGACCTCTTTCATGGTGTTCTGGAGAGAGT
>Ga0316207_10000886_pt1 | contig 41749 bp, 38 predicted proteins | sample 6weekpyrite_MG_FD_204943 | JGI IMG/M metagenome (GOLD analysis project Ga0316207, IMG submission 204943) | Microbial mat bacterial communities from mineral coupon in-situ incubated in ocean water Damariscotta River, Maine, United States -... | ecosystem: Environmental > Aquatic > Marine >... | reverse complement strand
GTCACCAGCAGATCGAAGGCTGTTGGCAGAGATTATTTGCATCGCTTCTATTTTTAAAAAGTGCTCTGTTATAGAGGCAGAATTCGAACTGAGAAGGGCCAATCTGGAAAAGCGATTGCATGATCTGCTTACGGTCGAAGAAGAGTTCTAAAATATGCTGCAGTGAGTAAATACATTGTATGGTTTTTTATGTGTTTACTCACTCAACTCATGTTGACGATATGTGAGACAAATGCGCCTCACTTTATTTGCTCGAAAGCCTTTTCCACTATGCACTCGCAACCCATTGAATTCGTTGGCTGCGTTAGATAGCGCTAAGTGCGCAGTGAATTGGGTGTAAAATTCATTTATTTCAACATCTTATGTTATTTAGATTTGAACTTTGACATGGTAGAGGTCGGCAGTTCGAATCTGCCTAGTCCTACCAAAACTATATTATGATCAAATAGTTATAGTAGATCTTAAATATTACCAAAAGTTTACATCAAATTTTTAAAAAATTATTAAGCATTTTGGCTTCTTGGTTGAAATTACTCTGTATTTTGTATCCTAATAAGCTGAATTAAGATAGTAGCCTTGTTCATCTACAGCATATTTGATGTAATTTAATACCTCACGTCAATATCTCAGATAAAGGAAGTTCAGCCTTCACACGAACCCATTCCTGTTCATGTGCTTTTTTTATAACCGTGAACACTAAGCTAAAGCATAAATATGGAAGTTGAGCCGAATAAAGTTTATTATTGGCTCATATTTCGAGCCGAATAGGTTGCTTAATCGGCTCATTGAAAAGATTAAGTGGTGTGAGAGCTAATAATGCAGGCAATTAAGTGGATTTGGCACCAAGACGATTGGCCCAACTTTGCATGGGACAGTGAAGCTCTTGCGTCATTGCTTCGTGATGTCACTCAGCTGCAAGGGCGTTTACTGGGCAAAATAGATAATCTCGGACCCGAACAAAGCCTAGAGTCTGCATTAGACGCTCAGCTACAGAATATCGTTCAATCTTCAGCAATTGAAGGTGAGACACTAAACGTTGAATCAGTTCGTTCATCGCTCGCATGCAGGTTAGGTGTAAAAGAGGCCGGCTTAAGTAAGACGACTGCTCAAACAGAAGGATTTGCAGAATTGTTGCTTGATGCGACTCAAAATCATTCAGAAGACCTAACATTAGATCGCTTATACAAATGGCATCGATATTTATTCCCTGAAAACGCAGATAGTTCGTTCTCGCTTGAGAATATCAATGTTGGAGAGTTGCGGGGTGATGAACTAATGCAAGTTGTTTCTGGACCTCATCATAAACGCACTGTTCATTTTGAAGCCCCTCCAAGAGACGGGTTGGAAGCTCAGATAGATGACTTTTTGATCTGGCTTTCGAATAGTCGTTCAGATAATTCGTTAGATCCATTACTTCGTGCTGGATTAGCACACTTCTGGTTTGTGACCTTACATCCATTTGATGACGGGAATGGTCGACTAGCGCGTGCTGTCAGCGATTATGTGTTGGCACAGGGAGAGCAGCAATCTATTCGTTATTATGCAATGGCGGCAAGTATTATGGAAAGTCGAAAGTCCTACTATGAAATTCTTGAGTCTACGCAGAAAGGTTCATTAGATATTACAGAATGGTTGAACTGGTTTCTTGAAACACTTAAAGCAACCTTCGATTCTTCGCTGTCCAAGATCGACCTTGTGTTAAAGAAAGCTCGTTTTTGGCAGGCTCACGCCCAAGATGGTCTGAAGACTGAGCAAGTCAAGGTTCTTAATCGATTGCTTGACGCTGGCCCAGGTGGTTTTGATGGAGGCTTAAGCGCTAAGAAATATCAGAGTTTAGCGAAAGTTAGTAAGGCGACGGCTACTCGCCATATAACTGAAATGTTAGAGAAAGGTTGTTTGGCGCGCCTTGAAGGTGGTGGACGAAGTACAAAGTATGAAGTGAACTGGGTATAAGGTGTGACATCTCAACCTGGATTTCACTGGTGAAGATTGTCAGGACTATCAATCATAAAATTAGGTAATAACAACAGATCAATTTGTATCATTGCTGGTTGATTCTAACTTAGGTGACCTTCGGCCCATTCAAGACCGCGAGTGCATGGGATTCTGATACGTTGGTGGATATTTCCCGCTGCATGACAGACTTTCATTATGCATGCTATCTGTCAGATTTGGCTGTTTCTAAAAGCTATCAGAACATGGGTATTGGCAAGTAATTACTAATACTCTCGCAAGAGCAACTTGGCCCACATTACAAGCTAATCCTTATTGCGGCGCCAACAGCCAATTTATACTATGAGCATATTGGCTTTACAAACAATCCACGGTGTTGGGTACTTGAGAGCGATGCAAAGATTCACAGCTACAAGGCCGTTAAGTAGCAAAAAAAGGAAAAGACTCTTTGGTAGTTAAAAACTGCGGCCGATATGATCGGGTATTAAGTGATGATTACAAACCCTGCTTACGAGGTTCGTTTTCTGCCTTCGGCTTCTTATTGACGATATTCAAACGCTTTTTCATGCGTGCCAGTCCAAACATCACAAAAAGGATGGCGAATGGCACAAAAAGTCCGGTAAGCAGATGGCTATTGCTGATCAACCCCAGCGATTTTGCACTCTCGGCCAGATACTTGAACAACCCCACCAGATAATAGCTGATCGCGGCAACTGACAGGCCTTCGACGGCTTGTTGCATTCGCAACTGCAACTTGCTGCGGCGATCCATCGACTGCAACAGGTGCTGGTTTTGATCTTCTATGGTGAGGTTGACCCGGGTACGCAAAAGCTCGCTGGCCCGATCTATCCGTTTGGAAAGATCATCTAGATCCGCCCTGATGGTTTCACAGGTACGATACGCTGGCGTTAGCCGACGACTCAAGAACTCCTTAAGGGTCTGGAGACCGCATACCTCATGCTCCCGAAGTTCATCGAGACGACTCATGGCGAGTCGATAGTAGGCTTCGGTAGCGGAAAATCGGTAGTTGGTGTCCGAAATTATCTGCTCTATCCTTGCCGACAGGGTCGTCAGCTCACCCAACAACCGCCTTTCGTCGTCCAGACTTTCGATATCGGTAATCTGCTGTATCACCGTTGCCAGCTGTTGATCCATATCCCGGACATTCGGCGCAATCTGCCGCGCCAGCGGGAAAGAGAGCAGCGCCATCAGTCGATAGGTTTCGAGTTCGAGAATCCGGCGTGCCAGTCGTCCCATTTGGCAGGGGTTGAGGCGGTCATTAAAAATAAGAAACCGTCCCATATTATCCTTGTGCAGTCGGTATGCTGTCCAGACCTGGGCCTGGCGGTCATTGGTATAACTGCTTAGCAAGCGATGCCCTTCGAAGTGACCGCGCAACGTATCGACGGCAGGCGGCTCTTGGGGCATTGCCTCGACCTCGATGTGCAGCCCACTGATCACTTTTCCAGGCAATGCGTTAAGCCACTCCTCTGGCAGCAACGAAAGAGCTGTTTTTTGAAAGGGTTCTGAAGCCAGTCGGTGTACAAAGGTATAGGTCGAAAATTCGGTATGCCGCTCCCAGCGAAACTCGAAACCGCCAAAATCCTGATAATAGCAGGTCGCTTCCTGGGTTGGTGGGTTAACACTATAACGAGCGCACAGTAAGCAAAGGTGTTGAAACTCAGCCTCTCGATCTCTTTGCCGCCCTTGACCTTCACCAAGGTGCAAAACCGCTAGCTGAGAGATTCGGGAAGGGGTATCGACGAGCGGAAAGGGCCTGGTATGCAGTTCGTTAAACAGCTCGTCTCGCTGGCCGTGAAAACCCAGCAACACGGAAGATATATTGGGAACTTGATCCGTCATAATTTGCACCAACTACCAGAAAGCCGGACACTGTACCATATATTTTTCCCGAATAAGAGGCGCTCCCGGGTAGCGCTGGTAACGGCTCCATTTTAGAATGAGAACTCAGTAGCTCCTCTTGGATTAATGTTATAATCCGTGAAGGCTCGGCTCACCAAAAAGTGAGCGCGACTTCCCCCGAATTTCCTATGCACACCAATTGCTTGCACAGATCTTCGTGATTCAACTGATTCATCCAGGATAATGGCTTATCACACGTTCTGATTGGAAATCTGGTGATTTTGGTACACACTTAAAGCAACTGAAAAAATTATTAAAAATCATTTTTACATAATAAAAACAGCTAATAAAAGTCAAATTGAGTATTAGGATGTAATGTTGTATGACTGAGTGTGCTGAAAGAAATGCCTATGCTGATCATCTTGTTGAAGTAAACAAAACCAATCCTGTCGTTACCAGTGAAAATATATGCAACAAACTGGGCGCTACGATTGTTCCTAAAGGCACCTTTATTACCGAGGATGTTGCCAATAAAATTGCGCGATTTGAATTGTTGCAACCGCTTGAATTGCTCGTCAGTCTTTCGAATACGATTGCTCCGAAAAAACTGCATCAGGATATTCTAAGCGCATACGAGTCGCTCTCTAAAGAAGGTATTTCGATTCATCCTGAAGTCTCTAAGGAGCTGGCTCTGCGGTGCAGTCAGTATGGCGTCTATCCTTTGTTGGCACAAAAGTTAACGGTGCTTTCCGAGCGTTTGCCAAATATCTATGAGGATATGTTGCCTGCGAGCACCTTTGCAGTGATGTTGGGAGTACAACTGGGGCTTAACTCCGATGCTTTGCATGTCGTTTTTACCGCAGCGCAAATGCACGAAACCGGTTTTCTAAATATTTCTGAAGATAAGGCCAGAAATTATGACAGCTTAACTGACATGGAGCGGAATGAAGTATTCGTTCAACAACTTAAAGCGGGAAGACAGTTTATTGATCTGGTTCCAAATTTATCGAAGAGAATTGGCCGGGCAATTTCCGAACACAAGGAACGGCTTGATGGTTCAGGCTGGCCGAGAGGTAAGTCTGGAGACGGTGCCAGCATCGAGAACCAGGTGGTGGCGCTGGCGGTGATGCTCAAGGAAGTCTACCGGAAAAAACTGAAGCCGAAAGGCTATGGATTAAGGCATTTATTATCGGTCATGCAAACGGATGAGCAAGTCTTTCAGGCAGATGCTTACCAAGGCATGCTCAGGGTTCTGAAGCAAATTTCAGTGTCAAATCGTAGTGTGCTGCCCGAAGAATTTATGTTGCCTCTGGCGAGCTATCTGCCTGTCTTACAGCGCACACTCATCCACTGGTTTGATCTCGCTCAGGATTGTGCGCGCCAGATTCGGGCGGTTGGTCATAGTGAGGCGACTGATCGACCCGTCAAGATTATTGAGGGTTTAAATGAACTTCTTCGAAACTCTGGTTTGTGGGATAAAGAAATGCGTACCTGGATGGCCGAGGTCGAAAAGGATAACGATACCGACCATCTACCCGAAATTGAAACCGTTGCATTGATGTATGACTCAGTTCAAGAAAAACTCAAGCGCCTGCAGTGGGCTTTGAAAGAAGCCGACCTTCGTGTCGGCGGGAAGTGGGGTGGTCGCTGTGAAGGTCTGGAATGTCTGTTGTACGACCTGCCCAATGACCACTTTGATGCCTTGCAGAAGTACGTCTCGTGATCGGTATCTGTGATATGTCTGTTGTCGAAACTATGAAGATGACTTCTTGATTAACGCCCTCTTAATGACTCAAGATATTCCGGTAAGAACAGCGAAATTTGCGGAATATATGTAATCAGTATCAGGAATATCAGTAGTAAGCCCAGCCAAGGCAGTGCCGCACGAATTACCCAACCCATGCTTCGATTAGTAATTCCGGCCGTCACAAATAAATTGAGTCCGACCGGTGGTGTCAGCATGCCGATTTCCATATTTACGACCATAATGATGCCAAGATGAATTGGATCGATGCCAAGCTGGGTCGCAATCGGGAACAATATCGGCGCCATAATCAGCAAAATGGCAGATGGCTCCATAAAGTTTCCCGCCATCAGCAGTAATATATTGACCACAATCAGAAAGCCCCAGGCCGGTAAACCCCAGGACACAATTGCCTCTGCAATCATATGTGGAATACGCTCAGTCGTTAGCACATGTGCAAATAGCATGGCATTGGCAATGATAAACAGCAGCATCAGGCTGGTTTTTGCGGCATCCAGGACCACCCGCTTTACTTCCGGATCGATGATGGATCTCGGCAAGGCTGCGGTCATATGAAACGTATTTCTAATCACTGACTGACCGACAGTCTCTTCATTTTTTCGCCAAGGCTCTTCTTTTAGCGGGCCGATATCCCGATAGCCGATCACGGCAACCAGGAAGGCATAGATTGCTGCCACAGCAGCGGCTTCAGTCGGACTGGCAACGCCGCCGTAAATTGAGCCGAGTACGATAAAGATCAGCATCAGCCCCCCGAGCGCAATGAGCCCGGATTTTGCGATTTTTCGAAATCCTGGAAAGGGCTGCGATGGCAGTCCTTTGATTCTGGCGACGATATAAATCGCCAGCATAAGAATGCTGCCCATCATCAAACCGGGAATCAGCCCGGCCATAAACATTTTAGCAGCGGAAACCTCAGTGGCGGCTGCATATACGAGCATCACAATAGAGGGCGGAATCAAAATGCCCAGGGTGCCAGCATTGGCGATCACGCCGGCAGCGAATTTTTCGGGATAGCCCGCTCGGACCATACCTGCAATGACGATGGTGCCGATGGCGGCCACCGTGGCTGGCGAGGAACCAGACACCGCTGCAAACAACATGCACGCCAACACAGAGGCCATCGCCAGCCCGCCTCTGATGTGACCGACACTATCGACTGCAAAGTCGATCAATCTTTTGGCGACGCCTCCGGTCGACAGAAATGATGATGACAGAATGAAAAAGGGGATGGCCAGTAAGGTGTAATGCTCGGAGGTTGCCTCAAACAGCTTTAAAGCGATTGACGCCAGTGAATCGTTGGAAAAAAACAGAATGGTGGTAATGCTCGCCAAGCCCAGAGCAATGGCGATTGGCATGCCGATGAGCATACAAAGCAGCAAGATAATAAAGAGGGTTGCCGTCGTCATTATCTGGCTCCTGCTGCGGGATCATGATCGATTGATTGCGCCTGTTGCGCCTTTGCTTCCCGAGCTTGCATCAACTTAAGCTCTCTGGCGATATGCATGCTTTCCTTTGCTTCGTCGATCATGTGGAAGCCGTCCTGTTTGCCAGTCAATATGCTCCACAACAATTGCACTAATCGAATGATCAGCAGCGCAAAGCCGATAACCAAAACACTCATCGCCTGCCACTTTTGAATCGGCAAGTCCTCCATTTCAATACCGATCATTTTCATTTTCAGCAGGTAGATCCAGCTGCCATAGAGAAACAGCCCGCAGTAGACACAGCACAGCAGTACCGCAATAGCTCCGACAAAGCGACGCGGCGTGTCTGGCAGCAGTTTAACGAAGGCATCAACACCAATATGGGCCCCGACTTTGATGCCATACGAAGCGCCGAATAATACAAACCAGGCGGCAATATAAAGCGTGACTTCTTGAGCCCATAGCATGCCGGTATTGAAGCCGAAGCGCAGCACCACTTCGACTACCACGAGCAGCGTCATGCTGGTCAGCAGCAAGCATAGAATAGTTTCTTCAATGCGATTGATGGCACTGCTCAATGTTTTAAATTGCATGGTGTTTGCCTGATTTTTGTATTTATCTATCGTTCTATTTGTTCGAATTTTCGGCCGCGTCGATGGTTGCCTTGCCAATTTCGCCTTCGAACTGTTTCCAGACGGGTTTCATGATATTCACCCACTGTTGACGCTGAGCGCTTGTCAGATCCAGTACTTTTGAATAGCCAGACGCGATAATCGCTTGCTTATCAGACATCGCTTTTTCGGCAGCAATTTTGTTGCCAAAGGCGATAGCTTCTGCAAGTGATTTTCTAACAGTTGGGCGAACATCCTCTGGCAAGCTCATCCAGAATTCTTTTGACGTGACCACCAGGTAATCCAAAACGCCATGATTGGATTCGGTAATGTAATCCTGAACTTCAAAGAACTTTTTCGAGTAGATGTTTGACCAGGTATTTTCCTGCCCATCGATCGCCTTGGTTTGCAGCAGGGTAAATACTTCTGAGAAGGGTTTTTTAATCGGGTTCGCATGAACTGCTTCAAATTGGGCAGCCAGTACATCAGAGGTCATAATTCTGAATTTTAGGCCCTTCGCATCAGACGGTGTTTTCAGTGCTTTGCTTGAAGACAGTTGCTTCAGGCCATTATGTAGATATCCAAGCCCGACTAAGCCCTTGCTTTCAAGAGATCCGAGCAAATCCTGTCCAGCCGGGCTGTTCTGAAAACGCTCGACGGCGTCCATATCTTTAAACAAGAAAGGCAGGTCAAATACTTGTAGTTTTTTGGTGTACTTCTGAAACTTGGACAGTGACGGCGCTGCCAGCTGAACATCACCCAGAATCATCGCCTCAAGTACTTTGTTATCACCAAATAATTGAGAGTTGGGAAAGACCTTAACAGCGACTTTTCCCGGCAGGCGCTGTTCCACCAGCGTTTTGAATTTATTGGCCATCTGGCCCTTCGGGGTGTTCTCAGCAACGACATGAGAGAACTTTATTTCAATTGGCGCCGCTGACAGGTTAAATGATAATAATGTGATTGTGACAAGACCTGATAGTGCTGCGATCAACTTATTGAATGGGCTCATTACGATTTCTCCATCTAGTTTTGTTATTGTGTGGTAAGTGCTCAGTTTTGGCCGACGCGGATCATCATTATTGGTGACCTTATGCGGCCTCTGAGTAAAGTACTAAAGCAAGCTCTGAGCCAGTAATAGAAATATAAGAATTGTTATTTATTTCAATAGTATAGAATAATTATTTAAGAGAGGGGTGGGTGGAAGTCCGCTCATTTTTGATGCTGCGGTGTGCGGTATTCCGCACATTAGCGTTTTGCCTTAAGCTATCCGAGACCTTTGCACGAAAGCCATTTTTCACTCATGCTGTGTTAAAAACATACTCAATCGGTCATTTACATCAGTAAACTCCCTCATTCCGTGCAAAGGTCTCTATTCATTTAAAAAATCAGCTCGACTCAGGCCAAATTTTTTCATTTTGTCATAGAGCGTTTTACGCGGCAGACCCAGTGTGATCATTGTTTCTTTGATACTGCCTTGGTTTTTTGTCAATGCATCGGCGACCAGGCAGCGTTCAAAGAACTCAACTTTTTCGGCCAGGGTCTGACGACTCTGTATCTCGGTACTGTTATTCAGGTCGCTCATATTGAAGGTGGTTTCTTCGCCCATGATGACATAGCGCTCCGCCATATTTCTGAGTTCGCGCACATTTCCCGGCCAAATGTGAACCATCAGCTCATGTTTTTTCTCTGGGCTGATCGGGATGATTTCTCGTTGGTAGCGCGCAGAGGCGATTAGTGCAAAGTGTTCAAACAGCAGCGGTATATCACTTGCTCGCTCCCGAAGAGAGGGGATATCGACCGAGACGATATTGAGTCGATAGAGCAGGTCCTGACGAAATTTGCCTTGTTCTGAAAGTGCTTTCAGGTCGACTTTAGTGGCGGCAACAATACGCAAATCGAGCGGGATAAGCTGGTTTGACCCAAGGCGCTCTAGTTGGCGTTCTTCCAGCACGCGCAGCATTTTGACTTGCAGTCCGGGAGGCATGCTTTCGATTTCATCGAGAAACAGGGTGCCGCCATTGGCGTGTTCGAACTTGCCGATTCTTAATTTTTCAGCGCCGGTGAAAGCGCCTGCTTCATGGCCAAACAGCTCGCTTTCAATCAGGTTTTCGGGAATCGCACCACAATTGATCGCAACAAAATTTTTGTCTCGCCGGCCACTATGCTCATGCAGGTAACGTGCTACGAGTTCTTTGCCAACACCGGTTTCGCCATTTAACAGAATGTCTGCTGGTGTATCGATAATCTGATGCAACATTTTTCGCATTTTGGTAATGGGGGTAGAGTTACCTAGAATTCTGGGGCCAGGGCTGTTATGTGCCTCCAATTCTCTTCTCAGATTGCGGTTCTCAAGTGTGAGTTCGCGTTTTTCCAGTGCTCTTCGCACCACGTCGATGAAATGTTCATTCGAAAATGGCTTTTCGATGAAGTCATATGCGCCATCGTGAAGCGCTGATACTGCCGTCGAGATGTCGCCATGACCCGTTATCAGAATAACCGGAATCGCCGGATCAATTTTCTTAACCTGCGCCATTAATTGCAGGCCATTGGTGTCAGGCATGTTGATGTCTGACACAATCGCGCCCGACCAGTTTTCGTACAGCTTCGGCAGCACCGCTGCCGCTGACTCAAAACTGGTAACGGCGTAGTCAGCAAGTTCCAGTGTTTGGTGCATGGCAACTCTAACAGGCTGTTCATCATCAACGAGAAACACCTCAAATTTGGTGTTTTCTGGAACGTCCCAGGTTGTCTGATTCGTTATTGCCGGTTCTATGGGTGGGCCGCTAGCCATCTCTTTACTCCTGTCGCTTGTCGCCTGCGCCACTGGCCACCTTCGGTAACGTCATCGAGAACACCGCGCCACCACCTGTGCTATTGGTTGCGCTCATGGTACCGTGCATCGCCTCGATAATGCGTTTGGATATTGAAAGACCCAAGCCCAAGCCTTGACTAATATTTTTGGTCGTAAAAAAGGGTTCGAAAATTTGCTTGAGATGTTCGTCCGCAATGCCTGGGCCGGTATCTTCGAAGCGGATAGTGACGTTTTCCGTATCTGCCGAAACATGAATCATAATTGTTTTTTGTGAACAATGGGACATCGCCTGGCAAGCGTTGGAAATCAGGTTGACAAAGACTTGTTCCAGCCGTACCAGGTCACCGAGTACCTGAATCTGGACATTGTCTGACCGGATACGAATATCGACACCCTCTCTTTTGATTTGCACAGAGATGATTTTTATTGCGTCATTCAGGCACGTCAGAACGTTAACTGGTGAAACTGACTCGGCACGTTTGCTGGAGAATATCTTCAGCTGCGAAATAATCGATGCCATGTGATCTGACAAGGCAATAATCTCGGTCAAATTGCTATTCGCTGTTTCAATATTTCCACGCTGTAAAAACTGCTGCGTATTCTGAGCGTAACTTCTGATCGCGGTTAAGGGTTGATTCAACTCGTGGTTGATGCCAGCTGATATTTGGCCAAGCACGGCCATTTTAGCTGCCTGGATAAGTTCTTCCTGTGTTTGTTTGAGGGCACTTTCCGTTTTACGCCGTTCATCAATTTCATCGATCAACCGGCAATTGGACTGTTCCAGGTCGGCGGTTCTTTTTTTAACTCTCAGTTCAAGCGAGTCTCTGGCTTTTTCCAGGGATTTTTCATTACGAATGCGCTCGCTGAAAAATAAGATAATAAGCACAATCAGAAAATACACAGACGAGGCAACGAACAGGGCATTTTGCACCTGCTTTTGAACGTCAGCCACGCGTGACAGTCCAAAAATCCGCCAGCCTGCGAAAGGCATATCGATACTTTGCGACAGATATTGCACGGTCTGTCCGGGATTATTTTCGATTGTTAGTAACGTGGCATTATGTGCATTATTATTTTGTCGACTGCCAGGAGGCCGCTGATGTTTCGTGATGTTTATGGGGGACGGATTTAGGTCACCATAACGTTTACTTTCTTTCAAAACAGTGAGCCTTTCAGGTGAAATTTCGGCAAGACTTTTCAATCTCCATTCGGCCTGGGTGCTGATAAAGATAACGCCATCCGAGTCGGCAACAATCAGTTCAATATTGTTGCTTTCCCAAGGGCTCACCCAGTTTTCTTCAATGTCAGTCAAGCTGATTTTCAGTACGACGACACCTAAAATGTCATCGTCATCCGAAATCGGTGAAGAAAAATAATAACCTCGACGTTTAGAGGTTTTTCCTAAGGCGTAGTAACGTGCATTTTTCCCCTGCATCGCCTCTTTGAAGTAAGGGCGAAACGAAAAATTATTACCAATAAAAGAAATGTCGCTATCCCAGTTACTGGCGGCAACGGTGTTTCCGATTGCATCGAGAATATAGATATCTGAAGAAAGATTAATGTCATTGATGGTGGTCAGATAGCGGTTTATCTTATCGATTTTTTCTGGGTTTGATTTGTCACCTAAAAAATCACTGAGTTCCGGGTTAATTGAAAGCTGGTGGGGAACCGGTTTGTACTTCTGTAAAATCGCCCTGAGTCCGGCTGAAAAACGAAAAATTTCGTTCATGTTTTTCTGACCAAGTTGTTCGTAAGCAACTTGCGCTGACCAGCTATGAGTGAACCAGATGACGATGGCAAATAACAATGTTAGCAGGCCCAGGAGGAGCCCTCGCTGAATAGAGGAGTAGCCCTGCTTATGAACGGTCATGTTTGTTTTCGCGCTTTTGCATAACTGAATGACGATTGAGTGCTGGTTGAGTGGTTACTTGGTAGTGGCTGAGTATAACGGCGATTCAGTGTGCAGAACAGCGTTATACTTTCGGATATTTGCTAGTGATCCTTCAACATTGTATCGTCAGGAAATAAAATGTTGTCATGTCAAAAAAAGAAACAAATACCTAGCGAGGAGATAATTGTGAAAGTCCCAGAGATGATTGATGAGTTGGAAACACGATTAGTGAAAACACTGAAATTATCGCGTTTGAAGAACCGGGTCGTTGGCAGAGGTTATATTACCGGTTTAAAAGCGGTTTCCTATTTACTGAACATACCTAAACCGACCATTTTTATGAGTAAGGGTGCCTCAATTCGCTTATGCGAATCGGTTTCCCAATTTGGCCTGCGTCGGCTGCTGATTGTCACTGATCAGGCCTTGTACGATATGGGTTTGCTGAACGATATTTTAGCCAGTTTTGATGAGGCAGGGATGGCCTATAGTTTGTTTACTGAGGTGGAGCCAGACCCTACTTTTTCGGTGGTTGAGGGCGGTCTGCGTCAGTACCGAAGGGATAATTGTGATTCAGTGATGGCCATTGGTGGCGGTTCCTCAATTGATGCAGCGAAGGTCGTGGCACTGGCGGCTACCAATGAAGTGGAGCCCATTGACCTGGTGGGCATCCTTAAAGGCAAGAAGCCTTCGGCACCTTTTTTTGCCATTCCGACGACGGCAGGAACAGGTTCTGAAGCCACCATCGGCGCGGTGATCTCTGACCCACTAAGCCATAAGAAAGAGCTGGTCATTGATACCAAGTTGGTGCCGTTGATGGCGGCACTTGACCCTGATTTGATGAAAAAATTGCCCTCTCATATTACTGCGGCAACAGGAATGGATGCACTCACGCATCTGATCGAAGCGTATCTTAGCGGTATGGCAAATGAGGAATCAGATTACTATGCCCGTTCTGGAATCAAAATGATTTTTGATAACCTGCCAAAAGCCTGTAAGCCAAACAGTATTCTCAAGGCGCGTGAGAAAATGGCACTGGCCTCGTACTATGGCGGGTTGACCATCAATATTGCCGGCTTGGGCTACGTGCATGCTTTTGCGCATCAGATTGGCGCAAAATACCGTATCCCGCATGGCGAGTCTAACGCCAAGGTCTTGCCTCATGTCTTGGAGTTTAACAAACTCGCCGCAACCGAGCGGATGGCCGATATTGCCCGCTTTCTGGGATTGGAACAGAATGCGGAAAGCGACCTGGAACTTGCTGAGAGATTGATTGTCTCAGTGGAGGACTTGATAGCCAGCATTGGTATCAAACCGGTTATTCCGGCATTGAAGGAATCTGATTTTATGAGCATTATCAGTGCTGCATTTAAAGAAGCCAATTCGACCTATGCCGTGGCCAAGTACATGTCTCACGAAGAAGCTGAAGCCTTGTTGTTCAAACTGAAAGGTACTCAATAATTTTATTTTCAAGAGCTGATATCAAACCTGTTTTTTAATATGGAGATTCATCTATGAGCTTTGACTATTTGGTCAGAATCACCACTGGTCTGGCATTCGTCATCATTCTGAGTGCGTGTTCCGAGCCCCCCGTTTTTTCGGTGACCGATCGCGACAGTGAAACAGGGCGATGGTATACCGCATCCTTGCTCACGCAGGGTGAATCGGTTTATCAGAATAACTGTATGACCTGTCATAAAGCAAAGGCAAGAGGTATCTTTAACTGGAAAAAAACTGATCAAGATGGCAATTATCCACCGCCACCGTTGAATGGTTCGGCGCATGCCTGGCACCATTCATTACCGGTATTATTGAAAACAATCAATGATGGTGGTCTTCCGGTGGGCGGAAAAATGCCGCCGTTTAAGAATGTTCTCAGCAATCAAGAAAAAATGGCCGTGATCGCCTATTTTCAGAGTTTTTGGTCGGATGATATTTACCAAAACTGGCTGGGCAGAAATGAATGATAAGGCTGAAATTTCTGATTTTTTGTGCATTTCTGGCCGAGGGGCTGACGGGTGTGGTTCTGGCTCAAAATACGGATGATGACCGAAAGCTAACGGTCGCGGAATTTTCAGCCAACACAATGGCGGGCTGGGAAAGCAAAGTCTTCGATAACGAAACGCATTATGCGCTGGCTGAAGTAGAGGGGGGTATCGCCCTAAAAGCGGTGAGTGGCAATTCGGCATCCGGTTTGTTTAGAGAAATCTCGGTTGATATCAGCAAGTATCCTTACCTGAACTGGCGATGGCGAATAGAAAACCGGCTGTCGCCGATGGATGAAACGCGAAAATCGGGAGATGATTACGCTGCCAGAATTTATCTGGTGATAGATGGCGGATTTTTTTTCTGGAAAACAAAGGCGCTAAATTATGTATGGTCTAGCCGTTCCAAGAAAGATGATCAGTGGCCAAATGCGTTTGCTCCCGACAATACCCAGATGATTGCCGCAAGAACCGCCAAAGATCCAACCGGCACCTGGTTTGAAGAAAAGCGCAATGTCTATCAAGCATTAAAACAATGGCTTGGTGAGGAGGTCGATTCGATCGACGCCGTCGCGATTATGACCGATACGGACAACTCAGATTCACGCGCAGGCGCCTATTATGGCGATATCTATTTCTCTGCTGAGTGAAATTAAAACAGAATAAAGCAATGGATTCGGGAAATTAAAATGAAACTCTATGGTAAAGGTAACTCTCGCTCTTTTAGGTGTCTATGGGCGGCGGAAGAAGCTGGACTTGAATATGACTACATTGAAGTTGAATTTGGGGGTGAAGGAGAGAACGGCACCAATGGTGTTGTTTATCGCCAATTGAATGCTCAAGGCAAGGTTCCGACGCTGGTAGATGGCGAGCTGGTACTCACGGAAAGTGGCGCGATCGTCAATTATATCGCGACCAAAAAACCTTCAGCGAGACTGATTCCCCAAGATGGTAGCCCAGAACGTGCCTTGTATGACCAGCTTACTTTCTTTGTCTTGTCTGACCTGGAGCAAGCACTGTGGACTAATGGCAAGCATAGATTTGCCATTCCGGAAGAATATCGGGTATCTCAAGTTCTGGAAACGACAAAATGGGAGTTTGATAAATCCCAAAAGGCACTTATGGAGCTTATTGGGGCGTCTCCGGTCTACGCACTGGGCGACGGTTTTACCATGGCCGACGTGCTGATCGCGCATACATTTTCGTGGGCTGAGCGCTTTGAGTTCGAACTTCTTGATGGGTTTAAGGAATACAAGGATCGAATGTATGCCAGGTCTGCCTGTCAGGCGGCGATGTTGAAACTTAAATCTTAAGAGCCTCTTAAGTATACTTTGAAAAAGTATGCCCGCAGATTCTCTGTTTTCGTGGATGAAAGCGGGGCCGTATTGTTCAGCTAAGGAGCCCTCATTGTCTTGTATTTGGCGTTAAAATTGGAGCACAATATCGACTGTGCTTCGCCCTGTTTACGAATGATCTATCGACGTAAATATCTTTAAACCAGTCTCTCTGTTGATCAAGTTATACGATTCACGCCAAGTGGAAATGACGCAGTTTTCTGAACCCATCATGGTCCATGTAACTGTTGCCAGAAAACAACTGTTTCCAATTGGAACGCATTCTAAATCATGGTATTTACAAGCAACGACACCCTGCGATTTATGTCTATCGAGCAAACTTTGGAAATACGTTACAACCTCTGATTCTTTATTGCATAGCCATACATCACCATCTGACGACACCGCTATATAGGGCACGAGATATCGATTTGCGATCACACGACCGTCAAATAACGAGAAATCATCAACAAAGCGATCAAAAAAAACTTTTATATCATCAAGCATCATTTCGACTCTTATGGTTTAAGGGTTCAACATTGGATTTTAATGTTTTTGATAATTGATCGCCAGGCTTTTGAGACATGTTGGTATTTGACTCAGTGTGAGCGGTCAGGTGCGTTTTGTTTGGCCACTGTATCCGTCAATATAGTGTGGATGATGTGCTAGCAAACCGGGGCAGACTTCTGTGCATCAAGCGCTTTACCGGTGATGCCGGCGCTGTCTTCGCCCATCAGGTATAGATAGACTGGCATGATTTCCGCGGGTGTCGGGTTATGAATTGGATTTTCGGCAGGGTAGGCGCTGGCACGCATACTGGTTCGGGTTGCGCCAGGGTTGACGCTGTTGACGCGAATATTATGGTGCTCATCATCCAGCTCATCGGCCAGGACTTGCATCAAACCTTCGACCGCAAATTTTGATACCGCATAAGCCCCCCAAAATGCTCTTCCCCGCCGCCCCACGCTAGACGAAGTAAAGATAACCGATGCGTCTTCTGACAGGCGAAGCAAGGGAATTAATGCCCGAGTCAGGATGAAAGGCGCGTTGACATTGACTTGCATTAGCTGGTTCCATACCGGCACTTCATATTGTTCGATGGTGGTCAGAGAACCCAACAGTGCTGCGTTATGGAGGATACCGTCGAGCTTGCCAAACTCATTTTCAATCGACGTTGCGACGTCGTCATAGTCCTTTTCAGCAGCGCCTTCCAGGTTGAGTGGAACAATCGCCGGTTTTGCGCCGCCGCTTGCTTCAATTTCATCGTATACCGCTTCCAATTTTGATACCGTTCGCCCCAATAAAACCACAGTTGCGCCTTTATCGGCAAAGCTTAAAGCGGCTGCCCGACCAATACCATCGCCCGCTCCAGTCACTAGAATGATTTTATCTTGCAGCAAATTTGATGGCGCTGAATAGTCGAACATGTCGGGCCTCTTGGCGGTCGGGGAAAAGGTTCACGGGCTTTAACTGAAGGCATGGTTATTTTATTGAATTCGGTCATAAAGTGCTATGAGAATTTTGGACTGGTGTGATGAGATGAGCTATGTATAATGACCGTCGGTCACAAAAATTGGAGGAACAGTATGGCCCTTAAAACAATTACCATTCACGAGCAGTTCAATGCGCCAGTTAACGAGGTTTTCAATACCCTGAGTGACCACGAGCGCTTTGGTGAAATCTGTGGCATCAAGATGGCCCGTGTTCAGGCCGGTGAAGACGGGGCGAATGGATTAGGCTCGGTGAGAACGATTCATATTGGTCCTTTGCCTTCGTTTCAGGAGACGATTACCAAATTCGTTCCAAATAAATTGATCGAATATAAAATCACCCAGGGCAGTCCGATTAAAAATCATGTGGGATGTTTGCTTTTTACTGAGCAGGAAGGCCGCACGGTACTTGATTACACGATTCAGCTTGAATCAAAAATTCCGTTTACCTCCAGTCTGATTAAGTCGGCGTTGGAAAATGGGATTTCAAAAGGTTTAAGTCGTTACGCAAAGTCGCTTTAGCCCGCCTGTTTTTTTCGGTAGTGTATGGGGGTTTCGCCTTGCCAGCTCTTAAAGGCTGCGGTGAACGAACTGTGTTCGCTGTACCCCAATAGCAAAGCAATATCGAGAATGGAAAGACCAGGGTCTGTCAGGTAGTCGCAGGCTAGCTTGTGTCTGAGAGCTGCTAACAATTCCTGGTAATTGCAGTTTTCCTCTTTGAGGCGTCTTCTGAGTGTTCTTTCGCTGCTGTTGAGTTCGAGTGCAATGTCTGACAGTGCAACGATTCCCTGGGGAAGTTTTTGATTCAACGTGGTGATAATCGATTGACTGACAGGGCGCTTGTTGTTGAGCTGTTCTTTCAAACTTATCACGCGCTGTTTCATGATTTTGTTCATTTCCAGATCGGCTTGAAGGATTTTTTCATCCAACACTGTACTTGCGCGAAAGACAAATGCGTTTTTGTCGCATGAGAACTGCACCTGCTTGCCAAACAGTTGATGATGAAGACTCAGATTTGACGGCTTAGGGTAGGAGAGGTGGGTGGCATCGGGCGTAATTTGCTTGCCGGTCAGCCAATGTGCTAGAACCATCCAGCTGGAGAGAATGGAGTCAATGAGTGCACGTGGGCAGGGGGTATTGTTTTGTGTTCCCCAAATTAACTTGACCTGATCTCCCTGCCTTTCAATTCGGGTACAGCCGATTTCCATCACCACATCTTCGTATCGGGGAATCAGATCCAATGCTTCACTCAGGTTTGCGCAATTCATAATGGCGTAGCCCAGGGCGCTGTAGGTGCCGGGCCTCGATTGCTGGCCCATCAACAAACCAAAATCGGTATGACCACTGTCTTTCACCGCACAATCAAATAACGACAGCATGACTTGCTCCTCTATTCGATTGGTAGGGTCTCGAAGCAAACAGGGGTCGAGTGCAGCGGACTTGCAAAGCTGAGCTTTATCTGCCCCCAATTGTGTCGCAGCAAGGAGTATCGTATCAACGAAGGCCGCAGAAACGGTTCTGTTAATATTGAGAGAATTGTCATGGCCGGATTTCATTATTAGTAAGTCAGTTTCCGATAATTGAATTGGATAAGGTGTGGTTTAATGCATTTTTGACGATAATTTATAGGAGATAGTAATGCCTTCCGAATCCTCGGTTCAAGCCTTAGCGATATTAAGGGATGGAAGCCAGTTTAGCTGGTACGTGATTCCCCTGTTATTGGTTGTTTTGTATATCTATACCTTTGAAATCGACAGAGGTAACTGGGGGCGGGTATTGGCGGGCCTTGCTTTTTGGGGAATGGACTGGTTTAACGAAATCTGGAATAGCTTGTTGCTTCATTTTAGCGGTTTTGCTCCGGCATGGGGGGCGCCTGCCGATACGGCATTTCTGATTTTTGTCGGGCTTAATATCGAGATTTGCTTTATGTTTGCCATTACCGGAATCATGGCAACGCTGGCGCTTCCGGCAGATAAAAAAATGAAAATTCTCGGCATCAATAACCGGCTGTTTATCGCCAGTGCATTTTCGATATTGTCAGTTTGCGTCGAGTATGTTCTCAATAGCGTTGGTGCTTTGACCTGGGATTGGCCCTGGTGGAACCGCGATGCGCCCTGGTTGATTTTCTTATTTGGCTACATGCCGTTTTATCTGATGTGCTACTGGGTATACGATATGACATCAAGAAAAAAGCAGATAGCAACGGTCAGTGGAATTTATGCGGTTAATGGCACTGCGATTTTGATATTTGGCGTGGGTTTGGGCTGGATATAATGCGCTTTTTTCAGGTTTCCGCGCGTTGGCGCGGAAACCTTGTTTCTTTGAACGTTAAATCAAGATAGATACCGCAACCGCCGCGCCCGCTGCTAGCACGGCGATTATCGAAACCAGTTTCGCTTTTTGTGCTTGTTTGATAAATGGCGCGACATCTTGTTGTACCTGAATCTGAGCCTGAGCTGCGCTGACTTTAGCGGCAACTGCTTCGGCGGCACTGCTTGCGGTTTTCTCTGCTGTTTCGGCGCCGGCATCTGAGCCTGATTTACTCGCAATATCTTTGATTTGCTGAATGATGGCGGGCGCCAGTTCTGTACGCTGTTCAAGCAAATCTCGAATCGACTTTATTTCATTGGTAATTTGCGTTTGAAGCTGAACGGTTGTTTGTCTAAGGCTGGCATCCAATACTGCTTGTGTCACCAGATTAATATTGTTCGCCTGGCGCGAAGACAGCTTGCGGATTTCACTTTGATTTTCGCCAATACTGGTTTCCAGTTTATGCATGGATACAGTCAAAGGTTGCATCGCATCCTCAATGGCGCGAGAGACTATAACAGACGATACTTCTTCAATCAGTTCCTTACTCATTTCTTCTTCCTCTGGTGGTGTAGCTTCCGCTTCAACGAAAGTTACTTCAGATTGTTGTTGTTTGACAGGCGTTTGTTCGGTGACTGCGTCAGGTGCTTCGTGGGCTGGTGTCACTGAAATTTCGGAGGTGTCTGATGTCGCTTCTGCTACCGCCATTTGATCGTTGAGTTCGGCAATGATCGCTCTTAATCGGTCGGGCTTTGCGGGCTTGCCCAGCATTCCGTAGGCCCCGCATGCAGTCAGCTCTGCCTCGTACTCCGGGCCTTCCTTCGAGGTATACATAAAAATGGGGATATGTTTCGTTGACGCGTTTGTTGTGAGTGACTGAGTCGTTTGCAGGCCATCCATGCCGGGCATCATATGATCCATAAAAATAACGTCGGGATAGGGGTTGGATTCCATAAAGGCCAGCGCCTCTTCTCCGGATTCAACCATATCAACTTCAAGGCCGAGTTTTTGAATCATGCGACTTAGCATAATGCGTGCGGATTTTGAGTCATCTACAACGAGTGCTTTTTCAACCGGCATGCGTTCTCCTAACAACGAAACCTTTTAATGAAACGTTTAAATCATACTGGCAAGCCATTTTCAAAAGGCTTGTATGCATAAGCATAGATGATTTCAGGAAAAGTACTGACTTTCGTGCGACTATTTGCAGATAAATTGCTGAGTCAGAGGGCGCCTGCCAGCTTTATCTGAAAAGTGATATCAGCTCAGAGCAATGATCAATTAAATAGTCGGCGCTCCAGTCAGGGATCGCGTCAGGATTCATTATATAACCGTAGCTGACGGCGATGGTTTTCATCCCTGCGGCTTTACCGGCAATAATGTCCCGTTCATGGTCGCCCACGTAAATGGCATCGGCTGGGGAGCAGGCCAGCCGTTCGCAAGCTAGAAACAGTGATTCCGGGTCGGGTTTGGCCTTGCTGACATCATCTGGGCAGAGTGAAACTGCACAGCGCGTGGTTAAAGACAGTTTTTTCAGCAGAATATCGGTAAAACGTTTGGGTTTGTTGGTGACGATGCCCCAGGGAATTTCATGTTGCTCAAAAAATTGAAGCGATTGCTCCATCCCTTCGAAAAGCCGAGCTTCATCACCCACGCATTGGGCGTAGAGTTCAAGCAGTTCATTACGTTTTATTTCGAACTCAATTTCGCCGGGTTCACCACCAAAAGCCAGCTTGGTTAGGGCGCGTGCACCATCTGAAACGGTATCTCTGATTAATTTAGCTGCGAGCGGCGGTAGTTTATGCTGCTCGCGTTGCTGATTCAAAATACGAATGAAATCTGGCGCGGTGTCGACCAGAGTGCCATCCAGATCAAACAAGATGGCTTTTGCACTGATTGGCGTTTGCTGTCGATGTGAATGGGTCATTCTGCTTTCGTTGCATGCATTAGATAATTGACATCTACGTCACGGTCCAGTTTATATTCTTTTATTAACGGGTTATAGGTCATACCGGTAAGGTCTTGGAATTCCAGGCCTGCTCGGCGAACATAGTGTGACAGTTCAGAAGGCTTGATAAACTTCTTATATTCGTGTGTTCCTTTGGGCAGCATTTTAAGTACATGCTCTGCACCGACAATCGCAAACAGCCAGGCTTTCGGGTTTCGATTGATGGTTGATAGAAATAGATGGCCACCGGGTTTTAGCAGACGTTCACACGCTTTAATCACTGAGCTGGGGTCGGGGACATGCTCCAGCATTTCCAGGCAAGTGACCACATCAAAACTGCCGGCTTGTTCTTCGGCCAGTGCTTCGACGGTCATTTGGCGGTACTCGACCTCAATACCGGCCTCAATGCCATGAAGTCTGGCAACCGCTAGCGGCGCCTCGCCCATATCGATGCCCATCACATGAGCGCCACGCTGGCATAACCCTTCAGAAAGAATGCCTCCGCCGCAACCAATATCAACAACCCGCTTACCCGGTAGCCGGGCCCGTTCATCGATGTAGTTCAGTCGCAAAGGGTTGATATCGTGTAAGGGTTTGAATTCGCTCTCCTTATCCCACCAGCGGCTGGCGAGGGCTTCGAATTTGGCGATTTCACTGCTATCTACATTTTGAGCATGACTTGTGTTCATGATTGGCTACTTTCTGTTACGTGTTGGTATTGATTTTCTTGGCCCAGGAACGGGCTTTGTCGATTATCTGACGAGTGTTCAGATTGACCAGCTCACCGTCTTTGAGTTGCAGTTGACCGTTTATCCAGCTATGACTGACCTGATTCGCAGCGACAGAATAAATAATGTCTGAGATAGGGTCATAGCTTGGCTGGCTGTTCAGTGCATCCATGTCGATGGCGATGATGTCAGCGTATTTACCGAGCTCCAGAGATCCGGTTTGCGCATCAATGCCGAGTGCTTTGGCTCCATTTAACGTGGCCATCTGCAAAGCGGTGTGAGCATCGACCGCGGCAGCATCCTGAGCAACCGCTTTGGCAATCAGGGCGGCGGTACGCGTCTCGCCCAGCATGTCCAGGTCGTTGTTACTGGCAGCGCCATCGGTTCCCAGCGCGACGTTAATTCCGGCTTTTAGCAGCTTGGCAGTAGGACAAAAACCGCTGGCCAGTTTGAGGTTTGACTCGGGGCAGTGAATTAAGTGCGCGGCACTGTGTTTGATGCTGTCGATGTCGTTTTCATTTAGCGCTGTCATGTGCACACATTGCAAGGCAAGATCCGGCGCAATCAGTCCCAGTTCGACCAGGCGTTGAACAGGGCGTTTACCTGATTGTGCCACGGCTTCATCGACTTCGTGTTGAGTTTCGTGCAAATGAATTTGTATGGGAAGCTTGTGGCTTAAAGCGAGCTCCCGAATGCGTTTAAGCGGCGCATCCGATACGGTATAGGGCGCGTGGGGCCCCAAACCGATCGTGATAATGTTGTTATCTTGATATTTTTTTGTCAGATTCAACGCTTTCTCAATATACGCATCTGGCCCGGAGCCCCAAACCGTCGGAAAGTCGAGAACCGGGCAACAAAACTGGGCACGCATGCCTGCTTTGTTCGCGACTTCGGCTGCAATATCCGGGAAGAAATACATATCGCTGTAACAGGTGGTACCGCCGCGAATCATTTCTGCTATCGCCAACTCAGTACCGTCTCTGACGAATGCCTCCGAGATCCATTTTCCTTCAGCTGGCCAGATATGGTCATTCAGCCATTCTATCAATGGCAGGTCGTCAGCAAGCCCTCGAAACAGGCTCATTGCGCTATGACCATGAGCATTGATCAGGCCTGGCATAACGGCATGTTTGTCGAGGCTGAATTCCTGCTCAGCCTGATAAACTCGTTGAGCTTCCCTGCTTGGTAAAATGGCTATGATTCGTCCTTCGTTCACCGCAATGCTGTGATCCGTGAGGACGGTATCTTTGGGGCTAACGGGAATGACCCATTTCGCATGGATAAGGGTGTGGATGCCTTGGGCTGATGTCATGTTGGCTAATCTTGATCGTTGTAGAGGGAATTGGAATCGGTTTCGCAGTATACCTGTAAATAGACATAATGACTCCCCACGTCATTAAAGAGTGCTGACCTCCTATCGTGGGTTAGCAAAGCCAGAGCCATAATATAGCGTCTTAATACTATATAACGGAGGCCTGCATCATGAAAAACAATAGCATAACCTTTATCGGATTGGATATGCACAAAGCGTTTACTGAAATCGCCTATTGCGAAGGCCATCGAGGGGATAATTTGATGAGATTTTTCGAGGGGGTCAAATTGTTCGGCTGAAGTTTGAGTTGCTCAAAGTGGGGTTGAGGCTTCGGGCTCTATTTGTCTTTCTTGCTATCTTTCGCTTTAGAGCGTTTTGATTTCCCGGTGCGCAAAAGCTTATCTGCCAAGCCGCCGACTTGTTTATTCACTTCGGTTGCGGTTTGGTAAATGCCTTTGGCACTTAAGTCGTGAAGCTCGCGCAATGTTTTGGTGCTAGCCTTGCTTGCTTCGCTAGGAGATAACGCTTCCATGGCATCAAATGTTGCCCCTGCGATCGTTGTATGAACGGATTCAATGGCCTTGGTGCCGCGAACAGCGGTTTGTTGCATCCGTTTCTCATTGAGTTGTTTCGTCTGGACGGTTGAGGTCATATGAAACAATTTGCTTTTTAGCCGTATAAGTTCCTGACTGCACTTTCGGGTCAGGTGCAGTGTCTTCAGTTGCAGGTAAATAACGCCTGCCAACGCGATCAGTGATACGCTTGTAAGCAGGTTTATATTTTCAAGCACGGTTTTTCGGCCAATTAGTAAATTTCAATTTTAAGCTCGGCATCTATTTCCTGCTCTTTTAGTGATTTGGCAATTTCCTTTTTTATCTGTTTGTACACTTCCCTGGTGATGAGAGTTGGTGCCAAATCACCTACAAATTGAGCGGGAATTGACTTTCGTTTTGCAAGTGTAATCGGGTCGGTCACTCTGACGGTGACCCGCATAGCGGGTTCAGTGGCCATGTCTTTATCGTCGACGATCCCTTCGACAAGGTTCGTCAGGCGCGTGATTTGCTGATTGGCTTCGGCCAGGGATTTTTGCTGTTTTCGGATTGTTCGATAGGTCAGAAATGAACAAAACAGAAGTACAGACAGTGAAATCGTGAGAATGGGCGCCATCATGGTTTCTGCCACCAATTTTCAATACCAAGCTTATACGGAGCTTGTACTTCAGGACGACCAAATCTGTCCCAGTATGCCAGGCGATGATAGCTGAGATGCCAGTTGGGCACGATGTAGTGCTGCCATAATAAGACTCTGTCCATGGCACGCATGGCGTAAATCAGCTCTGACCTTGAATTGGCTGACAGCACCTTTTCGAGCAAGGCATCAATGGCCGAGTGCTGAATGCCGGCGTAATTTTGTCCGCCCAATATGTCTCTGGTACTGGAGTGAAAGTAGTCACGCTGCTCATAGCTGGGAGCCATGCCCTGCGATAGCACGAAGGTCATCATGTCGTAGTCAAAATTATCGAGGCGAACTTTGTATTGGGTGGCGTCGATCAGGCGGGCAGTGGCTTTGATTCCGAGTCGTTCCAGGTTTTTAATATAAGGCATGATGACGCGCTGAATGCCCGCCTGTCGCAGCAGAATTTCAAACTCGAATGCTTGTTTGCTATCTCGATGGGTTAGAGTGCCGCCTACGATGTTCCAACCGGCACTATCGAGCAGCGCCAGAGCCTGTTTGGTTTGTTGGCGAATACGACCATTGCCGGTGGAAACGGGCAGGGTGAACGCCTGTTCAAACAATGCGGCAGGTAGTTGCTTTTTGAAAGGTGTTAGCAGCGCCAGCTCCTGTTTGCCGGGAGGACCGCTGGCGGCAAAGTCAGAATTGGGAAAGTAACTGTGATTTCGCTGATAGGCGCCATTGAAGAGAGATTTGTTGGTCCACTCAAAATCAAACATCAGACTTAGCGCTTGCCTGACTTTTCGGTCAGCAAACAGTTTGTGCCGTGTATTGAAGAAGAAACCCTGGGTGCCAGAGGGTATTTTATGGGCAATTTCTTCCTTGATTACCTTGCCTGTTTCAAGTGCGGGGAAGTCATACGCGCTGGCCCAGTTCTTGGCGGTATAGTCGTAGAATAAATCGAACTCGCCTGCCTTGAACGCTTCAAATGCAATCGATTGGTCGCGATAGTAGTCGATGCGTACCTGGTCAAAATTAAAGCGGCCCTTATAGATGTTCAGTGATTTACCCCAAAAGTCTGCTTGACGCTTCAAGGTGATGGATTTGCCAATATCGAACGTATCGATTTGATAAGGGCCACTTAGCAAAGGCGCTATTTGAGATGCGCGCTCAAAGTCCTTTTCGGCCCAAAAGTGCTGGGGCAAAATCGGCATCTCACCGAAACGTAATATATTGGCACGTTGATATTTGCGTTTAAATTCAACTTGTACGACTTTTTCAGAGACGATACTGACGCTTTCGACGGCCAACAATAACTGCTTGAAGCGAGGGTGTCCCTGATTGAGCAAGGTATGGTATGAATAGACAACATCATTGGCGTCCACCGGATGACCATCGTGAAAATGTGCTTCGGGCCGAATCGTGAATTGAACCCAGCTTATGTCGTCAGGGTAGGTAAGCGTTTCCGCCAGCAGGCCATAAGCGCTTTGTGATTCATCGCCAGAGGGAAGGTAGCCACCTGTTCCTGCTAGTAATGTTTCGTTCAGCTCCGAAAAGCCATACATAAATTGTCCGGGTGTATTGAAGGGACTCATACCTTTCAAGGTATAGGGATTTAGCGAATCGTAAGTGCCAAAACCCATTAGCTTCAGCTCACCGCCTTTTGGGGCGCTTGGATTAACATAGTCAAAATGTGTGAAACCGGCGGGGTATTTTAGGTCGTCGTAAAGCGCAAAGCCGTGCTGTGTGGTGGTTTTACTGGTCAGTTCATTTGCCTGCAGAGTACTCGATAAAAATAACTGAGTTAGCACGAGTGCCGACAATACCGAGGGTAATTTGGTGTGCATATCAATCATTTTTTTGTAATGCGTGAAAGGTGAGCCAAGTGTTTTTCATTCTTCAAAAAAGAGTATGAATGAGTAATTCATGTTGGACAAGTTTAAGCGGATCCTTTCGTTATAGAACGACCAATAAAGGGTGATGTGTCAGCTGGTTTTACATGTCTAGTTGTTTGTAAAGCATTGTAAATTCTGTAAGTGTGTGTAATCTAAATTTTATTTCATGTTTTGGAATACGCTTTGCTTTTATAAATGGTGCGGAGTGATGTTGAGATGATATATCTTATATTTTGCATGGAAATTCACCTGATGAAATAAAAATTAAGGAGTTAATAAAATGAAAATATCGAGAAAAATCGCAGCCGTATTGGCAGTGTTTTCTATTTCAATTGGCGCATCTGCAGTCCCGATTACGACTGATATTATCGCGGTGGTTGACGAGTCAGGTTCTATGGGGGGTGAGCATGCTTGGTTAGGTGGTATGATGACTGGTCTGGATGCTGCTTTAACCGCTGAGGCGGGCGCGGACCCAATTAGTGCTCAATATGGTTTGCTGGGGTATGGTAGTTACATCAATAGTTCTTCGGGGCGTAAGCTCGTTGTTGGTAGCGGTGATTTTGGTACTGCAGCTGAATTCTCGACTGCAACCGGAAACCTGGTTACTTCTGGAGGCTTCGAAGACGGCTATCAGGCAATGGATTATGCGCTAAATAACTATGTGCTACGTTCCGCAGCAGTAACGAATGTTATCCTGGTAACCGATGAAGACCGTGATGGTAACGTGGCGCCAGTCGATGCAGCCGCAATGCTCGCAAGCTTGCAATCAATGAATGCTCTCTTAAATGCTGTTGTCAATGTTGACTTTGAATGTGGCAACGGCGATAAAGCCTTGGGCATGGATTCAGCTGGTAATGGTTATGTAGCAGATGGGGGTGGTGGTTTCACTTCCTGTGCAGGCGCAAGTGCCACCGGCGGCTTTGGAACTTCAATTGCTGACTATGTTGATGTTGCACTTGCAACTGGCGGTGCGGCTTGGGATTTGGGTCTATTGCGTGCAGGGGGCAATACAGCGCTATCATTTACAACAGCTTTTACTGATATCAAAGTACAAGAGACTGTCAATAACCCGCCCTCTTCAGTTCCTGAGCCAAGTTCACTTGCGTTGCTGGGATTAGGCTTGGCAGGTTTGGGCTATAGTCGTCGCAAAGCGTCTAAGTAACATACAGTTCCGAACAAGTAGAAATGTTTGTGTGCAATTACTCATAGGTCAGAGCATATGCTTTGGCCTGTGTTCCCATTTTTATTCTCGTTCGTGTTCGGTAAAATTACTGCTTTCTAAAGCGATTCAATAATACTCGAAAAATCCTTGCCACCATCACCTTGCGCCTGTTTTTTCTGATACATCTCCAGTGCCATTTGCCCTAGCGGCGTTTTGCTTTGGGTGGACTCGGCGTTGGCGATGGCCAGCCCAAGATCTTTGGTCATCAGATCAACCATAAAGCCGGGTTGGTAGTTGTTTGACGCCGGACTTTGTTCCATGACACCGGGGTAGGGGTTGTACAGCTCCAGGCTCCAGTTTCGGCCAGAACTGGCGAGCATGATTTCAGACAGTACTTTTGGGTCGAGACCGTTTTGACTGCCGAGTTTCAATGCTTCACCGGTGCCGATCATATGAATCGCCAGCAACATGTTATTACACATCTTGGCGACCTGACCCGCACCACTTGGGCCAGCATGAAAAATGTTTTTACCCATATCGCCCAGTACGGCCTTGGCTCGCTGGAAGGCAGGCTCAGGTCCGCCACACATAAAGGTCAGGGTGCCTGCCTGTGCTGCAGCCACACCGCCGGAAACGGGTGCGTCGACCATATCCAGGCATTGTCGTTCGCATTGCTCATGTACACGACGCGCTGACTCGGCATCAATGGTTGAAGAGTCAATGATCAGCGTGTCTGGCGGAATCACCTTCAGCAAACCATTTTCGCCCAGATACAGATCGGTGACATGTCTGCCTGCGGGTAGCATGGAGATAATGGTGTCGGCCTGATCACAGGCTTCTTTTGCAGATTCAGACCGTTGCGCGCCAGCTTTTACCAGTGATTCAACCAGTTCTGGAACGAGATCGAATACCCTGACGACGTGACCCGCTTTAATCAGGTTCAAGGCCATCGGGCCGCCCATGTTACCAAGACCAATAAATGCGATTGTTGCCATGTTTGATTCCTGCCTGTCGTTACGTTGAGATGGTTTCGTGGTTGGAAAAAAAAGACTCAAGCGGATTTTCGGGCCACGGGGCCGAGAAAAATTGATCCAGCAAAGAAGAAGGAACTTCGCTGAAATGCTTGAATTTCCAGTCGGGTTTGTTGTCCTTATCGATTAACAGAGCACGCACGCCTTCGGTAAATTCCGGATAACGAATGATATTGGTTGCGAGTTGCAGTTCGCTCATAAATACCATTTTCAGGTTTGCATAACGGTAACGTTTTAGCTGCTCATAAATCAGTATTGAAGATAACGGCGAACCATTTGCGAGCGTTTTTTTCGCTTTGTTCAGCCATTTGCTGTCCGACTCGATGGCTTGGGTTGCCGCGATAATTTCTGACAGGGAGCTTCGTTGACAAACGGGTTTTATCAGCTCGTATTCAGCCTTTATTTGCGATGGTGGCAGGTCATCGACCTGTTTTGGGTTGATCGAAATTGATTTGAGCAACTCATCGATCAATGCGTGATTGTCTTCGCTAGTGTCTTTGGTCGCGTCGCGCCATTTGACGCTCTGCAGTGAGTCAATCAATTGCGCTTGCAAGTTCCATGGTATCAGATAGTTAGCGAGACCTGTGTAAAGCGCATCATTGGCATTAATTGCCGCGCCGGTTAGCGCGAAGAAAATGCCCAGTTGATCAGGCATTTTATTGAGAAACCAGGTGCCGCCGACATCGGGAAACAGACCGATGGTGATTTCGGGCATGGCAATGCGTGTTGTCTCGGTCGCAACACGGTGACTGGCACCGGCCATTAGCCCCAGGCCGCCACCCATGACAATGCCGTTGCCAAGACAGATAATTGGTTTGCGATAGGTATGAATTTGATAGTTAAGCCGGTACTCATGCAGGAAGAAGGCTTCGCCGTATTCGCAAGGACCGCCGGGTTGTGATGTGGCCGACTGATAAAGTTGCCGGACATCACCACCAGCGCAGAAAGCCTTGTCGCCACCGCCCATCAGGACCACTGCAGCGACACTGGCATCTTGTTCCCAGTCGTTCAGACAGGCAAAAAGTTGCTGAACCATGCTGAGCGTCAGGCTGTTCAGCGTTTTCTCTGCATTCAGCTGTAGTAGCCCGATTTTGCCTTGCTTGGCGTCGAGTACTTTTGCGATCACCGCATTGTCTGGGTTATTGGACAGGGGCATTAGTCTGTCCACTCGGGTGAACGTTTTTGTAAAAAGGCATTCGTTCCTTCAAGCTGGTTTGCTCGACCCATCAGACCGGCGAACTCGGTTCGCTCTGCTTCGAGGCCAGCAGCGATAGCTGACTCTCTAGCTGAAGTTAACAGACGTTTGCAGGCGCGAACCGCATCCGGACTTTGGCGCTTGACCGTTTCAGCAAGCTCGAAGGCTTTCTCCAGTGACTTGCCGGTTTCGACCAGATCTTGCGCCAGGCCAATTCGCAATGCCGTCGCGCTGTCCAGACGTTGCCCAAAGAGTATCATTTTAGAAGCCCAGGCTTCGCCAACCAGCCAGGTCAGTCGTTGCGTGCCGCCTGCTCCGGGTAATAGTCCGACTGTCGCTTCAGGCAGTGCGACCTGTGCCTGTCGTTCGATAACTCGAACATCGCAGGCAAGCGCACATTCCAGACCGCCGCCCATGGCATAACCATTGATCGCGGCGATTGAAACGCCATTGAACTTTGCCAGCGATTCGAAAGCCTCGCCGAAGCGCGCGATCACATCACTTGCTCGCTGTTTATCGCCGTCAGCAAACTGCTTCAAATCGGCACCGGCAGAAAAGAATTTTTCACCCAGACCGTGAATGATTAAGGCCGTGATTTGAGGTAAAGAATTGAGTCGCCCGACGATGTCTCTGAGCGCACTCAGGTTTTCCTGATCCCAGGTGTTGGCTGGCGGATTGTTGAGAGTGAGCTGTGCGATATGGCCTTTGAGTTGTATTTGAATTTTGTCGCTTGGACTAACAATAATAGCTTCGCTCATGTTTGAGTTCCTTTTTTATGAATTAAGTGTCAATGAATCAGGTTCAGGTTCTCATCTTCCAGTAAACGGCGCGCAATAATCAAGCGCATGATTTCATTGGTTCCTTCCAGAATTCGATGTACGCGAGTATCGCGAAAATGCCTCTCTATCGGGTATTCCTTGATATAACCGTAACCGCCGTGAAGTTGCAATGCTTCATCGCATATCTGAAAACCGACATCAGTAGCAAAACGTTTTGCCATCGCACAGTATGCGGATTTTTCGGCATCGTTGGTATCAAGCTTGAAGGCTGCCAGGCGAATCATCTGCCGTGCTGCTGTCAGCTCGGTTAGCATGTCGGCAAGTTTAAACTGAGTCGTTTGGAAGTCAGACAGGGCTTGCCCGAATTGCTGTCTCTCCTTGACGTAGCGAGTGGCGAGCGCAAGGCTTGCTTTGGCGGTGCCGACAGAGCAGGTCGCGATATTGATACGCCCCCCATCAAGCCCTTCCATCGCGATACTGAAGCCTTGTCCCTCTTCGCCGATGCGGAACGTTTCGGGGACTTGCACATTTTCAAAATTGATCAAACAGGTGGGTTGACTATTCCAGCCCAGTTTTTGCTCTTTTTTGCCAAAGCTTACGCCTGAAGTATCGGCAGGCACAGCGAAACAACTAATACCTTTTGGTCCGGCTTCTCCGGTTCGTGCCATCACCACTAGCAAATCACTCGCACCGGCGCCTGAAATAAAAGCCTTGGTGCCATTCAGAAGGTAATGATTGTCGCGCAGTTCGGCCTTGGTACTGAGTGATGCCGCATCAGAGCCTGCACCCGGTTCAGTCAGGCAGTAACTTGCCAGCTTTTCACCCGAGGCGAGCGGCTCGCTCCATTCATCAAGCACTTGCTCTTGTCCATAACGTGCCAGCATATTGAAGGCCATATTATGAATGCTGATAAAGGCGGCTGTCGATGTGCACCCAAATGCAAGCTCTTCCATAATAATGCTGCTGTCTAAACGACTGAGCCCGATACCGTTATGCTGCTCCGGAATATACATGGCCATAAAGCCGAGCTTACCGGCCTCAACAAAGGTGGCGCGCGCAAATTCCTCGTTTGCATCCCACTGTTTTGCGTAGGGAGCGAGCTGCTGCTCGGCAAACTTTCTAGCGGTGCTTTGAAATGCCAGTTGGTCTTCGCTTAGATTGTAATTTTGCTGCAAAATAAACCTCTGTTATTTCAGTGAAATACTCATATTGGGTGATTGATTGCTGCTTTCCTTCCAGCTCGCGGTCACGGTTTTAGTTTCAGTATAAAACCTGACAGCCTGTTTGCCATAGGCATGAAGATCGCCCATAAAAGAGCCCTTCCAGCCGGTGAACGAAAAGAATGGCAGTGGCACTGGAATGGGCAGGTTAATACCAACTTGTCCAACTTCAACTTCGTGTTGATATTTTCGAGCATTCGCGCCAGACGAGGTGAAAATTGAGGTGCCATTACCATAGGGGCTGTGATTGACTAATTCCAGCGCAGCATCCAGAGAATCCACGTTGAGACAGCTGACCACCGGACCAAATATTTCTTCGTTGTAGATATCCATGTCAGTGGTGACTTCGGTAAATAAAGTCGGGCCGACCCAGTTGCCATCTGGATAGCCTTCTACCTGACAGTTTCGACCATCAACTAAACAGTTCGCACCTTGGTCGATACCTGATTGAATCAGATTTTCCACGCGTTGACGGGCCTGCGGGTTAATTAGTGGTCCAAACGCGGCCTTTGGATCATCCCAGACGCCGGGGCGAACGGACTTCAGTCGTTCGGCCAGCTCTCCTGCCCATTTGATGGTGTCGCCGACAAAGACGATCACACTAATCGCCATGCAACGCTGACCCGCCGCGCCAACCGTTGCACCGACCAATGCATTCATCACGGTATCTTTATCTGCATCAGGCATGACGACCATATGATTTTTGGCACCGGCAAAACATTGCGCACGTTTAAAATGCGCAGTCGCCGTTTGGTAAACATGTTTGGCCACTGGCACCGAGCCGACGAATGAGGCGGTCAGAACATCCGGGTGGCTCAGCAGTTGCTCAACCTGTGCTTTGCCACCGTGAATCATTTGTACCAAACCCGCTGGGGCGCCTGCTTCCTGAAACAGCTCCAACAATCTGACGGTGGCCAGTGGTACTTGCTCTGAGGGCTTCAGGATCATGGCGTTGCCGCAGGCCGTGGCGAGCGGGAACATCCAAAGGGGAATCATGGCCGGAAAATTGAAAGGCGTGATACCCAGCGTCACCCCTAAAGGTTGGGTAAGACTGTAGGTGTCGACGCCATTAGCGACGTTTTCCACCGTTTCGCCCATTAGCAAAGAGGGAATATTGCAAGCATGCTCGACCACTTCGATGCCGCGCCAGACATCACCCATCGCATCTTCAAGGTTTTTACCGTTGTCTTGCGCCAATATTTCGGCAATTTCTTTTTGATGTGCTTTAAGCAAGTGCTGATACCGAAGCATTAAACGTGCACGTTCGGTGACTGGCGTGCGACGCCAGCTCTCGAATGCTTGTTTGGCACCTGCGATAGCGTGTTCCACCTCATCTTTTGTCGCGAAGGGAAGTTCTGCCAACAGGGATTGATCTGCGGGATTTAACACCGGTATTTTTTCTTGGCTGGCACTTTCAACAAACTGGCCATTTATCAGCAGAGGGACTTGAGGAGTCATCAGTCGTTACCTTTATTTGTCTGGTCGTGGATAGGTATTCGTGGATAGGTATTCAATGTTTCTCACTTTACTTGAATTTTGTGCCCTTAGAATTGACTTAATTGCGCGGTATATGGAATATATTGCTGTTTCGTAGAGTTGATTCATATCTTCCTGGAGGTAAGCGATGAGTAAACCGTCAGATTGGCCCTTATCAGGCCAGGCCTTGAGAATTCTGGTGCCAAAAGTGGTGTTGAGTGAGTTGGCAGAGAATATCCTGACGCGTGACTGCTTTCCAACGGCACTCGGATATTACCCGAATGCCCAAAGCCACCAGATGCGGCGTATGGATCACGACGATTATATCCTGATGTACTGTGTTGCGGGCTCGGGCGAGCTTTCGACGGGTGACTATCAAGGAAATATCAGCAGTGGTGACTTGATTATATTGCCGCCAGGCGTGCCGCATCAATATGCCGCCAAAGACGCTGTTCCCTGGACCATTTTTTGGTGTCATTTTCGTGGGCGGGAAGCGGATGCTTTTTACCAGCATATTCGTTTTGATGAAAGCTCTCCGGTTATTCGCGGTTTAAATGATGTCGCATTGCAGTCGAGTTTCAGTTCGCTGATGAGTCTTTCCCGTACCGGTTACAGTTTGGCGGCCTTTATTCATGCGGCAAATCAACTGCGTCAAATACTGACCTTGGCGGAGCGCCTGCGCAGAAGATCGGCACGTGAGCATACGGGTCGTATTCTGTCCGACATTCGCGACTATATGGCAGATAACCTGCACAGGCACCTAAGCCTTGATGATTTGGCCCAGGTCGGGAATCTGTCGAAATACCATTTTAATCGAAAGTATCGTGAGCTGACCGGCTACGCCCCCTTGCAGCATTTTATTCATTTGAAAATTGAGCAGGCCTGCTTGTTGCTTGATAGTTCTGATATGAGTATTTCAAATATTGCGTTTGAACTTGGCTACGATGACCCGCTTTATTTTTCCAAGGTGTTTCGAAAAGTCACGGGCGTTTCTCCCAGTCGCTATCGTAAGACCTTGGCGTAAGAATCTGACATGAGAACCGGACAGCTATTTTGGCTGAAAGCGTTTGACTGCACGACCTGAAAACTCCAGAATCCTTCGCTTTCCTGTGCCATGTTACCGATGTGATGTTAAGCGACGAGCAGAAAAACCTGATTCAAACCAGCTATCGTAAATTTACGGCCCGAGATGGCTTTCGGCCTCGCTTTGGTCAGCGAGTGATGATCGCCGAGATTGCAAAGTATCTCGGGGCGATTAAAAACAATGATCAGGGCTTGCGAAAGTCACCGCCTGCCGCGTGCGTTGTAGAAGCCGGAACGGGAACCGGGAAAACCCTGGCGTATACGATATCGGTGTTACCACTGGCCTTGGCGGAAAACCGCAAGGTAATGATCTCCACTGCCACCACGGCGCTCCAGGAACAGGTGATGAGCAAAGACCTGCCTGAACTGGCGAAGTACTCGGGTCTGAGTTTTGACTATGCCTTGGCAAAAGGACGCGGCCGCTATATTTGCCTGAGCAAACTGGATCAACAGCTAGAGTATGCCAACGGTGACCAGGCGACCTTGCCATTATTTCTTTCTCCGCCGGGTGCGAATCAAGCGAATACGGATACCGTCGATAAAGCAGAGTTGGAGCGCTTTTTGTCATCCTATGCATCGGGTGACTGGGATGGTGATCGAGACAGCTGGAGCACGGTGATTGAGAATGATATCTGGCGATCGCTATCGACCGATAACCAGCAGTGTGCCAATCGACGCTGTAGTTACTTTAGTTCGTGCCCTTATTATGAAACGCGCAAACGCTGGGATGAGGCTGATGTGATTGTCGTCAATCATGATTTGCTGTTGTCGGATTTGGCGCTGGGAGGCGGCGTGTTATTGCCTGCGCCAGAAACGTCCATCTTAATTTTGGATGAGGCCCATCACCTGGCGGATAAAGCGCTTAATCACTTTACAGTAACCGGAGGGCTGAAATCAGCAGATGCCTGGCTTAAGTCGCTATCCAAAATGTTGGCGGATTTTGCACCTCATCTGGGGCCCGCGAGTTTTCTGTCTCGTCATATTGACGATATTTCAGGGGTGACGACTCAAATTCATGACTGGCTGACACGAACGTATGATTATTTGGTGCACAGTACCGAGTGGCTCGAAGAGGGAGGCTCCGAATCGAAACGTTATCGCTTTAAGCAAGGCGTGGTGCCGGATGAAGTGTTGGCGTTTTCTGCGGAACTGAAAGTCCTGTTTGCCAGTCTGTGTCGTTTGCTTGATGACATTCGCTCTGAAGTCACCAAAGCGGTGGATGAAAAATCGGACTGTGGCTTGTCTCGTGAAGAAGGCGAACAATGGTTTCCGGTATTTGGCAGTCTTTGCAATCGTGCGGAAAGCTACCATGCATTGTGGATGTTCTATGCCAAGCCTCAGTCTGCTGAAGGCGCACCCAATGCCCGCTGGTTAGTGTTTCGCGAGTCTGAACATATATCGGATATTGTGCTGTTCGGCAGCCCGCTCAGCGCGGGAAACTTGCTGTCTGAGTCGTTATGGAAGAAAAGCTACGCAGCCATTTTGACTTCCGCAACGCTTACGGCGCTAGGAAGCTTTGACCGGCTTTGCCAGAAAACGGGTTTACCCGATGCGAGTGTGTTCCACATTGTGCAAAGCCCATTTGATTTCGCCAATGTCGCGGTACTGAGAGTACCGCGTATGCTTGCGCCGCCGAACAAGCCGGAACAACATACCCATGAAATTTCAGAAATTCTCGAGCAATGCCTGGGCGAGCACAAAGCTGTGCTGGTTCTGTTCAGCTCGCGTCGGCAGATGAACGATGTGTTTTATCAGGTTGATCGTGATCTGCGCGAAGATATTCTGACGCAGGATGATCTGAGCAAGCAGGAACTGGTCAAAAAACACAAGCAGGTCATCGATGCAGGCGGGCGGAGTATTCTATTTGGTCTGGCCTCGTTGGCTGAAGGAATTGACTTGCCTGGTGCCTATCTGACGCATGTTATCATCGCTAAGATTCCATTTTCAGTACCGAATGACCCTCTGGAGGAGAGTATGAGTGAATGGCTGGTGTCACAGGGCAGGAACGCCTTTATGGAAGTGTCGGTGCCGGATGCCAGTTTAAAACTGATTCAAGCTTGTGGAAGACTGATTCGGACCGAAACGGATCGGGGACAGGTGACGATTCTTGATAACAGGCTGGTCACAAAACAGTACGGACAAATGTTACTGAACTCACTGCCGCCTTACCATTTGATATTAGAGTAGACCTCTGATTTTCCTGTTTGATAACTGACAGGCAAAAAAAAGCAGTGATTTGATGCCGAACATAATCAAATCACTGCGTTCACAAGTAGGGCTTTGTAGGGAGGCCCAGATCGGAAAACCTTGGTTGAGCAAAAGGCCTGAAGTTTCTGCTCAACGTTTACAATCTCGATGCTTGTATCTTAGGTAGCGTAGGGGCTTAGTTGGATCGTCCATAGGGCTTAGTTTGGATGGTAGCGGCATAAAATGTGACGAGGGTCACGTTGTGTTGGCTTGCAAGAGGCTTTTTATCCATATTGGATAGCGCTATAAATGTGATGCCTTCGGGATACTTCCTACATGCCTGTAGACATTGTGAGCGATCAAATTTAATCTGTCGTCAAATTCCGGACTATCGAGAACAGCTTGTCTGTATTTAAAGAACATTTCGTAACGATTAATAAAGCGATTATCGCCGGCATCATTAATTCGATTATCGGATATATCGTGATTTTTGGTTTAATTTTTTTTGGAGTCGAGCCTATTTTGAGTAATGTCGCTGGATATGCTGTTGGCCTGACATCTTCTTTCTATTTGAATAAATACTGGGTTATCAATAACCGGGAAAAAGATCGAAAACAGGTGGTTAAGTTTGCTCTTGCGTTTGGCGTGAGTTATTCGCTGAGCCTGATTTTTCTTTATTCTTTCATTTATGTTGTCGGTATCGACAAATACCTCGCCCAGTTTTTCGCTGGACTGGTTTATTTTGTATTTTTCTTCACTTCTAATAAGTTGTATGTTTTTAGATAGATCTAAAACGCATCCCAATCACCCAACTGTGCACGCCAAGGATTTTCGCAAATGGTATCGGCTAGTGCTCCTCCCATCGCTTGAGCCATTAGTACTTGTTTCTTAGGGGCTATTTTCTGGGGGACTGGAAAATAGCCTGATAGAATGCCGCTCCATAACGGCAGACAAGTGTCCATTGTCAGGGAGTGCCACATGTGCTGTTTAACGGCCCAATGGTTGATATGTCTTAGCAGCTCTCTTTCGATCGACGGGGTTTCACCGAGTTTCTCCATAACCAGGCAGAAGTTACGACCCATGATGCTTGCTTGTCGAACCACTGCGTAGCCTAAATACCGCCCATTTTTCACATAGTTAAACAAGGTGTAGGAGTGCTTGGGGTGACTTGTGTACCGCCAGTTTAGATATTGGGAGTCTCGATACACCATAGGAGTGCTTTTGTGTGAGTATGTCTGTGCGAAAATATCTTGGTGCTTGTCAAAACGCGTTATTGTCGAAATATGAGAGGATTTTCTCGCGAGCAAGAAACTAACGGGGCTTAACCAGGTTGGTACATCCACTATCGGTCTGCAGCCGCTTTTATAAAATCCATGTGTTGAATTTTTATTGGGAAACCCGAAAAAAACATCATTTTTATCAATGCTGGATTTCAGTAAATGCAGGCATTTTAGAAAGCAGCCTTTTCCGCGCGCCTTAGGTAAGGTTGCTGTATCGCAAGATTGCCAGCCAGTAATTTTCTCATTTTTGCTGCTTACCTCGCAGGGCATCATTGCGTTTGAAGCAACCATCTCCTTGCCTTCATAGACCACCGCAATTTTTGCGGTTTTGATAGGTGGGTTGTATTTCCAGCGGAAAAAATCAGGAGACATGAAATCGTCAGAAATTTTTACATCGGTTAGCAGCTGAGCAAATGATTGCTTTTGAAGGCTTGAGAAAGCCAGGAAATCTAGTTCAGTAGCATCATGCAATTTTACTTCATACATGGTTGAAGGGCTCCTTAAAGTATTCCATTCTCAGTTTGGCTAGCTCTTCATATTCGCTGTTTCTTAATTGACTCCAATAGAATTCTCCAATATCTGGACAGCTATCCCAGCGTTTGGATTCGTCTGGAGCGCTGCCGCCGATATGAAAAAGAACTTCTATGCATTTCCTATTTTTATTTTTGGCGGCCATAATTCCTTTTTTAGCACTTGCAGCCGTCATTATTCCAGAATAAAGAATGCCGACTATCGTATCCGGGGCGTTAATTTTATAGTGTCGAAGATGTTTGTCTGCGGGTAAAGAGCATAATTTTAAGACAACATATTTAACTATATTGATCAGAAAGGAAAATGACATCGAATCACTTGCATGCTGTGAAATGTGGAAAACTTCGTTGGTGACGCGTATTTCGGGAATGCCATATTCCTTTGCTAATTTGGCAGCGAGCGGAAATAGAAATGGAAGCATGTGCATATGCATATGGCCATCCAGGGCCTGTATTTTTCGTGGAGAGAGCGTTTCAATGATTAACTCTATTTGGGTGCGCCATTCGGCTTCAATATGGCTGAGAAGATCCTTTTTGCGTTTTGCTGAAAAACTCAACCAGTTTAATAGAAGGCTTCCGAACCGAGCATTTAGCAAACCATCTTGATCTGAAATTGTACTTTCCCCAATATTGAACGCTAATGACTTTCCTTCACATAAATTGAGATGGACTGCGATTCTAGCGGGTTTCTCTGGATGTTGTTCCAAGTATTGCTTGACCAGACCAAGTGAGTCGCCGTTTGCCAAAACACTAAAACTGGCAATAAGCCCATCCACCCAAGCTTGCATTATCCTGCGGGTAACTTTTTTCGTTGCGCCTGCATCGTCACTGTGGAAAATTAATATTGTCATGTAAAAATCTTATTATTTTTAATAATTTGCGCTCTAAATCGTTTCCAAATATGATTCTGCAAGATTCCTGTTTGGTTTACTCGCTTCTATATAAATGTAGACACTCACGTGCAAGCCTGGAAACGGAAAATACGTCAACTCGACATTGCCAAAAAAATATCTAATAAGGTCAAGAATTTCTTGTGCTGTATTGATATGCTCATGCCTCATCACGGTCTTATAATCCAGGCCTGTACGTCGTTTGTAGGATAGAGCTGTTGTCAATCTCCAGGATGCTCCCCACAGGAAGCCTCCCTCAGAAGGGATCGCATTCTGGAAAATTCCGTTTTCTTCCAACAATAAGGCTGATCGAGCGATTAGCGCAGGAAGGTCAGCAACATGCTCCAGAACGCCTTTGGTAAATATCCGTTTATAAGGTGTATCGCCAAGTTCGATGTCACTTATATCGTGGTAGAAATCTCTAATTCTGGTTTTGTGCGGTGAATTTTGGTAGAAAAAATCACTTGGCTCGACGATATCATAGTCATAACCTTTGTCTTCATAAGGAACTTGATTCAGTGTTCCTGGTCCGATTTCAAGTACGGGGCCCAACCCTTTCCCTTTACGTGCCGCGATTTTTTTGTGGCTCCAGGCTTCAAGTTTTGCTATTAGCCTGTAGAGAAATCCGCCTTCGTCTCCTCTGTTTAAAAGATACTCTTTTTCGTATATTTCTTTATGGGCATCAGTAAGAGTTGGCCTTTGTTTTGGAAAAGCGTTTAGCGTACTGTGTATTTCTGGGTGCATGAATTTTATTCCGAAAATATAACGAAGTATTAGAGCCTCTTGAAAAACTCATGAGCGGCAATCCCACATTGAGTGTTGCAAAAGGCTCATTATTCAAAAATTATTAATGGAACAGAGCATCATATTTGAGATACGGGCAGCCACTTAGCCCTCTATCTTACGGGTGCTGTCGATACTATGCTGCGTTCGTGAATACAGCTCAAATGGTTCAATTGGCTTTTCAGGCAAGCAAGCCACGATTATCCCATCGTTAGAAAATGTTTCGTTATCATAATCTGCCGAACCCAGTATTTTGTATTTATGTCGTTCTAATTTTTCTACGCAATTTTCATGAAGCTGCTGAGAGTGCGTTGAAATAAATAGAAATTCGATACGCTTTTCGTCTAAAGCCGGTGCAATGGCTCCCATCAGGTGGCCTTCTGCTCCCTGAATATCGGCATGTAAAATAGAGAGCTTGGATATATTGTGGCTATCCAGAAATTGGATGACATCCATGCCTCCTTCCCCGATAAAATTGTGAACAAAGTGCCCCTTTTGGTTGTTTAGTGCAAAATTATTCTTCCCAACTTGTAGGTTGTGTTCTTGTGGCTCCATCAAATAAACGTCTGCGTTTTGACAGTGATGCTTATACCAAAGCGAATAAAACCCCCAATATGCGCCTAGCTCCAGCATCGGTAGTTCCGGGTTTACATGCTCCAGCACCTTTGAAAAAGCATACTCTTCCTGAGGCTCATGAACCCCGCGATTTATAGATAAAATATGGCTAAATGAATCATAGTAACCATTCTTTCCTACCAGAACGCGTATTCCGTTGTGCATAAAAACGAAGGGGTCATCGAAGCGTTCGTCCTTTCCTGGGAAGCCTGCGTGATCTACTCGAGGAATTCGTACATTATTGGGGTCACTTACAATTTCGCGAAAACGACCCAAAAAATCGTTATTAGCTGCTTTAGGAATTTTTTTCATAATTTTATTAGAAATGATAAGAAGATTGTCTGAATACGAAGATACCATGAAGCTAATCTAAAAAAGAGTGACCTGCCGCAAACTATATGATTCGTTCTCAAAAGTAGTTCGCCCGACAATTAATCTTTCAGAGTAAACGCTGGTTGGCCGTTCGCATGACCCGACATATAAACATTCATCGATTGCTTATTGCAAGTCGTTGTTAGTCGAAAGCCATTGACTGCCTTGGCACGATGGGTTGCGCGGGCTCAGAGCGGCTTTATCGCGCTGTATTTACTTGACAAAGTCGCTTTTGTTTTTTGTTGCATTGGTATCAAGGGTGGGGTTATATTTTCCGAAGCAGGTCTTGAGAAGAATACTTATTAATTTAAGATTTCCTCGAAAACCGGAAATTTTAGTAGGTACCTCACCTTTTGGGTAGGATCGTTTGGTGGGGATTTCGATACATTTGAATCCTAGTTTTGGTGCTCGGTAGGATAAATAAGCCAGTAATTCATAGCTATCGAATACTGTTCTGAATGGCGCAATTTTTGGGTCAGACAGTAATTTTTGGCTATAGCCGCGAAAACCCTGCGTTGTATCTGTCCATTTGAAACCGGAGAACAAGCTTAATATTGGTGCATGAATGAGTCTAATTGCCAGCGCTCTTGAAATGGGTGTGTTTTCGCTGACTCCATTTGAAATAAAACGTGAACCCTGAGTAAAGTCTACC
>Ga0316207_10000885_pt1 | contig 41761 bp, 39 predicted proteins | sample 6weekpyrite_MG_FD_204943 | JGI IMG/M metagenome (GOLD analysis project Ga0316207, IMG submission 204943) | Microbial mat bacterial communities from mineral coupon in-situ incubated in ocean water Damariscotta River, Maine, United States -... | ecosystem: Environmental > Aquatic > Marine >... | reverse complement strand
CGCAAAGATCACTATACATTTGATAAGGGTCCTTACCTATTAGCTCTATCGGATCTTTTATCCCTAAAATAATTAAATTCTTTTCAATGGCCTTGCCAATATTAGGTATGTCTTGAAATTTCTTGATTTTATTCCGTGACATATTATCTACTTCCGCTCATTAACGCTTAATTTGCAGCTGCGGGGAATAATAGGGGTCAGAGTAAAAACTCTAGCTGGGAAATATGGATTTTTACTCTGGCCCCCAAATGTTCCGTATATTCTTTCTGGTAGGTGCCCATAATTATCGTTAATAGAATTCATCCATATTGTCCGATTTCTCAATTACTTGTATATCATTCAATTCAGGATTCAATACCTCGATCTTACCATCAGTAATCAGTAAAGATGCTGTCAGATTCCCTGTCTCGAGCGAATATTTCTTATAAATAGGGCTGTCGTCAGTCGATGTACGTACGTCACTTACATGTGTGCAACGACAGGCTATTTCGGCTTGCCCCTTGTCCATCAGATTTCGTAACAAGTTTATGCCATTTTCAACATTAAATATGTATTGTTCGCAGAAATCATCAATGCAACCTCTATCCGGCTGCTTAATAATGTGTGTTGTCAAAACAACACTTTTTCCATCATTGGAGATGGTCAAGGTATTACCAACAGGTTTATTGTTTAGAGACAGAGTATTATTGTCGATCTTACTGTTGATTTGTTTAAGAAAATCCGCACACCCTGTCAATTTACGAATATCCAGCGTGAAGATAATGTCCAGATTGTTAGCTGTATTTTCCAGTGTCTTGAGCAGCCGCCTATATCCCTCATCACTGTGCAGGTCAATACAATGAAACTGTTCCATATGTTCAGGTATATCGCATTCCTGCAGACGTACGGGGATAAAGTAAATCGTGTTTTTATCCTTTTCGGTTGTAGTCTCAAGTGCAATTCTGATCTCTTCCTGTACAAATCCTTCAGTTTTCTCCAGTAACTGTGGTGACAAAAACACTAAAACTGCATCTGCTGCCTTTATCGATTTGACTATTTCATTGCTCCAGAGCTGACCACCAACAAGTTTTTCTACATCCAGCCACGCATCTATTCCATCTTCTTTTAAGTATTGATAGATTCTTTTGACTTCCGATTTATTCTCGGATGCATGGCATAGAAAGACATTAAGGCGTTGATTGGGTTCAGTCATCAGCAGAGCATAAAATCATGTATTATTTCGTATTTGTATTGACACTATACATAAAACAAGGCATTCATGAAGTAATTAGTGTCAGAGCAGAGTAAAAACTCTAGCTGGGAAATATAGAGTTTTTACTCTGACCCCAATCAATTACTTTCGAGTTCAATCCACTCTGTCGCGTTTGTATTCGATCCGTCCGATGCCGTATAACGGAACCGACACTTGCCTGCCCCAGTTTTCTCCCACTCGATTTTGTAGGTAACTGAGGTGAGTGTAAACCCCTGGGTCAGCACATCGATCAGACCGAGCTCCTCCATTTTGGCTGATTCAATGTCTATTTTCCCGTTTCCGGTGGGTCTTGTGACTTCTACACAGGCGGCCTGAACGTTACGCTTGATTCCAGCGTCTCTCGCAGCCTTGCTTGCCTGGATCCCTATTACCACGATTATTACTACACCGACGAACACTGCAATGGTAAGCAGGATTTCGACAAGTGTGAAGCCGAGAAGCTGTCTTTTCTTTCTCATGAATTCCTCCTTTGTCGAGTTGCAATAATTGGAGTCTGAGTAAAAAATCTAGCTGAGAAATATGGAGTTTTTAATCTGACCCCAAATGTTTAATTATCTGACTAATTATAGCAATATTCTGGCAATTTGCGTCAGAACTAGAAAAGGGCTCTGCCATCTTTTATTAACCTTTGTCGCCGATCTCTTAAATCGATATCTATTTTTTTTCGTATGAGCTATATTCAAATTATTGAATAGCATTTTTGTTATTCTATATGCATATCATCATTAATGTCGGGCCTGCTTTTTATTAAAAAATAAGGCTTTAAATAACAGGGAATAGGTATTTATTCTATTAGCCTGCCACCCTCATATGCTTTTGATAAAAAACAGGTTGATATGAATTGCAAAATTTGTGCATCTAACTCACCGGTCTTTTTTTCTGATAAAAGAACTTTTTATAAATGCCCTTATTGTTCTTTGATTTTTACCAATGAAACCCTGGTAGGAGAGCAGGCAGAAAAGCATTACAAAGATCAATGGGATGACCAGGATGAGCAATTTTGGAAAGATAGGGCAAGTGATTTACATTCGTTAATCAGTCAACATCTGGCGACTCCAGGCAAGGTCCTGGATTTTGGATCTGGATCAGGGAAGCTAACCGAGGCGCTCAAAGAACGTGGAGTTGATGTAACACCATTGGACCCGATGACGCACGGATACCTTAAAGACCAAAATTATTCTGATAAATTTGATGTTATTATTGCCATAGAAGTAATAGAACATCTGACTGATCTTTGGAAAGAGTTTGCAGAGCTTGACAAAGTATTATCAAAGAATGGAATTATGATATTTTCAACCCTGCTGACAAATTTGTTTATAGATCTACCAGAGAGTCAGTCAAAAGAGTCGTTCGCGGGTTGGACTTATAAAGACGATCCAACGCATGTCTGTTTTTATAGCAACAGGGCCATTTCTGTATTGGCAAAAATAAGTGGGTATGAATCCTTTGTTTACGGACATAATTTATTTGTATTAAAAAGGGCGTAAAAAGTGGGCGGTAACAAATGATAATGATCCAGATTTATCACCACCCTCTTTTAATTAACAGGGCTAACCGGCGCCACGCTCCAGCAATAACGTGACATTCTCCTCGATATTTTCCTGTTGATTCAGCGCTAATGGGGAAAGTCCATCCTGATTCAGCGCATGGATGTCGGCGCCATGTTGAAGCAATACATCCATCATTTCTGCACGAAGCTGTACATCCGCATTGGCACCCAGCCAGTTACAAACAAGATGCAGCGGGGTATTTCCGGTTGCAGAAGTCTGCTTCGCCAATTCCTGATTGTCGCGTAAAACCTGCTTGAGTCTGTCCAATTCGCCACAGGCCGCTAACTCATTGGCATTGTCAGAGCGGGCCAGTAAATAGTGGAGCACATCGGTCTGATGATTAAAATGCGCCCAGGCCAGGGCAGTGCCCTGATATTGATGATCGCGCAGGTCCTCTCGTGCCCCATGCCCCAGTAAAAACCTGACGCCTGCGAGATTGCCGTTCGCGGCCATGTAGTGCAACAGGCATTTCCCATTGTTGTCCTGATGATTCATGTCAAGACCCAGGGATATCAATAGCGACAGCATCGGTTCATTTGCGTGCTGGCAGTATTCCGGGTGCTGGAGAAGATCCGGCATTTGTGCGGCGAGGGATGTGATCTTTTCCTGATCCCGCTGATTCACGGCAATCAGGAATTGATCTTCCAGGGATAGCGCTTCCGGTTTGGCACCCGCATCCAGCAGCCGCCTGGCAATTTCATCATGGCCACGAGTTAATGCGAGGGAATAGATGCTGCGCTCGGAATACATACACCGCGCATTCGGATCGGCACCCAGTTTCAACAGGTCATCGACGCGTGATACGAAGTTCCGGTTTACCGTCATCTCCAATAGAAAATCGATAATGCGAGCGGGGGGTTCACTGCTATCCCAATTGACACGGGATTCCTTGTCCAGGCCGAATTCAACCAGTAACCGCAACCAGAAAGGCCCGCTATCGGTAAACACAGTGTTATAAAGGCCCTGGCTTTCATTCGGATTAGCACCGGCTTCCAGTAGTAGCCTGGCCAGTTCCGGTGCGTATTGGTGTGGCGGCTGGTTGACTGCACCCCCTTCACCTTCTCCCATGGCGCCGGTCAGCACCGTGAAGCGATACCGGTACTGCAACATCACATAAGCATTGGGATCTGCTCCATGGTCCAACAGCAAGCGGGCTATTGCCAGGGCATTCTTCTGTTTGCCCGGTTCCGGAATACGGTTATAGGCAAGATACATCAAAGGCGGCCAGTGCCTTGGCCCAGCGGCCATGGTAGCCAGTGCCGGGTCTTTGTCCAGTACACTACCTACCCGGTTCAGATCATTACTAACAATCGCCGTAATTAGATTCTGTTCCGCCAGTTCCGGATAGTTGAGTAACATTCTTGCCGCACGATCGAAGCGTACATCCGAATCCTGACCGTTATATTGTAGGCAGGCCAGATCCACCAGTTCGTCCGCCCGCTCAGCAGAACTCAATGCATTCAGTAAAATCTCATCAACGGCGTGGACAAGGTCCGTCCATCCGGGGTACCCATACGAACGGGCAATGACCAACTGCGCATCGCGCAGGGTTTTAAATGAATGGGGAGAAGGAAAAAACAGGCGCACCTGTTCAAGTGATTCGTCGTTACCATCACGATAATTTTTCAGAAGTTGTTTTGCCTGTTTTTTCAGGCGGTCCAAATTTGGACGTGGGGGAAGTACCTGGGTCATGGAGACCTCCTTTCATTATTGCCCGTGTCCGCTGAATCAGGCTGAAAGAAGGTTACAATCAGCTTATGTAATCATGGTGGGATTATCCCTTGCCGCGGACGGGAGGCGCTCCAAGTGCACACTGAATACAAATATGACAATGGAAAGCGAATTTGTCAAGCAAAATGGGATGGTGCGATGCTGCATGTGGAAATACGGGGTGTGGGCCTGACGGAAGTGTTGGTCCTGATTGATACACCTTGATAGAGTTATATTATCTAACATTAGAAACGATTGTTCTCTGATCCGGTTTTACGTTTTCTATGTTGCTTTAATACCAAATACGACTACAAATATAAGGCCTACGAAAAATGATACAATTTGTATTGATGCAGGTCTTGTGATGTTCTTATCCCCAATAGATAGTTCCGACTCATTTTCCTTTGAGCGATCAAGTGATCCCGTTAATGCTAAAAGAGCCCACAAACCAAAAAATATAGAGATCAACATAAAACCCCATGACCATAATGCAAATACACGGACTTCATCAGGTGCTGTTGACACAAAATCTTTAGAGAATGTTATAGTTAACGCAATTATTCCAGTTGCAAGCGTTAAAAACTGACGAATTACATCTCTTGCAAACTCGAACGTAAATTTGGTTAGCTCTTTCATTTTAGTGTGGTCACTCATATAGTCGTCCTAGCAAAATGGCCAAAGTGGGCAAATTGAACCTAGTATCTTCAATAATTTCTCAGAATCATCGTCAAGTTGGTTGAATTCTTGCAGGCTTCTTGATAGTTGTTTTGCATTTGCTAACAACTTGTCTTCCTCGTCGGGCGAATACTTCTCCTCTCCTATAAGAAAAGATTGAGTATTAAAAAGCATTCTCTCTAAGAGTTCAGTTGATTTATATAATTGTTGTTGATCCACTACTAAATTACTTTTCATTAATAAATGATTGTTTATTTGCTTAATAGCTAAATGCAAGTTGTTTGTAACGTCTTGTAGCTCATGTTTTATTGAATCTTGTTGACTTATCATGATACTGGCCCTATTTAATTCGCTTTAATTCGTTATAAAATGCCTAAACATTTAGCAAAGTCGCCGTCATCATCAGATAAATAATAGTGGCCTGGATATTTAGCCTCAACCTCAAACGAAAATTCATCACATTTGATAGAAAATTTTCCGGTAATTTTTTCCCAGAAGCTTGTTTCAATTTCCTTGCCATTTTTATTATCTAGTGAAATTACTAACGTCACTCTTGTCTTGGTTTTACTTAATTCTTTTTTTTTCAAACTAATAAAGTTGACTTTAGTAAGTTCTTCAGAGTAGTCCCGTGTAATTGGCATCATCACTGTCATATCTGAGTCGGTACCCTTTAGCAATAGAAATCCATTGCGAAATTCTCCTTCAGTGTAGAATTGTCTGAGCTTTAAATATTCCTCCTTTCCCTTTTTTTTGTAAAAATAATAATACCTGTTCCTGAGTTTTCTTTTTGTTGGTTCGAATGCCCATGCTTTATAGCCCGCAATATAATTACCTTTCACATCAGTCAGATATAATTTCTGGTTTTTATTAAATGAAAGAGAGTTATTTTCGCCATCGCTGAACATGTTCATCTGACCTATGCGATTTCCTTTGTTATCAGCGATAATGCTTGTTAATCCGGCGCTATTTTGTGAAAAGGCTTTATTATTTAAAGAAAATAGAACTATAAAAACAATAAGCAGGTGTATGAGAATACTGTATAATAAATGTTTAATGATTTTTTCTTGAATATTAAAAGTCATAAGTTCCTCCTGCAGAGTGCTGGGTAGGTTTCCTTATCTTTTCTAATGATTTCGGTCTACTAATAATTGGAGACAGAGTAAAAACCATATTTCCCAACTAAAGTTTTTACTCTGACCCCAAATGCCGCATTTTTTCAGAGGAATAATTGGTTAACTTTCACGAAACCACCCGCATTGACTACACGTTAATCTTACCACTTTCCTCTTTGCGGATAATTTAAAACAATATATTGAAAAAGCAAAAGTAATAAATGCGGCTAACATAAACCAATATGCAACATAAACAGCAATGAGGAATACAATCGACAACAATAGTAAAGCAAAGGCTAAATAAGCTAATTTAGCAGACTTGTCATTTGAGCTATCAATTTCGACAGACCTTAAATTTGTCGACTCACACTTTGGGCAACTGGGTATCATTGAAATACTAAATATTATTTATTAACCACATCATCATTTACTACACCCAAAACCTCAATGGTTAGTACAAAAGATCCCTTTGGCATAACCAATTTAGCATAAATATTCTGGATGGTCGTGGCGGCGCGTGGAATAAATTGATCTACCTGGCCATACATAACAGCCAATTCATCTAGACTGTTGTATACGCCAGTTCGGTCCATGATTTTCACCTTGCCATGAATGTCTCTGAAAAAATAAACGGCGTGACCACCTATCTGCGTATTATTTTTCATGCCTCGTAATGAAACCAGTATGACACTGCCATTTCGAGGTAGAATCTTCACTATTTCTCTAGTAGAAGTAACCGCTTTTACTTGTCCTACTTTCGCGCCAATCTTGAGTAAATTGACAGCCATGGCGTTGATGCTTATTCCACCAATTTGTTGCACGCTTACACCTACCGCTTTAGCAAGATCATCTACTGCAGCAAAAATCTTCTTCCCGCTTTTATGGCCTGTTTGTGCCAGGGCTTTGGTCGATGCGACCCATGAACAAATAGGACCACCATTATCGACGACAAGTTTTGCCACATTGGTATTGAGTTGGCTTTTTAGAAGTTGGATTCCCTTTCCTGCAGGACCGGCAATTCCAAGAAGACGCAGACCATCTTGTGCGAAACCTTTTGTTGTTCCTTGACTGATGCCATCACCCAGGCGTAATAAATCGACTATACCTGAGCCTAAAACCATGGAAGTATGAACAGCTGTGGCAACAATAACCCCGAATTGATTTGGATTATCTTTTACGAATTCTTCAAGAAATGATTCGGATTCATTTCTTTGTTTGTCCCACCAATTTGCAGCATCAGTAAATACCCACATATCAATATCCTTTTGATCGTTTTTGATTAATTGTTATTGCCATTATCCAAATGACGAATAATATAGATACTATAAAATATAGATATAAACAAGCGTTTCAAGATGTATCAAGCTAATTTTTCATTGTGCGAGCTAAAATGTTAAATATTTTCGACTGATTATTTGTTTAATTTAACGCCCAAATGTCATAGATTTAGACTATTTTGAAAGAGCTATGATGGCTATGAGTTTTTACACTGACCCCAAATACCCGTGACCCCAAATACCCTGCAAATACCCTCGATTATACAATTATCTAAGCAAAATATTTGTCAATTGACTTAATCAATGCTTCGCATGCTTCTGCACACTCTCTGCACTCATGATGCTGATCATGCTTACGACATTCCTTAGCACATTCTTTGCATACTGACTTACAAATCTTTGCATAACCCTTTATATGGTTCGAATTAGCAGCCAGGAGCTTTGAAAAGCCTTCGCAGATGGCATTCATTTCATTAACTTTTTTTGCGCATGCGGCTAAATCAAGATCACCTTCATTCCAGGCTACAAGGCAATGAGATATACAGCGCGTACCTTTATCCGTACAGTCGTTGACTGCATTAAGAACATCAGGTTGCTGTGCCGAGTGCTTACTGTGATCATGTCCTGGCATTGCTGCCATTGCGTTCCCACTAAATGCGAGGGTAGCAGCCGCAGTACCAAAACCAAGCAGAACATCACGGCGACTAATCTGCTTGTCTTTTTCTATTAATGATTGTGCTTTAATATTTTTCATGGGTTTTCCTTATTGACAAAAGTACGGGGTAATCTTATTAATATAGACTAGGAATGTAAATTATAAAGAATATTCTGATTATTTTAGTCGCTTTTACATAAACACATAACGTCCACAATAAGGAGCACCGTGTAGCGCTGTCGCAGTGAGCGAAGCGAACGAGTTGATTGTGTTGCTCTGCATTTCTAGTGACTATGCTCATCCTGTCTTTTGGGAGCTAAAGCAGGGAACCTATGTGTTGCATACTCGGTGTGACATCTAATACAGGTTTCACTCATTTTCGAGATATAGAAGCCCACTAATTCAATCTTATCCATATTCGCAACATGCTCAAGCATGCCAGCGAAATAGTGAAATTGTTGATCTAGTACTATAAATGAGCTGGGAAGTTTTGAGTGCAGCTCATGTGCTTGTGATTTAGACAGGTTTTGCTTTAGCACATAGCTACTTTCCATTTTACGTGCAATATTTGCAATGTCGCCCAAATTGCCAGAAATATATAAGGGAATTATGGCCATCATTCCATTCTGCAATTCAATCATTTCTCTGGAAAATAACTGCCGCAGCTCAGGTGAAAGAGCTGCTATGCCAGAATGCTCTTCCTTAACTTGGCGGCTTATGTTTTGTTCACCATGACATAGAGTTGGTATCAGTACTGCCAGGAGGGTCAGTTGAACTAGTTTTTTCATCGAATATTCCGTTTTTGTTTTAGATGCATAATTGCCTCCTATTTCTAATTAAGGAGGTGTCTACTTTTCATGGGTAACTTGGACGCATAACGTTGTAACTGTGCGGCGCAAACGTAAAAAACAGGGGCAGAGCACAATATTCTCTGATATTAGCAACAATTGTTCTCTGACCCTGTTTTACATCTATTTTATAAAGGTTACTTGTAATAGCTATACGCCTCTTCCGCTGTCATTGGTAAAACTAAGCTGTAGCATTTTTTGTATAATTTATTTTCTTCAATCAAAGCGGAATCCATCAAACTACTGTATTTATCTTTATTAGATTTTTCAAGTTCATAGCTAATAGGGACAGGTTTATCTTCACACACTTCCTTATATAATGTTGTAGATGACTGGTAGCAATCTGTATTTCTACCATATGTACTGCAAGAGATATTACCTGGTTTTACAATGGGTACTTCCTTACAAGACCTATGTAATCTATATCCTCTAGCAAGCACAAAATCTATCTCTTCTATTTTTATCTTGTTAGATTTAACTTTTTTTCTCATTTGAACAACATGGTTATCTCTAATACATATATAGTGCGATCGTTCATCTGAACTCATTTTTTGGAAATCATTTAGAGACACACAGGCACCTAAAATTAGACAAGATAACATTATGATAATTGCATTTTGTACATTTCCCATAGTATTTCACTCTGACCCCAAATACCCTATTTGTTAGATTTAAATAATTCATTCCACCGATATTTAAACCTTATAGAATTTACAACGCGCATATTAGCCACGCCGGCGAATTGGAAATCAACCTGCCTTAGTTTTTTCTCTGCGGCCAAAATATTTTTATACCCACCATAGTGTTTCTCAAATTCTTCGATTCCATTCAAGGTATCAATATTCACTGAATACTCACTATTTTTCAAATACATAAAACAAATTAATGCTAACCATTCAGCATGCCGTCGCGCATAAGGCACAGTCTTGCCGCCTTCATATATCCAATCATTCCCCCTGACTTTATCTACGAATTTTGAGATATGCATCCAATCAGTAACGACTTGAAATCCATTCATAATTAAAACATATGATAAAGGTATAGCTCCTATGTAAGCCATAATACCAATACGCTGAACGGCTTTAGATATCTGATCTTTGTCCTTTTCTATACTTTGATCAAGATTAATAAAGTAGTCAGTCTCTCTGGTTTGAAGAGATTCACGATGCTCTTTTATTTCTTCAGTCAAATATTCGTCAAAATAGAATGGCTTGATATTATTTATTTGCCAGGAAGAACGATCTCGCTCCTCTCTTCTACGGGCAAACCATTCTCTTAATACCAGTGTAATAATGACTGATATTGCTACAAGCAATACTTTCTGTTCAATTTCGCCCATTGCTATTCCATAAGAAATCTAACGCTCAAGCTGAAGGGATTACCGTAGCGGCATGAGGCTTGTGGCATTCACCACAAACGAAACACCGCGGAGAGCAAGTCCCTCTTAAGCTAATTGTTATGTGCAAAATTAATACACAGATATCAACTGATACAGCGTTTCAACTCACTCAAGAATTCTCTACCATTTTTATATATGTAAATATTTGCTACCCCTTCTTCGATACCAGTCCAACTACTACCTGCTGTTACTTTAATGTTAGCGTGTCCCTCACCTAATATATCTGCCTCTAAGATTTTCGTATCGCTTGTAAACATTAGCTCATTTGTTACTTCCCAAGGCTTCAAACCCAAGATTCCAAGAAAGCCTTTTGGATTTTTAAATTTTACAACCAATTTTCCTGGATAAAATTCGTACTTAGTTGTTGGGTTGATACTACTCCCGCATCTGTCAAAATATTCTGCCATGATCTTTTCCTTGTAATTTAACAGCACACTCCTATTGAGCACATAACGTTCAGTTAACGGGCGGAGGTGCGTCAGCACCGAAGTCCGGGTTGAACTGCTTGTTAGGAGCTTTTATTTGCAGTGCATTTTTCATTGGCAATATCAAATACATTAGAATCTAATGCGAATGTCTCTCGCATTCCGTCAGCTGTCATAGATGACCAAAGTATCTCTCTTTGTATCAGAGATTCCACAGCAGCCGAAGATACAGATTGGTTGTTCATTTGCCCCCAAGTTAATACACTACCACCTGCACTAACATATGAATTAATTACCTCTTTCTCTTCATCACTTAGATTTTCATAGATGTGTAGAGCATTTTCTTTATCGATATTTCGTTTCTTCTTCCTTTCGACCTTCTCATTTATTCTTGTGGAAGTTATGCGAATAATTGGAAATGAAATTATTGTGGAAAAAGCAGCTATGACCCAGTCATCAGTAACCAGATATACAATTAAGCCAATTGCGCCGGATAAAGAAGTAGCGATCCCTCTGCCAAAATCGTTTTCGGCATAGATGCGATCCGCCCATTTCTCTATAGATTTCATTTTGCTCCTAACAGTTTATTAGGTAGAAAGTCGTAATTCTGAGTTAGGTGGAATTCTACCTAGTTCCTTTTGAGTTTATTGTTGTTTTATCACATGATCCTATCAAGAAGAAATATTTTAGCTACTCTTTTTTGCTATGGATGGCTGATTTGATAGATGTGAATCTTTCCCGGAACCGGGAAAATTACTTAGAAAAAACAATTGCTAATGATGTAAATAAGCATGTGCGCAAGCGCTATACTCAATGTTCCGAGCGGTAAATACGTACGTATCTTGTTGAGCTGCTGACTACGCATTCGGCAGCTTGTACGTCTGATTTCTGACTAACTTAGTTAGAAAAGGCCGGTCTGTAACACCCCTACACCCGCCATACACTATTTCCGATATGGCGAAACCTCACCCTCGGGCACAACGTTGAATCGTTTATAGCTCCACCAGTATTGCCCGGGTTTCTTTCTGATGCAGGTTTCCAGTCCTTTATTGAGGGTGGTGGTTGACTTCAGTTTGTCTTTTTCAAAAATACCATCGTCTACCGGGATGAAGTGCATGCGAAATCCGCGGCCCCATCGCAGGCGTTCTGTGTAACTGTACAGCACGGTGGACTGGTTGCGTTGTGCGAGTTTGGGCAGCAGTACCATGGTATTGGCAGGGTGTCCGAAAAAGGGTGCGAATACGCCGGTGCCTTTACCCGGGTTCTGGTCAGGCAGTATGGCGGTCAGCCGGTTGTTTTCAAGGGCCTTGTGTAATGCCTTTACACCACTGGCATCGGTTGGTACGAGTTCAGCGCCGAAGCGTTGTCTGCCCTGTCTAATAAAGGCGTCCAGTTCCGGTGAGCGGTGTTGTGGTCGGTAAAGGCTGGTCATGGAGAACAGTTGCGAGCCATACAGGCCGATGATCTCCCAGTTGCCCAGGTGGGGGATGGCCAGTATGACGCCATTGCCTTTTTTCAGGCCTTCTTGTAGATGCTCGATGCCGATGACTTCATGGATTCGTGACAGTACGCGTTTGCTGGATATTCTCATGAGGGCAGGTATTTCGAGCAGGGTCTGGCATTCGTGCACGAGGCTTTGCCGGGCGATGTTGTGGCGTTGTAGCGATGACAACTCGGGTAAACAGTATTTCAGGTTAATGTAGGTGATGCGCCGTTTTTTGTTGGGCGTGAGCCATAATATCAGGCCGATCAGGTAACCCAGCAGGCTGACAACAGGCTGCGGGGTAACAGAAAACAGTGATAAAAGCGGTTTTGTTAACAAGGACTGGTCCGGTTACGGTTAAGGGTTGTGTTATCTTGCCGTTAAGCTAGTTGAATTCTAGTGTAAATCATATAGATAGTGAAATTTGGTCTAGACTGAAAATAGAGATTATACCGAAATTGTCGATCGAGAGGGAATGACATGACAAGAGAGATCCGCGACCCGCACCAGAAGGCCCTGGCACTGAACCTGGAAGCGAGGAATTATGGCACCATCGCTGAAATTGGTGCCGGTCAGGAGACGGCGCGCTGGTTTTTCCGTGTGGGTGGTGCGGCCGGTACCATCGCCAAGGCCATGTCGGCCTATAGCATGGAGTTCAGTGATGCGATTTATGGCACCTGTCAACGTTATGTCAGCCGTGAACGGCTGCGCGATATGCTCGATAAGGAATACACCCTGTTACTGGAGAGGCTGGATGAAAGCCTGGGGGACAAAACGACCTTTTTTGCTTTTTCCAACACGGTGGCTGCGCGTAGTTTTACCTACAAAACAGATGGTCACGGCTGGTTGGGTATTATCTTTCAGCGTGAACCCAGGGAGGAGCCGTCACGTATTGATATTCATATCAGTCTGCATGGCAAGCAGCATGTACAGGATCAGGAGACACTCGGGATACTCGGCGTTAACCTGATCTATGGTGCCATGAACCTGCATTCAGAACCCGAAGAGCTGTTGCGTTCGCTCATGGATCAGCTTTATTCCGAGCTGGTCGAAGTCGATATGATCGATTTTTCTGGGCCGGCCTTTGAGAAAGTGGATAACCGCTTGATGGCATTACGACTGGTGCAACATGGCCTGTCGAATGCGGCCATGTTTACCGCGGATGGCCGGGTTACGCAGATATCCGATGCCCTGTATAAAAAGGCGATCCTGGTTGAGCGTAGCCGGTTCCGGCCACCAACCAATTTTACCCTGGACCTGCTCGATTGCGCGAAAAAGGCATTCATGCATGATGATTTTGTCAAGCAGGAAGAGATCATCGAGTTATCGGAAATGACGTTGAAAAACCTGTCCGATGATGGCGATATCGATGTCAGTGATTTTCTGTATCGCGCCGATATTCTTTGTGCATTGGGCAAGAATGTGCTGATCTCGAATTATGGTCAGTATTTCAAGCTTGCGCAGTTTCTGTTTCGCTACACGGGCAAGCCGATCGCATTGACTATGGGCCTGCCTTCGCTGCGCGAAATTTTTAATGAAAAATATTATGAAGACTTGCCGGGTGGTATTCTTGAATCGTTTGGGCGCATGTTCAAACACGATCTGCGTTTGTATGTTTCGCCGGCAATGGATCCGGTGACGGGTGAAAAGGTGGGTGTTAATGATTTGGGTGTGAGTCATCATTTACGCCACCTGTATGCGCATTTACTCGAGAACGGCTATGTGCGACCGCTTGATACCGTGAAAGAGGAATACCTGAGTATTTTTTCGCACGAGGTGCTGGACAAGATCCGTTGCGGTGATAAAAGCTGGGAGACTATGGTGCCCGAGCCTGTATCACGCATGATCAAGGATCAGCGTTTATTCGGCTAGCCTTTTCTTGTGTTGCTAATCGTCGTCTGACCGATTGGGTTGACGACGAGCTTTCATACTGTTGCCGATGGCCTTGAGTTGCTTTGTGCTGAGCATGGGCTCTGCCATGGCAAGCAAACCCGCTTCTTCCTTTTTGATATGCGTGCGGTAGGCCGAGCAAAAATCGTTCACTGTCTGGCTGAATGCCTCACTGCCTTCGATAGAGGAAGGCCTGGCAAGAAAGGGTTCAAGCTTGTTCCAGGCCTCTTCCAGTTTGATGTGATCCTGTTTAAGTTCATGAATTGTCGTTGCCATCTCTGCTGACTGACTGGCCAGTAATGTGAACAGGTCTTGCTCTTCATCTTCATGGTGAAGCATAGCGGCCGTGGAAAAATAGCGGTGCACCCTGTGCGCTGAATGTTTGAAGTCAGTATCGATGCCTTCGGTCGCTGCGTGGGTGAGCATTTTTTCCAGCAGCGAACAAAACCCCAGCATGCGTTGATGGCATGCCTTGATCAAACCCAGTGGGTCGTCAAAGCCCGGGGCAGTTTCGTTGTTCAGTGTGCCGTTTATTGTTTTATCCGGCTTTTAACCACTGGTTAAAGTATTTGAGATCGTCGGGTGACAGGGTGCCTGCAGACAGTTTGAGTCGCAGGATGTTTACAATATAGGCATGCCTTGCCTGATCGTAATCCCGTTTGGAACGAAACAGTGTACGTTGAGCGAGTAACACATCCACAATGGTGCGCGTACCAACCTCAAAACCGGCCTGGGTTGTTTCCAGTGCGCTTTCGCTGGAGATGGTCGCCTGTTTGAGTGCCTTGACCTGGCTGATGCCATTGATTACACCACGGTAGGCATCACGCGTTTGCCGCAGGATGGCGCGGCGTTGCTGTTCCAGTTCATGTTGCGCCTGGCTATACAGGTGCCTTGCCTCGCGACTTTGAGCGGTGATCAACCCGCCCTGATACAGGGGTACGTTGAGTTGCAGGGCTATGCTGTCGGTGGTGGTTTCACGACCGAAGTCACCGCCGGTGTCCGAGTTGCTGTGGCTGGCTACAATATCCAGAGTCGGGTAATGCCCGGCCTGTTGTAGCCTGATTTCTTCGCGCGAGATCTCTGTTCTCAGTTTCAGTGCACGAAGTTGCAGGTTTTGTTTGGTGGCGATGTCCACCCAGTCAGACATGCTGGCAGGGTCTGGGCGATGCAAGGGTAAGGCGTCATTGAGCTTGGCGAGTTGGTCATGCGTTTCACCGGTAATTTCACTCAGGGCCTCGCCGGCACTGGCGAGTTGGTTACGAGCGCTAATCTCGGAGGCCACGGCAAGGTCATAGGCCGACTTGGCTTCATGCACGTCGGTGATGGCAATCAGGCCGACATCGAAGCGTTTTTGTGCTTGCTCCAGTTGCTTGGCGATGGCGGTTTTTTCAGATTGTGCAAATTCCAGGTTGGCCTGTGCCGACAACAGGTCAAAATAACGTTCGGCGGCCTTCTGGATCAGTTCCTGCTGGGTGGCGGTCAGTGAAGCCTCGGACTGCCGGATATTGATATTGGCCTGCTTGCGCAGGACAAACGCATCATAATGAAAGACCGGTTGGGTAATATTCAACCGGTAGTTGTTATTGTTGAAGTTGGTTTCAACATTGGGCGGTGTTGAAAGCGAGCTTTCCTGGCTGTTATCACTCGTGTCGGCCGTAAAGTTGGCCGTGGGTAACAGCAGGGCGCGGGCCTTGTCCGTACTCATGAGTGCGGCCCGATGACTGGCCTCGGCCGCTTTCAGTTGCGGGTCACTGTTAATGACTTGCTGGTAGACTGTCAGCAGGTCGTCTGCCCTGGCTGGCATCATGCCGATAATAAACAGAAATACTGTAAACCTGATCATGCTGATTCCTTCGATCCGGAAGTTGGTTGCCTGGGGGTAATATACTACAGATCTAGTACGTGGGCATATCCAGATCAACATCCCTTGCCCAGGATTCTACTCCCCCTGCCAGGTTGGTGACATTGTTAAAGCCATGTCGCTCGAGAAACAGGCATACCGAGCGGCTGCGGATACCGTGGTGGCAGATAACAACGTATTCCGCCTGCGGGTCGAGTGTCTCGATTTGCAAGCTGATCTGGCCCATCGGTATCAGGACTGAGTTGCTAATGGCGCATATCTGGAATTCCCAGGTCTCCCTGACATCCAGTAATACAGGAGGCTCGCCGGCCTGCTCAAGGCGCTCCTTGAGCTGTAGTGGGCTGAACTGTTGCATAATACATGTTTGTTTTAATTAAAAAACAAACGACTGTGGTTTCTTCGCATTAAGCAGTGCGGGCAGGTGAGTTTCAAACAATGACTCGGTTGACCAGTCATTTTCACTGATGCGCTTGATTAATTGCGCTTCCATCAGTAGGTCGTCACCGATCACGACAAACATTCTGCCACCCACAGTCAGGGTGTTAAGCAATGATTCCTGTTGCATGGGCAGGGAGCCACCCACTACGATTACATCGAATTCACCGTCCTGCTGCCAGCCATGCGAGGCATCACCGACCTCGAATTGCACATTATCCAGACCCAGCCCGGCCAGTTGTTGCTGGGCACGCTGGCTCAATTCGGCATGGATGTCGACCGTGACCACGTTACCGCCCATTTTTGCCAGGCAGGCCGTCAGGTAACCGGAGCCCGTGCCGATTTCCAGAATGCGGTCGGTCGGTTTGATTTGCAGTATTTGTAAAATACGGCCTTCCAGCTTGGGTTCGAGCATGGTCTGATCATGATCCAGCGGGATTTCGGTATCGGAAAAGGCCAGGTTCGCATAGGCCTTGGGGGCGAAGCGTTCACGTGGCGTGGTGGCCATGACCTCAAGCACCTGCGGGTCGAGCACGTCCCATGGACGTATTTGTTGCTCGATCATATTGTAGCGAGCCAGGTCTGTGTTGAAGTCTGCCATGTTTGTTACCTTTTATCTTTATAATAGTATATGCAGTCAAGGTTAAAGATTTTGGCTGTTTCAGGCAAGATATAAACAGTGATACTCCTATTAGTCTTAATAATAGTCTTGCAAAACAGGGTCAGTTCATATAATTTGGGCACACCAGTAGCTAGGGGTGCCGCATAACAATATGGGGCTGAGAAATACCCTTAAACCCTTGTATTTAAAGGGTAAACCTGATCCGGTTAGTACCGGCGTAGGGAAGCTTGAGATCACCTTTTTCCTGATTGCTTCCCGTTTTACCCTATACCCTTTCAAACAGAAGGGTTAAGACAGGAGCAAGCAATATGAGTGCTATCCCAGACGAATTTCTGAGCAAAACAGCCAAGGTCAACGATGCCTCGGTACAGCCATTTCCCAATTCCCGTAAAATTTTTGTCGAGGGTAGCCGGTCGGATATCCAGGTTCCTATGCGTGAGATCAGCCTGTCTGACACCGAAACCCAGCAAGGGCCAGAAAAAAATGCGCCAGTCACCGTTTATGACACCTCCGGGCCGTATACCGACCCGAAGGCCACGATAGATATCCGTAAGGGACTGGACGATGTTCGCAGTAGCTGGATCCAGGAAAGAAATGATACCGAAGTACTGGCCGGGCAGAGTTCTGAATTCGGTCAGCAACGCGCCGCCGATAAGACACTCGACAGCCTGCGGTTCGAGTTGCACAAGCGTAACCCCCGCAAGGCCATGTCAGGTAAAAACGTCTCGCAAATGCATTATGCCAAACAAGGCATCATCACGCCGGAAATGGAATACGTGGCGATACGTGAAAACATGAAATTGCAGGAACACAAGGCCTTGCTAAAAGAACAGCATGCCGGTGAGTCATGGGGCGCCAACCTGGTTGATGAGATCACACCTGAATTTGTGCGTGATGAGATCGCGCGTGGCCGTGCCATCATCCCTGCCAATATCAACCACACCGAACTCGAGCCCATGATTATTGGCCGCAATTTTCTCGTCAAGATCAATGGTAACCTCGGCAACTCGGCCGTGACCTCATCGATCGAGGAAGAAGTCGATAAAATGACATGGGGTATCCGTTGGGGCTCCGACACCATTATGGACTTGTCTACGGGCAAAAATATTCATGAAACACGCGAGTGGATCATCCGTAACTCACCCGTGCCCATCGGTACCGTGCCTATCTACCAGGCACTGGAGAAGGTCAACGGCAAGGCGGAAGACCTCAGCTGGGAAATCTTTCGTGACACGTTGATCGAACAGGCAGAGCAGGGTGTTGATTACTTCACCATCCACGCCGGTGTATTATTAAGGTATGTGCCGCTAACCGCCAACCGTGTAACGGGTATTGTTTCTCGTGGTGGTTCGATCATGGCGAAATGGTGTCTTGCCCACCACCAGGAAAACTTCCTCTACACAAACTTCGAGGAAATCTGTGAAATCATGAAGGCCTATGACGTTTCGTTTTCATTAGGCGATGGTCTGCGACCGGGTTCGGTGGCCGATGCCAACGATGCGGCACAATTCGGTGAACTGGAAACCCTGGGTGAACTCACCAAGATCGCCTGGAAGCACGATGTGCAAACCATGATCGAAGGACCGGGTCATGTCCCCATGCACATGATCAAGGAAAACATGGACAAACAGCTGGCCGAATGTGACGAGGCACCATTCTATACCCTGGGCCCGTTGACCACAGATATCGCGCCGGGCTACGACCACATTACCTCGGGTATCGGGGCCGCCATGATAGGCTGGTTCGGTTGTGCGATGTTATGTTATGTGACACCCAAGGAACACCTTGGCTTGCCAAACCGTGATGATGTAAAAGAAGGCATCATCACCTATAAGCTCGCAGCCCATGCGGCCGACCTGGCCAAGGGTCATCCGGGCGCACAGATACGTGACAATGCCATGTCCAAGGCGCGTTTCGAGTTCCGCTGGGAAGACCAGTTCAACCTCGGCCTGGACCCGGACCGTGCGCGCGAATACCACGACGAAACCATGCCTAAACAGGCGCACAAGGTTGCGCATTTCTGTTCCATGTGCGGACCGAATTTCTGCTCCATGAAAATCTCGCAAGAGGTCAGGGACTACGCAGACCAGCAAGGTGTCGAGGTTGATGCGGCACTTGAAAAAGGCCTGAAAGAAAAGGCAGAGCAGTTCAAAAACCTGGGTTCGGAGATCTATCGCGAAAGTTAAAACAGGGAGATAAAGATGAGCACGACGTCAGTAGGGCAAGATGGCAAAAAGCGTTGTCAGTGGTGTGATGCGGCACCGGAGTTTGTCGACTACCATGATAAGGAATGGGGTTACCCTGTCAGTGACGATCACCGTCTGTTTGAGAAGCTCAGTCTGGAAAGCTTTCAGTCTGGCTTGAGCTGGCGTACCATCCTGGCCAAGCGTGAGAATTTTCGTGCGGCCTTCCATCATTTTGATTTTGACAAGGTAGCCCGCTTCACCCAGCGCGATGTCAATCGCCTGCTTAAGGACGCAGGCATCGTACGCCATCGGGGCAAGATCGAGGCGGTCATTAATAATGCAAAGCGGGCCCGTGAAATTGTAAAGCAGGAAGGCTCGCTGGCAGCCTACCTCTGGCGCTACGAACCGGATAAAAAACAACTGGCAAAACCACAGACCGAATCAACCTCGGCAGCCTCCATTGCCTTGTCGAAGGAACTGAAAAAACTGGGCTGGAAATTTGTCGGACCAACCACCGTTTATGCTTTCATGCAGGCAATGGGGCTGATCAATGACCATGTTGAGGGTTGTGTGATCAGGTCCAAGGTTGAGCGCGCACGCAAGCAATTCAAACGACCGGCTTGATGGCAAACCAAGCAAGCCGCCTCTGATAACCATTCGCTAATATGCTAAATAACTGGCCCTGAGCCATGCATGTTGACACTATCATCAAATAAATACATTTAACATCCTGTGGCTTAATGCTAAATTGTTTTCAACTGCTCATGTTCATGCTGACAGTGCAGGCAGGAAAAGCATGAACAGGGATTTTGGTTTGCCATTACAATCTATACACGGTATTTATTATGATAAGAATAATTTTAGCGGTATTTATTGTTTTTCTATCACCGGCTCTGGTGTCTGCAGGTAACGGAACGGCCGAGCTGAAACAACAAAAGCTTCAGCTTGAAATACAGAAACTTGAAAACGAGATTAAGGCAAACCGGGCGGAGGAAAACCGCAAGGAGATTTCGCTTTGGGTAACCATAGCAGGAAGCACACTGGGTTTTGTCACCGTGATCTGGACCGTGTTTCATGGCCTGGGTGTGATAAGAAATAAAACTGAAGAAACCCGTCAAAATCGCATTTCCGCCTTGCTGGAGCAGACATCGTCTTCCATTGTCCATCAGCGCCTGGGGGGTGTTCGTGGCCTTTCGCAGTATTCCAGTCATGCTATTTACGAGCTGTTGTCGATGGCCTCTGTTGAGACATCGGTGCTGGTAAAAAACAACCTTGAAGATACGCTTGCGCTCGTTGATAAAGACCGTCGGGGTGAGGTCATAGCGGCCAATACCCGGAGTGTCGTCAGAAGAATACATGCGACGGGGCGACTGAAAGGCCTGGGTTATGATTTTCCTGAAAAGTCTGATGAAAGCGAGTTTGATCTTCCTCAATATAAGGACTTAAAAAAACAGTTTAATGATACGTATGAGCACGGTATGGATACCGGCAGGCTGTATCAACAGAGAGTTGAGGGAAATGAGGATAGGTTGAATGAGCAGTTTATCCAGCAAAAAGAGGTAATCTTTAATGAAAAAAGACTTGCCAACTTATCGCGCGCCGTTATAACTCGCTGGATCAGGGATGGTGAAATACGTTCGTTATGTGTTGAAGCGCTGGATCTGGTCGAGTCAAATTTATACAGGGCCGTTTTGCCGCGTGTCAAATCCAGCAGCCTGATGCTGCCATTGTCTCTGATGCGACACGCAAAAATGCAGAATGCCGTGATCAGGAATAGTGTATTCGATAACGCAGATATGTTCGACGCGGATATTTCTAACTCAAGGTTTAACAATACCTCATTTGTAGACACTAATTTACGGCAGGCAATAGCAAGAGGGACTGTTTTTAATAATTGTGACTTTGGTAATGCCGTGTTGAGCCAGGGTGATTATACGCGTGCTTCATTCGAGAATTCGGTGTGTAAAAAAGCCCGCTTTAAAAATTCCATTTTAAAGGGTGCTAACCTGTCGCATGCGCAACTGAATGAGGCAGAGTTGCATAAAGCCAATTTGTCCGGAGCAATGCTGCTCAAGACCCAGTTTTACGGTGCTGTTTTAATTGAAGCGGACTTTGAGAAGGCGCAGGCACAGCATAGCAAATTCAATGGTGCCAACCTGAAGGGCGCAAATTTCAAAGGGGCTAACCTTGAGGGTGCGAATTTCTCTGGCGCAGATATTTCTGGCGCAGACTTTACAAATGCAATTACGAAAGATGTCAATATGAACAAGGTGCAGGGCCTTGAGTCAGCGGTTGGTTTTGTCAGTCAAGAGGCCGAGAAATAATGCAGGCAGGCTGGAGTTTCATCTATACGGGTTTATTTATATCTTTTTGACAAATCAAAGTAAATGTCCAATGTGCTTAATTAAAGTAGTTTCGGCCTTATTTTCCAGAGTCTACCATGGGGGTATTAGTATGCCGGGTGCAACAAATACATCTAACCTTATTGTTTTACTAATACTCATGTTATCTCTATCGTCCTATGTGACGGCAGATGAAGGCGTTATAGAGGTGATGGGGACAGCAAAAGTAAGCGTCGTGCCGGATATGGCCACGTTTTTATTCTCAATTAAGGGTAGGGGAAAGGAGTTGTCTTCACTGAAGGGTGAAATCGATGTCAAGACAGCAACGCTGGTCACCTTCTGCAAGAAATTGGGTGTTAAAACCAAAAAGATAACTTCGTCTGAAATGTCGATTCGTCCACAGTATAACTATAAAACCAGGTTGTTTTTAGGCTACGAGGTTTCGCGAGATATTAAAGTAAGGCTTGATGAACTTGATAGGTACCCTGACCTTGTGAATGGTGCGATAGACTCCGGTATCACGACTATCAAAAATATTATGCTCGACACAATGGATAGAGATGCCCTGACGCGTAAGGCGCTTGTTTCTGCAATGCATGCTGCCAGGTCAAAAGCGGAAATATTAGCTAAAGCATCAGAGGTCAAGCTTGGGAAAATAATGAATGTGAAAGAGGTGGGTGCGCCAGTCGAACGTAGCTCATACCTGTATAAAAGCAGGGCGCAAAGTGGAGATTTGTCTCAAGGTGCTTTTGAGCCGGGTGAGATATCCGTGTCGGCAACAGTTTCTGTCAAGTATGCTGTTGAATGACTAAATATCTATTCTGATAGCCTGGGGTTGGTGGAAGTGTTTGGCTTTAAATGCAATAGCCGCAATTGATTCGTGTGCGCTGGTTTATTAAGTTAATGGAGTGATGATGCTGGTATTTTTACAAATTGTTGGTGGAATCGTTGTATTTATCATACTGGTGGTATTACTGTTTTATGTCTATTTTCGAATAAAGATGGGCAAGTATTACGGCATGGATGCAGCCAACGAACTATGTCCGCTTCATATTCATTTAAATGAAGACCTTGCGCCGGAGTGGGTGCAGAAAAAAGCGGCGAAAAAGATTGCCGATGAGTTGCTTGAGCTGGGTTTTGTAAGAGGCAAAACCTATAGCATATATGAGATGAATGATTATGAAATGAATTCATTTTTCAAGCCACCGTTTACCGCCGTTATGTATAACCATCCGGTTGCCGGAAACTGGGTCGATATAGTTGCTGAAACAGATGATGGGAAAATGATTACCTTGTCGAATGCACCCATGGGCGATTCTATCAATATGCGTCCAGGTAATGAAAAACATTTTATTCCAGATGACTCTCCGTCCGGTTTATTTGAAAAAATCCAGCAATCCCTTCAGGGTCGGCACTGTATTGAGCTGGATGCCGTGCAGTTCCGCGAGTATTTCGAAAATGAGTATAAAAAAGACATGCTTTGGCGACACAGGAATGGTGGTGCAAGCCTGGAGGAGTTTGTTGATACGGCAAAGCTTGCAGGGAAGAAGTTCTCTGAAAAAAATATCAGGGAAGCCTTTGTCGAGTTTAAGGAGAATGAGCTCAGTCAATGGCATGAGGCCGCGCTCAGGGAGTATCGCGAACGGGAAAACATCGCCGAGGATGATTATGAAAATATCGAGTATGGTCTGTTCATTGTGCCTGCCAAAACAGATCCCGCTGCATTTATATCCTACCTGAGTCAGACGGGTTTTGTGGACTACGATAGTCAGGAGAAATTAATGACTGCATACGAGGACGAGGAGGATGTGCCTGCACTGTTTGAAAAGATAAACCAGGCGCTCTCGCCCGAGTTACGTGCGAAAAAATATGCCGAGATAGATTACCCGATTGCAATTACGATATACAAGATCAGTGAAAATATGTTGCAGGATTACTATGGGAAATAACGAGTCTTTGGTGCTGCTCTAGAAATGAAACAGATAGTTCACGCTGCCCCAGTAATGTCGTCGGCTGGGCGTATTTTTCAGTTCGCCCGATTTCCCATTCACTGAAAAAGTAATTTGAGACCGCTTGCCGCCAATGGTCAGGCCAATTGCCCCGTCGTGTACCAGTCTCTCTATCTGGTCGGCTGCAAAGGTGACATCACTATGGCGAAACTGGCCCTGCAACAAGGCATCATACCCGATCAGGTGTGCGCGGTAGGTTGCCCATACATACCATTCACTTTTTGCTGCTGAAGGCAGAAAGTTACCCCTGTTTACGGGGTCAAATGGCAGGCTCCAGAACTTGCTGTTGATATTACCTGCCCTGATGGCTGCACTGACATTGATATTGGTTTGGTATCCCAAAGAAATGCCCCAGCTGGTTGTCACATCCCAGTGACCTGTCCTGGACCATTGCGATTGCAGGCGTGAGTTGGAAAAACGCACACGCATGGTTAATTCACCACCATCAGATATCTGGTGGGACCAGCCTTGAGGGTCAACCGGCTCGTTGCTGCCCGTGACTGCGCGCCACCAGCCATGTAGTTTCTGTTGAGACTCCCTGGCCACGTCAGTCCCCAGGACCCCAATGAGCACCTCTGCTGCTACTGCATTGCGTTTGTCGGCCTTTACCCGCTTGTTACTCAGATAGATCAATGAGGAGTAAGGCCTGTCATTAAGCAGGGGGCCTGCTGCAGATAAATCATCGGGTGTGTAATTGACAGTGCCCAGCATGAAGCTATACACGTAATTATTGCTGTCTTCATTTATGCCTAACAAGCGACCTGCGCGCTTCACCAGTCCGTCTAACGGGTATAGGCCTTTTTCCTTTTCCCAGAAAAACTCTAATGCCAGTCCCATGGTGTAATCCCGGTCTTCATTAAGAAGCGGCACGAGAAGGTCCTGGTCAAAATAAATGCCGATACCTCGATCTGTTTGTTTACCGTAGGCGGGAGATAGCAGGCAGCAAAGAGCAAGATGATAGATTATTGTTTTTATTAACGATTTGACAGTCATGACTCAGGGTCTGCTATTTTTAAGGGTATGACAGATTGTACGGCAGAGGTTAACATATTATTTGTGTGTTGGTGAATCAGTGAAACTTGCAGGTTTAAAAGCAGCCTGACTATGTTATGTTTTACTGTAATGAATTATCTGTGCAGTAGAGTTGCCAAGGCTTATGTGTATTCATACTGTTATACCGTGGATAGGCAGGCATAACGGTTTATAAACAATAACAACAGCAAGGCATTAAATAATTCCAGGCTTATGTCATTTTTTGAACATACAGGCAGTGTAAAAATTGACTCGCTCTCTATCGAGGTAGAAGAGTACCGGCATATCAATACGCATGCCAGGCATTATCATTTTGCAGCAAAAGATAATAATAATGCGTTTGTAGTAGCCTTTCTGACGATCCCGCAAGACTCCAGTGGCATTGCCCATGTCCTGGAACACACCTGTCTATGTGGCAGCAAACACTATCCTGTCCGCGACCCGTTTTTCATGATGCTGAGGCGTTCACTTAATACGTTCATGAACGCTTTTACCAGTAGTGACTGGACCGCCTACGTCTATGCATCACGTAACAAAAAGGATTTCGATAACCTGTTAAAGGTTTACCTTGATGCCGTGTTTTTTCCTAGCCTGAATCCACTGGATTTTGCCCAGGAAGGGCATCGCCTTGAACTGGCCGATGAGCATGACCCTGACGGGCCGCTGGTCTACAAGGGGGTTGTGTACAATGAAATGAAAGGTGCTATGTCCTCCGTCGTGCGCCTGCTACATCAAACCATGCAGACGCATTTGTTTCCGACACTGACCTATCATTACAATAGTGGCGGGGACCCCAAGGTGATACCCGCGTTGCAATACGACCAGCTCAGGCAGTTCCATCAACAATTTTATCATCCCTCAAACGCTGTTTTTATGACATACGGGGATATACCTGCATCTGAACACCAGGTGAAGTTCGAGGAATATGCCTTGTCGGAATTTAAGCGGCAGGTTGTCGACATGCATGTTGCACAGGAGCAGCGATACGCTTCACCTGTTGAGATTACTTCGCGATATGCGGTGGATGACGATAAAGATTTGACGTCAAAAAACCATGTGATTATCGGCTGGCTGCTGGATGACATCAAGGACCCGTTCAGTCAGCTGGAAGCACGTTTGCTGGAAGGCCTGTTGCTGGATAACGGCTCATCACCTCTACGCAAAGTGTTGGAAAATACCGCTCTTGGTACGCCTTCGGAAGTCATGGGGCTGGATGATTCTACACATGAAATGATGTTTATATGCGGTTTGCAGGCAGTCGCTTCCACCAGGGAGAAGGATGTTGAGCATCTTGTGTTGAGTGTGGTTCATGATATTACAGACAATGGCGTCTCGCCAGACTTGCTGGAAGCAGCCCTGCATCAACTGGAGTTTTCGCAGCGGGATATGGATGATGGTTATATGCCATTTGGTATGGAACTCATGGTTAATACGCTTGGGTCAGCAGTACATGGCGGAGACCCTGCGGCAGCCATCGATCTTGATCCACTCATAAAAATGCTTCGTCAACGTTGTGAGAACCCGGACTATATTAAAACCCTGGTTAGAAGAAGCCTGCTTGAAAATACACACCGGGTTTTGCTAACGCTAATGCCTGATGCGAGTATGTCGGCTGAACTCGATGAGCAGGAGAGGGAAAAGCTGTCTGATATCAAGTCCAGGCTTGATCATGAGGATATCGACAAGTTGGTTGAGCAAGCCAGGATACTCAGGGATCGCCAGCTTGATGAAGATGACCCTGAGTTGCTGCCCAAGGTGACATTGTTGGATGTGCCTGTTGATCAGGGTTTTGCAACAGGTGGTCAGGCAATGATCGCAAATTTGCCGTTGACGCGTTACCGGCAGAACACCAATGGTATTCTGCATGAACAGGTCGTGATCTCACTGCCAGCGCAGGATGAGGCAAACAATCAATTGATACCGGTATTTTGTGATTGTGTTACCAATGTGGGTATCGGAGCGCAGGATTACCTGACGGTGCAGGGAAGACAGGCGGCTGTCACAGGGGAGTTGGATGCGTGGGTTTCCATGCAGGGTGCTTGCGAGCAGGGTCGTGACACGCAGGCATTTTTTGTTGTCGGGGCAAAGGCCTTGTCACGTAATAGTGAGGCGATGACCGGACTGTTACTTGAAACGATCCATGATGCCAGGTTTGATGAACTAGAGAGAATCCGTGAATGTGTGTCACAGTTACGCGCCCACAAGGAGGCATCGATTCTGGGGCAAGGGCACAGCCTGGCTATGCAGGCAGCTGCCTCAGGGTTTAGTGCCTATGGAGAGCAAGCGCATAGCTGGTATGGACTGAAAGGCATTGCATTTTTAAAGCAACTGGACACAGAGTTGGCTGATGCAGGGCAATTACAGAAAACAGCAGACAGGCTTGCCGGTTTACGTGATGCTTTGCTCGAGTCACCCGCGCAGGGTTTGCTCATTGGCAATGAGTCGGACCTGAATAATACGACGGCTGGTCTAGCTCGCTGCCAATTATCAGCAACGAATACAGGTGATGGCAGGCCATTCCATATTCAATTTGAACCTGAGCCTGTCAAGACCGCGTGGGTGACCAATACCCAGGTAAACTTTAATGCTCGTGCCTACCCTGCCGTGCCATGGTTACATGATGATGCACCGGCTTTGTCGGTACTGGGCGGTTTCTTGCGCAACGGTTATCTGCATAGTGCTGTGCGTGAGCAGGGTGGTGCTTATGGGGGTGGTGCAGGCTGGGATGCAGATTCGGCTACTTTCCGCTTTTTCTCCTATCGTGACCCGCGAACAACGGAGACGTTAGACGATTTCGATATTTCCATTGACTGGTTATATACAAACCGCCATCACGACAGGCAACTGGAGGAGGCGATACTTGGCGTTATAGGGAGCCTGGACAAACCACTGTCACCTGCCGGAGAGGCAAAGGATGTCTTTTATGCCGACTTGCATGGTCGTTCAATTGAAAGGCGACGTGCGTTTCGCAAGGCAGTACTTGACGTGAGTATGACAGATCTCAAACGTGTAGCCGAAACTTATTTACAGGCAGAAAATGCCGGCACAGCAGTGCTGACAAATAAAAACAATGCAGCGATCTATGCGGACAGTCTGGGCCTGTCCGTCACTTCACTTTAAACAACATCCGGACCATCTGTAATGACTTGCTGGAAAATGTGAATTTTTCACAATTTGACTGTAGTCTATTTCACGGTGTAGTTGGCATGTCAGGCGTAATTTCGATATAGCGCGAAGGTAATGCGTACTGATTCAGTATAGACATTATTTTTTTGTTGACTCTATTATTGCAAATGCCAAAGGAATACATTATGTCAAAGGAAAACACACAATCTGAACTTGTTATCATGTTTAAAAAAGATGCCGAGGTTTCTGTCGACAAGAAATCTGCCATCAAGTCGCCTGTTATAGAAGCTGGAGAAATCAAAAAGCTTCAGAAGATTCTGAAAAAAGATACATTGCAATTAAAAAGTGTCTTTGGCAAGTTGGCCAAAAAATCCAGAATACCTAAACCTGCTCAAAGTATTTATGATGAATTAAAAATAGATCCGAAGTCGTTCTTTTCTGTTTCTTCTGAGATTGAAGACCTGCATGCCATGCAGAAGGAACTTATCGGAAAAGATTTTGTAGAGGCTGCCTATATAAAACCCGCAGCAGAAGAGCCTGACGCCGAAGACTGGAACACGGCAGATTTCACCGGCTCGCAGGGCTACCTTGATGCTGCGCCAAACGGGATAGACGCCCGATTTGCCTGGAATATGTCGGGCGGCCGGGGCGAAGCAGTCGAGATCATTGACATGGAGCAGGGGTTTAACCTTCACCATCGTGATCTACCGGAAAATTTTGGTGGTCTGATACAGGGTAATAATCGCGCGAGCTCTATAGATCACGGGACTGCTGTGCTAGGCGTATTGGGTGCCGACGACAATGGTCGGGGTGTTACGGGTATATCGCATAATTCTCAGTTAAGAGCGATATCGCATAACGGCGTTGGTACTTCGCAAACAATCATCGATGCGGCTGACGAATTGAATGCCGGCGATTTTATTTTGCTTGAGGTTCATCGTCCAGGTCCTGCAGCAAACGGTGATGGGCAGGATGGCTATATTGCCATAGAATGGTGGCCAGACGATTTTGCAGCCATTGTCTATGCTACATCGAAAGGGATTATTGTCGTTGAGGCAGCAGGGAACGGGGCCGAAGACCTGGATGCGGAGATTTACAATAAACCCGATGCCGGATTTCCTTCCAGCTGGAAAAATCCGTTTAACAAAAGTAACCCTCAATCAGGTGCTGTGATCGTCGGTGCAGGTTCGCCTAACTCCGGCAGCGACCGAACCATATTGAGTTTCTCCAACTGGGGAAGCAGGGTAGATGCGCAAGGCTGGGGTTCAGGCGTGGCAACAACGGCCTATGGCACTTTGCAGGGCGACCAGATCCTCAAGATAGACCCATTCAATGGTTGGCAGGCAGATGCCAATTCGCCACAAACAGGCAGCGTTATTTTCAATAGCTTTAGTCAGAAAAGTGTCAATGTCAGTGCCGCGTTGTGGAGTGGCACGAATCAGAAGATCTATCTTTTCAAAGGCCCGGTCAGTACAACCCCGGCGCGATATACGCGTATCGATGCGGCAACAATGACCGTGGATCCGGATTATCCCAAGGATATAAAGGATAACTGGCCAGGATTGCCATCATCATTTAATGACGGCATCGATGCGGCATTATGGAATAACAACAGCAGCAAGATCTATTTCTTCAAAGACAGTGAGTATTTGCGTATCGACCCAAATAATGGCTGGAACGTAGATCCTGGTTATCCGAAACCGATCAGTGGCAACTGGCCCGGTTTGCCTGCCCATTTTGCCAGTAAAATAGACACGGCCGTCTGGAATGACAAGAACAACAAGGTTTATATGTTCAAGGATACCGAGTATGTTCGGATTGATCCGAATAATGGCTGGAATGTAGACCCGGGTTACCCGAAACCGATCAATGGTAACTGGCCGGACTTCCCGCAGGCATTTATCGAAGGCGTAGACGCGGCTGTATATAATGTACTCGACAAAAAAATGTATATTTTCAAGGCAGAGGATATATTGTATACCAGCAGTTTTGGTGGTACCTCCAGTGCGAGCCCGGTGGTGACCGGTGCGCTGGCCTGCATACAGAGCCGTTTGAAAACACGTGGCAAAAACCTACTGACACCATCAACTGCGCAAACGGTGCTGAGGACGACGGGTACATCTCAACTACGTTTCAGTGGTGATGTGGAAACAGATGAAAAATCAAACTGGCGTGGTGTCAATGCTTCCTTCGGTTCGGGTATTGATACTGCCCTGTGGAATGGCAAGAGCGACAAGGTCTATTTGTTCCGTGGTAGTCAATACGTGCGTATCGACCCTGCACAGGACTGGAACGTGGAAGCCGAATACCCGAAACCGATTGAAGGTAACTGGCCCGGTTTTCCGGAAGAGTTCCTTTCAGGTATCGATGCCGCTTTCTGGAGTGAACCTAACCAGAAGGTTTATTTCTTCAAGGACTCGGACTATATCAGGGTTGATCCAAATAATGGCTGGAATGTCGATCCGAATTACCCGAAATCGATTGAAGGTAACTGGCCCGGATTCCCGACACATTTTGCCAGTGGTGTGGATGCTGCAATATGGAATGGCAAGAATGACAAGATCTATTTCTTCAAGGGCGATGAATATATCAGGGTAGACCCTGGCAACGACTGGAATGTTGATCCGAATTACCCCAAGCCGATTGATGGCAACTGGCCGGTGCTGGACAGTAGCTTTGAGAGTAATCTTGATGCAGCTTTATGGAGCGGTACGAATAACAAGATCTACTTCTTCAAGGGCGAAGAGTATGTCAGGATTGACCCTTACAATAACTGGTACATGGATGCCGGCTATCCCAAGCTGATTGCACGGCAACATATTGGTAACAGACCGGATCTCAAGATGGCATTCGAGGCATTGGGTATCGATTCCAACTGGCCCGGTTTCCCTGATCACTTCGGACAAGACCTTGACGCTGGTGTCTGGACCCAGGCTAACGACAAGATCTACTATTTCAAAGGCAGCGAATATGTTCGTGTAGACCCGAACAACAATTGGGAAGTGGATAGCGGTTATCCCAAACCCATTAGTGGCAATTGGCCCGGTTTCCCGGCGCATTTTGCAACGGGTGTTGATGCAGCGGTCTGGAATGATAAATCCAGCAAGGTCTATTTCTTCAAGGACAGTGAGTACATTCGCGTTGATCCTGCAAACAACTGGCAGGTTGAGCCGGGCTATCCAAAACCGATTGCAGGAAACTGGCCTGGTTTCCCGGCACATTTTGCTACCGGTGTTGACGCAGGTGTCTGGTCCGAGAAAAACACAAAGATCTATTTTTTCAAGGACGATGAATATATTCGTGTAGACCCCAATAATAACTGGGAAGTAGACCCGGGTTACCCGAAAGCCATTGATGGTAACTGGCCCGGCCTGCAAGCCCCGTTTATTAACGGACTGGATGCAGCCGTCTGGAATGACAACAGTGACAAGATCTATTTCTTCACGGGCAACGAGTATGTGAGGATTGATCCGGATAACAACTGGGATGTAGATCCCTATTATCCAAAACCGATTATATCCTGATTTAACTGGTCAGGGTTTACTAATAGAAGTGCAGCCTGTCGGGTAATACAGCAATGTATTGCCTGGCAGACAGGCGCGCATAATGGAGAAAAATTACAATAGTTATGAAAGAGATCGTAGTTTATACACAACCAGGCATCGAACTGGATATTACCAACAAGCGGTTTTTCTCAAGTAAAAAAACAGACCTGAGTTTACTCAATCGAGACCTTAGTCGATTCGAATTTGTTATGAGTCCACTTGGTGGGCAACAGCAGAGCGAGCTTGTCAAGAGTGCTGAAAATCAGCAGGTGTTTATATTATGTACCTCAACTCATGCAGAAGAAATCATTGATTATCTGCTGGAGCATGACGCGGTATTTCAGTCAGCGTATATTAAACCTCCTGCAGAGCAGCCCTGATAGCGCGTTAGCAAACCGGTATCAGGTATCAACAAGTACTGTGTTACGTTTTACAACTGTATTTCGTTTTAGCTTTGCAATTCATGGCATATTCAATACTGATACATATCAAGCGAATGTAAAATAACATAGGCCCGTAAAGGTTTTTTGTTGTATGCTCATGGTTAGAGATCACCATTTTCGTTAAAGATGATTTATCATTTTTATGGGCGCCAGCTATTCAGGGCCGGGGTAAAAATAATCACAAAAAAAGAGGATCGTATCATGAATAATCCTGCGAAAGATTTGATGAGGAACGAGGAAGAAACCCGCGAAGAGCAACGTATTCTCGCCAGTAATGCCTGGCATCTGGCAAGGTATGTGATTGAGCATGATTATGAAATCCAGATGCCGAAAAATTTTAATCCAGGTGAATTTCTGGACTGGTCGGAAAGGTATCCCAGTCTGACAAAGGAAGAAAAGATCGATTTTGTCAATCAGTATGCAGATCTGGAGAAAGCTACCAAGTCGGTTACCGCCAGAACATTGGTTGCAACCCGGATTCACGGCCGGGGTTTTTTTCATGCCGCGCTGTTGACTTCGGTCGGTCGTTATCTGGTTTTTCTTTCCCTGTTCGCGGCCCTGTTTATCTATCTGTTAATTACCAACATAACGACAGATGATGGCATGAGTAACATACTCATACCTTTTTGTGCTGCGGGTCTTGGTACCTGTGTGTTTCTACTCAGGGTGACACAGGAAAAACTCAAGCGGCGTTCGTTTGACCCGGCATTCATCCCTTCACACCTTGTTCGTCTTGGGTTGGGAGTATTAGCGGGTGGCTCTATCGTCTTGTTTCCTGATCTGGTCAGTATTGGCAATGACGCGACCGGTAGTGGTCAGGGAGTTGCTGTCGGTCAGCAGATTGGTATCGGTCAGGGTTCGTTGGCTTTTATTCTTGGGTACGCAGTTGATATCTTTTATGCGGTTCTGGATAAGATTGGTGGCAGGGTAAAATAGTTTTTTCGGCCAGATTCGGCAGGAATAGCGGATAACAGCCAATATTTTCAAGGCTGCTAGATGTTAATCATGTTCGCATTTGGTTTTTTAATAAGTCAATGATATATATAATGAAAAACATACTAAATCAGGCAGGACCCGAAGCGATGTGAGCTCTTAACTGTCCAGCCCATGTGTAAAATTGGACGCGAATTGTTAACGGAGGGTCATTTTTCCCTATAATATAATGGTATGCTGGACAGAAATTAGGTATAAGCAATATACGTGATACGGGGAAAATGTATCCAGTCTAAATTTCGTTAAGGACATAAGTGGAATGAACTATATAAAATATAACAACAGGGCTTTTTTCAATATTAACACCTTCATCCAGATTATATTTATCTCATGCATGCTAGGCTTTCTGCCATTAAAGTCTGTCAGCGCTAATTACAACGACATTAGTGGTTACATCATTGCCAATGTAACCAGCCTGGAGAGTGAGGATGGCAACCCTGTGCTTCGAACCCGGCATGTCAGGTACCCTGTTATTTATGCTGATTTTGGATATCGGTGTGAATTTTTTCTAAAGAATCAGCGCCAGGATATTACTCGTGCCAGCACACCATCTGAACGTGTTTACTTCAAGGATGTAAAAAAAATACAGGCGTTCAAGGGAGTGCCTGTCAAGAGCGACAGCTTCGGGCTGAATATTTCTACTGGAAGTAAACATTATGTTATTCGAAAATGGAACGGCATTGCTGCTTTGAAGGCCGGGATAAAAGCAGATGATTGTAATGTAGTCGGTAATGATGTTTTGACCTATGACTGGCCGACATTCCATTTCAAGATTATCAATGGCAGTAAACAGGTGGTGTGGTTCGAAACAGACTTGTTATCCATTGTTGAGTTCGCATATGACGCAAACAAGGGCAAGCAGATATACAGGTTATTAAAACCTGAGCCAAAGAAAGTAACGCAGGAGAAAAAGGAAGAAAAAACGGTAGAGAAACTCAAGGAAGAAGCGATAGAATATTCTAACCAGCTTGCTGAAGAGAAAACAGCAGATACCAGTGATGAAGATTTCGAGCGTGATATGAAAATATACCGTAAACGCATCAAGGAAGGTGACGATTCACATTGTGGACTGGTTATTGAAGTTAAGAACAAGGTTGTAAAGGTACAAACAAAGATGGGCGTGCACTGGTTGAAGCGCGACCAGTTATACCCGCCTGGCATAAAGCCCTGTGATTTTCTGAATGGTGTTTATCAGGTACCTTGAATCAATTTACAGGTAGTCTTAAAAGGCGATGGATATCCGATTGGTATCCATCGCCTTTTTGTTTTCAGTAGATGTGGATGTTTACTGCACTATTTCCCATGTGTCATCTGATCGTTTACAGGCTGTGCCATAGGCTATCTCGGTGCGTTCATCAATCGTTATTTCATGCCGAAACTCACGGCAATGCTGGCCTGCATCACTTGAACCTTCCCATACCGGCGTGACCGAGCCACTGATATCATCACTATCGACCCAGACAATGGTTTTTCCTATAGGGGCACGGGTTGCACGGTACAAGGCAGCTTCATGCTCATGACGTTGGTCATCATTCAGGTGATCCAGTATCTGTAATGTAACAACGGTGAATGCCAGCCAGCCCCAGAATTTGTTGTCATAATACAAGGGTCTGTAGCGTGGATAGGCATACCTGAACGGCCTGACCCGTATATAGTGGTCATGATAGCGACGAGAAGGAATAACAATGATTCTGGTATGTCGTTTACCTTTTCGATAAAAATGTTCTGACCTGGGGTGATCAAGGCGATAGCTGTGTCGCTCTGGAGGGCGGTGTCCCCGGTTATAATACTCGTAACGGTACTGATAATGAGGGCGCGTGTGTCGCCTTTCTGGCCGTTGCCGATCGTAAAATCCAGGGGGGCGATGCCGGCTGCTGAAATGACGCGATTCATGATCGCGTTTTACGCGTCTGTCTGACGACTTTTTACTACTGTGCTTTCTTGTTTCTTTGGATGAGTGTCTTTTTTCCCAGCCATATTGTTTGTCGGCAAAGGCGTAGCCGCTGGTGCCGGCAATACTGCCCGTTATAATCAGGCAAGGTATCAGTACAGTAAATATTTTTTTACATTGCATTACCGTTCCTCCTTTATCATCGGCTACACACTGTATATAGTTGCTATTATAGTATAGTCAATATGAGTGGTATTGATGTGGGTCATACACTGCCCCATCAATGTTCATGACAAAATGATCTGTCATGGTTACCGTGCTGCAGCAAGGATAACCTTGATGCCCGTATCTCCGGGAGAAGTCATTATAAGAGCCCTAAAAAGAAGGTATGTACGTAAGGCCTTACACGGGTATTTTCAGGGTTTCAGGGGGGTGTTGTCTTTTTCGAATTCGCCAGTCCTTCCGTAATAGCCTTGATAACCAGTTCAGTCAGTTCCTGTGTTATAGCAGCAGCTTTACTGTTACGGGCCACTCTGTCGGGGCGCACAAAATGTACAGATGTCAGTCCATTCTTGTGGGTTAGCGTTACATGCAGCGGGCACAGGGCCGTCATTTTTACATCCTTGTTGCTGACCTGGTTTGCATACCAGCCATTGCAAAACATCATTGCCTTGAAGTGTTCGAGTTTGTTGCGGTTATAGTCTTCCCCCCAGCGTTTGGCAAAACCGGACAGGTTGGCACCAATATCCGGTTCGAATACCACGAACAGCCGGTTGTTTTCCAGCGCCTGATAGACGGCTTTATATGTCCTGTCAAAATCACCTTTAACCGAGGCGGTATAGATATTATCAGGTGTCGCATGCGCATAGAAACTCAAGAAGAATAATAAATAAAGGACTCTTTTTAGTGGCTTCATCAGGGGCTACCTCCTGTTTGTATTTAACAAGCATAGCCTGAAACAGGTTTGCAGAGAAGGGTAAAGTCGTGGTGCTTATAATAGTAGAATCAGCAGCTATTATTGTTTTGCAGATTTACAATAGAGGTCATTCATCATTTTGATGATGTCTATCAGCTCTGTCCTGGTTATACGGTAAAAGACTCGATTCGCCTGACGACGAGAGCATAGAACCCCTTTGCTACGCAGGTAATTAAGATGTTGTGAAACATTACTTTGAGAAGATCCTGAATTTTCCACTATTTCCATGACCGATAATTCGTTTTCATCCAGTGCGCAGAGTATTTTCAAGCGTAATGGATGCGAAATAGCCTTTAGTGTTCGTGCCGTACAATTTATATCGCAGTCCCTGGCCATAGCTACGCAGTCGTCTTCCTGTTGTTTTTTGGGGTAATGAACAGCAAAAAGGCCCGGCATAAAAGCCAGGCCTTTTCATGGTCTGTAAGTAAAAGCTTACTTGGCAGCAGGAGCAACAGGTGCTACAGGCGCATAACCGTAAGGAGCATAGCCATTGTGGTAGTTGTTGTAGCCATTAGCGTTACCACGAGCGTTAGCATTCATGCTGAAAGACATGTTGCCATCACCAAAACCGTTACCCATGAAGTTACCGGAATCAGCATATGGGTGGTAGTAAGGTGCAGCAGGCGCTACAGGAGCGGCAGGTGCAGCGGCTTTTTTGTCAGCAGTTGATTTTTCAGTCTGTGCAGGTGCAGCTGGAGCAACAGGTGCTACAGGGGCATAACCGTAAGGAGCATAGCCATTGTAGTAGTTGTTGTAACCGTTAGCGTTACCACGAGCCTTGGCATTCATGTTGAATGAGAAGCTTCCATCACCGAAGCCGTTACCCCAACCGTTACCAGTGTTATTGTAGGGACCCCACCATGCTTGGGCAGAAGTCAGTGGCAGTGCAGAAATAGCAGCAACAGCAAATAATGTTTTCAGGTTCATTGTGATTTACCTCAGTTGTTTGATTAGAAAAAATCCGTTTGGTACTTCAAATCTTGTTGGCTTTGTAACCAGTGTTTGGAGATAGTATTAGATATCACTAATATAATCAACAGGTAATATTAATAAAATATTATATACTATATAAAACAACAGGTTATTAAATTATTTATTACGGAATAATGTGTCAATTATTATAAAAAAGCAGCTTCGGATTAAAATTGTCCGGATTCGTGGTGGTGTGGCCGATCTACCGGGCAGTCTGGTCCGGGAATTAGCTCTTATTGTTGTTTTTTCTGTTGCGGTTTGATGCTGATCGTCTGCCTGCCGGTTTATGTCCACGTGCATTTTCTGCAGACCGTTGCCCATCACGGTGGTCTGGTTTGGGTTTACGTTTCTTGTGTTTTCTTGCAGGTCGTTTGTTGAGTTGTGACTGGGGTACATCGTGTACGGGTTCGAAACCGTCAATCAGTTTTCGCGGCAGTAACTGTTTAATCAGGTTTTCAATATCGCTCAGTTGTTTGAACTCGTCGGCACAGACCAGGGAGACTGCCTGACCACTTGCACCGGCCCGGCCCGTACGTCCTATTCTGTGGACGTAATCCTCTGGGACGTTGGGTAGATCAACATTAATGACTTGTGGCAGTTGATCGATGTCCAGGCCGCGCGCGGCTATATCGGTGGCGACGAGCACCCGGACTTCCCCTGCTTTAAAGCCGGCAAGTGCACGTGTCCGTGCACCCTGGCTCTTGTTACCATGAATGGCTGCAGCCTTGATGCCTTTTTCTTCGAGATATCGACTCAGACGGTTGGCACCATGCTTGGTTCTCGAAAAGACCAGTACCTGCTGCCAATCGTTGTCGGTGATGAGTTTGCTCAGTAATGCGGGTTTTTGTTTTTTGTCTACAGGGCAGATCCATTGCTTTACCGTATTAGCCGTCGTGTTACGCGGGCTAACAGAGATCTCAACAGGCTTGTGGACCAGTCCCCTGGCCAGTTTACGAATGTCGCTGGAGAAGGTTGCAGAAAACATCAGGTTCTGGCGATGCTTCGGCAAGACGGCGAGAATTTTGCGAATATCGTGTATGAAGCCCATGTCCAGCATGCGGTCAGCCTCATCCAGCACAAGTATTTCAAGCTGTTTGAATCTAACGGCATTCTGGTTGTATAAATCAAGCAGGCGTCCAGGTGTGGCTACAAGAATATCGACACCTTTACGCAGTTTCATCATTTGAGGGTTTATCTTTACTCCGCCGAAAACAACAGTAGATCGAAGGGGTAAGTGCTTACCGTAGGTAGCGACACTGTCAGCAACCTGTGCTGCAAGTTCTCGGGTAGGCGTTAGTACAAGTGCGCGCACCTGGTTTGCATGGGCATGTTCACCACTTGAGAGAATTTCCAATAGCGGCAGGGTAAAACCTGCTGTCTTGCCGGTGCCAGTCTGTGCGGCGGCCATGACATCCTTGCCTGTGAGTATCGCAGGGATAGCCTGTTTCTGGATCGGTGAAGGTGTTTCATAACCCTGCTCGTTGATGGCATCTAGGATAGGGGCAGACAGGCCCAGTTCGGTAAAGCTCATGGATTTCTCTTGTATACTCGGTTGGTGTGATAGCGGCCGTGTAGCTTACATGAAGTTGACAGCCAGTACCAATATTATTCCGGTAGCCAGCGGTTTTATCCATAGGGCCCCCTATCAAAATATTGTTACAGGCAGATGAGCCCCGCTCATTTTGCCTGGCAAGGGAATATAATTTTTCCATATGGATACTACTATTTTAATTTCATGGCTTTATAATCATTCTTATGTTTAAAGCTGAACAGAATGTTTTTTCATGAGGAATAAAGGTCAAAATCAGTCCCGGCAGGACTTGTATAAGGGTCTGAAGGGAAGTATTGCACGGCAACGAGAAGTGCTGTCGGATATGTTGGCAATACCATTACAGACTACAGCGGAAATGTGTGCGGCTGTATGGCCTGATCGTGAGCTGTTAAATCAGGCATTACTGTCTGGCTTTGATGGCATGCCTTATTGCCAGTTTATGTATGTGCTGGACACCAAGGCAGTACAAATCAGTGATAATGCCAGCCCGCAGGGTTTGTTGACTGAACATTTCGGACGCGACCGTTCGGCCCGCCCTTATATGCGTAAGGTAGTCCCGACCGACAATTTCATCCTGTCCAGCGCCTATATGAGCCTGCGAGTGAATCGACCCTCGGTGACCGCGGTGCAATTAATCAAAAAAGACGATAAGGTGGTTGGTTTTCTGGGGGCAGATTTTGACTTGCGCGACCTGCCTTTAACGAGGGTGTTGTACGAAGAAAAACCTCAATGGAAGCAGATCAAGGGTGACCCTGCCATTCGGGGCAACGTGTTTTTACAAACACGTATTGAGAGCCGTCTTGATAAACAGATAGATGATGCACTGATTATTCTTGAAGAACTCATGAGTGTGCACGGGATATACCATTTACAAATACATTTCTCCAGCAGCCGGGCTATTATCTGGTTGCTTGATGACCCGTTTCGATATCGACTGCTTGACGTTAACGAGATAATGGACCCCGAAATTTGTCTGGCCTATCCCATTGTTGATTATCCCGAAAACGCACTTGTGAAGAAAAGTCAGATCAAGCTGATACTGGATAGTTTTCGCAAATTACGATTTGGTGATGAAAGTATATACCTGCGTTCAGGCAGCGTGAATATTTTTAATGGCCTGATCGGTCTGAATTTTTCATGTGACGGATCGCACTATATTCCGTTTGATGATTTCCTGGAAAAGGATATGTCTTTCTGGGGTATCAGCCAGGGATCTAACCCGCTCGAATGATTCCCTGTGGGCAGTCCCGGGCCTGAGTGGACCGGGACTGTTAAGGTGATTACTTAGTTGCTGGTGGTGTGGCGGGTGTAGCTGGTGAGGCAGGCGCTTCTGGCATAGCTGCAGCTTCAGATTTTTCTTCTTTGGCAGCCGCTACCGGTTTTTTATCTTCCTGTTTTTTCAATGCAGCAATAACGGCATCTGTAATATCAGCTTTTTCGTCATATCCCATGATGAGAGCATCATTCTTGATCAACACCACAGCCATGCCACGCTCCTGGGCGATCTTGTTGGCGATTGGTCGAACGCTGTCGCGCAAGGAAATCACCAGCTCATCCTGTTTGTTTTTCAGTTCAACGGCGGCCGAATTTTGAGCCTGCTTGAGTTTGTTCTGAGCATCGGCCAGCATTTGCCCCAGTTGTACACGTTGTTCGTCAGTCGGGGTTTTACCGAATTTCTTTTGGTTGTCAGAGAATTGTTTTTGCAAACTGGTTTGTACTGCCTGAAGTTCATTTTGCAAACGTGCGCGGATCTTGGCGAGTTCTGAATTGATTTTTTCTGCATTACCGGTCTCATCAGAAACCTTGACCAGGTTCAGGACGCCAACCGAGTTGGAGGCCGTTTGCTGGTTACAGGCAGTCAGCAGTGCCAGGCTGAAAATCAGGGCAATCAGTTTGATTGAATTCATCATAATTTTTCTCTTAAATGTCATCGATTAGTAAAGTGCCTCAAGGTTACTGGGGTTTACCGAGATGCTCAAGCAGATATTTCTCAATATAAAAAAAATGCTGCAGAGATGCAGCATTTTTCATGGTAATATGAATTGGGTCTAGAACATCGTGTGACCCTTGTCCCATACATTGGTTGTAGTGCGGCGGTCCTGACATTGACGGCGATCTTCTTTACCGAGTTCAAAACGTACCATGCTACGTCGGTCATGCATACATCTACGTTCGCCAAAGCGTCTTTCAGGGCCAGTATAGGCTGTTTCTACTGACGATTGCTCTTCCTTTGAATCGCTGTAGGCTGATTTGTCGACAAGTTCTAGTTCCATTGTATTATCTCGTATGTTTAATGTTAATCCGTATATATATTATAGATTGAAAACAAAGAAATATCGACAGTGAAATTACCATATAAAACAATAAGATAGACGTGTTATTCATGGAAAGCGCGCTGATTTTGGCGAAAATCTGCGAAAAATACGGCTCTTAATATAGATAAATGTGACGCAGTTAACATTCTTTTTGGAGGGTATATGTCTGCCGGGGAATCAACAAGCTGGGTACTGACAACACTGGAATGGATGTCGGCGTTATTTATATTTGTTGTCGGCTTTATCATGCTGATACTGGTGATCATTTTTATACATGATATTAGCCAGAACAAAAAAGCCATCCTGAGAAACTTTCCTGTTGTCGGTCATTTCCGTTATCTGTTTGAGCAGCTGGGGGAGTTTTTTCGCCAATATTTCTTCGCCATGGACAGAGAAGAATTACCCTTTAACCGCGCCCAGCGTTCGTGGGTCTATCGTGCTGCCAAGAATATCAATAATACCGTGGCGTTTGGTTCCACCCGGGATCTGCTGGAACCGGGCTCGGTCATCTTTGTGAATTGCCCGTACCCCACGCTGGATGAGGATGCGGTTGCGACCAAAACGATCGTGATTGGTGAATCTTGCAGACAGCCTTATGAGGCCAGTTCAATTTTAAACATATCCGGGATGAGCTTTGGTGCCATATCCAGGCCAGCCGTTTCAGCGCTTTCACGTGGTGCACACAGTGCAGGTTGCTGGCTGAATACGGGTGAAGGTGGGCTTTCTCCGTACCACCTGCAAGGTGGTGCCGACCTGGTGTATCAGATAGGCACAGCCAAGTATGGTGTGCGTAAGCTGTCGGGTGAGCTGGACGAGGAGCGCCTGAAGGAAGTGGCCGCTCACAAGCAAGTGAAAATGTTCGAAATCAAGTTAAGCCAGGGTGCGAAGCCTGGCAAGGGCGGGATTCTGCCGGGTGTTAAAGTAACGGCAGAAATCGCAAGTATCAGGGGTATACCCATATACCAGGATTCGATCAGCCCGAACCGGCACGCCGATATAGCCAATAACGACGAGCTGCTGGATATGATAGAGAGAATTCGTGAACTAACGGGCAAGCCGGTCGGTTTCAAGACGGTTTTGTCCGGCCAGAAGTGGCTGGAGGATCTGTTTAGCAAAATACATCAACGAGGGATTGCTTCGGCACCCGATTTCATTACTGTAGATGGTGCCGATGGTGGATCAGGA
>Ga0316207_10000884_pt1 | contig 41767 bp, 44 predicted proteins | sample 6weekpyrite_MG_FD_204943 | JGI IMG/M metagenome (GOLD analysis project Ga0316207, IMG submission 204943) | Microbial mat bacterial communities from mineral coupon in-situ incubated in ocean water Damariscotta River, Maine, United States -... | ecosystem: Environmental > Aquatic > Marine >... | reverse complement strand
CGCCACTTGGGCTGGTTGATGCGCTACCATGAGCGGCTTTTAAAGCATCTTGTACGCTTTTAGCTTCAAAGGCACTTTTTGGCCATGCGGCTAAAACAGTACTTGGGCTTAATAAACCCGCACCCATCGCAACTGCGACTGTGCTGCTTGCCAGGCTGCCTTTTAAAAAGGTTCTGCGTTGCATATTTATTCTCCTAAAATTTTTTTATTATCATTACTTATAAAGTAAGAACCCATTCAACGATAGCGTCAATATCTTTATTAGAAAGTACGCCATATTTGCCAAATGGAGGCATCATTGAGTTTGGATTAAGTTTAGTTGCATCATAGATTTGAGCTTTTAATTTAGCTTTATCTGGGAAGCGAGCTTTCATTGCAACCAGTGGTGGTCCAATGTTACCTGCAAGGTGTGCTCCTTTATATGAATGACATGTAAAGCAATTGCCTTTTTTGCGATTTTCAGCGACTTTTTTACCTTTCGCGACTAAGTCTGAATCAGCCAGTGCAACAGGTGCAAAGCTCATAGAGCCCAATACAACTGCAATAGCACTTGCGGCAGCGACGATCATGGCGGGTTTGCGCATGGTTTTCCTCCTCGTTCAAGTATCGATATGTTTATTAATCTAATAAAGACTAACTAATATTTTTGTTTTGTTGCCATGTAACTGGCGGGTGCCATTTACGCTTGGCAACAACACCTAAAAGCAAGCATACATGAACGCAAATTTAAGGCAAGTGTTTACTATTATTTAAGTAAATTAGTAGGTAGTAAAATTTAGAATTGGTGTTTTTGGGAGATTTAATTTTATATTTTTAGCTTATTTTCAGGATTGCCGTTTTGACAGTATTTTAATTTCGTCCTGAAGCGCTTTTTTACGTGCACTTAAGCGACTCTCTAAATAGAAATCAATACCTGGTACTTTTAGAGCAAGATTTATCTGGTTTAGTGCCTGATGTGTTTGCCCAATGCGATAGTAATAGTTTGCCATAGCCTCATGCGATTCAGCTCTGTTACCAATTTTGGCTTCAACCAGCGATAAATCTTTATATAGGACAGGATACGAGGAGGACTTTCGCAGGCGTTTATCAAGAACAGCTTTAGCTTTGTTGAATTGTTTATTCTCGATTAAGGTTGCAATATAGTTCACGGTTAATGGTTCATTGTCAGGGTAATCCTCCAATGCTTCCTCAAAAGTCTGTATAGCTAATTTGTATTTTCTGGCTTTTGCGGCAATTTTTGCCTCAGTAATGATATAAGCAATGCGAGCGGGTGATTTTTTTCGTAATGTTGTAATAGTTTGCTTTGCTTTAACGAGCTTGTCGTTCTTTAACAGCGCTATAGCATAACCGTACTGTGCGGCTTCTTTGTTGATGTAAGTTTTATTTTTAAGCTGGCCAGAAAAATGTTGTAGCAATTTTTTATCATCGGCTTGATTAAGCAGTTTTATACGTTCCTTCATTAAATGATAGCTTGTTGATGAGGGTGGCTGGTGAAGAGACATCTGATTGGCACGTAACTTTGCTTCAGCCATACGGTTTTGGGTGACAGGGTGACTACGCAAAAACTCAGGGCCCTGTGAACCATATAGGCGGGATTCTTTGTACATTTGTTCAAAGAAGCTGGCCATGCTGTGTGCATCGTATCCGGCCTGGTTAAGCATTTTTATGCCTAGCCTGTCTGCCTCTTTTTCGTTGGCCCGAGTAAAGTTAATTGCAAGCTGGGCAGTTCCGCCGGCAATGCTTGCTAAAGCAGCCTGTCCTAGCTCGCTACCATTAGCGCCTAATACAATGGCTGCAATTAGCGCAGCGAGGACGGGAGTTTCATAATCCTGCCCCAGATTATAGGCGCGAGCATGGTGCCGTTGGGTAACATGAGCTATCTCATGTGCTAGTACGGAAGCCAGTTCACTTTCATTTCGGCTGGCGAGAATCAACCCATAATGGATACCAATAAATCCACCTGGCAGAGCAAAAGCATTAATGGATTTGTCATCAACGATAAAAAACCTGAATGTATAGTGGTTATTACTGCTTACAGAAACCAGCTTATTTCCCAAATTGTTAATGTATTCCGTAAGTAAAGGATCATCAACAAGTATGCCTGCACGGCGAATATTGCGCACAACGGCTTCACCCATTCGTTTCTCGTCATTCAGAGTTAACGCTGTTGCCGCAGTGTCACCAATATCCGGGATATTCAGATCGTCGGCCAGCAGGCTTAATGGAAACATAAAACCAAATAAAAACAATAGGATACATTTATATATTGTACGCATGGATAGGTCTACGAGAGGGTATCTGAGGTTCATCAGCAAATCTTATCATTCCTTCTTCTAATTATGTAATGCACTGAAGTTCGATGGTTTGACACTGATTTGTGAAGTGGTTTCATTTTATTTGATGAAACTTTGGTTATTTAGTATATAATTAAATGCTTATGTCATATTTGATCTGGATAAGTTTTTTAAGGAGAAAAAATTGCCACTAGTGAAAGAAATTGAAGTAAGTGAGCTCTGTGAAATGCTTATGGATAAGCAAAAAAAACTCGATATATTTGATGTAAGAAGCTCCCATGAAGTCAGTCATGGCAGTATTCCAAATTCAAAACATATGCCTTTACATGTATTACCGAGTAAGCTTATTGAATTATCTGACGAGTACCCTATTATTCTGTTCTGCTATTTAGGTGCCCGTTCTGCTCAAGCCTGTGTTTATTTGCAAAATGCAGGATTTGAGAATGTTTACACACTTCGTGGCGGCTTTAAGGCATGGCAGGCGAGTGGTCTACTGGAAGAGGTTTCTTGTTGACGCAATCAGAGTTTAATTTTAGTATTTCTAATTACTTGAAATATTAATTAAAACTTATATTAGAACATTATTGGGTTGTTATTCTTGCTTAAATGGCATATAAAGCTCAAACTTAAGTGATTCTAAGACAATTTACACACTACACATTTTTGAAGGAGCTAACATGGCTAATTTTGATCAAGAACTCGACGCATCAGGTTTAAACTGTCCTTTACCTATTTTACGTGCGAAGAAAAGTCTGGCAGGTATGGATGCAGGTCAGGTATTACATATTATTGCGACTGACCCAGGTTCAGTAAAAGACTTCGAAGCTTTTGCTAAGCAAACAGGTAACGAGTTAATGGAATCAAAAGAAGAAGGCGGTAAATTCGTTTTCTTAATTAAGAAGGTATAAGCTTCCCCTTTTTAAATTACTCAGGGATCGAGTCATTTTAATATCTTTAAATGAAAGTTATTAGGTGATTTATGTCTAATAAGAAACTTGCAATTATTGCAACCAAGGGTACGCTAGACTGGGGGTATCCGCCCTTTATTCTGGCCTCGACGGCAGCTGCTTTAGGCTATGACGTGGAAGTGTTTTTTACCTTTTATGGTTTGCAGTTATTAAAGCGTGATATGAAAGTATCGGTTAGTCCATTAGGTAACCCAGGTATGCCTATGCCTATGGGGATGGATAAATGGTTTCCAGTTATTGGAACCGCGATCCCTGGCATGCAAAGCATCATGACTACGATGATGAAGCAAAAGATGAAGGCGAAAGGCGTAGCAAGTTTGGACGAGTTGCGCTCACTTTGCCTGGAAGCTGAAGTTAAAATGGTTGCTTGTCAAATGACGGTTGATTTGTTTGATATGAATCCAGGTGACTTTATCGATGGTGTTACATTTGGTGGAGCCGCAACATTCTTTGAATTTGCCGGTGAGTCAGATATTACATTATACATCTAATAATTTTTCATGCAGTTCTTAAAAAAGCCCGGATAGTTAACTATTCGGGCTTTTTTTATGATTGACTATCCTTTAAAAAGCAACATTCATCCCTATACTCAATACCGTTGCCCCCGCCTGGTAAGTACCGTTATAGGCTGTTGTGCCGTTAGCTTCACTGGCAGCAACATAAGCTGTGCTTGAATTAATGGTTCGTTCTTTAAACTTAACCAGCATAAGTCCTGTTTCAAACTGATAGCTTCCAAAGTCATACTGGTATCCAATAGAAAATAGCTGTCTATCTGCATCCGGTATTCTTGCTGAATAACTGCTGTCTTCCTGTGGTGTTTCATCATAGGAGTAGCCAAATAAAATTTGATGCTTGTTAATTTTATACTGACCACTGGCTCGATAGGTGAGCGTGTTTTTCCAGTTATTGGTACTTAGGGTTAATGTTGAATCGTTTGTTTGCCGGCGAATATTTAAATTATCGAATTTTTTCCAGCCGGTGTACTCAACATCCAGCTCAAGTTTTAATTTATGGTTTACAGCGTAGTTGATACCGGCGGATAACATCTCTGGGAAAGTCACATCAACTTCAACGGGTAATACCGATGCTGCAGTACCAGTTGCACGTGTTTTGACTGGTGAGCGATACGACATGCCGAGTGTAACGCTATCATCAAGTTTAGAAATGATGGCTGCATTCCATCCATAGCCTGTCCCGGTGCCCTGAATCACCGTAGCATGTGAGTTAAACTGTAAATCTAATAACCGGTATTGATTTAAACCTATGCTAAGCCCTGTTTCATTATCGACTTTATAACCAAAGTTAACATTTGCATTGAACATTTTTATTCGACTTAAGTTAGGTTCAAGCGCTGCAGTACCACCAAAAGATGTAAAAGTGTTCGTTGGCCAGGCAGTTTCAAGCCCGAAAGGACTATGGATGAGCAAGCCTATCGAAAACTTTTCTGAAATTCGGTTGCTAACAAATAGATTTGGAACATCAAAGTCAGTCTTACCTGTTCCTTGTGTCGTTGTACCGCCTGAAGTTACTTCGGTTTCATAATTTATATGAGTAAGGTTAGTACTAAACAAGCTGGATTGTTCTGGATCCTGGGCAACAATATTCATAATGGCTGGGTTGTATGCAATGGCGCTTATTCTTTCGGCATCTGCGACCAGTGCATTGGATGTAGCAACACCAGCAGCCGTGTACTCCGGTAATCTAAAGCCGCCCGCCATACTTGAAGTAGAAAATAATTGTAAAGCGAGGCTAATGGAGAAGCAGTGTAGGGTTATTTTTGTCATAGTTGCCTTTCCAATTTGTGGATTCAGGTAAACTTAAAACGAAGGTTATGTTTATTTTGTATTTTCTTTAGTATTCAAAGGGTCTCATTTTAAATTCAATCATTCAAATTTAATTGTTTAAAGTCGTTTTTCAGTTAAGGAAGAAGCTTTGTTTCATGCAATTTTTAGTGGAATAGGGTAAGATTCAGAACACAATCGATCCCACAACCATAAAGGTATTGGGGTTTTTAACCCATTGATTTAAAAGTGTTTATGAGGTTGCAATGTTTACAAATGATATGGCTATTGCCGGTTTTGATGATGAGTTATGGCAATCGATGGAAAAAGAACGAGTGCGTCAGGAAGAGCATATCGAGCTAATTGCATCTGAAAATTACACCAGCCCACGAGTGATGCAGGCACAGGGTTCTGTGTTAACGAATAAATATGCAGAGGGTTATCCTGCAAAACGTTATTACGGTGGTTGTGAGTATGTTGATGCGGCTGAGCAGCTCGCAATTGATCGTGTTAAAGAATTATTTGGTGCAGATTATGCCAATGTTCAACCTCATTCAGGTTCTCAGGCAAATGCAGCCGTATATATGGCTTTATGTCAGCCAGGCGATACAGTTTTAGGAATGAGCTTGTCAGATGGTGGTCACTTAACGCATGGTTCTAAAGTCAGTTTTTCTGGCAAAATTTATAATGCGGTGCAATACGGTTTAAATAATGAAACCGGTGAAATTGATTACGAACAGGTTGAAGTATTAGCTAAAGAGCATAACCCTAAAATGATCGTTGCAGGGTTCAGTGCGTATTCACGTGTTGTGGATTGGCAACGTTTCAGAGATATTGCTGACAGTGTTGGCGCCTACTTAATGGTAGATATGGCGCATGTTGCTGGTCTGGTTGCTGCGGGTGTTTATCCTAATCCCGTTGGAATAGCCGATGTGACCACCTCAACAACGCATAAAACATTACGTGGTCCTCGTGGTGGTATTATTCTGGCGAAGAAAAATGAGGAAATAGAAAAGAAGTTTAATTCTGCTATTTTCCCCGGTATTCAGGGTGGCCCATTAATGCATGTGATTGCGGCTAAAGCAGTGGCTTTTAAAGAAGCTTTAGATCCTGAATTTACAACTTATCAAAAACAGGTTGTTGTTAACGCACAAGCGATGGCAAAGGTTTTAATTGAGCGTGGTTATAATATTGTTTCAAATGGAACCGATAACCATCTGTTTCTTGTTGACCTGATTAACAAGGGCATGACAGGTAAAGATGCTGATGCAGCACTTGGTGCGGCCAATATTACTGTTAATAAAAACTCAGTTCCAAATGATCCACAATCTCCATTTGTAACAAGTGGTCTGCGCATTGGTACGCCGGCTATTACAACGCGTGGCTTTAAAGAAGATGATGCTATTCAACTTGCCGGCTGGATTTGTGATGTGCTGGATGATATTAATAACCAGTCTGTTATTGATTCAGTAAAACAAAAAGTTTTAGAAATTTGTAAACGTTTACCGGTTTATAGTTAAATTTTAAGTTATTCAGAATATTTCAATTGAATTTGGATAAGAGGTATTAAACTATAATTAAGCCGTTCCTACCTTCGTGGGAATGGCAGATTGAATATAACTGATAACATATGAGCTTAAATGTACTGTCCATTTTGTAACGCTGATGACACCAAAGTAATCGATTCTCGTTTAACAAACGATGGTTCAAGTGTGCGTCGTCGTAGGGAGTGCACCAGTTGTGCGGAACGCTTTACGACATTTGAGACAGCAGAACTCGTTATGCCTAAAATAATAAAGAACAGTGGCCGACGAGAACCCTTCAATGAAGAAAAATTGATTTCAGGTATTTCTCGTGCACTTGAAAAGAGGCCAGTTGATACGAATGATATTGAAAGCTGTGTTAGTCGAATTTTAAAACGTATACGTGCAACGGGAGAACGTGAGTTATCATCAACTTTAATTGGTAACTGGATCATGGATGAGTTACGTGATCTTGATCAAGTTGCTTTTGTGCGGTTTGCTTCTGTTTACCGTAGTTTTGAAGATGTCAGCGCTTTTCAGGATGAAATTGAAAAATTAAAAAATGCACCCTCTCCAGAAGATAAACGTAAACAACAGTCTTTATTACCAACTGATGAAGAATAACAATGTTTAGCGCTTACGATTATGAATTTATGTCGCGAGCCATTCGGTTAGCAAAAAAAGGATTGTACTCAACCCATCCCAATCCTCGTGTCGGCTGCGTTATTTGTAAAGATGATCAAATTATTGGCGAAGGTTGGCATAAAAAAGCGGGTGAAGCCCATGCAGAAGTGAATGCGCTTATACAGGCAGGCAAAGAGGCTAAAGGTGCAACGGTTTATGTCACGCTTGAGCCATGTAGTCATACCGGTAAAACACCGCCATGTGCAGATAGCTTAATTGAAGCAGGTGTTTCACGTGTTGTTGCAGCAATGCAGGATCCGCATGATAAAGTTGCCGGAAAAGGATTTGAAAAGTTGCAGGCAGCCGGTATTCAGGTTGATGTAGGTTTGTTAGAGCAGCAGGCACGCTCATTGAATCCTGGATTTATAAAAAGAATGGAACAGGGGTTACCATTTGTTCGTGTTAAAATGGCGATGAGTGTCGACGGTCGAACTGCAATGGCATCGGGTGAAAGTAAGTGGATTACTTCTGAAGCGGCGCGAAATGATGTACAGTCCTGGCGTGCGCAAAGTTCGGCTATGCTAACGGGGATTGGTACAATATTAATGGATGATCCTTCTTTAACGGTGCGCACATCAAGAGCGCAAAACCCGGAACAACCGTTACGCGTTATTCTTGATAGCGATCTTAAAATATCACCACAGGCAAAAGTACTTCAGGAGTCAGACGAGGTTTTAATTTTTACCCAGCGTAAAAATGCAGCGAAAATTGCGGAACTGGAAAAACTGGGTTTAAAAATAAAGTGTGTTGGTAACACCGAGCATGGCCTGAATCTGGATCAGGTATTACAGTACCTGGCTGGTCTTGATGTGAATGAAGTCATGGTTGAGGCTGGGGCGACCCTGGCAGGTAGTTTTATCGAGGCTGGTTTAGTCGATCAACTGATTATCTACATGGCACCGGTTTTGATGGGAAATAATGCGAAAGGGCTGCTCAATCTGCCTTTTATTGACAAGATGAGCCAGAAAATCGAGCTAAATATTCAGGAAATGCGACAATTTGGTGAAGATATCCGAATTATCGCGACACTCTCCTAGCATACCTTATATAATAGTCCGTTATGTTTACTGGAATTATACAGGCAAAAGGCCAGATTGAAGCAGTCGTGCCTACTGGGGACGATATGCGCGTGCGTGTAAGTACGGACCAGCTGGATCTGGATGATGTTCAGCTGGGTGATAGTATTGCCGTTAATGGTGTATGTTTGACAGCGGTTGAGCTTCCGGGAGACGGCTTCTGGGCCGATGTGTCCGGTGAGACTCTGGCGCATACTACGTTCAATACCTTAAAAGTTGGAACAACTGTGAATCTGGAAAAGGCGCTCACACCAACTACACGCCTTGGCGGTCATCTTGTCAGTGGTCATGTCGATGGAGTAGGGGAAATTATTAGCCGCTCGTTAGCGGGTCGTTCTGAACAGTTTAAAATTAAAGCACCAGATGAACTGGCACGTTACATCGCAAAAAAAGGCTCGATTTGTGTCGAAGGGATTAGTTTAACGGTAAATGATGTAAAAGGTGCCGTATTTGATCTGAATATAGTTCCACACACTTTAGAAGAAACAACTCTGCAACAGTTAGATGCAGGCTCAAAAGTAAATCTGGAAGTCGATCTTATAGCTCGTTATTTAGAGCGCCTGATACTAGGTGATCAAGCAGCAAGTTCAGGCTCAAATGAATCAAGTAATATTGATATGGTATTTTTAGCTCAACATGGTTTTATAAAGTAATTGATATGGCATTAAATACAACTAAAGAATTAATTGAAGATTTTCGTCAGGGCAAGATGGTAATCCTGATGGATGATGAAGATCGTGAAAACGAAGGTGATTTAATCATTGCTGCTGAGTCTGTTCAGGCAGACGATATTAATTTTATGGCTCGTTATGGTCGCGGTTTGATCTGTTTAACCTTAACAGAAAAACGTTGTGAGCAACTTCGGTTGCCTTTAATGGTCTCCGAAAATAATGAAGCCTTATCAACAAATTTTACAGTTTCAATTGAAGCAGCCAAAGGTGTTACCACTGGTATTTCAGCTGCAGACAGGGCGGTAACAGTACAAGCAGCGGTTGCAGAAAATGCAAAACCTTCTGACATTGTACAGCCAGGACATATTTTCCCATTGATGGCGCAACCTGGCGGGGTATTAACGCGTGCAGGTCATACCGAAGCGGGTTGTGATCTTGCAAGGTTGGCAGAAAAGGAACCGGCAGCAGTCATTGTTGAAATTTTAAATGAAGATGGCACTATGGCACGTCGTCCGGATCTGGAAGTGTTTGCTAAAGAACACAACCTGAAAATAGGTACCATTGCCGATTTAATTGAATATAGATTACATAACGAAAAGAGTGTTGAGCATATTGCACAATCAAGCCTACCTACTGAGTTTGGTGATTTTAGATTGCATGCTTTCCGTAATGCACATGATGGTAGTGCACACCTTGCACTAGTTAAAGGTGAAATTAATTCAGACAAGCCAGTATTGGTTAGAGTACATGTTGAAAATAGTATTTGTGATTTTTTTGCAAGTAAACGTTCTGATTGTGGCTGGCCTTTACATGATGCAATGAAACGTGTTGCAGAAGAAGGTGTTGGTGTCGTTGTTATTTTACGTCCGGGTAATGCCGATGATTCGGTTATCAGTCAGGTATCACGATATAGCAAAGAAGATAATAATGAAGAATTTATTGTGCCTGAGCATAAAGATGATTTGCGCACATACGGTATTGGGGCTCAAATTTTATCGGAGTTAGGTGTGAGACATATGCGTGTGCTTAGTGCACCGAAAAAAATGCATGCATTATCAGGCTTTGGCCTGGACGTTGTCGAATATGTTCACGATTAAGAATTTTAGATTGAGTTAGTTAAGTAAGTTTAAGGATCAGAAGAATGAGTACAAAAATAATTGAAGGTGATTTGGTAATCAATGGTGCGCGTTTTGGTATAGCCGTTGCGCGTTTTAACAGCTTTGTTGTTGAAAGCCTGTTAGACGGGGCAGTTGATACACTAAAACGTCATGGTGCAAATGAAGGTGACATTGAAGTTGTTCGCGTGCCGGGTGCATTTGAGTTGCCGCTTGCTATTCAACGTATGGCTGCGAAAGGACAGTATGATGCGATTATTGCGCTTGGTGCAGTTATTCGTGGCGGTACACCACATTTTGATTATGTTGCCGGCGAATGTGTTAAAGGTATGTCTTCTGTTTCATTGCAGGCAGATGTTCCTGTTTCATTCGGGGTTTTAACAGTAGATACTATCGAACAGGCAATAGAACGCTCAGGTACAAAAGCAGGTAATAAAGGTGCGGAAGCAACTTTATCAGCTATTGAAATGGTTAATCTATTAAAAGAGATAGGTTAAGCATAAATGAAGGTAAGTGCTCGTAGCCGTGCAAGACAACTGGCAGTTCAAGGGTTATACGAATGGCATCTAAGTGGTAATAGTATTGACGATATAGCGCGTCAATGCCTGGACGCCAAGCGTGGAAAAAACCTGGATGAGAAATATTTTGAAGAGCTGATTTTTAAAGTTGCTTCTATGGCCGGCAAGTTAGATGAACTGTTAGTACCATTCTTAAGCAGAGAAATGACTGAAATTGATCCTGTTGAACAGGCAATTTTACAGCTCGCCACTTATGAACTAACTCAAAAAATTGAAACACCTTACAAAGTAATAATTAACGAAGCCATTGAGCTGGCAAAAACATTTGGTGCTGAACAAAGCCATAAGTTTGTGAATGGTATTCTTGATAAAGTTGCAGAGCAACATCGCACAGTAGAGTTTAATAGCCAACATAAAAAATAGGTTAAACATAAACGTGTATGTCTTTTTTAGAATTTGATGTTATTAAGCAATATTTTTCTAAAATCACTCAGGGAAATGACAGTTCGGATATTTTACTTTCGATTGGTGATGATGCTGCTGTTGTTTCGTTACCGCCTGATAAAGAGTTAGTTGTATGTACGGATACCTTGAATGAGGGTATTCATTTTCCTGAATCGACTTCTCCATACGATATTGCCTATAAAGCCTTAGCTGTTAACTTAAGTGATATTGCAGCGATGGGTGCTCAGCCAATATGGTTTACCCTGAACATTTCATTGCCTGAAATTAAAAAGCAATGGATAGAAAGATTTTCACAAGGGTTGGCTGATCTTGCCGGACAATATCGCTTGTCTTTAATTGGTGGTGACACAACACGTGGCCCATTAAGCATTACAATTACACTAGCTGGTCACATTAATAAAGGACAGGTGTTAACCCGCTCAAATGCAAACATAGGCGATAAAGTGTATTTAAGTGGAGTAACAGGTGAGGCTGCCTATGCTTTGCAAAAAATACTGGATAAAAAACAAGTTGGAGAAATCTCCGAATACTTTTTAAATCGACTGAATAGACCAACGGCCAGAGTAGAGCTGGGTATGGGGCTGGTTGGAATAGCTAATGCGTGCATTGATGTCTCTGATGGTTTGCTTGCGGATGTTAATCATATTGCAGAGCAAAGTTGTAAGGGGATCCATCTTTATCTGGATAAAATACCGTCACCTGAAATTAAAAACACAGATGATGCAAAACGATTTGCATTAACTGGAGGTGATGATTATGAGCTGGTATTCTGTGTCGATACCGAGCACCATGAAAGCCTGGTTAATTTGATGAGCGAGAATGATATACCGATTACATGTATCGGTGAAGTAGTCGAGCAAAAAGGCGTTCGTGTTTTTGATAAAAATAATAATCAACTTGAAATCAATAAATTTGGCTATCAACATTTTAGTGAATAAAGTAAGGGATAATGATGGGAAGTATTAAAAAGCCAACAGTGAAAATGCTGTTAAACCCTGTGCATGCGATAAGCATGGGATTTGGTTCAGGGCTGTCACCTTTTGCTCCAGGCACAGCTGGAACGCTGGCTGCGATTCCACTCTATTTTCTTTGTGCTCACTATATCAACTGGACAATGTCAGAACCGTTGAACTTTATAATTCTAATTGCAGTCATATTTATTCCCGGTAGTATTTTCGCTCATCTTACCGGCAAGGCGCTAGGTGTGACTGACCATGGTGCAATTGTTTGGGATGAAGTTGCTGGGTATTTCGTAACGATGTTTGTTGTACCTTATGCAGCGATGTCTTTTTTAGAAGTCAGCATATGGGCAGTTGCCGGTTTCTTTGTTTTCAGGTTTTTTGATATTTTTAAACCCTGGCCCGCAAGTTGGGTGGATAGAAATATCAAAAATGGCTTTGGTGTTATGTTAGACGACGTTATTGCAGGTATTTTTTCTGCAGTTGTCTTATATTTTTGCATAAATTTTTTTGGAGGATAATATGCTAAACACAATAAAAATTATAGTATTAGCTATGTGCATTACCCCTGTCTTTTCAGCTCTGGCTGATGATGTAATGATTAAAAAAGTTGAACTTAGACGCAGTAAAAGCGGAAGTTCATGGACTTTCCATGTTACCTTAAAGCATAACGATACGGGCTGGAGTCACTATGCTGATGCGTGGCAAGTTGTTGATGAAGATGGAAAAGTTTTAGGTAAACGGGTTTTGTACCATCCACATGAAAATGAACAGCCATTTACTAGAAGCTTATCCGGTGTAAATGTACCTGAAGATGCTATTATTTATGTGGAGGCGCATGACAAAGTGCATGGCTGGAGCAAAGACAGGGTGAAAATTGATTTTGATTATCCAAAAGGTGATCGTTATCTTATCGGTGAATATGATAATTAGTGCAAGCAGATTTAATTATTAATTAGGATGTAATGAAATGTGGTATCAGAAAAACATCAACAGATACATACGTATCATGCTTTTAACATTTGTATTTTTGTTTTTAAGTATGCGTGCCTCATATGCAGTTGATGTGATTGTCATGGCAATATTTGGTGAAGTTGTTATATTGAAAGTAGATGGTACCAAGCACAAACTAAAGGTAGGTGATAAAACACCAGAAGGGATTAAGCTGGTCGAAATAGATTATGACACCATCGTGTTAAGTAGTGGTAACAAGAAATCCAGACACAAACTTGGCGGGCATGCCAGTTTTGGTACTCTTGGCGCTCGTGGAGCAAAAAATAAAAAAGCTGCGATAGCAAAAATCTGGCCTCAAGGTGATATGTATGTCACAAAGGGATCTATAAATAAATTTTCTGTAAGTTTTATGGTGGATACAGGTGCAACCTGGATTGCGATGAGTACTTCGGATGCCAAGCGAATGGGAATAAATTATTATCGTGGTGAAACGGGTTATGCTGGTACTGCAAGCGGTACGACTAAAATTTATAAAGTAAATTTAGATACCGTTAGAGTCGGTGATATTATCTTACACAATGTGCCCGCGGCTGTTATACCAAGATTAAGCGGCCATATTTTACTTGGTAACTCATTCCTGAAGCGTTGTGAAATTCAGCGTACCAAACAGGTTATGATTCTAAAGAAAAAATATTAATTTTTAGTTTATTGACACTGTAATAATGATAGCAACAAAGATCAGTATAACGCTGTAAAAAATACTTGCCGCAATATTACCTTTCTTTATTTCTTCAATAAAATGGATTTTTTTATACAGAAAATGATCAATCAGGTAAAGTGCAATAACGCTAATAGTTAAGGTAACGAGTGCATAGCCCAGGCTGATAGCAAGATTAATAATGGTTTGTTCTATTGTTGTTACTTCCATTGATTATTCCTCTGGTTTAATAAGTTTTTAATTTGAAGGGTGTATTAAAAGGTGGCTGATTGGTAATACCAATTGCATAGGCTGTAATTGGTTCCATGGTGCTGCCAGATAATATTTTAGATGGGTAGTTCATAATATCACGCGTAGCATAATAGGTTGCACCTTTTATGTTGTAAAGATCATCAGCACCAAATAAATGTAAAGACTCGTGTGTTTGGGCATATTCAAGCTCCTGCCATCTTTTGCTACGTACGTTTTCTAAAACAAAGGTGTATTCGCCATCTCTTCCACAATAATTTATGCAGCGGCGCGCAAAAGAACGTTCACTACGGTTAATATGTAGTAACAACATAACCTGATCAACCTGCATTTCACGTTTCATTTTGTTAATAAATGATAAAACGGTTTTGCTACCAAGTTGTTTTGTAGCAAGACGGACGATTTTATTCGCTGCTTTATAAGCGTTGGCATGTTTACTTATTTTTAAACGTTTAATGTACGGGTTACGGTTAATAATAAAGTTTTTATGGGTAAAACTGATATTTTTGTTATATTTTTCAGCGGCAGCACTTAACCATTGCTTGCTACGTTCAAGTGCACGCATTGAAGAGTCTCTTTGTTTGATACCCCAGCTATTTCTTCCTTTGTCAACAATAAACAGGTTGACGATGCCGATTTTTCCTTCCAGCCTGCCGGCAGGACCTGTATTTGGCGTAGCTGTATATACAGATTTTTGTTTTCGTTCTTTGTTGATATCTTCAATAACAGTCTCGATTCGTGTTAGTGATTTTTGCATCATTCTTTTTTGATATGGTGATGCGTAAGGCAAGGCTTCTTTCCATGTGAGATGGGCATCAGCGTATTGCCATAGTTCAATATGTAGATTTGCTTTTAGGTTTAAGTACTTAAATTTAAAATCATCAGTTATGTCGTTAATTGTATAAGATTGTTCGATAACATCATCGATCAGGCTTAGTGCCTGAGCGTATTTTTTACTAAACTTAAGATCAATGGCCTGCTGGAATTTTTTATCGAGTTCCTGTAAGGCTAATGGTACAGGTGAATTTTTTTGTTCTGTTTGTGATGGAAGTGATTGGCGATTTTCTGAATTATCTTTGTTGGAGCCCATATTGTAGGCAATGATAAAAAAGGCCAGCGCGAAGGCAAGAAAATTCATCAACTTTCCAAGTTTAGATGTATTGCGCGGCATAATCTTTTGGCTTTATTATAATTTCGTTATTTAAACCTAAGATTATTCTAACATTAAATTAAAATAACCGTGTATTAGATAGAGTTAATATCAATGTTTGGTAATTCCGAGATTTAGTATAGATTTGCACTTACGCGGAAATGACATTCGAAGGACAGCCTAACTGGAAGCAGAAAAAATATCCTTAAGATGACGGCAGGGTAGGTTGTTCAGCCGTTATTACTTTTCTTTTTCAATTAATGCATAGGCCGAATGATTATGAATCGACTCAAAATTTTCGGATTCGACAACATATGATGAAATACGGTCTTCATTATTAAGTTGAGCAGCAACATCACGAACCATGTCTTCAACAAATTTTGGATTATCGTAAGCGCGTTCGGTTACAATTTTTTCATCAGGACGTTTTAATAAACCATATAGTTCACAGGAAGCTTCCTTTTCCACTAAGTCGATAAGTTCTTCTATCCAGATAAACTCCTTAATTTTTGCTGTTACGGTAACGTGTGAGCGCTGGTTGTGGGCACCATAATCTGAGATTTTTTTAGAGCATGGGCATAAAGAGGTAACAGGAACAACAACTTTTACTTTTAGCTCAGTGACGCCATCATGAATTTCACCAATAAAAGTGACATCGTAATCCAGTAAGCTTTGTACGCCTGAGGAGGGCGCTGTTTTGTTTACAAAGTAAGGGAAAGACATTTCGATATGTCCCGACTTGGCTTCTAATAAATCTGCCATTTCAACAAGCATTTCTTTAAAAGACTTAATCGAAATTTCACGTTCATGATTATTTAATATCTCAACAAAGCGAGACATATGAGTACCTTTAAAATCATGTGGCAGGTTTACATACATATTGAAGTTAGCAATAGTATGTTGCTCGCCTTCACTACGGTCACGCACTTTAACCGGATGACGTATATCTTTTATTCCTACTTTGTTAATTGGAATGTGTCGGGTGTCTTTGCTATTTTGTACGTCTGCAATCACAGCGGTAGTCATTTTAATCTTCCTCGGTATAACTGACACATGCGCGATCTGTTTCCCAAATGGTGACGTTTTTTACTGCCACGCGCGTATCATTAATTTCGTTACTTAACTGTTTGTAAAAATAAGCTGCAAGATTTTCTGCAGTGGGATTTAACTTATCGAAAGGTGGAATATCATTTAAGTTTCGATGGTCCAGCTTTTCAATCAGATTTTTGGTTGCAGCTTTGATATCGCTGAAATCAATCCCCATTCCTATTTCATTGAGTTCTCTACAGCTGACATTGACCTCGACTTTCCAGTTATGGCCGTGTAAGCGATTACATGGGCCGTCATATTCTCGAAGGAAATGGGCAGCGGAAAAATCCGTTAAGATTTTCATAGTGTAACAGGAAGTCATAATAATTACTTGAGTGTTTTACTTGGATATAAGGCTTGGATTCGTTTACTAAAAGTCTGTCAACAGTGCTGGCCGGGCGATTAAGCCAGGCTCAGGTGTTTTTCATGCTGTTGGTGTTTAAAAAAGTGCTCTATTTGCGCGATTATATCAGAGCTGGAGAGTTTTGCCTCAGATAAAACTTCATCCCGGCTGGCATGGGGCTGGAACTTATCTGGTAGCCCCAGATTTAATACGGGTATGTTACGGTTATTTGCCAGCAAGCATTCATTAACGGCACTACCGGCACCACCAATGACGGTATTGTCTTCAAGGGTTACCAGTAATTCATGAGAGTCTGCCAGTTCTAACACGGCATCGTCATCCAGCGGCTTAATAAATCGCATATTGGTCAGACTAGCATTTAAAACATCAGCTGCTGCAGTTGCAGCACCGAGTAGTGCACCAAAAGATAATATCGCGATCGATTCTCCCTTACGAACGGTTTTCGATTTACCCAGAGGTATTACTGCCATTTCTTTCTCAACTTTAATGCCCATGCCTGTGCCACGTGGGTAGCGAACCGCGCATGGGCCATTATACTTGTAGCCGGTATAGAGCATTTGGCGGCATTCATTCTCATCTGAAGCAGCCATTACTACCATATTTGGAATACAACGCAGGTAACTTAAATCAAACGTACCTGCATGGGTTGCGCCATCCGGACCAACAACGCCTGCTCGATCGATGGCAAAAAGAACCGGAAGGTTTTGCAAAGCCACATCATGAATAAGCTGATCATAGCCGCGTTGTAAAAAGGTTGAATAGATTGCAACAATGGGGTGAACACCTTCACAGGCAAGTCCTGCTGCAAAGGTAACGGCATGTTGCTCAGCAATCCCGACATCAAAATAACGTTCAGGAAAGCGTTTGGCAAACTCCACCAATCCGGAACCTTCGCGCATAGCGGGCGTGATGGCAGCAAGGTTTTTATCTTGTTCTGCCATATCGCATACCCAGTCTCCAAAAACCTGGGTATAGGTTGGGCCAGTATTTTGTGAAGTTTCTGGCTTACCAGAATCAACATCAAATTTACCGACACCATGATAAGAACAGGGGTTTTCTTCTGCAGGTTGATAACCTTTACCTTTTTTGGTCACGATATGCAGGAATTGTGGACCTTCAAGGTTTTTTAGATTCTTTAAAGTACTAACAAGCGTGTCAATATCGTGCCCGTCGATAGGGCCGATGTAGTTAAAGCCCAGCTCTTCAAACAAAGTCCCCGGGACTACCATACCTTTCATGTGCTCTTCGGTACGACGTGCTAATTCCCAGACACTGGGCATTGCACTCAGTACTTTTTTACTGCCTTGTTTCATGCCTGCATAAACTTTACTGGAAAGTACGCGGGCAAAATAATTCGACATTGCACCTACATTGGGTGAAATCGACATGTCGTTATCATTTAAAATAACGAGCAAGTTAGCGTCCAGATCACCAGCGTGGTTGAGTGCTTCAAAAGCCATTCCGGCTGTTAGAGCTCCATCACCGATAATAGCCGTCACATGTCGGTTATGTCCTGTTTGCTTGGCAGCAATGGCCATCCCCAGAGCTGCGCTAATAGAAGTGCTGGAATGTCCAACACCAAAAGTATCGTAAGTGCTTTCATCACGTTTTGGGAAACCACTTAAGCCGTCTTTTTGGCGCAGACCATCCATTTTATCTCGCCGGCCGGTTAGAATTTTGTGAGGATAACTCTGGTGGCCAACATCCCAGACCAGTCGGTCATTTGGGGTGTCAAAAATGTAGTGTAGGGCAACGGTCAGTTCGACAGTGCCAAGTCCAGACGAAAGGTGTCCACCAGTTTCACTAACACTCTGGATCAGAAATTGCCTTAATTCATCGGATACTTGGTGCAATTGTTCTGGCTTTAACGCACGCAGGTCTTGAGGGTACTTTATGGTATCAAGCAAGGGCGTAGTAGGTTTTGCAGTCATTAAAATGTGCCAGTACGTAAGTCAGGTGTTTGATCAATTTGTAACAAAAGGATCATGCTTTGTTTGAGGCGTTTATGCAAGTAAACTTCAGCTTGACAATAATTAATAATCGACTGTTTCTAGAGGATATTAATACTCTCGGCCGATTATATACGCGGAAAGTTCTCGCAAAATATCCGCATCTTTGCCAAAAATTTCCAGATGAGAAATGGCATCTTCATGCAATTCAAGGGCAAGCTTTTTGGACTCCTCCAGACCTAAAATCGCCGGATAAGTGGGCTTGTTTAATGCTGCATCGGCACCCTGAGTTTTACCAAGTTTTTCAGTAGGAGCTTCGATATCCAGAATATCGTCCTGCACCTGGAACGCCAAACCAACGTATTTTCCATAATGATCAAGCGCTTCGAGCTGTTTCTCAGTGACATTTGGCTGACACAGCGCACCGAGTTGAACGCTGGCACGAATGAGTGCACCAGTTTTATGAATATGCATGTTTTCAAGCTCAGCAATATTCAGCTTTTTACCAACGGCTTCAAGGTCAATCGCCTGGCCACCTGCCATACCTCGAGAGCCACTGGCTTCCGCCAGAATTTCTATCATTCTTAATACGTTTTTAGTCGGTATTTGTTGTGAAAGGTGAGTAAGCAGTTGAAAGGCTAATGGTTGTAACGCGTCGCCTGCAAGTATTGCCATGGCTTCGCCATACCGGATATGGCAGGTTGGTTGGCCTCGTCTCAGGTCATCGTCATCCATTGCCGGTAAATCATCATGAATAAGTGAATAGGCATGAATCATCTCAACTGCGCAGGCTGGATTGTCTAAAATGGCATTTGATATATTCAGACACTGTCCCACAGCATACACAAGAACTGGACGAATGCGTTTGCCGCCGAGTAATACTGAGCTGCGCATTGCCTGGTGTAAGGTAGAAGGTTGTATTTTGTCCTGAGGTAAATTTTCATCCAGTGCCTTGTTAACACGTAGTTGCCAGGCAGACATAGATTGAGAAAGAGAACTTGTATTAGAAACGACTTCCACAGACATAGGCTAATCTTCTTCGAATTCTTCCAGGTCAGCTTGTTCTGACTTTTCTATTAAAATTTGTACTTTTTGCTCCGCTGCTTTCAGGGCAGTTTGGCATTCGCGAGTTAACTCAACGCCTCGTTCAAAGTGTTTTAGTGAGTCTTCGAGTGATATATCACCTTGCTCCATTGTCTCGACCAGATTTTCCAGCTCTTTTAATGATTTTTCAAAATCGATACTGTCTTTTTTCCTAGCGGTTGATTTTTTTGAAGTTTTCTTTGGCATGAGAGTAAATATTTTCTATCTAGAATTAATTGGTGAGTATTTTACCGTGAATTCACTCATGATTCATACAAAACTTATTATTCTAAAAACCAGCGGGTTAACCCTTATGGGTTAACCTGATATTAACGTAAGCTATTGATCTTAAAAAATAAATTTATTGTGTGTCTTGCTGTTAATGTATAGAATATGAAATATATTTAAAGTTTCTTATGGGATAGCTGTAATGAAAAAATTAATCGCAAGCTTGTTATTACTTGGTTTTGCTCTCAACGCGTATGCGACACCGACTTTACAAGTACATGGTGTTGGCAGTGTTACCGGAAGTCATTCTGGCGATGAAGATACCTGGTTTATGTCGGGTGAAACAGGTTCTGTAGAGCTTATTGCTACATTTACTGATACGAGTATGAAAATAGAAAACTCGTATATCGTTTTGACTACATCTGCAGTTGCTGATAATCCGTTTGCAGGTTTTACAAAATATGATGATTCCGATGCATTTGAAGCAAGCATTGGTGCAAGTTTTAATAATCATGATCCATATGGAGCTCATGCAGCACAGATAGATACATTTGTGTTGAGCTATGGTGACTTTGTTAATACTTATACAGACGGGGATAAACTTTCCAAAGATTGTAACGCTTCTTACCCAGATGTTCCTTTAGGTACAACCGAGTGTACGCTTAATACGAATGGCAAAGCTGATATTAAGTTATTCAATTATGATTTTACTGGCTTAGGTCTGGACTGGGTTCATTTCGACTTAGTTGCATATGTCTCAGAAGAGAGAGGACGAGTTGGTAGTGGCCGATGGGCAGCTTCCTGGGATATTAACCCTGGTAGTCATGACACAACATGGGAACGAACTTCAGTTCCTGAAGCAAGCAGCCTGTTGTTACTAATGGTCGGCTTGTTAGGCTTAGTTGCTCTAAAACGTAAAGCATAATTTAGATTTTTAGTTTGTAAAAACCTCGCTTTTTGGCGAGGTTTTTTTTTGCCTGTTAAATATGTAAGAATGGCCTTTAAAATAATAAAGGTTAGCTATTATCACTCACTCAACCCCGAACATTATTGATCGCCCAGAGCATAACATTTCGCGTAAAGATATCTCTAAAAGCGCGTTAAAGGTTTTGTATACCTTAAAAGATGCTGGCTATGAGTGTTACCTGGTTGGTGGTTGTGTACGTGATTTGTTGTTAGGTTTGCATCCAAAGGATTTTGATGTGGCAACCAATGCCACCCCAGAACAAGTTAAAAAGCTTTTTAAAAATGGAAGAATCATTGGACGACGTTTTCAGATTGTTCATGTTCGTTTTGGTCGGGAAATAATTGAGGTAACAACCTTTAGAGGGCCGCATGAGGATGCCACTGAACATGCGACGGATGAAGGTATGTTATTGCGAGATAATGTTTATGGCACATTAGAGCAAGATGCATGGCGGCGTGATTTTACGGTGAACGCCCTGTATTACACCGTAAAAGATTTTTCGATAGTAGATTACACCAATGGTATCAAAGATTTAAAATTTAAAACGATAAGAATGATAGGCGATCCTAATGTTCGTTTTAAAGAAGATCCGGTTCGAATGTTAAGGGCCATCCGCTTCGCTGCAAAACTGGGTTTTCATATTCAGCATGATGATGAAATCTCAATTAAAAATGCCTTAGATGAAAATATTCATTTGTTAGAAGCGGTGTCATCGGCACGTTTATTTGATGAAGTTTTAAAATTATTTATGAGTGGTTATGCAGAAGCAGTGTATGAGCTACTGCATAGGGAAAATATTTATCAAAAACTATTTCCAGCTAACAAAGCAAGCAAAACAGATTTTTATTTCGAATTTGTTAAACAAGGTTTAATTAACACAGATAAAAGAATACAGCAGGAAAAGCCTGTTACGCCGGCATTTTTATTTGCTGTTTTACTTTGGCCTGCAGTTGAGACTTTAACCCAGACCATTTTGAAACATGAATCATCTTTATATCAGGCGGTAAATCTTGCCGGGCATGAAGTAGTTGAGGAAGTGAATAAGAGAATTACTATTCCAAAAAGATTTCGCTATATGATGTATGACATGTGGGCTTTGCAATTAAGGCTTGTTAACAGGTCTGGTCGTCGAGCTTATAAAACTTTAGAGCATAAGCGTTTCCGTGCGGGTTATGATTTTCTTTTATTGCGAAGTCAGGTTAATCAAGTACATGAAAATAGAAGTGATCTTGGTAATTTAAAAGCGCAAGATTTACAGGTGTTAGGTGAATGGTGGACTAAGTTTCAGACTGAAAGCGAAGCAGGTAGAAAGCTGATGCTAAAAGAGTTACCCAATAATAACCCCAGGCGTAGAAAGAAAAAAACCAGAAAGAGTTAACGTCGTTTATGGAGCATGAGGCATATATAGGAATTGGTAGTAACCTTGATAACCCTTTAAGCCAGGTAAAGTCTGCGATACAGGCATTGCAGGTAGATGATGGTATTGTGATTAATTCTGTGTCCGGTATTTATCAGAGCAAACCATTAAAGATTGAAGGCACTTTTGCTGATGTTAAACAGGATGATTACATCAATGCTGTCGCTCATATTAGCACAGATTATACTGCTGACGCGTTACTGGGTGTCTTGCAGGAGCTGGAAAAAGAACATAAACGTGTTAAGGAATACCATTGGGGCCCACGAACTCTTGATCTGGACATATTGTTATACGATGAGTTAATACTGGAAACGGATACGTTAACTATACCGCATAAAGAACTCGCTAATCGTGATTTTGTACTCTATCCGCTAAAGGATATCAATCCGGATTTGATCATGCCAAAGCATGGTAAATTACAGGATATCTTGTTAAATTTCTCTAAAGATAATTTAGTTTTTGTAGAACATTATGATTAACCCAGAATACATGAATCATCTAAAGTATGTTGTAATTGATGGTCCGATAGGTGTTGGCAAAACAACTCTGGCCAGAAAACTATCTGCGAGTTTTGGTTCGGATTTAATTCTGGAAGGCCCGGAAGATAACCCTTTCCTGGAGCGTTTTTATCATGATCCAAAAGGCGCAGCTTTTCAAACACAATTATTTTTTTTGTTTCAACGTGCAAAGCAACTACAGGATATCCATCAGGATGATATGTTCCAACCTGTTCGTATTGCTGACTATCTGATTGAAAAGGATCGCTTGTTTGCTGAGCTTACACTTGAACCGGAAGAGTACAAATTATATTTACAGGTTTATGATCACGTAACAATAAATATGCCGCAACCAGATTTAGTGATATACCTTCAGGCGCCAGTGTCTGTTTTGCAAAAACGTATTGCACATCGCGGGCGTAGTTATGAGAAAACAATTAAATCTCAATATTTAACACAGCTTGGTGAAAGTTATGCGCGTTTTTTCCATGACTATAATGACTCACCATTATTAATTGTTAATGCTGAAGATATGAATTTTGCTGAGAATGAGCAGGATTATCAGCAATTACTTGCTCAAATTTCTAAGCCACAACGTGGGCGACAGTATTTTAATCCACTACCTGGCAATCTCTAATTCTCTAAAGTTACTAAAAATGTTACGCTAGCTTTATTATTTAATAATGGAGAAAGACCATTAATACTTCTGTTCAAAATCCACTTGTACGAGTACGTGCTATGAAACAACAAGGAGAAAAAATTGTTGTTGTCACATCCTATGATGCAAGTTTTACGACACGTATTGAACAGGCGGGTATAGATGTTATTTTGGTGGGTGATTCTTTAGGAACAGTAATACACGGCCAGCCAACAACTTTGTCAGTTACTATGGACAACATGTTATATCATATGCAACATGTATCTGCTGCCAGAGAAAATGCATTATTAATTTGTGATATGCCATATCATAGTTATCAGAATAAAGAATCAGCCTTAGAAAATGCACAGCGTTTAGTTGATGTCGGTGCAGATATGGTTAAGCTTGAAGGGGCTGGTTCTGGAGCAGGATCCATCAGTGAGTCTATCGGGTACATTATTAAGAATGGTATTCCAGTGTGTGGTCATTTAGGTTTGCTACCTCAATCTGTTGAAGAGCTGGGTGGTTACAAAGTGCAAGGAAAAGAACAGGCAGCAGCAGAAAAAATGTTGCTGGAAGCCAGGCAGCTTGAATCCATGGGTGTTGACATGATTGTACTTGAATGTATACCCGCTGATTTAGCAAAGCGAATTTCAAATGCTATATCAATTCCAACGATTGGAATTGGTGCTGGTGCTGATTGTGATGGTCAGGTATTAGTGCTTTATGATCTACTTGGGATTACACCTGGTAAGTTACCCCGTTTTGTAAAAAACTTTCTTGCTACTGCAAAGTCACCCGAAACTGAAAATATAATTGTTACAGCACTTAAAGATTTCGCTGGTGCGGTTAAACAAAAAAAATTCCCAATGACAGAACATAGTTACTAAATATTTAAACTGCAAAATATTTCCAAATGAAAATAATTCGAACCATTGCCGAAATGAGATTCTGGCAACAGGCTTGCCATGAGAAATCTGCAACTATTTCTTTTGTTCCGACTATGGGAAACTTGCACGATGGACATTTACAATTAGTTGATGATGCAAAAAAAATTGCTAAGAAAGTAGTAGTGAGTATTTTTGTAAATCCAACACAATTTGCTGCAAATGAAGATCTAGATAAATACCCGCGTACTGAACAACAGGATTTAAAAGCACTTGAACAAAAAAAGATTGATGTTGTTTTTATCCCGACTTTAGATGAAATCTATCCTGACAGTGAAGACATAAATTATGTTGATGTGCCCGCAATAGCGCAGGAGCTAGAAGGCAAAGCCAGACCTACGCATTTTAGGGGAGTGGCAACCGTAGTTAATAAATTATTTGATATTGTGCAGCCTGATCACGCAATATTTGGTGAAAAAGACTTTCAGCAACTGTTGATTATCAAAAATATGGTTCAGGAGCTCGGTTTAAAAATCATTATTCATAGTGCGCCAATTGTTAGAGCCGCTGATGGAGTGGCATTGAGCTCGCGTAATCAGTACTTAAATCCCAAGCATCGAAAATTGGCTCCCATTCTCTATAAGTCCTTACAGGATGCAAGAAGTAAGTTACTGAAAGGTGAGATTGATAATAACACATTGGAAATGCAATCCATTGATTTTATTAATAAAAATGGTTTCGATGTGGATTATTTCGTTATCCGAGATGCTACAACCTTAGCTCAGCCGGGATTAACGAATCGCGTTATTCTGCTCGCTGCAAGGCTTGGCGATACACGGTTACTGGATAATATCCGTGTCGATTAAAGATAAAAGAAGTGTTTTTTATTCCGGATAGGCTAGGCTTGTCTTTGTGTGGCATGTTAAAATCAACGGCTTACGATCAATATGAGATAGAAGTTGGAAGTAATTAATGCAAACTACAATGCTTAAAACAAAGTTACATCGCGCCCATGTCACCCACGTTGAGCTGGAGTATGAAGGCTCGTGTGCAATTGATGGTCATTTGTTAGAAGCATCCGGTATTCGAGAGTACGAGCAAATCCAGATATATGATGTAACTAATGGCGAACGTTTTACCACGTATGCAATTCGTGCAGAGGCAGGTAGTGGTATTATTTCAATTAATGGTGCTGCAGCACATAAGGCCAGTGTAGGTGATGTTGTTATTATTTGCGCTTATGTCGGTTTAGATCAGAAAGAGTTAGCCAATTTCAAACCTAAATTAATTTATCTTAATGATAACAACGAGATTTCACATACTCGTAATACTATTCCGGTCCAGGTAGCTTAATCTTTATTGAGTGAAATCTCATAACTGAATAGCTAATATATTATAGAACCATAGAAATATACTACCCGGTATTTCTCATACCCGCTGCAATCGCATTGATTGAACGTAGCAGAGGATCAAGCCAGGCTTGTCTTTCTTCATCACTGAGTGTTTCATCTCGGAACTTACGCAGTAACTTAAACTGAATATAGCTAAGTGGATCAAGATACGGATCTCTTCTATTTAATGAAAGTGCCAGCATTGGTGTTTCTGCTAACAGCTCATCAATTTCGGCAACTTTCAAGACCGCTTCGCATGTGCGTTTGTATTCAGTTGAAATTTTGTCATAAACATTTTGTGCAGTTGTCTGATCCAGACAAAGAGACTTATATTCATTTGCTATATCCATGTCACCTTTAAATAAAGCCATCTGAGTATTACTGAGTAATGCTTTAAAGAAAGGCCAGTTTTTATACATGTCACGTAACTGTTCAAGGTTTTCTGGATCTTTTTCTAACCATGTACTTAACGCAATGCCAATGCCATACCATGCGGGCAAGGTGTGTCTTGATTGTGCCCAACCAAAGACCCAACCAATTGCACGAACTGAAGATTTGGAACGGTCACCTTTTTTACGGTGAGATGGTCGGGAGCCAATATTCATTAAACTAATTTCAGCAACCGGGGTTGCTTCATAAAAGTAATCAAGAAAGCCTTCAGTTTTATCGGTGAGCGTACGGTAGTGTCGTTCACCATGTGAAGCCAGTTCGGCCATAATTTTACTGTATTCTGGTTTATCTTTTAACGGTTGTGTAACCAGATGATTACTGGCTTTCAATAAACCGGTAATGCCCATTGTTAATTCGTAGATAGCTGTTGCAGGGTGGCTGTATTTATATGAAAGTACTTCGCCTTGCTCGGTAAATTTTATACTGCCATGGACTGTTCCATCTGGTTGTGCAAGGATTGAATCGTGTGTAGGACCACCACCACGGCCAATTGTACCACCACGACCATGGAATAGGTTTAATCGAATATTACGTTTAGTTGTAATAGCTGAAATTGTTTGCTGAGCTTGATAAAGATTCCAAACTGAAGCCAGTATACCGCCATCCTTACAGGAGTCTGAGTAACCTAACATGACTTCCTGAGTATTGCCGGACGCTTTTAATAATTCTGTATAAACTGAATTATCAAGTAGTCTGTTCATAACCGGGTCGATATGCTTTAAATCTTCAATGGTTTCAAATAATGGTGAGACTTTGATATGACAGAATGTATTTCCATCTTTATAACCGTTTAGATTTGCAACCCAGGCCAGATACATCACTTCCATAATATGGCTTGCTTCATGCGTCATTGAAATAACGTAGCTGCCTAAAACATTAGGACTAACATTTTCGCGCATCTCATAAATAACCTGGAACACCTGCAAGGTTTCTGCAGACATGTCGGTTAGTTGAGTAGCATCAACCGTCGGTGGTGTAGATGTAGAAATAAGATTTGCTAAGGTATTAATACGTTCATTTTCATCAAGCGCTGCATAATCAATATCAGTTGTTTGTTTGAGTATTTCTAAAACGGTCTGGCTGTGAATGTTTGATTCCTGGCGAATATCAAGATGGCTTAAGTAAAAACCAAAGGTTTCGACCAGACGAATTAAATCTTTTAATCGGCCATTAGCAACAATTTCATCACCGTGACTGGTTAAAGAATCTCTGATTAGAAGTAAGTCGCTTAATAATTCGGATTCATTTGCGTAGCCGTAAAATGTATCATTAGCTTCACATTCACCTAATCCTGCCTCGATTTTATTGAGATTCGATGTAAGTCGGTAGTAAATAAACCCAAGCTTACGACGATAGGGTTCTCTATTATACCGATTAGGTTTAGCGGCAAATGCACCACTATAAAGTTTTTCATCTTCATTTAAGCTATTGCTAAAGACATCACTTGGTGTACAAATTTTAATGGAGTGCGTCAGTATATGGGTTAATTTGTTAACACGTTCCAGGTATTGTTTAAGGACTTGCCTGTTTTGTAAATAAATAGCATTACGAGTTGTTTCGGGTTTTACAAAAGGGTTACCGTCACGATCACCACCAATCCAAGAACCAAACTGGAAGAAGCTTGGTACTTTAATTGTATTATTCTCATACTGTCGCTCTAATGCATGTTCAAATTGACGGTATACTTCAGGGATAGCGTCGAATAAACACTCACGGTAATAAAATAAACCGTTTTTAACTTCATCAATAACGGTTGGTTTGTCAGTTCTTACTTCATTAGATTTATAAAGTATTTGTATTTCACGTTTCAGTTGTTGAGTTATTTCATTACGATGAAATTCATCAAGATTTTCATTGTTGAGTTTTTCACTAACAGCAAAAATACGTTGTTGTGCTTCCTGAATAGTACGGCGTTTTGACTCTGTGGGATGTGCGGTAAATACAGGCGTATAAGTGAGTTGGTTTAACAGTTCCTGTACTTTATCCTGAGGTAAATTTTGTTCTTTTAGTTCACAAATTGTGGTATCGAAAGAACCTTGCCATTGAATACCTTGCTCATTGATAAGCGAATTACGGTATTTTTGTAGAAAATCTTCTTCGGCAATATTCACTAAACTGAAATAAAGACTAAAAGCACGAACCACATGAGTAGTCGTTTTTTGATCAAGTGATTCAATGAGTTCAACCAGTTCTTTTCGTTGGTTAGAATCATCTTCCTGACGGAGACTGATATGTCCTTGGCGCAATGCCTCTACTGCAGAGAAGACTTTTTCTCCCGCGTGATCCCTCAAAATATCACCTAAGATATTGCCAAATAACTTAACCCGAGCACGAAGGGATTCATCGTTAACGCTGTTATCTTTTGTGTCCGGCTTTTTGACCGTTTGGCATTTTACTTCTGCGTTCATACTGTCTCTTTGTCTTAAGATTGACCAAAACCGCGATTATACCAAATTACGAGCTAAGATTTACTTGTAAAACTTGAAAACAGTTAAATTCCCCTAAATTTATTAACAATACTTTAATAAAAAGATGTTAGTCGCTGAAAAATCATTATTTTTCAAATGGCTAGCAAGCATGTTATATTTAAGAGTATTGATAATTGTGTGAGAACAAACCTATGGCATTGCTAGAGTTACCGTCCTGGAAAGCATTGTCTGAACATTGGCAAGGTGTTCGGGATGTGCATATGCGAGATCTATTTGATAGTGATCCGCTTCGATTCGAAAAATTCTCACTTAAATTCAACGATATCCTGCTCGATTTTTCAAAAAACCGTATTACAGAAGAAACAGTAAGTTTATTGGCTGAGCTTGCACGTGAATCTGATCTGGAAGAGTGGATTGAGAAAATGTTTAGCGGTGATTTAATTAATCACACAGAAAAACGTGCGGCTCTTCACACGGCTTTACGCAACAGGAATGATAAACCTATTCATGTAGAAGGTAAGGATGTGATGCCCTCTATTCGGCGAGTGCTCGATAAGATGGAGTCCATCAGTGACACGATTCGAAACGGAGCATGGAAAGGTTTTAGTGGTAGGAATATTATTGATGTCGTGAATCTGGGAGTAGGTGGTTCTGATTTGGGACCGGTTATGGTAACAGAAGCCTTACACCCTTATGGAAAGTCTGGCTTACGTGTCCACTTTGTATCAAATGTTGATCCCAGTCATATCTGTGATACTTTGCGTACACTTAACCCGGAAACGACACTGTTTATTGTTTCTTCCAAAAGTTTTACTACACAAGATACTCTCGAAAATGCCAAAACAGCACGTGACTGGTTGTTGGAAACTGCACGTGATCAAGATGCAGTTGCTAAACATTTTATTGCTGTGGCTGCCAATACGGATGCAGCTAAAGAGTTTGGTATTGAAGAGGATAACATTCTTGAAATGTGGGACTGGGTTGGTGGACGTTATTCGCTCTGGTCATCAATAGGTATCTCAATTGCCATATATATAGGTATGGACAGGTTTAAAGCTTTACTTGAAGGTGCCTTTGAGATGGACGAACATTTTAGAACCGCGCCGTTTGAAGAGAACCTGCCCGTCATTATGGCCTTATTGGGTATTTGGTATAACAACTTTTTTAATGCAGATACCTATGCGGTATTACCGTACGATCAACATTTACATCGCTTTCCCGCTTTCTTGCAGCAGGTGGATATGGAAAGTAATGGCAAGAGCGTGACTCGAAGTGGAAGTTTTACTGACTACTCTACAGGGCCGATTCTTTGGGGGGAGTTAGGCATTACCGGGCAACATGCGTTTTATCAATCATTGCACCAGGGAACGAAATTGGTACCGACTGACTTTATGGTGCCTGTTGAAAGTCTTAATCCTGTTGGCCAACACCATACGATACTACTTTCCAATTTTTTTGCACAAACGCAGGCGTTAACACAAGGGCGCACTGAAGAAGAAGCACGAAAAGAACTGGAACGGCAAGGCTTACCCAAAGATGAAATTGAACGACTATTGCCTTACAAAGTTTTTAAAGGTAACAAACCAAGCAATACAATTTTATTTCGGGCATTAACGCCACGCACACTCGGTTCTTTAATTGCGATGTATGAACATAAAATTTTTGTGCAAGGCGTTATCTGGGAAATAAATTCATTCGATCAAATGGGTGTCGAGCTAGGTAAACAATTAGCCGATACTATCTTTAAACAACTGAGTGAAAGAAAACCGGTTGACAGTCATGACGTGTCTACGAATGGGCTGATTAATTACTACATGAACCTTTCTGGGGGATAAATAATTGTAGCTCGGGGGGGAATCGAACCCCCACTCTGTCACCAGAACCGGATTTTGAATCCGGCGCGTCTACCAGTTCCGCCACCGAGCCAACAAGTCGAGCATTATATGTAAAGAGTGCATGCTTTGTAAAAGTAATTTCTGTAATATTCGCGTCTATGGCCAGCTCTAACTACAGAAAAAACAACAAAGAACATCCAGATACTTCAGAAAAAAACTGGCAGCGAAGTGATTTCCAGTTTGATCTCCCGGGTGAATTAATTGCACAGCAGCCAACAAGTGAGCGTCATGCCAGCAGATTATTGGTCGTTACGCCTGATGAAAAACTTGAGGACAAATATTTCTCTGACTTTATTGATTACCTTACCCCTGGTGATTTATTAATAATGAATGACACACGTGTTATTCCGGCCCGTTTATTAGGGAATAAAGATACCAGCGGTAAAGTTGAAGTGTTAGTTGAGCGTGTGCTGGATGATAAAACAGTGCTTGCACATGTGCGTTCAAGTAAGTCGCCTAAAGCTGGTTCAGATTTAATATTAGAAGGTTCTCTAAATGTAACTGTTAAAGGACGTGAGGATGATTTATTTTTGCTTGAATTTAAATTATCAGAAGAACTGACAGTGTTTGATGCTCTGGAACAATACGGACATATCCCATTACCACCCTATATAGAACGTCAGGATAGCCAGTCAGATCGTGAGCGATACCAAACGGTTTATGCTTCGAAGCCAGGTGCCGCAGCTGCACCCACTGCCGGGTTGCATTTTACGAACAATATTTTAAGCGATATAAAAACTAAAGATGTTGAAATTGCAAATATAACTTTACACGTTGGTGCGGGTACTTTTCAGCCGGTACGTGTTGATGATTTGAATGAACATAAAATGCACTCAGAGTGGATAAGTCTGGATGAATCAGTAGTAAAAAAAATCAAACAAACAAAACAAAATGGTGGGCGTGTAATAGCAGTAGGTACAACATCGGTACGTTGTCTGGAGTCAGCCTTTGCAAAGGCTGGAGAGTTAAAGCCTTTTACAGGTGAGACCGATATTTTTATAACACCTGGCTTTAAATTTAATGTTGTGGATGCTTTGCTGACTAACTTTCATCTGTCTGAGTCAACCTTAATTATGTTAGTCAGTGCATTTGCGGGGTACGAAACTATAATGGCAGCATATAAACATGCAGTTGCTGAGCGTTATCGCTTTTTTAGTTATGGTGATGCGATGTTTATAACTACGAAAAAAGTGGATGTTTAAAGTTAGTGAAATTTAATCTAATCAAAACGGATGGTGCTGCGCGTCGTGCTGAGTTGCAATTTAAACGAGGCAGCATTCAAACTCCCGTGTTTATGCCAGTGGGTACTTACGGTACGGTTAAAGCGATGACGCCTGATGAACTTAAAGGCTTGGGTGCTGAAATTATTCTTGGTAACACCTTTCACTTAATGTTACGACCCGGTACCGATGTTATTGAAGCACATGGTGATTTACATGATTTTATGCATTGGGATAAACCGATTCTTACAGATTCGGGTGGGTTTCAGGTTTGGAGTTTAGGAGCGGGGAGCGAGAAGCGGGTTGTTGAAGGTAGCAAAACAAAACCGGCAAAAATAACCGAACAGGGAGTTCACTTTCAGTCCCCCGTTGATGGCCGCAAAATATTTATGGGGCCGGAAGAGTCGATGCAAATTCAGCATTCTCTGGGTTCCGATATTGTGATGATTTTTGATGAGTGTACGCCTTATCCAGCTACTGAGGCACAGGCACAGGAATCAATGGAGTTGTCACTCCGTTGGGCACAACGCAGTAAAGCAGAGTTTGAAAAGTTAAAGGCTGGTGGCTTTGAGAGAAACGAAGCACTGTTCGGTATTGTGCAGGGTGGGATGTACCCGGCGTTACGTCAGCAGTCTATTGATGGATTAAAAAAGATTGGCTTTGATGGTTATGCGATTGGCGGCCTTTCGGTTGGTGAGCCAAAAGATGAAATGATGCATACGCTGGATCATCTGACTCCGCATATGCCAGAAGATGCACCACGTTATTTGATGGGTGTTGGCACACCCGAAGATTTAGTGGAGTCGGTCCGCCGTGGGGTGGACATGTTTGATTGCGTGATGCCGACACGCAACGCCAGAAATGGTTATTTATTCACCAGCAAGGGAATGGTAAGAATACGAAATGGCCAATATCAGATGGATACTCAACCTCTGGATTCTGAATGTTCTTGTTATACCTGCCAAAACTACAGTCGTTCCTACCTGCGGCATCTGGATAAAACGGGTGAGATTCTCGGCGCCCGCCTCAATACTATCCATAACCTCCATTACTATGTCCATTTAATGGCTGATATCCGACAGGCGCTGGAGATGGGGGTATTTGCTGATTTTATTGAAGAATTTTATGCAAAAAGGCAAAAAAATGTCCCTACGACGCCATAAAATGGCATATTGTGGCATAATACAGCGCATTAAAATTACGTGATATTTAGTTGGTCTTATAAATATCAGCACATAACACTTTGATATAAGGGGAAACCATGAGTTTTTTCATTTCTGATGCCTTAGCAGAAGGTACACAAGCGGCCGCTCAACAACCGGGTGGTGAACAGTTTATTTTATTAATTGGTATGGTTGTATTGTTTTACTTCATACTGATTCGACCACAACAAAAACGTGCCAAAGAGCATCGCAAAATGGTTGCAGAAATTGCTAAAGGCGATGAGGTCGTTACTAATGGTGGTGTATTGGGTAAAGTCACGCAAGTTGGTGAGCAATATTTATCAGTGGAAGTTGCTGACAATATTGAAATTAAAGTTCAAAGCCAGGCCGTTGCAACAGTTCTTCCAAAAGGTTCAATTAAAGCGGCTAAAAAAGATTAATAATTCATCTGAAGAATAATAAAGATACCAATGAATATAAACCATACTTTTTTTCGTATGGTTTATATTTTTAAGCGAGTCAAAACATGTTAAACAAATATGCATTATGGAAAAACATATTAATCCTGTTTGTGGTTTTTATCGGGGTGTTATATGCGTTACCTAACATCTATGGTACTGACCCTGCGATTCAGATAACTGCAACCAGAACAGCGGCAGTAAATGATAACTTGGCAAAAAGAGTTAAAACTGAGCTTCAAGGTTCAGGTGCAGAATTTGCCAACATAAAAGTTGACAAAGACATACTGGTAATACGTTTCAATAATGTAGAAAGTCAGCTAAAAGCGAATGACTTATTACGTGAATCATTAGGTGATGCCTATTCGGTTGCACAAAACATTATTACAGCTTCACCAGAATGGTTATTAAATATTCGTGCTTTACCTATGTATCTTGGTCTTGATTTGCGAGGTGGTTTGCACTTCTTGATGGAAGTGGATATGGACACTGTTTTAAAACAGGCTTATGAGACGTTTACCAGTGACGTAAGACGTGTATTGAGGCAGGACAAAATTCGTTATACGCATGTTAAACAGTTAAAGGATTCTATTGAAGTTAAGTTTCGCGATAGTGAAACCCGTGACAAGGCTGAAGCACCTATTCGAAAGAATCTGAATGAGTTAGGTCTTGAAACTGATGATAGGGATGGCGCTTATTTTTTAACTTTAAAACTAACAGAAGTCGCCCGTACCGAACGAAAAAAAGCGGCTTTAAAGAAAAATATCACAACCTTACGTAAACGTGTTAATGAGTACGGTGTATCAGAGCCGGTTATTCAGCAGCAGGGTGAAGACAGAATCGTGTTGCAGCTACCGGGTGTCCAATGTAGTTCCTGTGTTAAGAAAACACTAAGCGCGGTTGCATCATTAGAATTCAGGCTGGTTGATTGGAAAAATAGTGTAGAAGACGCGCTCAATGGACGTGTGCCAATTGGTTCACGACTCTACTATGATCGACAGGGTCAGCCTTACCTGTTAAAGAAACGTGTCATTATTAATGGACAACATATAGGTAGTGCTGCATCGGGTATGGATCAGGATTCAGCTACCCCGGCTGTGTTTATTAACACTAATGGTGTAGGTGCAAAACGTTTATCCAACGTAACACGTAAAAATATCGGTAAACCAATGTCGGTTGTGTTTATCGAACAAAAGCCTGTAGTTAAAGAAGTAAATGGTGAGGAAGTTGTTACTTATAAGAAAACTGAAGAAGTCATTAATGTTGCAACTATTCAGGATGTATTAAGTCGTCGCTTTCAAATCACAGGTCTGGATACACCAAAAGAAGCACATGAGTTGGCGTTATTAATTCGTGCCGGTGCATTGGTTGCGCCAATTCGAATTATCGAAGAACGCACCATTGGTCCAAGTCTTGGTCAGGATAATATTGATAAAGGAACGCTCTCAGTCATTGTCGGCATGATACTGGTAGTCATCTTCATGGCTATCTGGTACAAAGGTTTTGGTTTGGTGGCAAATGTCGCGCTTACCTTTAACCTGATACTAATAATTGCTGTATTATCTTTATTGCAGGCAACGCTTACTTTACCGGGTATTGCTGGTATTGTTTTAACCGTTGGTATGGCTGTGGATGCAAACGTACTTATCTTTGAGCGTATTCGTGAAGAATTGCGCACGGGTAATACGCCTCAGGCGAGTATTCATGCAGGTTACGAAAAAGCCTTGTCGACTATTGCCGATGCAAATATCACAACACTTATAGCAGCCATTGTATTATTTATTTTTGGTACTGGCGCTATTAAAGGTTTCGCTATTACCCTGTCCATTGGTATTTTAACATCCATGTTTACCGCGATTATGGGAACACGTGCGATTGTTAATCTGTTTGTCAGTGGCAAGACAATCAAAACTTTGTCGATATAAATTTATTAAGGTTTACATAGTAAAATGCAGATTTTTAAAGAAACAACTACTTTTGATTTTATGTCCAAGCGAAAACTGGCAGCTGTTTTTTCAGTGCTACTAATTATCGTTTCTCTGTATTCATTATTTGATAAGGGCCTGAATTTTGGTCTGGACTTTACTGGTGGTACTTTACTTGAAGTGAATTACCCTGCATCCGTTGATCTGAAAGATGTACGCAAAACATTAGAAACTGCCGGTTATCCGGATGCAAGTGTATTGCACTATGGTAGTAGTCGCGATGTGCAGATAAGAATCGCCCCCCCAAAAAATAGTAAAGAGCAAGAAGCAGATACCGAATCTATTAGTGATAATGTTCTAAAGGCTCTTAAGCAAACGGATGATGGTGTTGAGATGCGTCGTCAGGAATTTGTTGGTCCGCAGGTGGGGGATGAATTGCGTGACGATGGTGGTCTTGCAATGATTTATGCGTTAAGTGCAATTTTAATTTACGTTATGTTGCGCTTTCAGTGGCGTTTTGCCTTTGGTTCTATTTTTGCATTAATCCATGATGTAGTGATTACACTCGGCGTGTTTTCAGTTTTTCAATTTAATTTTGATTTAACCGTTCTGGCTGCGGTGCTGGCAATCATTGGTTATTCGCTTAATGATACGATTGTTGTGTTTGATCGTATACGCGAAAATTTCCGCAAACTCAGAAAAAACACACCAACACAGGTTATTAATATCTCATTAAATCAAACTTTATCGCGTACCTTAATGACTTCGATTACGACATTACTTGTGGTGGCTGCGATGTTTGTTTTAGGTGGCGAGATGATTCATGCTTTCTCGATTGCATTGCTAATTGGTATTGTAGTGGGAACCTACTCATCAATATATGTTGCCAGTGCCACAACATTGAGCTTGAATGTATCTCATGCGGATTTGATTCAGGTTGAGAAAGAGGGGCAGGATCAGGAAAGCTTCGAGTAGTTTTACGAATTGCGAGAGCTCTGATTACGGTGTTGCAAAGCTAAAAGAAAATACTCACTTACTTCGTGTAAGCTCCGTTATCCTTTTAGCTTTGCGCCTTGTACTCAAATCTCTCGCTATCCGCAAAGTGATTGGTCTGACTAAGTTCAGACTGAGTGTAAACCAAAAGCTAGTATCTCCCCGATTTCCTAAAATATCACAATAAAAAAAGGCACTGTTATTAACAGAGCCTTTTTAGTTTTAATCTTTTAAATTTGAGCGTTATAAATACTTATTCACTTCATCCATCGGATCGGCATCACTATTTCCCGAAGAAACAATGCTACACAACGTGCTTGATTTGCCGCTGCAATTGGGGTTTTCTAAGTCATCACTGACTCCTTTTATAACGGTTTCTGCCCAGGTAACAGAAATGCTCCAGAGAATAATCCCTAAGGCAAAGGTACCCCAGCTAAAACCCTCTAGCCCAGAAGGGCCACCGAAAAATGCGTAAATAACGCTGCCAATACTGGCAAGCCAGAATACGAAAATAGGAGCAACACAACAGCTTGCACAACCATATCGGCAAACAGCGATAGGTGGCATGATGAGCGCCAGAATTTTTCGTTGCATAATTCCTCCTGAATACCTTCTTATTGTAGACCTATTGTTATCACGGTTGTTCAAACAGGTCAATGTCCGCTCATCAATGAAAAACTGATAGCGCTATAAGATTTAGTATTTTTATTTCAGTAGCTTAGAAATCAAGCACTTAAGGAGTTTAAGCGTTCTTCACGTTCGAGCAGAAAACTAACGACGTCTTTGCTTCGATGCAGAGAGTTTTTATCGTTAACGGCCTGTATGTTGGTTATTTGAGCAGCTGGTGCGTGTGGTGCTGTTTCTGGTTGTTCTATGGACAATATTTCTATAGGTTCAGTGACATTATGGTATTGAGCAAAGTTGGCTATTTCCTCAAGCCCATCGAGAACATCACGCATCTTCATTTCGAGCGCTTTCGAACCACGATTTACGGTTAGCTTACATTTACGCATAGTGTCCTGGCTTTAAAATCCATCATTTAAAGTTGTTACTCAACAGCTTGTGCATTGCTGCTATGTTCAAGGTCATTAGCGTACGCAATGTTGGATCCTGAAGGGCAGGAATTAAATTTATTGAAAATAGTTCAAGATAAATTGAGGCTAGAAAATAAAAAATATATCCTTATAAAACAATGGGATATGCTATTTTATAAGTCTGAAGGGACGTGTTTTTTAATCTTTTGTAGCATCGCTTTAAAGATTTTAGGGTTACCGGCAACAATGCTTCCTTTGTCGAGAAAATCCGGTTCACCTCTTAATCCGCCAACCATGCCACCTGCTTCCTCAATGAGAATAATACCTGCCGCAATATCCCATATATTAAGGTTAAACTCCCAGAAGCCGTCGAAACGACCGGCAGCCAAGTAGGCTAAATCCAGTGATGCAGAGCCTGCACGACGAATGCCGGCAGTGCCGGGAATAAGATCTTTCATCATTGCGAAGTAATTATCCATGTAGTCATACTGATCTTTGGTATAGGGAATACCAGTACCGAGTAAGGCACCATCCAGATTACGGCGATCAGTGACGCGGATGCGTTTACCATTTAGTTGGGCACCCTTGCCTCGGGCTGCAGTAAATAGTTCCTGGCTAATTGGGTCATAAACGACACCGACTTCAAGGCGTCCTTTAACACGTAGGGCAATCGAAACGGCAAAATGCGGAATACCATATAAAAAATTAGTCGTACCGTCTAATGGATCGATGATCCACTGATACTCACTGCCTACCTGCTTGCCACTTTCTTCTGCCAGGAAGCTGTGTTCAGGATAAGCCTTTTTAATCGTGTTAATAATTTCCTGTTCTGCCTGGAGATCAATTTCACTTACAAAGTCATTTTCTTTTTTCGATTTGATTTTTAAACGGTCAACACGGTCAACTGCACGTGCGATAATATCACCTGCATTGCGAGCAGCGCGAACGGCTGTATTAAGCATAGGATGCTGCATAGTAAACCTTTTATAGTAAGTTAAATTGAAAAAGAACAGATAAAGCAGGCAAGAATTATAACATTGTTTTGAATATAAATGACTATTTTATGGTTTAGTGGCAGGCTGGGGTATAATGATATTTTTACTTTCTTTTGATATTAAATATGGCCGTTAAAATAGATAATGTACGCATCGTTTTGGTAGAAACAAGTCACCCGGGTAATATTGGTGCAACTGCCAGAGCGATGAAAAACATGACACTTTCAGATTTGGCTCTGGTCTCTCCTCAAAATTACCCGGAAATTAGAGGACAGGGTAAAGCCTATGCCCGTGCATCTGGCGCAACGGATGTGCTCTATGATGCTACTCTATATAATAGTTTAAGTGAGGCTATTGCCGACTGTGATCTGGTCATAGGCGCCAGTGCACGATTACGTGCAGTGACCTGGCCGGAGTTGAATCCGCGAGAAATGGCCGAAAAGATATTTGCCTCGGATACTGAAGATGCGGCACCATTTTCAAAAGCCGCTATAGTCTTTGGTCGTGAAGATTCAGGTTTAACCAATGATGAAATGGATCTTTGCCAGTTTTTAGTTCATATCCCGGCTAATGCTGAATACACTTCGTTGAATATTGCGGCTGCAGTTCAGGTTATATGTTATGAACTGTATATGACGGCATTACTAAACGAAGGTAATATAGCTAAAGCCCCGAATGATCACCCAATGGCAACGTCACAGGAAATAGAGTATTTCTATGAACACCTTGAGCAAACACTGGTGGATATCCAGTTTCTGGATCGTTCAAATCCAATGCAGTTAATGCGCCGTTTAAGAAAATTATTTAACCGTTGTGGTTTGGATAAAATTGAGGTTAACATTTTGCGCGGTATACTGACTTCTGTTTCAAGAGTCCTTGCTAAAAGCGAATAACAACTATGTTTAATTTAATAAAACAAGATATCAAATGTGTCTTTGAGCGCGACCCGGCAGCACGTAATATTTTTGAAGTGGTAACGTCCTATTCAGGTGTGCATGCGATGGTATTCCATCGTATTAATCATCAGATCTGGAACCTGGGGTTGAAATGGCCTGCACGCTTTTTTGCACACCTGGCGCGTTGGTTAACCGGAGTGGAAATCCATCCTGCGGCTAAAATTGGAGAACGCTTTTTTATCGATCACGGTATGGGTGTAGTCATTGGTGAAACAGCCGTTATTGGTAATGATTGCACGCTATATCATGGTGTGACTCTGGGCGGTACTTCGTGGAAAAAGGGTAAACGCCATCCAACTTTAGGTGATAACGTGGTTGTGGGTGCGGGCGCAAAAGTTTTAGGCCCTATTGAGCTAGCTGACGGGGTGCGGGTTGGTTCCAATGCGGTGGTGGTAAAAGATGTCGCCAAAGACTTAACGGTAGTGGGTATTCCAGGGCGTGTTATTGCTCAGGCCACTGAACAAACTGATGATAATCATCAGCGCAAGGAATTTGCCAAGAAAATCGGCTTTGATGCCTATGGTATGCATAATGACATGCCGGATCCGGTAGTTAATGCAATTGATGCGATGCTCGATCATATTCATGCAATGGACAAACATATGCAGCAAATGTGCACGGCGATTAAAACCCTGGGTGCTGAGGTCGACTATGCTGATTTGCCTGATTTAGGGCCATGTGAAATCGACAAAGCAGTGACCTCTGAGACTGAACCAGAAAATAAAGAGTAATTAAGGGTAAGGTTGTTTGCCTGAGTAAAACAAAGTAGAGAAAATACTTGACTAATTTACTAGGTCTTGTACACTTCGTATATCAGTAAGTGCTAATAATACGCCAATATCTGGCGGAGTACAAGGTAGGTAAACAATGAGATTAACAACTAAAGGCCGTTACGCAGTCACAGCTATGTTAGACTTAGCTCTTCATTATGACAAAGGGCCTATTACGCTAGCGGATATTTCACAACGTCAGGGTATTTCACTTTCATACCTGGAACAATTGTTTTCAAAACTACGCAAAAATGAGCTCGTTGATAGTACACGTGGGCCAGGCGGAGGTTACCGTTTAAGTCGCAATGCAGATGATATTGCCGTTGCCCAGGTTATTTCTGCGGTTGATGAAAAAGTTGAGTCGACACGTTGTGGTGGCATGGGTAATTGCCAGGATGATCATCAGTGTTTAACACACGAATTGTGGACAGAGCTGAGTGATCAAATTCATGGCTTTTTAATGAGTATTAGTTTAGGTCAACTGGTTCAGCGTGAAGGTGTACGTGAAGTTGCGATGATCCAGGAAAACAAACAGAATGTTACAGCTTCAGTCGAAAATCTTTCGGCATAAAGCTTAGTTGAAGGTTCCAGATAGAAATGAAAACCCCCATTTATTTTGATTACTCGGCGACCACGCCAGTTGATAAGCGTGTTGCCGATAAAATTTGTGATTGTTTAACTATCGAGGGTAACTTTGGTAACCCGGCATCTCGTTCGCACCCATTTGGCTGGTCGGCTGACGAAGCGGTTGAGCAGGCACGAAAAGATGTTGCTGCACTGATCAATGCTAATCCTAAAGAAATAGTTTTTACTTCAGGTGCAACTGAGTCAGATAATCTGGCTATTAAAGGTGTAGCGCACTTTTATCATAAAAAGGGTAAACATATCATTACCTCTAAAACGGAGCATAAAGCTGTTTTAGATACCTGTCGTCAACTTGAACGTGAAGGTTACGAAGTAACTTATCTGGATCCGGAAACAAACGGTTTAATTGATCTTGAGAAGTTAAAAGCTGCGATGCGTGATGACACTATTCTTGTTTCGATTATGCATGTGAACAATGAAATAGGTGTAATCAATGATATTGCGGCTATTGGTGAAATAACCCGTGAGCGCGGTATTATTTTTCATGTTGACGCGGCACAGAGCTGTGGCAAAGTTGAAATCGACATGGAAAATATGAAAGTGGATTTGCTTTCAATGTCAGCACATAAAATTTATGGTCCTAAAGGCATTGGTGCATTGTATGTACGCCGTAAACCACGTATTCGTGTCGAAGCGCAAATGCACGGTGGTGGTCATGAGCGTGGTATGCGTTCAGGTACATTAGCAACACATCAAATTGTTGGTATGGGTGAAGCATTCCGGATCGCAAAAGAAGAGATGCAGGCAGATAATGAACGAATTGAAAAATTACGTGATCGTTTGTTTGAAGGTCTAAAAGATATTGAAGAAGTTTATGTCAATGGCGATATGGAACATCGTATTCCACATAATGTAAATATCAGCTTTAATTATGTCGAGGGTGAATCGTTAATGATGGCGCTTAAAGACCTGGCGGTATCGTCCGGTTCAGCCTGTACATCTGCCAGTTTAGAACCTTCTTATGTATTACGTGCAATTGGTCGTAACGATGAACTTGCGCATAGTTCGATTCGTTTTACTTTAGGTCGATTCACTACGGAAGAAGAAATTGATTTTGCAATCGACAAAATTACAGAAAACATTACAAAACTGCGTGACTTATCACCTTTATGGGAAATGTATAAAGATGGTATCGATATCAGTGCTATCCAGTGGGCAGCACATTAATTACGCAAGTTTAATCTGAGATACGAGTTGTAG
>Ga0316207_10000883_pt1 | contig 41784 bp, 56 predicted proteins | sample 6weekpyrite_MG_FD_204943 | JGI IMG/M metagenome (GOLD analysis project Ga0316207, IMG submission 204943) | Microbial mat bacterial communities from mineral coupon in-situ incubated in ocean water Damariscotta River, Maine, United States -... | ecosystem: Environmental > Aquatic > Marine >... | reverse complement strand
GCCATACCTTCCGCCCGGCCCGCGAGCGACGATCACGGCATTGGGATGGTCCTTTCGCCATGGCCGTTGGCGGGTCATCTGAACGCGCTTAGGCATTGGGCCACTCCCGGATCAACATGTCCGCCGGGATCGGCGCCTTTTGGGCCATCTGCTTCATGCCGCACCGCCGTTCAGCGCCGCGCGGCCGGCGGAGTGCCAGTTCATCAGATCGGCGTAAGGCAGGCCTTCGGAGGCGACGGCGATGCCGTGCATGACGAACTGCCGCGCGCCGTGGCGGTGGATGTGTTCCGCCTCGTGCGTGTCCAGCAGTTGCTGGTGCAGAGTGCGGGCGGCGGCGAAGGGCATCAGGGCCGGGCCGGATGACAGGCCGCTGGCGATCCGCTGCAAGGTTCGGTCAATCCGCGCGGCGGCGGTAGGGTCAAGGGCGGGCTTCCTCGGGTCGGTCATCGCTCAGTCCACCACGAAGCGGTAGTCGATCGCGCCGGGTTCCATCTGAGGCAGCGCCTTCAGGGCGGCGTCGAATGCCTCAAGCCGATCTTTATCGTGTGTCTGCGGCGAAACGGTTCGGACGTAGACATGCACGGGCGTTCCAGCCTCGTCTTCGCCGGTCCAGATGCGGCAGGACGCGCCCTCGATCTTCACGAACTCGTCGGTCGGTTCGATGGTCAGTTTCATGACAGATCCACTTCCGGGCGGGATTGGCGGAACCAGTGCCGTGCTCGTTTGGCGCCTAGCAGGTCGAAGTCACCGTTCACGGGTAGCGGACACCGCACGACTTCGTCGGGATCCTCTTGCGTAGCGGTGGCGTAGAGAAAAAAGTGCTGGCCATCCTGGATTGCGAACATTGCAAGATCACCCTTTGGTTGGGAATGCGGGCGCGACGAACGCCGCCTCTGGAATGCCCATGTCGCGGTTGCACCGGGCAACGGTTAGGCAATGCTCCAGCGTGGCAATCACATGGTCATGTGTCGCCCATGAGCCTATGGCAGCGCAGAGCGCATGACCGATATCAACGCCAAGCTTATACTGTGCGGATGTTATGTGATCTGCCATTCAAACATGTCCTTTCAGGCCGAGGCAGTCCGGGTGGTGGGTGCCGCCGGGGCAGGCGCAGCCTGGCCAGAGCTGGCAGTGAAACGTTGCGGGCGCGTTTGTTGTGAGTGGTGGTTTTGGGTGGCTGGAGACGCGCCCGCGTGCCAGCCGCGTCAGGAAAGAAAAAAGCCGGGTGCCCAGGGAGGAAAGAACGGGCACCCGGCCAGTGCTGTCAGCCGCGTCAGGCGCACAGGTCTTACGATGCGACGGCTGGACAGGGAGGAAAGTCATGCGACGTCGGCCCGGATCACCACCAGCAGGTCGTTGGCGCTGGCCTTTTCGCGGGGGTCGGCGCTGTATTGCAGGATGAATTCGCAGGCGGACCGCAGGATGGTATCGGGGTGGGCGGTGGTATCGGCCCGCACGCGGCGCGCCCATGCCAGGCTGTTTTCGGCGTATGTACCGGGTCCGGAATGGATCTCTGCCAGCGCGTAGGCCAGCAATGTGTTCCCCTGAGCAAGTGGCCCCATCATGTTGAAATCCCTCCGCCAATTAGATTGGTGCCCAGTGATGCTGCCGCCGCATCCAGCAGGGACGCGATGCGCGCGCGGATAAGCGTGTCGTCTGCCGTGGTGATCCAGTTGCCGATCGCCTCGTCACGGCCAATGCCGCGATCGGTGACGCCGTAAAGGCTGATCTCGAACAGGTGGGTGGCTTCGCCGGGTTCCATCCAGCAGCCGCCACTGTCGATCACATGCCGTTCGATCTGCGACGCGGCCGCATTCAGATCGCGGTGGTGAAGCTGGTCCAGAAACGGACCAAGGCGGGGATCGATTGCGGTTGTCATTACGCGTAACCTCCAAGATGTTGGGGTTTCTGGCGCAGGCACCACAATAATTTGCGCGCCTGTCGACGAATCGGTGTATCAACAAAGGTGCAGGCCGCGCCCCACAAAGACGCGACCTGCCACATCCCCTTGGAGACAAACCCAAAAGGAGACATGTTCATGCCCAGAGAAATCATCGAGAGGGGCGTAAAGCCTGCGCAAACCGGAACGCCGAGCGGCCAGCCATTGGGTGGTGTTCCGCCCACGCAATCGTTGCCGACTACGCCACCGCCAAAGAAATAGTTTAGCGCAAATTCACGCGGGTGATTTGATCGGCTGGAATATAGGTCACGCGAGTGTTCCATTCCGGGCCGCGAACGCCTGTGCGCACTTCTTCCGTGCCGTCCGGCAGTTCCTCTTCCTCGACCACCATAACGATCGATCCATCCCGACCGAAGTACATTCCGTTCAGGTGCGCTTTCGGATCGTGAAGCGCGTTTTGATACAGGATACGCCCATCCTTGGTGTGGACAGAAAGCTGGCTGACCGTCAGCCCCGGTTGCTGGATCAGTGCGGTCCAGGCCGAATAGGTGCCATCCTCGCGGTGTACACCCAAGCCTGCCAAGATCCGATTGACCAGTCGTATGCCCACAACCCGCCACAGAATGCCTGCGACCAATGCTGCGGCCACACCCAAAGCAGACGCGCCGATCGGTCCCAGTTGTTGACTGAGGCGAAAAGCCATGAGCGAAATGAGCCCGAATGCCATGGTACGAAAGACGATATCCGTCGCGCGGTATTGATCGCTTAATCCCGCATAGGCAATGGCGAACGCCAGATAACCGCCGCCCAGAGCGGTCTGAATTTCGAGCGGTAGATTGAAATATTCTGGCGGCATCGGTTTTCTCCGGAATGTCCTGTTGTCTGATCCTAGCGCGAAACTCACCCACCGTCGCCAGAATTGAATTGGCTATTCCAACGTACATCACGCCGCTCCGCCGGTGCCGCCTGCGCGGCGGTGGGCCAGTAGTTCGTGGCAGATCGCGGGCAGGTACAGGGCCAGCAGCAGCTGATGCGCTGCGCTGATCCCGCCCTGGTCACGCTCGGGGCTGTGCGCGGCCAGGGTGCGCAGCATCTGATCGAAGCCCGCGTCAAAGGCGCTTTGGCCAAGGGCGGCGAAGGCGTCCAGCCGGTAGGCCAGCAGTTCGCCGCAAAGATCGGGCAGGATCATCGCCAGCAGGATTTGTTCATCCTCGGCCAGACTGCCGCGCAGCCGCTGGGTTGTCGGGATGGCGAGCCGGTTCAACAGGCGGTCGGGGATTGTGTCACGCGGATCGGGGGGCGTTGCGGGCGGTCGCGCGGCCAGACGGTGGACGCGGGCCTGCTGGGCCGGGTTCAGGAATGTGACGTTGCTCATGGCGTGCGCTCCATCGGGGTGGCGATGGGCCCAAATAAGTTCAGAACATCTGAACAGTCAAGTTAAAAGTTCAACTTGACTGAACTTATGGCGCCTGACAGGCTCATTTTTGGAGGGGTTTTGGAGAAAATCATGTCAAACAGATTCGATTATTTGATTGCCCTGTCCGAGGCGACTAACCTGACAATCGACTATTGGCAGATGTTAACCGATGGTCTCGATCAGAGGGCCTTGGCGATTCTGTGTGGCAATGCGTCTAGGTTGCCAAAGATAATGAAGTCGATCGATAGCCCATACGTTTCCCGCAGCGCGATGCAGTTATCCAGTGATGGGCGATGAAGACCGCTCTCCCAGTTTGAAACCTGGCTCTTAGAAAAGTTCGCCCTTTTCGCGAAATCCGTTTGCGAAAGACCAAAAACGCCGCGTGCCGCTTTTATTCGAGCGCCTATGTCTTTGTATGGGCGGGCTGTCATTTCTGGCATTTTGGCTTCCTGTTGCGTACCCAAGGTCTACATCTGTTCAGATGCTCTGAATATTTTTGAATGCTGTATCTTGACGAGTACAGGGTAACTGAACTATGCCGGCTGTATGACACCGCGCATTGTAGTTTCCCGACTTGGCCGAAAGAGGGTTGTAACAGCCCTCGGCATTTCGTCGGCTCAAGTATCCAACGTGATCGCCGACGGGATTTTTCCGGCCGCATACTTCGATGTCTTGGACCGTATGGCGCGGGACGATGGGTGGAACATACCACGAAGCCTCTTTGCATGGCGTAGTGCGGAGGATGCCGCATGATCCGGTATCCCGGACAGCCCTTGGTGGTGGTTCAGTTGAACGACGCGGCATATGCCCATCAGACCAGCGCAGCGGTGCCGGTGTCATCCGGAGACTGTTCCGGAGATCCTTCCATTCGGGCGCCGTCGAGCCGAAGGACGCTGTTGCGCCAGTTCCAGGACGAGACGCCGGCGCGTTGGATGGCGTTTCTGCGGGCGCATTTTTCCGGGCCGACCGAGGTATCCATGTTTTTCGAGGTCGATGAGAAGACGGGGCGGAACTGGTGGAAAGGCTCGGGGCGTCCGACACTGGACAAAGCGCTGGTTGCCGAGGTCGAGTTCCCGGCCAGCTATCAGCATTACATGATCGCGGCGGAATGATGCGCGTTGGGGCGGGATATGCCGGCCTGACTGCTGGGCGGAAAGTTTTCCGGAGAATGTTCCGGAATTTTTTCCGGTTTTATGAATTCCGTTCATGTTGCGTGGTGGGGCGCGAATCTGTGAGCCTTGAGCGCGCGGTTGTCCGGTTCTGCGTCCTCGCCTCTGGTTGGGCGCTCGCCACCGCAACCCTCGCCTTGCTCGTGGGGGTGCCGGGATAGTGGGTGCTCGCAAATATACCGGTATCGACGTTCGCGGCGTGGTCTATCCCGACACGGCGGCAGTTATGGCGGCGTTCGGTTTGTCGCGCAGTACCGTGGGAAACGCCGCATGACCATTGCACCCCGCACCCCCGCCCATATGCACCAGATCGGCCCCTGCACGCTGATCCTGGGTGATGCTTTGGCGATCCTGCCCGGGCTTGGCGAAAAGGCCGACCTGATTTGCAGCGACGTGCCTTACCGTCTGACGAGCGGCGGGCGTGGCGAAAAGGGCGACGGCTCGATGTCGGGCATGTTCGGCGCCGATCAATATGACAATTCCGGCGATCTTTTTGTCGACATGGTGCATTGGCGCGAGATGGGCGGGCCGGTCTTTCGCGCCGCCAAGCCCCGGGCGCAGGCCTATATCATGACCGAGGCGCGGAATCTGGCTGCGGCGCAAGAGGGTTTTCTTGGCGCCGGGTGGCGATTTCACAACACGCTGGTCTGGGGCAAGCCGTCGCCGACGCCGAACCGGCAATATATGAAGAATTGCGAGTTCACGCTTTACCTTTTCAAGGGTGGGGCAAAGACCATCGCCCGGCCCGGCGACAAGCAGCTGATTGCCGGCCCGCGGGCGAAGGACAAGATCCACCCGACGCAAAAGCCGCTCTGGCTGATGCGGCACTACATCACGAACTCCTGTCCCCAGGGCGGGCTGGTTCTGGACCCGTTCATGGGCTCGGCCAGCACACTGATCGCGGCGGCCCAATGCGGGCGCCGCGCCATTGGGATTGAAATTAACCCGGAATACTACGTCGCCGCCTGCGAACGGGTGGCACGCGAAATTGCGGCAACGACCGGGTGAGACGAACCGCTGACCTCGCGGCAACAGCGGGGCGGCACGTGAGGCAGACAACGGCACGAAACCTAAGAGGGCAGTTTCGCCATGCGTCCAATTGAAGTTCGATCCACCCCGGATTGCCCGTCGCCGGGTGTACGGCCCCGACTCGACTGGATCCCAATCGACAGGATCCTGGTTGACGAAACTTATCAGCGCCCGCTGGGCGAAAAGAATTGGCGCGCGATCCGGCGCATCGCCCGGAATTTCGACTGGACCCGGTTCGAGCCGATCATGCTGGCGTGCCGCCCCGATGGCACCTATGCGCTGGTAGACGGCCAGCATCGCGTGCATGCGGCGGCCGCGATCGGCGAGAGCAGGGTGCCGGCCCTGATCGTTAACGCCACGCCGGCCGAGCAGGCCGAGGCCTTTACCTGGATCAACGGTAACGTCACGGCGATGACCGTGTTTCACGTCTACAAGGCCGGTCTGGCGGCCGCGCTGCCCTGGGCACTCGAAATGCGTTCGGTCGTCGCAGCGGCGGATTGTGAGCTGATGACCTATCCGATGGGTCAGCGCCATCGTAGGCCGCGCCAAGTATTCTCTGTCGGTCTCGTGCGCAAATATGTCGATGCCGGCCGAGGCGCTTCGATCGTCACCCGCGGCCTTTCCGCTTTGGTCGCGGCTGGCAGCGACAGCGCAGATTACTACAACGACGCCGCCTTGGCGCCCTGGTTGCTGCAGATCTGCGACTGGCCGGGGCTCAGCGTCGAGAATCTGACCGGGTTCCTGGGGCGCCATGATCTTTTAAAGCTGATCCGCCGCGCCGCCACGCTGCGCGAGGATCCGCGCTATCGCCACGATAGCGTACGCGCGATTGTCAATATGCTGTTGACGCGAGCTTTCTTCAAAGATTTTTCGAAGGCCCGAAAATGAGTGGTGTGCCGCAGCAGCCCGAGGCCGGCCAAGTGGTCAGAGCGCTGGTACTGCGGTGCCTGGCGGTCGGGCTAAAGGCCAAATCGAACCAACTGACTATGCGCGACCGTCTGGCGTTCGCCACCCAGGCGCTTAGCGTCACCTGGGACGAGCCGGTGCTGCGCAGCGTAATCCTGGGGTTTCTTGACGGTTGCGAGCGCGCGCCGGCCGAGGCGGGCGCGGTGATGCTCAAAAGCCTCGACCAGATCATGGATGACCTGGGCATCGTGCACACCGAGGCGGCGCTGCGCGACGCGGATGCGCTGCCCGAGGGTTACGTGCCGCACCGCGCCGCGCCGCCGTCGTTTCAGTCGCGCCGCAGCGCGCAAAAGGGCGCCGATGGGCTGTTCGATTGGCAGCGCCAACGCGGCGCCGGCTTTGATGCGGGGCGCGACGAATGACCGGCCGGCCGGGTCCAAGCCAGGCCGATCTGGCCCGGCTGACCAGCGATCGCAGCGCCAAGATCCTGGCTTATGAAACTCTCGAGGAATTGAGCGGCATCGATTGGGCGCTCGAGCGCAAGCTGACGGCGCCGCTAACCGAGACCGAGCGCGCCGCCTATGCCATGCGCAAGGCCGAGCTGCAGCGGCTAGAGGCGCGGCGCTGATGGCTTTCCCGCCGGATCCCCGCGTCGATGAGGCCAAGGCCAAAGATGTCGAGCTGCTGATCAAGCGGCTGCAACTGCCGAACATGCGCCGCCGGTCGAGCGAATGGGTCGGGCCGTGCCCGAATTGTGGCGGCAATGATCGGTTTAACGTGAACCACAATACCGGCCAGTTTCTCTGCCACCAATGCGACATGAAAGGCGGCGATCAGATTGCCTTGGTGATGGAATGCGAAAACAAGAGCTTTCCCAAGGCGCTGACCTGGCTTTGCGGCGACCGCCCCGCGGATCCCGCCGAGGCCGCCCGCCGCGAAAAGCGCGCCGCCCAGGATAAGGCCAAGAGCGCCGACACTGCCGAGCGCAAGCGCCAGCAGGCGATCGCCGGCGCGCTCGAGATCTGGCGCGCCGGCATCACGGCCGAGGACAGCCCGGTGCGCGGCTATCTCGAGCGCCGCGGCCTGACCCGCGCGCTGCTGCCGCAGATCCCGCCATCGATCCGGTTTCATCCGGATCTGCGCTACATGGAACACTCCAAGGCGCAAGGCGGCTGGGTGGAGATCCACCGCGGCCCGGCGATGCTGGGCAAGATGGTGCAGCCCGATGGCACATTCGGCGGGGTGCATCGCACCTGGCTCGATCTCGACCAACCCAAAGGCAAGATCGTGATCCCGCGCGAGGTTGAATTCGCCGGCAAGCCCGGCGAGATATTCGACGCCAAGAAAACGCTGGGATCCAAGAAGGGCGGCACCATCCGGCTGCACCTGGTGCCGCGCGGCGCGGATCTGCCGGGCACCGACACCATGGTGGTGGGCGAGGGCATCGAAACCACGCTGACGGCGATGGTCTCGGGTGTGTTCCCTGGCGCATCATTCATCTGCGGCATCGATCTTGGCAACATGGCTGGCGCGCGCATCGCGGTGCCGATGCCGGGCAGGAAACGGCCCAGCAAGCGGCTGTCGACCATCCCCGACATGGCAGATTCGCGGGCCTTTGTGCCGCCGGAATGGGTCGACGTGCTGGTCTATATCAAGGACGGCGACAGTGACCCGGAATTCACCCAGGCCCAGTTGGTCGCCGGACTTCAGCGCGCCATGAAGCTGCGCCCCGGCCTGCGCAGCCGGATCTGGGCGGCGCCCGCGGGCATGGATCTCAACGACAAGCTGATGGGGGCGCAGAAATGAGGCGTTTGTCGTGCGCCGGTTGTGGCGCAATCTGGGCGGATCATTCTGCTGCATGTGACTGCGTTACTGGCATACTTAGTTGCGACGCACCGCCCAGCTATATCCTGAAAGACGACGTCCTGCGGGGCGCGGAGCGCGTTAGCAGCCCAGGCGCCCAGCTTGGTGCACAAAACCGCCACCGGGTTCGCGAATTTCTACGCGATCATCTGGGCGCGAACAAAACGGACGTAGCCACAGCGCTTGGAATGTCTGTCATGGCAGCGGGTCGGCATGTTCGTGCCATCCGTTCAGAATGGCACGTCGGCAAGGGGGGCGCTGATGCCGGCACACCGTAGCAGCGACGAGGCCAAGATCCGCGACGCTGTCGTGGCCAATCTGCGCCGGCTACGGCCCGGCGCCAGGATCCTGCACGAAATCCAGTTCGGTAATAATCGGATCGACGTGCTCGCGGTTGATCGATCGGAGATCTTCGCCGTCGAGATTAAGTCGAAAAAGGACAAACTCGATCGCCTCGAGACGCAGATCCAGGCGATGCTCGGTTGCGCCCATGCTGCGATCGCGGCGATCCACGAGAAATTTCTGGTCGAGCAGACCACCAATGCCATGGCCTCGCATTACGAGCGCGACGGGGTGCACTATCGTGGCCGCCGGCCTGACCAGGCGCGCCGCGCCACCCGGGTCTGGCTTTACCCAAAGCGCCAGCGTGCGGCCGAGCAGGGCTGCTACGACGTCAGCTCGCGATGGCGCGCGCCGGACCTGGCGCTGCAGGTCGCGCTACCGAGCGGTGCCTTGGATATCCTCTGGGCCGACGAGCTGCGCGAGCTGTGTTTCTCACTGCGCGTCTCGGCCGACAGCCGAACACCCAGGCGCGTGATGATGCGCGACCTACGCTGGTTCGCCAGCGGTTCAGAAATCACTAAGGGGATCTGCCAGGCCTTGCGACGCCGCAAAAGCCTCGAGGCCGATCCGCCGATCGAGGGGCAGCTATGAGCGAGAAAACCGCCGACGCCGACACCGGCATCGAGGCCGTCAGGGCCACCGCAGTCGAGATCGAGGAAATCGCCCCGGACCCCGCGGTGCCGGACCCGGGGCCGGCCGACCAGGTTAATACGGCCGCCCCCCCCCGGACCCCCCCAGGGCGCGAGACAGAAAGCGCGTCATCTTTTCAAAACAACGATGACTATGCGCCTGAATTTGTTGATAGGGGGGGCGAAAATTCGCAAGGAAGCATTCCGCCACTCGGGGAAAGCCGCGGCGGCGCTATCGGTTTGCCTAACGATTTCCCGGTGCAGCCAATCGGCCAGTACAAGGGGCAGTTCTATTTCCTGACGTCGCGGGGCGAGCTGGTCGCGTTAGCCGCCAATCAGTTGGCTAATCGTTCGAACTTGGTGGCGCTGATGGTCGGTGTGCCCGACGCGATGCGGCACCTGGCCGAGATCGCGCCGGCCATGGGCAAGGACGTCGAATTCAATGCTCAGGCCGCCGGTGACCGGCTGATGATGGCCTGCAGCGCGCTGCCGCTCTTTGATCCTGAAGTGTCGATCCGGCATTTCGGCACCTGGCGCGGATCTGATGGCTCGCCGGTGATGCACCTGGGCGAAAAGATCGAGTGCGGTGAAACCACGCCGCGCCGCGGCCGCGTCATCGCCGGCGCGCTCTATCCGACCGTGCCCTCGGGTACGGCACCAGGGGATGCGCCGGCCAGTACCGATGACATCGCTTGGGTGCGCGACCGGATCAATCGGTTTTGGGCCTGGGGTGACGCCGGCGCCGGCGACGTGCTGATCGGCTGGATTGGCCAGGCGGCCCTGGGCCAGTTCCCAAGCTGGCGCACGCATCTGTGGATCAAAGGCAAGCTCGGCGCCGGCAAGACCGCCGCACTTAGAATCATCGCGATGCTGCTGGGCGGCATGTGCACCGGGGTAAAACAGGCCAGCTCGGCCGCGGCGATCCGCCAGACCAGCAACCGCCAGGCGATCGCCAGGATCTTCGACGAGGCCGAAAGCGATGGCACCGGCCGTATGGAAGAAGTGATCTCGCTGTTCCGGCTGATGTCGGACGCGCACGGGGCGCAGATCGAGCGCGGCACGTCCGACCATACCGGGGTCAAATTCCAGCTTTACGGCGCCGGCCTAATGGCCTCGATCATTCCCGGCATCATGACGCCGGCGGATCGCTCGCGGTTCGTGATCCTCGATCTTGCCGAGATCCCGAAGGCGCCCGGCCGTTCGCCGGCTGACGCGGCGCTGCTGCTGGCCGAGCTGAAACGCGACGCGCGCGAGCTGGGGCCGGGGGTCTGGCGCCGCATGATCGATCTGGCCCCGAGCCGATGGGATCAGACATTCGACACCTACTCGGCCATGGTCCAGGGCCTGGGCGCCCGCGCCAGGTCGGGCGACACGATCGGCGCCATCCTGGCCGGCTGGGATCTGATGCTGTTCGACGAGCCGCTGGCCACCGCCGAGGACCGCCAAGACCGCCTCGACGCGGCCAACAAGCTGGCCATGCCGCTGATCGAGGCCTCACTGGCGGCCGAGGACGAGGGCGAGGGCGAGCGCTGCCTGCGCACGGTTTTTGCCTACATGATCGACAAGGATCATGGCGGCAAGGTTCAGGTCGCCGAACTGCTCGAGCGGCTGATCCACGACGGCGACGAACCTGGCAAATACGACCAGCGCCTGATCGGCCGCGTCGGTTTGAAGGTGCTGCCAGGCGAGCGCGGCAAGCGCGAGCTGTTCGTCGCCAACGGCCAGCATCCGCAGATGGATCGCGCCATGTGGGGCACCAGATGGAAAGGCGGCGGTCACCGCGCGGCGCTCGACACGCTGCCCAATGTCCGGCCGTCGCCGGATCCGACACGGGTGGCGGGGTCTTTGCGCCGCGGCCTGATCATCCCGCTCGAGCATCTGCCCGAGGACACTAGTCACCGCAGCGAGGGGGTCTGAATGTTACGTTTAAGCAGGCACCGTAACGCCAACGTAACAAAGGCAGTAACGTGGCCAAGCCTTTGATTTGGCGTGAGAAAATACCGCCTGGCCGGGCAAAGTTACGATGTTACGGCGAGACGCACCCCCATGAGGCGCGGGCGCGCATGTGCGGGTGTGTGGTTTTGCCCGTAACATCGTTACATTTCCTCTATTTCTATCGAAAAAATAAATAGTTTTAAGGGCTTAGGGCTGACACGCTGAATGTTACGGCGATGTTACGGTCCAGGTCCCAGCGTAACATCGGGGGATGATCAAGCAGTGGTCGACGAAAACAAAAAAAGCCCAGCCCAAATGGCCGATCAAGTCAGCAAGATCATGCTGGCCAACGCCAGGGCGCAACGGATCGAGGCCGTCTGTGAGGCCAAGGTCAAGCGGATCGCGAAGGCGCACAAGGCCGGCAGGGTGCCGGCAGAATGCGGGCCTGAGATCCCGGAGGCACCGGCGCGGGGTGAGGCCGTGGCGTTCAACCCCGCGCGGCTCGTCGCCGTTGGCAACGAAGGCTATCAACGCGTCGAGCGTGGGTATAAAGGCCGGAGCGCTTTGCAGGTGTTGGACGCACTGCAAAAGATGAACCGAGCCATGGCCAAGCGACGTGTGATCGGCTTCACCGAGCGGGAAATGAAGGCCGCCAGCGCCTATGTCGAGCTGACCGAGCGCCACGCCGCCGGCGGGCTCAAGTGCTCCAGTGCGTTTCAGTCTACCGGCGGTGGCGGTGGCGGCCATGGCCGCGACACGATGGACCGGCTGCTGGCGATGCGTCGCAAGCTCGACGAATGTCACCGCGCCATCGGTAGCGGGATCGCCAAGGAAGTGCGCCGCATCCGTCCTTCCAAGCGCGGCGCCGCGGGTGTGGTAAAGAGGTCGATCTTTGATCGGGATCTGGTTGATCGGGTGTGCTGCGGCGGAGACAGCCTGACGACGGTGTTACGCGACCACGGTTGGGGTGACAGCAAAGAAAACATAAAAGCTGTTTACCACGCCTTACGGGCCGCCCTAGAGCGTCTGGCGCGCTGTTTCTGACAGGCGGAGCAAAAAGGGTCTTGACGCTTATCCCGAGGATATGCAATGTCTTCGACATAATCACCAAATGCGCCCGGATCCTACAAGGTCTCGGGCGTATTGCGTTTCAGGGTGCCAGATCTCGTGGCACTCTGCGTGGAACATCTAAACAGATTGAGGACCGATGGGCAGGCTGGCAGGTCGCGCGCTTCCGTCCCGACTTGGCAAACCGCCTAGCCGGCTGCGGAAGCCGCAAGCCAAAGCTGAGGACCAGTCGCGACGATCGCAAGACTGGTTGAACACGGCGAGGTGGCAGCGACTGCGACTGAAGATCCTACGGCGCGACGCTGTGGACCTGATCGACCAGCCGCACCTGATGCCGTTTGATCGCGTGTTGTTTGCCAATATGCCGACGCTCTGGCCGGTCTGTCAGCAGACAGGCGAGGCTTTGACGGGCGAATACCCGGCGCCGAACAGCCCGGTCGTTGATCACAAGACACCGCACCGCGGTGACCCGGACCTGTTCTGGGATGAGAAAAACCTGCAGTCCGTGTCCAAAGCCTGGCACGACCGCACCAAACAAAGCATGGAGCGCCGAGGTCTAGCGTAAGGGAGGGGGGGGCAAATCCCTACTACCCTATGGCGCCTAGACCCGTACCCCGCCACGCGCAGATTTTTTTTTGGGTGAAGGATAAATGAACCCCGAGATCGAACATCAGACCGTTACGGACCTGTTTGGTAACGTGCGCTATCTGACGCCACGGACCAAGGGGCGGCCACCGTTTGAGTGGACCGAAGAAAATGGACGTAAAGTCAGTATGTTACTGGCTATGGGTTGGGGCAATGAACGAATTGCGGGGTGTATTCTCGATCCACGCACCGGACTGTCGATCAGTCTCAGCACTCTGAAGCGGCATTTTAGAACCGAACTGAAGCTGCGGGACAAGGCGCGGGACCACTTGACGGCGAAGCGGCTGATGCAGGCCAACGCGGCAGCCGAGGAAGGCAATGTGGGAGCGATGCGCCTGCTGGACCAGCTGATCCAGAAAAATGACATGGCGTTGGCCGCGGCGAAGTTCGCCGACGCGCCGGGCGATGACACCGAGCCGAAAGGAAAAAAGGAACGGGCGCAGGCAGCCGCTGCGAAAGTGTCTGCGGGGGAAGCCAGCCCGAACTGGGGTTCTGACCTGAAACCGGGATATCACTGATGCTCGATGTCGAACTGGAATTCGACGGGCTCGATCCGGCATGGGATACGTCCGTGCCGGATTGGGAGCGACGGATTCTAAACGGCGAAAGCCTGATCCCCGATCTGCCGCTTTTCGATGAGGTTGCAGAAAAGGCGCTGCGCATCTTCAAGCGGCTCCGGGTGCCGGACCTGACCGGTACACCGACCTTCGGCGAAGTCTGCAAGGATTGGGTGTTCGACCTGGTTCGGGTGGTCTTTGGCAGCTACAACCCGGACACCAAGCGGCGGATGCTGCGCGAGTTTTTGCTGCTGGTGCCGAAGAAGAACGGCAAATCGGCCATCGCGGCGGCGATCATCGTCACGGCCGCGATCATGAACGAGCGGCCGCAGGCCGAACTGTACCTGATCGCGCCGACGCAGAAAATTTCAGGCATTGCGTTCAAAACGGCGCGCGGCATCATCGCGTTAGACCCGGAACTGAGGGTTCTGTTCAAGGTGCAGATGCACCTGAAACAAATCACCCATATGGGCACCGAGGCGGTAATTATGATCCTGTCGGCGGATGGCGACGTGGTCACCGGATCGAAGGGCACGTTTATCCTGGTCGACGAAACCCATGTGCTGGGCAGCAAGCACAAGGCGCCGGAAATCTTCCTGGAGCTGCGCGGTGGCCTGAAGTCGCGACCAGAGGGCTTTTTTCTGCAGATCACGACCCAGTCGAAGGAGCGCCCGACCGGGCAGTTTGAGAAAGAACTGCAAACCGCCCGCGCGGTGCGCGACGGAGATATCCGATTGCCGATGTTGGCAGTGATGTACGAACTGCCGCAGGACATGGTCGAAAAAGACGAATGGAAGGACCCGAAAACCTGGAGGCTGGTCAATCCCAACATAGGGCGATCTATCCTCATAGAAGATCTGGTCAACGATCTGAAAAAGGCCGAACGCGAAGGGCAGGAGGCGTTGGCGCTTTTTGCATCGCAGCACCTGAACGTCGAGGTGGGTGTCGGTATCCGCACCGGGCGCTGGATCGGGGCGGACTATTGGGCGCACCGGGGCGTGCAGGGGATGGATCTGGAGTATATCCTGGAGACGTCGGAGGTTTGTGTTGTCGGCATCGACGGCGGCGGGCTGGACGATTTGTTGGGGTTGGCGGTGCTTGGCCGGCATGCCGAGACGAAGGTCTGGCAGCATTGGGGGAAGGCCTGGGCGGATCGGGACGTGCTGGAACTGCGCAAGTCGATTGCGCCGGAACTGGAGGCGCTGGCCAAGGCCGAGGATCTGATGTTGGTCGACAACATCGAGGAGGAGGCGAATCCCGAGATCGTCGAGATCTGCGCCCAGATCCGCACGGCGGGGCTTTTCCCGGAAGAAGATGGGATCGGCATGGATCCCGAGGGTGTTGGCTCGATCATCGATGCGCTGGTCGAGGATGGGTTCCGGATCGAGGATATCCGGTCAATCAGTCAGGGCTACAAGCTGAACGCGGCGATCAAGACGGCGCCGGTGAAGCTGAAAAACGGCAGGATGATCCACTCGGGTCAGCGTCTGATGGAATTTTGCGTCGGCAACGCCAAGGTCGAGTCGCGCGGCAACGCCGTGATTGTGACCAAGGCAGTGAGCGGTTCGGCCAAGATCGACCCGCTGATGGCGCTGTTCAATGCGGTGCAGCTGATGAGCTGGAACCCGGTGGCAAGCGGGTCGTCGGTCTATGGTGGCCGCGGTCTGCTGGTGGTGTGATCTGAAAAATGGATAGCAAGCGTATTCTGAACTGGCTGCGTCGACCATTCGCCGCGTCGCAACCGGCGGACGGTGGAACGGTCATCAACGGCCCTGAGGATCTGGAACGCGCTATCCGCGCTGCGGGCACAAGTACGGCGGCCGGCATCCCGGTAACTGCCAACAGCGCCATGCGCGTCGGTGCGGTCTATGCCTGTGTGCGCCTGATGTCGGGTGCGGTCGCCAACATGCCGCTGCACGTCAAGGAACGTGTCGACGAGCTGACGCGTCAGGATCGGCCGGATCACCAGCTCTGGACCGTGCTGCGGCGCAAGCCTAACGGCTGGCAGACCTCGGCGCAGTTCCGCCGGTTGCTTCAGGTGCATCTTTTGCTGCGGGGCAACGGTTTTGCGCAGATCGTGCGCTCGCGCGGACGGGTCATTGCACTCAATCCGCTGCACCCCGATCGCATGAAGGTGAAGCAGGGCGACGATCTGAGGATCCGCTATACCTACACGCGCCGCGACGGACGCCCGGTTCCGCTGGACCCGAACGATGTGCTGCATCTGGTCGGGCTGACGCTGGACGGCGTCACAGGCGTTTCGGTGATCACCTATGCGCGCGAGACCATCGGCCTGTCGATGGCGCAGGAGCGCCACGGGGCGACCACGTTCAAGAACGCGGCCCGGCCGAGCTTTGTACTGAAACACCCTCAGAAGCTCGGGAAAGAAGGCCTCGAATTCCTGCGCGAAAGCCTCGACGCTTACCGCCAGGGCGGCGAGGCGGAAGGCCGGGCGCTGATCCTCGAAGAGGGGATGGAGACGTACCAGCTGTCGATGACGGCCGAGGATGCACAGTGGATCGAAAGCCGGAAATTCTCACGTAGCGATATTGCCATGTTCTTTGGGGTGCCGCCGCACATGATTGGCGATACGGAAAAGACGACCAGCTGGGGCTCGGGCGTTGAGCAGATGGGCATCGGGTTCGTGACCTACACGCTCGAAGATCACCTGACGACCTGGGAACAGACGCTCGACCGCGATTTGATCGCCGAGCCTGAGATTTACACGCGCTTCAACCGTCGCGGGCTACTGCGCGGCGACACCAAGGCACGCGAGGCGCTTTATCGTAGCGGGCTGCAATGGGGCTGGCTGAGCCCGAACGAGGTGCGCGCGCTCGAAGACATGAACCCGCGCGATGGTGGCGAAGTCTATTACCCGCCGCCCAACACCGCCGGCAAGACTGACATGGAGACAGACGATGACGATCAGAACCCTGCCTGATATCACTGCCGGTCGGCTGCCGGAAACCTTTGCATTTCAGCCCGACGCCGATGCTCTGGAACGCTGGACGGCCGGGATACGTGCTGAGCAGACGCCCGGCAACACGATCTCGATCCTCGATGTAATCGGCGAGGATTGGTGGACTGGCGGCGGCGTCACATCCAAGCGCGTTGCCGCGGCGCTACGCTCGATCGGCGATCAGGAGGTCTTTGTCGACATCAACAGTCCCGGCGGCGACTTTTTCGAAGGCGTGGCGATCTACAACCTGCTTCGGACCCACAAACACAAAATCACGGTGCGTATCCTCGGTCTCGCCGCCTCAGCTGCCTCGCTGATCGCCATGGCAGGCGATGAAATCCAGATCGGCAAGGCAGGTTTCATCATGGTGCATAACGCCTGGGTGCTGGCGATCGGCAACCGCCACGACATGCGTGACGCGGCCGACACGCTGGAGCCCTTCGATGATGCCATGGCGACCGTTTATTCCGAGCGTGCCGGCGCCGAAAAGAAGGCCGCCGCCAAGTGGATGGATGATGAAACCTGGTTCAACGGCGAGCAGGCCGTCGATGCCGGGTTGGCCGATGATTTTCTGACGATCGACACATCGATCGACGAGTCTGCCGCCGCGAAAGTCGGCGGCGCAACACATGCCACGCGGCGAGCCGACGCAATGCTTGCCCGTGCCGGAATGTCCCGCTCGGAGCGCCGTAGCCTCCTGGGCGAGATCAAGGGGGGCACGCCCGGCGCTGCCCCTGGCGCCACGCAGGACGCTGGCGACTGGACCGCTGCAGCCCAGCAGCTGATCGAAACTCTCAAGGGAACCTAGACCCATGACCAAGAAACTTCTGGCGGCAAGCGTCGCCCTGGCGGCTGCCGCCGCCACGACTGCAATTCCTGGCCCCCGCGGCATTCAATATGTGCGCGCGGACGGCTCCAACCCGGCGGCCATCTTGGCCCAAATGCAATCGGCGTTCGAGGAATTCAAAGCCGAGATCAACAATTCCGGCGAGACGCGCGCGGCCGCCGACGTTGTGCGCGACGAAAAGATCGACCGCATCAACAATCACATCACCGAATTGACGCAGGCGCTGGACGCCGCCAACCAGGCGATTGCGGCAGCGCAGATCGGCGGCGCCGGCGGCGGGGCGCCGGATGCAAATATCGTCGCCCATGCCGAGGCTTTCAACGCCTGGTTCCGCCGCGGCGATCGTGCGATCGATGCCGATCTGCGCGACCTGGAGGTTCAGGCGGCGCTTTCGACCGACAGCGACCCCGATGGCGGCTACCTGGTGCCCGAGGAAATGGCCGGCGAAATTGACCGTGTTGTCGGCACCGTTTCGGCGATGCGCGGACTGGCGCGGACCATGACGATCGGCACCGACACTTACAAGAAGCTGGTCAACATGGGTGGGACCGGATCGGGCTGGGTCGGCGAAAAAGACGCCCGCCCCGAGACCAATACGCCGACCCTGCGCGAGCTGATCTTCACGATCATGGAACTCTACGCCAACCCGGCGGCGACCCAGCGGTCGCTTGACGACGGGCGTCTGGACATTGCGGCCTGGCTGGCCGACGAGGTGTCGATCGAGTTCGCTGAGCAGGAGGGCGCGGCCTTCATCAACGGCGACGGCGCCAACAAACCTCGTGGCATCCTGCAATATGACAAGGTCGCGAATGCCTCCTATGCCTGGGGCAAGACCGGCTTTGTGGTCAGCGGCCACGCCTCGGGGTTTGTCGCGCCGACTGCAAGCGCCAGCCCTGCGGATGCCCTGATCGACCTCTACGGCGCGTTGAAGCAGCAGTACCGCCAGAACGGTACGTTCATCATGTCAGATCCGACGATGATGACGGTCCGCAAGTTCAAGGACGCGGACGGATCGTTCATCTGGTCCGCGCCGACGGCGCCGGGCGAGGTGCCGACGATCCTCGGCAAGCCGGTCATTACCGACGACAACATGGATGCGGTCGGCGCCAACAAATTCCCGATCGCGTTCGGGGCCTGGCAGCGCGCCTATCTGATCCTTGACCGGTTCGGTATCCGCGTGCTGCGCGACCCCTACACCAACAAGCCGAATGTGCATTTCTACACCACCAAGCGCGTCGGCGGCGGGGTGCAGAATTTCGAGGCGATGAAGCTTCTGAAGATCTCCACCTAAGCCCTGCGAACGGCAGCTGCGCCGGGATGTGATGCCCGGCGCAGCGCCTCAGATCAACACAAGATCCAAACAAGGAACCAAACGATGAAAGACCTTCATTCTGGCATGACCGCTTTGGTCGCAATCGGGGCCGCGACGCTGTCGGCGGACAACACCCCTGCCGCGATCGATCTGCAGGATTACGAAGCGGCAGAGCTCGTTCTGGCAATCGGCGCCGGGGGCATCACGTTCAACGGCACCAACAAGATCGAGTTTGTCTTGACCCATTCGGACGACGATTCGACCTATGCGAACGTGGCGGACGCAGACATGCTCGGCGTTTCCAGCATCACCGACGGCATCATCAAGGCGCTGACCTCGGCCCATGCCGCGGCGGCGGTCTATCGCTTCGGATATGTCGGCGGAAAACGCTACCTGAAGCTCCTGGCCGATTTCTCGGGAACCCATGCCACCGGAACGCCGATCGCGGCGACCGTCCTGGGCGGTCAGGCCTATGACAATCCGCAGGCCGACCAGGCCTAGGCCATGATCCCGCCGATCCTGATCACCCCTCCAGTGGGACTGCCGGTCTCGCTGGAGGACGCCCGCCGGCATCTGCGCCTGACCGAGGCTGATGACGACGGGCTGGTCGTCGAAAAGCTGATAGCGTCGGCTGTGGCGCATCTTGACGGTTGGGCAGGGATTCTCGGGCGCTGTCTGCTTAACCAGACCTGGCAGCAGGATTATCACAACTGGTGCGACCCCTTACGGCTGCCCTTTCCGGATGTCTCGTCGGTCGTGTTGACTTATTTCGACGAGGACGCTGCGGAACAGACCGTGAGCGACAATCTCTATGACGTTCTGGAGACGGTCGTTGGCCCAGAAATCCGGTTTAAAGACGCATTCACCAGCCCGTCGCTGGACAGCGACCGGCAATTCCCGGTCCGCGCTGAAGTCGTGGCGGGCTATGGGGCTGCCGACGACGTGCCCGCACCGCTGCGGACTGCGATCCTGATGTTGATGGCACATTGGTATATGAACCGCGAGGCAGCCACGGCGGACGGCCCGTTGCATTTGCTTCCCATGGGTGTCAGCGCCCTGACGGCGCCATATCGGCGGGTCGGCGCGTGACGCCAGGGCAACTGCGCGAGCGGGTCGCATTCGACGCACCGCATGATGAGCCTGACGGCTCCGGCGGCATCGAGACCGGCTGGCGCGAGGGCATCAGCAATGCCGCAGCGCATTTCCGCTATCTGCGCGGCGGTGAGACGGTGCAGGCCGCGCGCCTGGAGGGACGCCAGCCGGTTGTGGTGACGGTCTGGGCTAACATCTGGACCCGCAAGATCACCCCCGACTGGCGGATGCGCGATCTGCGCCGCGAGGAATTCGACGAAGATGGCGCGCTGATGCGCGGCGAATATAACATCCGGTCGGTCGTGGAGACCGAAGACCGGAAGTGGATCGAGATCACGGCCGAAACGGGCGTGGCAGTCTGAAACATTTGACAAGGGAGAAAACGACATGACCGTGACAGCGGAGATATTCGCGCGCCTCAAGGCGACACAGAGAGGCGGCAACGATTTCGGCGGGCCTGCCTTCACGCCCGAGATGGAGGCGGTGCTACAGCTGACCGATGGCACCACGGCAAACAAGGCCGATATTCTGTTCATGGACGAGCGCACGGTCAGTGCCAGTTCCAACGACGATATCGACCTGGCCGGCGTTCTGTCGGATGCCTTTGGCGCGACAATCACGGCCGCCGAGCTGGTCGCGGTGTTCATCATCAACGCGCCGCGTTCGGGCAGCGCCAACACATCTGATCTGACGATCGGCGCCGGCACCAATCCGTTCGTCGGGTTCCTCGGGGGTACAGCGCCAACGATTGGCCCGCTGAAACCGGGTGCGCAGTTCCTGATCGCCGCCGGCGACGCAGCGGGGATCGGTACGGTGACCGCCGCCACTGCCGACATCCTGCGCATTGCCAACGGCGCCGGCGCGTCGGCGACCTACCAGATCGCCATTCTGGCCCGCAGCGCCTAAGTCCGATGAACGCGGCGCGGGCCCTGCAGGCGGCGGTGTTTGAACACCTGAAGGCGAACAGCGCTGTCGCTGCCATCGTCGGGGCCCGGGTTTACGACCACCCGCCGGCGTCGGCGGCCTGGAAAAAGCCGTACCTCGCGTTCGGAACGGGCTATTCGGTGGACGCGGATGCCGATTGCATCGATGCGCGCGAACATACGTTGCAAATCGACTGCTGGTCGCGCGACCAGGGGCGGCTTGGGCCTTGCCGTGACCTGGCAGACGCGGTCCACCGGGCGCTGCACCGGGCAGAGCTGGTCGCCGATCCGCCGTTTGCGATTTCGGCAATGCGGGTCGTGTTGAACCGGGTCTTTGCCGATCCTGACGGCAAGACGGCGCATGGTGTGGTGCAGGTCCGGGCGCTGGTGCAGGAGAACTGACCCGTGGTTCAGGGTGTTGCGAAGTTCAAGGCGCGCATGCGCAACATTCCAGAGGTTGTTCGCGCCGAAATAGTCAAGCAGCTGGAAAAAGAGGCGGGCAAGGTCGTGGCGTTCATGGCCTCGCTCAACCCGCTGCCCGGCACGATCAGAATAGACTGGACCTGGGGCGATACGCCTGCTGGCGCGGTCACCATCGGTACGGTGCGCGGGCAGGAACACGACCGGATCGCGATCACGATCTATGCGACCGCCTCGACCAGTAAATACCCGGGCGGGATTGCGGCGATCGCCCGCTGGTGGGAATTCGGCACCGCACCGCGGCGCCAGAAAACCACCGGGCGATATACCGGCTATATCCCGGCCTCGCCGTTTTTTTATCCCGCCTGGCGTGCCGAACGCCGGCGGGTCAAGGGCAACATCGCCCGTGCCGTAAAGCGCGGGTTCAAGAAAGCTTAATCACAGGCGAAAGGAACCTGAAAAATGGCAGCAGCAGACACACTCAGCTATGACGAGCTGGTGCTTGAGATCGAATGGGTCGCCGACAGCGGCACATATTCCAAGATCTGTGGCATTACCGGCGTCACCATCAACCGCACCACGAACGTGACCAGCACCGCGGTCCCCGATTGCGCCGACGAAACGCTGCCGCACAGCACGAAAAACTCGGTCAATTCCATCGCCGTCAGCGTCAGCGGCACCGGTGTCTGGGCGGCGGCCAAGCATCACGAGCTGCTCGACTGGTTCTACAACGCCCGCAAGCTGAACGCCCGGCTGCGCAATGCCAAGGTCGAGGCCGGGGGCGACAGCGGCGATATCTATGCCGAATACGGCCCCGCGATCCTATCGAGCCTGACCAATGAGCGCCCGGGCGACAAGGGCGAAATCAGCGCCTCGATCGAACTGCAGTTCGACGGTACGCCGTCGCGCAGCACGGTTGTCTGATGGACCCCTTTCGCCTGATCTGGGCGGGTGGCGAGCATGATGTCACCGTGCATCCAGTCGGCATCCTGCGCCGACTGCAGGCCACGCTCGATTCCGGCCCTGAAGAGGTGTTCAACCGCATCCGGCTGGGCAACTGGCGTGATGCCGATCTGACCGAGGTCGTGCGCCTGGGGCTGATCGGCGGCGGCATGGATGAGGACGCGGCCCGCACGCTTGTCAACCGCACTGCAGCGGAAACCGCCTGGGCCAACCTCAAGATGGCGGCGCACAAGATCATGAGCCACGCTGTGGTCGGTCCGGCGGACGACAAGGTGGGAAAGCCGGTCGGGGCGGCGGAAACGGACAATCCCGCCGCCCCGGAAAATGGCGCTTTAGCAAGCTCTACGGCGCCGGCGCCGTCCTCGGGTTCACGCCGCAGCAAATCGACCAAATGAGCATCTGGGAATATCTCGCCTGTCTGGATGGCTGGAACGCCGCCCATGGCGGCAAGGACCAGGCCGAGGCCGCGCCGATGAGTGCAGACCGCGCGCGCGCTTTGGGGATCGAGGGGCTGTAGCATGGCAAACCAGGAAGATGGCCTGATTATCCCGATCAGCGTGACGGAAAAGCAGTACGCCCAGCAACTGGCGCGGCTGGAAGCCAACACGGTCCGAACCGCCAAACGCGCTGAGACGAGTTTCAACCGCGCTAACCGACCGGTCGCACGCCTTGGGCGGGAGTTTCGGAAAACCACCGGCGCTGCAAACCATTTCTCCGGTGGTATGCGCAACACAGCAATGCAGTTGAGCCAGGTTGCGCAGATGGGGTCTGTAACTGGTGACTATGTGAGGGCGCTGTCAATTCAGCTGCCCGACCTTGCTTTGGGCTTTGGCGCAGTCGGCATTGCCATCGGCGCTGTTGCCGGTTCCCTGGCGCCGCTGGCGGTCGACATGCTGACCGGCGCGGACGCGAGCAAGGAACTGCAAGATCAGCTTAAAGGTCTCGAAGAGGCCATGAAGCGGTTGCAGGCGGCCGAGACGCAGCTTGGCGCAGGTACGATCGCGCTGCGCGAGGATTATGGGGGGCTCGCCGAAGACGCCCGAAAGCTTTTCGAGATAGAACGCCAGATCGCTGACATTCGCGCGCGGGCCTCTTTGAACGACGTGGCGCGAGGGCTTGGCGACAGTCTGGGTATCGGCGGAGTCATCGACCTGTTGCCAGAGCAGATCAAAGATATTTCCGGTGCCATGGGCAGACTTATCGAAGAGCGGGACCGGCTAAACGATCCCTCGAAGCTGAGCGATGTCGAATTCGCCGCCGCCGATAGGCGCATATCTGTGATCAACGAAGAGATCGCAGCTCTGTCCAAGCTGAACCGCAATCTTGACGAGGTGGCCGATATGTTCGGCATCACCGAGGTCGCCGCGCAGGAGGTCGTGCGCCGTTTCGTCGAGATCGCCAGCGCCGAAGGCCCCGAACAGCAGGCCATCGCGATGCGTGATTTGGCCGACTATATCTCGGACGCCTCCGACAACCTTGTCGATGCCGAGGAGGAGGGTCAGGCGCTGTTCGACCGGCTGTTGCAGGCCGCCCAGGAGGCCTTTACGCTTGCCGGGATCGATTATGCCACGGGTATCGGCAGAGGCGCCGACGAGGCCGCACGCCTGGCAGACAATCTGGCACTGGCCGCGCGTGGGCAGGAACTGCTGGCGGGTATGCGCGGCAACCCCGATTTTGCCGATCCGCGGAATGAGGCCGGCGTGTCGGGGCGGTTCGATTATACCCCGCCGCCGCTGGGTCTGCAGCAGGTCCGCCTTGGTCCGGTTCGACGGGATGGCGCATCCCGCCGCGGCGGCGCCGGGAATCGCCAGGACGCCGAGCTGAACCGCCTGCTGCGCGAGCGGGACCGGATTCTGAGCGGCCTTGAGACTGCGACTGAGCGGTATGCCAGCGAGTTGGCCGATCTGAACAAGCTCAAGGAAATGGGCGAGATCAACTCCGAGGACTATGCCCGCGCGCTTGCCAAGATCGACGAGCAGCTGGTCAGTGCTGAGTTCGGCAACGTGGTGCGCGGTATAGAAAGCATCTCGGACGCGATCGCCAACGCCATCGTCAACGGCGAGGACCTGGGCGACGCGCTGGGACAGGTGTTCCGTCAGATCGTGGCGGAGCTACTGGCGTCGAACATTCGCAACCTGCTGATGCAGACATTCAACTTCGGGGGCATAGGCGGTGGCGGTGGGATTTTTGGCAGTATCTTTGGGGCACTTTTCGGCGGCGGCCGCGCTGCCGGCGGGCCGGTGATGCCCGGGCAAATCTACGCCGTGAATGAAAACACGCCCAATACCGAATTCTTCGCGCCGAATGTGGCGGGCCAGATCCTGACCGCCAGCCAGGTGTCGGCGGCCGCGCCGCGAAGTGGCTCTCAGGCGGTGGTTATCGGGTTCGAGCAAAGCGAGTTGCGCATCAGCGATGGCGGCGAAGTGACAGCGATGGTGCGGCTTTCCGCGCAGCAATCGACCGAAACCGCCGTGCGCACGGTGAGAACCAGTCTAAACGGCTGGCAGGATACCCTGCGGCAGGACGGGGCGCTGGTGTGACCATCACGCCCGCCATTTACCCTTGGCGCCGCCGGCTGGTGCCGCGGGACCAGTTGTTCCGTGCCGGTGGCCAGGCGCTGCCCGGCGGGCGCACACTGGGCGGGTTTTTGGTGGAAAGCCCCGAACCCGGTGGCGTTTCTTCGCTGAGCCTGACCCTGGTGCTGTCACATGACGCCGAGACCAATCGCGATGCGGCCTGGACGGCCAGCCGCATTCAGAACGGTGCGGTTATGCGGATCCCGCTATGCGGCAGCGTGCAGCTGGTGCCCGCGACATCGCTTGGCGTGTCAAGTGCTGCGCAGCTGCCCTGGAGCAACGGTCAGTCCTGGAGCAACGGACAGAACTGGGACTGGAACCCCTCGGTACCAGTTAATGCGGCGTCCAGCAAAGGTGCGGCCGAAGTGACCGCAGACTTTTCCAGCTTTGGCGAGGTTCTTGAGATCGGCCATGTGATCGGCTTTCGCGAAGGCCAATACGATTTCGCCCATGAGGTGATGGATGTAACCTATGTGAATGGCGACATCGCCACCGTCGGCATTTCACCGCCATTGCGCCGTGCAGTCGCCGCCAACGACGATCTGTACCTGCGGCCGAAAACAATGATGACCTGCGTCAATGCCGCCGCTGCCGCGAAAACGCTGCGCAACCGCCGCTTCATGGTTTTCGAGACACTGGAATTCGTCGAGGCGTTGCTGTGAGCTACGAAACCGAATTGCTGGCGCATATCGGCACCGCAACGGATGCCTGGGATATCAGGGCGGTCGATCGCCGCTGTTATTTTTTCGATTTTGCCGGTTATCCGATCCGGCTATGGGACGGGCAGGGTGCGATGACCGACAGCGGCGGTAACGAGTGGCTCGGCACCATCGATGCCAGCGGCGTTCAGCAGTTGCGAGCGCCGGCCGTGCGCGACAGCCGCGACGGCGCCAGTCCGCGCTATACGTTCACGCTGCCGTTCATCGACAGCGACACATTTGACGCCCTCAAATCTGACCGCGCCCTGGCCGAGGGCAGAGAGCTGACCTGCTATCGCGCGTTGTTCGGAGCGGGCGAGGGGTTGCGGCCGTCCTTGCCGCTGACCTTTGACTACCGGCTTTTGATGCAAGGCACCCAGTTTGCCGAAGGGCTGGGCGAGGACGCCGGCAATATCAAGAAAAGCTACACCGCCACTGTGCTGGCCCGGTCGCTCGAATACGGGCGCAGCCGGGCGCCGTACGGTACCTACACGCCCACCGCGCAGCGCGAACGCGCGCGGCTCAAGGGATACAGCGATGATACATTCTGCGACTTCGTTCCCGGCAATGCCCTGCGCACCTTTGTCGTCGGCAGTTGACGCGACGCTTGGCCGGTGGCGGCGCGAACCGTTCCAGTGGGGCCGCGGCGACTGCATCCTGTCGGTCTGCGATCATGTCGCAGCCGTCACCGGGATTGACCCGGCTGCCCCATGGCGCGGCAGTTACAGTGACGAAGCGGGCGCAGAAGCAATCTGCCGGGAATTCGGCGGCGTAGCCGCGCTCTTCGCGCATGGCATGGCACGGGCCGGGTTTATCCGGGCCGACGCCGCCAGTTTTGGCTGGCCCGTCGCGGTGCGATTCGACGGGCACGAAATCGTCGGGATCTGTACGGGGGACAGGTTGGCCTTCCGGCACATCCGCGGTGTCGTCGAACTTCGGCTGCCGGTCCTCGGTGCCTGGGCGGTCTGATGCCACAGGTTGGATTGCTGTTTCAGGGGCTGTTCGTTGGGTTTACCGCGGCATCCGCCACAAGCCTGGCCGTCGCGACGGCGCTCGGTCCTCTGGCCCTGGCTGGCTATACGGTCGGCGCATTCTTCGGTGGATCACTGCTTGGCCGGCTGCTTTTGAATATCGGCCTGAGCTATGCGCTCAACGCGCTATCTCGACCGGGGTCACCGGAGGCTCCCGATATCGAGGCGGCGCGTATCAATAGCCGCCTTGGAACCGCGCGGCGCTGGCAGTTGGGTGGTTCGGTCATTGTTGGTGGCGAGGCTGGCATTTTCGCCGAACACGATGAAGACGGCAATTTCTGGTACATCGTCGCGCATGGCGATGCCGAGATGATCAACCCGGCCGATGCAACCTACTTTTTTGACGACATCGAACTGAGCATCAGCAACCGTAAGGATCTGACCGACTGCGCGCTGGCCACCACGGCGAACATCACACTTTCTGGCGAACAAACCATCGATGGCACGCTGACCAGCACCAGCCGCGTCTGCGTCAAGGACCAGACCGCCGCGACTGAAAACGGCGTCTACGTCACCGGTCCGGGCGCCTGGACCCGTGCGGCGGACATGAACACCAGCGCCGAAGTTCCCGGCGCAACGGTCGATATAACCGGCGGAACCGCCAACAGCGGCAAGCGGTTTCGCGTCACTGCTACCAGCGTGACGCTGGGGACGGACGACATCAATTGGACCGACGTGTCGAATATCAACGATGTGGCCGGCGACGTGCTGACAGATGATTTCTGCTTGGACGATGAGGACAATAGTTTCGGAGCCACGGGCACCAAGCGCCCTCAATTCCGGCTCTATACCGTCACGCCAGATGCGGCCAGCGACTATGGCACGCTGCCGGCGGCCTTTACGGCGGCATTCCCGAACCTTCCATCCAATTTTCGCGGCGTCGGGGTCTGCTACACGATCGTGCGCGCCAAGGCCGTCGCACCCGAGCATTATCGCAAGGTCTATCGCTGGCGGGGTGCCATCGGTATTGGTGAACCGTCGGTCGCGGTCTATGCGAATTTCAACCGGATGTACGATCCGCGAAACGTGGCACACGACATAGACGACCCTACAACCTGGACAGCCAGCGATGGCAATCCGGCCATTGTCTGGGCATGGTGGCGGACCGCGCCGTTCGGGCGCAACCGGCCGATGACCGAGATCAATTGGGACAACACCGCCGCCGAGGCCGACAAATATGACGCGACCGTTCTGGACCGGTCGGCCAGCCCGATACCGCGCTACCGTTGCGGGGTCGCAGCCCCCGACAATAAACCACGACACCGGGTTGAGGAGGAGATCCTGGCAAGCTGCGATGGTTTTGTTGCGTATGACGATCAGGGCCGCGCCTATCCGGTGGGTGGCGTCTATGCGGCGCCGACGCTGACCTTCACCCGCGAGCGGGATATCCTGACCGCCCAAACCGAGATTGTCGTCGACGGTGAACGGGCGCTGGATGGGGTGATCGTCAATTATATTTCACCGGCGCATAACTACAAAAAGCAACCTGCCGCGCCCTGGGTGAACAGCGAATATTATGACGGCAGCAGCGAGCCTAACTATCTGGAAATCGATGTTCTCACCTGTCAGAACCACAACCAGGCGGTGCGGCTGGGCAAGGCATTCGGACTGCGTCATGCGCCTCCGCGCAAGGCTGCCTTCGGCTGCAACATCAAGGGTGTGCTGGCCAAGACTCATCGCGCGATCACGCTTGAATACGACAGCGACTTTTCCGGGGTCTACGAGGTTGCCACGCCGGTCGAGCAGGAGCCGGGCGGCCTGCTGACAGCATTCGCTGTGGTTCCGCTGGCCTCTGACCGCTGGGATCTTGGTGCCGGGGAAGAAGGTGTGCCGCCGCCGCCAACCCCGGCGTTGAATATCGACGATAGCCTGGAGACGGCGCAAAACGTCGTGGTGACAGCGGTTGCCGTGGTCACCGAGACGGGATCAAGTGTGCGTCTTGAGGCCACATTCGATGCTCCAACCCGTGTCGATCGCACTTTCCGGTTTCGTTACAAAGAGACCGGCGGCAGCACGTATGAGTATTTCTTTGTCGATATGGACGAAACCCGTGCCTATTCGGCGCTGGTCTCGGACGGTCAGGATTACGACATAGAGTTTCAAACCATCACGTCCGGTGGCCGAGCCACGGTTTGGACCAGTTATTCCGGTAATCCGGTCACCGCCACGGCGAACTCGACTGCCCCGGCCGATCTGGTGGCGGCCAGCGCGGTACCCGGCGGTGCCGCCGGCGAGATCGATTACAGCTGGACGACGGCCAACGACGCCAATCAGTACAGCGTGGCCCTTTATCGAGGTGCCACAACCACCTTTGGCGATGCGACCAAGATCACGACGATCATTTCCGGTGCCAATGTAACCGGCGCGTTCACCGAAACCGGCGTTGCTGCCGGGACGGTCTATTGCTGGCTGGTGCCGGTCAATGGGTCGGGCATCGCTGGCAACGAGAGTGGCCCCTACACGGTCGTCGTCACCTAACGAGCAATCAAAAAAAGAGGCAACACCATGTCGCTATCACAAGCGGCTGAAAACGCTGTTTTCAGTTACCCGAAAGACACCAACAACCGCCCTGACACTCAGGCAGTGGCAGATCTGTTCAGAAATGTGAGACATTGGCGCGCATCCTTTGCGGATCTGGCGGCCAATCCGTTTTCCTACATCGCCGGCGCTTTCAACTATATTGCAGAGGGCGATGCGCTTTTGGTGGGCGTTCATTTGTACACTGTCGCGGCATCTGCCGAAGCGAGCCCGGATGTCGATTTGACCGCATCTGGCGGCGTCAAGCTGTTCGTGCAGGAAAGCACTGCCGGCATGGTGAGCGTGTTGGCATTCGGCGTTGTGGGCGACAAGTCAACTGATGACGCTACGGCAATGCAGCTGGCCTTCGACTGGTGGGATGCGGTGGCCGGCCGGAAGCTCATGATCCCGGCAGGTTTGTCAGGTGTTCGGTTAGCAGCGACATGCACAGCGAATTTCGAGGGGCGGCACGGCAATATCCTTGTGATGGAAAGCCCGATCACGCCCGACGCTGGGATTGGGAATGCAATCGAACTGCTGGACGGTCAGGAGTGTGAATTCAAACTCTGGGTTTCCGGTGGCGGGCAGACCGCCGATTACACCCAGGCTGATCCGGTTGGTGCAGATCAAGCGTTTCTGATCCGGGGTATACGCAGCGCCGATTTGCATGTTCGGGCATACGATTATGCTGGCCGGGTTGTGCGGGCCACAACGGAACTTGCCGGTGAGGCTAAAACGTCCCGGCTGCATTTTATCAGCTTCTCGACCGGCGAGTATGGCGCCCCGGCTTGTGGTCAGGCGATTTATGCCGACGCATCCTCTGCTTTCGGCCATTTCTCGCACGCCAACTGGTTCTGGGATGACTACGGGCCGGTGTTCGAGGATGTAGCGGACCTTTCGTTCGGATCGCTTGACAGCGGTTGGGATACCAATAGCGGGATGGTTCTCAAGGGCGTCCTGAGCTTCTGGGCCAATTCGCTTTCGATTGGCGATGAGAGCAATACCATCGACTTGTTGACCATTCAGGCATCCGCCACGCGATCAAGTGCCAACATTAACATTGGCGCTCTTCTTTTGAATAAGGGCAATCGGGGTCTTGTCGTTGACGGCATCGACATCGATGGGCCGAGCGGTTCGAACAAATGGACCGGCGTTCGGATCGGTTACATCTCATCGCTCGAAAACGGCAATCGAGGCGCCTATATAAACGACAGCCGGTGGGTGACGATAGATCTCTTTGAAAGTCATGGCGATGAAGTTGGGGCTGAAGTAACAGGCGCATCCAGAGATATTGAGATAGGGTGCAATATCGTTTCGTCCGCAAAACAAAGCATTATTGTCGGCGGGACTACGTTCCAAGCTAACTTTAAGGGCAGCGCAGTCGGTGCAAATGCGTCATCCACAGCTGCAACTTCCGCGATCGATGTGACATCGACGGGCAGGGATATCGAATTCGATAGCATGTCCGTCGAGGCGGCGAATGTCGATTATCTGTATGACCTTGTTGCTGGTAATTTCGTGGTTCTCACGGGCGGCAATCTGATCGCCACTGGTAGCGCGGCGGTGATGGGGGCGAATGCCCCTCGGGTCGCTCGCAATGTCCGCGGATACCGAACAGAAAACGGCGGTATCGCTCAAATGCTGAATACTACCAGCAACATCGTTATCACTCATGGCCTCGTCGCAGCACCACAAATCATCCAACTCACCGGTCGCGAAAGCGAACTGCTGAATCTCACAGTCGACAGCATCGGCGCAACAACCTTCAACGTGGTGAACCGCGACGACGCGGCCGCGACACATGCCGTCACGTCCGACCAGGATATCTACTGGGAAGCGAAGCTTCTTCAGAGTCAGGCGTGATCGGCAATCAAACATGCCACCAGTCAGCCTTTCTTAGGTGGCGGCGAAAGGAATTTAGATGACACCGGAGCATGAAGAAATGATCGAAAATCTGCACCGCTGCTGGTTCAAGCCGCCTACTGAAAACCAGCTCAAGCAAATGACCGTCAACCGCCGGGAGATGAAAGGACAAGCAGCATGAGCGCAGAACTGATCATTGCAATTGCGGGTGCCGTTTTCACCTTTGTGATCATGATCGGCGGCATAATCGTTCGCGACCGGTTCGTGATGAAAAATATCCGCGAAGGCGATGACAAGCTGCACGAGCGCATCAACGGCGCCCATGAGCGGTTTGTGAGGCGGGATGAGCTGTCGCAACAGCTCAACCATTTCAGCGAAGAGATCAAGGGTGTGCGGACCGAGGTTCACTCGACCAACAACCGACTCGACCAGCTGCTGGTGGTCATGACCAATCAAGGAGGAAACCCATGAAACTTGTGGATAATTGGCAGGCGATCCTGTTGCGTTCGCATTCCATGTGGGCCGTCTATCTGGGCATAGCCCTGCTTGGCGTCCCCGAGGGGCTGTTCTGGATATTCGAGCGTCAGTTCATGAACCCTTATGTGACCGGCTTTGGCGGCCTTGGGCTGATGATCTATGGCGGGCTGGGCCGGATCGTGGATCAGGAGCTAGCAGCCGGAAAACACATCTCGCGGATCGCGCGTGTCGTGATTGTGGCCATTATCTTTTTCGCGGCAGCGATGCTGCTTGCGGGCATGTCCTCGGCGCCTGTGTCGGCGGATGGGGAACCGCCCCTTTCCGGCCCCGTGTCAGAGGCTGAATTTTTGCGCGTTGCCGAGCCGCTGGTCGCGAAATGGGAGGGCAAGCGCAACGAGGCGTACCCGGACATCGTCGGCGTCTGGACGATTTGCTACGGCCATACAAGGGACGTGCGGCCTGGCGACGTGATGAACGATGCGCAATGCAATGCGCTGCTGCGCGCCGAGCTGCTGGAATATCGCGAGGGCCTGCATCGCTATTTTGTCGCGCAGACCATAGCCAGCCGGCTGACGCCCGAGCGCGATGCGGCGTATACATCTACCGCCTACAACGTCGGGATCGCGGGCATGGGCAAGTCCACTGCGACCCGGCGTCTGAACGCGGGAGACATCGCCGGCGGCTGTGATGCACTGACCTGGTGGAACAAGGCCGGGGGGCGCGTGGTGCGCGGCCTGGTGCGGCGTCGCGCAGATGAATTCCGGCTGTGCATGGTGGGTGTCGCCTGATGGCAGGCATTGTCCTGCGCCTGCTGTTCAGCCGTGGCGGCATCGTCGTCATGATCGGCCTCGCGCTGTTCACCTGGCACACGCTCGACAAGGGCAGTGCTGTGCGGCAGGCGGTGGTGCAGTATGTGGCCGGGGTCGAACTGGCCGCCGCCGAGGCCGAGCTGGCCGAAATGAAGCGTCGGGCGGTGGCGGCCAATGTTGCCGCCGAACAGCTGCAGGAAAAGGTCGCGGCAGCCGAGGGCGAAGCATTGCGGATGTCCCTGGCGATTGAGGAATGGGAGAGTTCGAATGCGATCAATGCTGACGGCGTTGTCGACGCTCGTCTTCTTGAGCGCCTGCGCGGGCGTTGAAAAACGACTTGCCGTAGCAGCGACGAAAGAGGGCGAGATCCGCGCCAGCCGCTCGATGCCCGACTATCCCCCCGATTGCCGACGCAAGGCGCGCAGTAGTGTTCAGGAGGGCGACAGGCTGGACACGGCACTGTTGAAGACGGACGCGGCCCTGGCACGGCAGAACGCCCGCACAGGGCGCTGTGCGGATTGGTACGACACCCTGAAAGCAGGCATCGAAGTGAAGGAGTAACCCGATGGTAAAACGATCCTGGCCGCAGTCCTAGCGATTGCGGCGACACAAGCAAATGCTCAGCAGCAAAACCGCAACTGCGCCGACCGCGCCCGCGTGATCGAACGCCTTGCGACCGCTTACGGCGAAAGCCGCCAGTCGATCGGCCTGGGCGCCAACAATGCCGTGATCGAGGTGTTCGCCTCGACCGAGACCGGCACCTGGACCATCACCGTGACCTCGCCTGCAGGCATGACCTGTCTGGTGGCCTCCGGTCAGGCTTATGAATCGGTTGGCGTAGAAGAACCAACGGGACTTCCGCTGTAGGACTTGGCGGGGTTATTCGCGTTCCCCGCCAACCGCCCTGCTACATGTCTTGATCATATATATCCTGTACGACCGCGCGCGCCGCAGCCTCGTTTCGAACTACCACCCTCGTTCGATCTGTCGTGGGTTTTAGGCTGGATTGACCGAACAAACGGCTTTCCGCACCGCCCCTCTTCGTCATTGCGCTAATGTCTTTCAAGAAATGTGGGTATGTGACCTCGGTATAAAACGGCTCGCCGCTATAGGTCTCGCGCACCAATCGGCGCGCTTGGAGGCAGCCTTTCACGAAATTCCTTAGCGGTCCGAGCTCGATTTCCACTTCAAGACGGCCATGGTCGATTAGCTTATGCGAATGCGCGATGCCCGTTTTTTGGCGAACGGTGGTGCTTAGAAAGGCATCATAAAGGGATTCCCTCACGATATGGATTACAGAGAATCGGCGAATTTGAAAGTAATGCATGAACAGGGGCGTCTGTTTGGGATATTCCCACGCGCCGGAAATTCCCCCTAGGCTGTTATACATCAGATCGATGTGCGGCCGCTTGCCGTTACTGAGATCGCCCAGGTGGTCAAAATATTCGTCCAGAAATCCGAAAATCTCTTTGGTCGTCATGCCGAATACGTCGATGTTATTTCGTCTGGCATAGCTGATCAAATTGCCCTTGCGGCTTTGAAGGGAGGTGTGCATCACCTCACCGAAGGAATGGAACAGATCTCCGGACTTCAAGGAGTCTCCGAAGAACTTGGTCCCACTTCGCTGGGAACTGATTGTCACGGCCCTGGGGGAGTTCATCAAATGGTTAAACATGGAAAATAATCCTCGGATCACCGTTGGACGGTTTCGAAGCCGTCGAAGCGTTGCCTATCAATAAAGGGCGGGGTTTAGCAAGAACGGCCCGGATCGACATACACCGTCTGGCGTCGCGAGTTTGCGGCGAATCGACTGACGCAGAATAGCGCTTGCGATAGCGCCAAGCGCGCGAGCCTCTTCTGGCCCTTCATCTGGCATTATCGATATTGGGTCCGTGTACCCATGGCGGCATGTCGCATATAGGCAGTGTGGACCGACAATGATCCGAATTGGATCAGGGGAATTGCCAATGCGGGCAACGAAATCTTCTGCATCCCTCTCCGTTTCAACGTCTTTAAATAAACCCTGCTCCCTGAGCAGCTCGAAACAGCGCTCAAACAGCGGTAGCAGCGGGATCCTGATCCTGTCCATCTCATTCGTCTTTCTACTGAGATTTTGCAATATCGGCGCGATGGCGCGCGTGCTGGGCTTCTGCATCGGTCCTTTGTTTTGTGCTGCACGCCGCCCGTGACATCCCTGCCATCAGCTTGCGCACAGCGGCCCTGGTGGGCGTCTCTCTATACTAGCTTTTGACGCGACACTTCTGACCGCGCCTTGAGTCCGATTTTATAGTCGTCTCGCACCCGTCTTATTACCTCCCCGAGGTCTTGGTTGCCCTCTACCGTTGCGAAGGCAAGCGTGGTCGCCAAGACCGACACCACGCCTTCGGGGTCGCCGTTTACCTAGCTCATTGCCAACTTCCATTGCTCAAGAACAAGGTCTCCGATGTCGGGCATTCTGGCGTCCTTCAAGTCGTGGGTTTTTCAGCCCGGTCAAGCCGGTCGATTTCGGCGGCGATCAGTGCGCCGGCGCGCACGAGATTTGTGCGGATGCTTTTGGGTTTCCACCAATCGCGGAACGGCCAGAAACGATGTCGGATAGGTTCAGATGGAAGACCGGCGGCGACTAGCGCATAGCAAGCCCCAGCGCGTGCCAACTCGCCTGCCGGATGGTTGTCGTCATGCTCGGGCGTCCAGCCTTCCTTTGCTTCCTGACGCTCGCGCTCATTCAGGATCGCGAGCGCGCCAGGAGAATGGTCGGCCGGGTCGATCCAACCTGCATCAATGGCAGCGTCCATCCAGCTTTCGGCATATGCGTCATCGGGGTTTTCGTCGCCCCAAGCTTCAAGGCTCATCTGATCGTCCCTTTCTGTATACACAAAGGTGTACACAAAACTATTGCGCCGGACAAGAGTAAAGGGTACACATAATGGTACACATAAGTGGGCTGTAGATTATTGAGAGAGAATCGCACAAAACTCCCGGCCTATGAAGGCAAGGAAGCCCAAGCAGCTGAGGCGAAAAGAACCGCGCACCTTTGGGTATGCGCGTGTCTCGACGGACGAGCAGGAAACGGCACTTCAAATTCGGGCGCTAAAGAACTTCGGCTGCGACAAGATCTACGAGGAAAAGGCGTCCGGTCGCACGATGGACCGTCCTCTGTTCTCTGCCTTGGTGGACATGGGAGTGCTTGCCGGAGACCGGGTCGTTGTCTGGAAGTTGGATCGTCTTGGCCGCTCGTTAAAGGGCCTGACCGAGACCGTGGCGCATCTCGAAAAGATGGGCGTCGATCTGATTGTTCTGACCGAAAAGATCGACACCAGCACAGCCACCGGCAAGTTCTTCTTTCACGTCATGGCGGCGATGGCGCAGTGGGAAAGCGACATGATTTCCGAGCGCACCAAGGCTGGCATCGAGGCCAAGAAGGCGCGGGGCGAAACCATGGGTAGGCCGCATCTGATCAAGGATGATCCTAAGCGCATGAAGTATATGCGCGATCTGCACAAGGCGGGCAAACTGATTGATGAGCATGGCGCGCTGATCGGTTCGGATCGTCAATTGCTGGAAACGCTCAACAAAGGCAATCCGGACAACCCAATCGAGAGCATGGAAACCGTGCGCCGCTGGCGGCGCGCTGGGTACCCAGGACTAAACGAATAGGGGCGAGATGACATGACCCAAGCATTTCCATTGCAGTGGCCGGTAGGTCGACCACGCATGAAATCCCGCTCATCTTCGCGGTTCAAGCTGAAACCGCGCCAGGCATTCGATGAACTCATTGACGAGCTGGCGCGCTGGGGCGTGGTCAATCCTGTTGTCAGTTCAAACGCACCGCTGCGCAAGGACGGGACGCCCTACGCCGACGCGCTGGACGATCCGCTCGATGATCCCGGTGTGGCCGTCTATTTCACCCGCAAGAAACGGCTGGTTTGCATTGCCTGTGACACGTTCAACCTGCCATATGAGAACATCCGAGCCATTGGCCTAAGCGTCAAGGCGATGCGCGACATGGATCGTTGGGGCGCTGGCCAGGTTCTCGACCAAGCGTTTGAAGGCTTCGCCGCTCTGCCGCCGCCCAATCAAGTGTCAGAGCCTTCAGCTTCGGCTTGGTGGGTTGTTCTGGGCGTCCAGTCTGATGCAACCGATGATCAGATCAAGGCTGCCTACAAAGGCAAGGCGCGTGAAGCGGGCGGCACGAGTGTCGAACTGAACGCGGCCCGCGATGCAGGCCTTGCCATCCGCGCAGCGTAGTACACACGAGGGAGGAACTGGGCGGTGACGATGTACAATGAAATCTGTGAGGAGATGGTGCGCGCCGAGGATGCAGGGGCCGACTTTGATGATCTGCGCCTTTCAATACATCCAGATGCGCTTAGCAATCTGATGATTGAGATGGGTGCCAGCTCGACACTGCTGTCCTCCGAGAGGGGAAGGCCAGAGCGCTTTGGGCATATCCCTATCATCGAGAATCTGGCGCAGATCGGCTGGGCCATAACTGTAGAAGTTTCCAGCACATAGAGGAGCCGAAGTGTTCGCATTAACATTCGATATGGGTGACGTTTTGAGCCATGTTTTTCCCACGTAATCTTTCCCACTCGTGTCAGTGGGAAAAAAATCCGAAATAATGCAATGATTTCAATGCTGTTTTTGCGGTCTGGTAGGCCCGGAGGGACTCGAACCCCTCGTGGTCGAAGAGATTGGAGTCAGTTTTGCCGACCTACCAAACTGCGGGACACCTTTCTGCTAACCTATTGATATGTTTAGGCCCGTTTTGGGAAGATGCGGGACGCCATACCATTGATTTTATTGCATTTTTAGGAGATTTGGTGGGCGACCCTGGAATCGAACCAGGCGTGCGTCTCCGCGAGGGAGTTACAGTCCCCTGCCACACCTTGCGGCCTGTCGCCCAACGAGCGACGGGATAGCGGGCGGCGCGGAAGGCGTCAACCGGAAATTCCCTTGCGCAAGACCGGCCCAGCGCGCATGTGTAAAGCATTGATTTCAGCGGGGCGGGGCAATGAAAAAACCCAAGTGGGTCATTGAAAAAGAGCAAGCGCGCCGCGCCTCTGCCGCTGAAACCGTCTGGCTGTTCGGTCTGCACGCGGTGCGCGATGCCTTGCTGAATCCGGCGCGCGAAAAGCTACGTCTGGTCGTTACCAGAAATGCCGCCGACCGGCTGGCGGACGCGATCACCGAGGCGGGGATGACGCCCGAAATCGCCGATCCGCGGCGGTTTCCCGCGCCGATTGATCCCGGCTCGGTGCATCAGGGCGCAGCACTGGAGGTCAAGCCGCTGGTCTGGGGCGCGCTGCAGGACCGCTGCCTTGCCCAGGAGGGGCAGGTGCCGTTGGTGGTGCTGCTGGACCGGGTGACGGATCCGCATAATGTGGGCGCGATCCTGCGGTCGGCCGAGGTGTTCGGCGCGCGGGCCGTGATCGCGCCGCTTCGCCATTCCGCGCCCGAAACCGGCGCCCTGGCCAAAACGGCCTCTGGTGCGCTGGAACGTCAGCCCTATCTGCGGGTCAAGAACCTTGCCGACGCGATGCAGACGCTGCGTGATATGGGCTATATCCTGCTGGGGCTGGACGGCACGGCGCAGACCGATCTGGCAAGCGCGCTTCAAAACGCCGAAGGCCGCCCTGTCGGGTTGGTTCTGGGGGCCGAGGGGCCGGGGCTGCGCGAAAAGACCCGCGAAACCTGTGACATGCTGGTCCGGATCGAGGCGGCGGGCGGGTTCGGTTCGCTGAATGTCTCGAACGCGGCGGCGGTGGGTCTATATGCGGCCCGGCATCGCTGATGCGCGGGCGTGGCGCCGAGGCAGTCATGCGGATCAAATGGTCAGTTAAGTTTACCTTTTGTTCACAACCTTATTACATGATCTTTAATCCATAAGATGATCTCCTAGGTATTATGGCATGAGCATGGATACGGAACATCCATGTTTCACTTCACTGTCCCTCGTTCCGTGACTGGCGTCCGGTCCTTCAGGGCCGGGCGCTTTTTTCTTCTGAAATCCATGCTAGAGCATTTCCAATCCAATCGCATCCACCCCACACCCCGAACGCGCATGCTTTGCATACGCTGCCTCGGCGTGCAGGGTGAATTCCTGATTCCGGTTAGATTGGAATTACTCTAAAGGGGGGGCATGACTTACGATGACGCCGCCCTCGTTCGAATTCTGAAATCGACCAAATGCATTGCGTGCGTCGGGGTCTCGCCCAATCCGGTGCGGCCCAGCTATTTTGTGGCGCGCTATCTGCGGCTGAAAGGGTTTCGCGTAATTCCGGTTAATCCGGGGCAGGCGGGCAAGACGCTGTTTGGCGAAACGGTTTATGCCAATCTGGCCGAAATTCCGAATACGATACCGGTGGACATGGTCGATATCTTTCGCCGGTCTGAACATGTGCCGCAGATCGTCGACGCCGCGCTTGCGCATCTGCCCGCGCTACGCACGATCTGGATGCAGATCGGGGTCGAGCATCCGGAAGCCACCGCCAGGGCCGAAGCGCGGGGCATCACCGTCATTCAGAACCGCTGTCCCAAGATCGAGTATCAGCGCCTGTTTGGCGAATTGCGGATGGCGGGGTTCAATACAGGCGTGATTTCGTCAAAGCTGTAGTGCCCGGCCCGCGAGGCGGCCTGTCAGGGCCGGCGAGCGGCCTTTTCGGCGATGCCGGACGTGCCCTCGCGGCGTTCCAGCTCGGCAGTCACATCCTCCAGCGACAGATCGCGCGCGGCCAGCATGACCGCCAGGTGATAGATCACATCCGCCGCTTCGGCCGTCAGATTGGCGCGGTCGCCCTTGACGGCTGCGATGATCGCCTCGACCGCTTCTTCGCCAAACTTTTCGGCGCATTTCTCGGGTCCCATGGCCAGCAGCTTTGCGGTCCAGGAACTGTCCGGATCTGCACCCCGGCGCGCCTGAATCGTGGCGGACAGCCGGTCCAGCGCGCTCATGTCAGACGCACCGGAATGCCGGCCGCGGCCATATGCGCCTTGGCCTCGCCGATCGTGAAATCACCGAAATGAAAGATCGAGGCGGCGAGCACCGCGCTGGCATGGCCCTTGGTCACACCTTCGACCAGATGATCGAGTGTGCCCACTCCGCCGCTGGCAATCACCGGCACATCGACAGCATCCGAAATCGCACGAGTCAGGGGCAGGTTGAACCCGGCGCGGGTGCCGTCGCGGTCCATTGAGGTCAACAGAATTTCGCCCGCCCCCTTGGCCGCCACGGTGCGCGCGAAATCCACCGCATCGATGCCGGTGGCGCGCCGCCCGCCATGGGTGAATATCTGCCATTCGCCGGGCGCCACCGTCTTGGCGTCGATGGCCACCACGATACACTGGCTGCCGAACCGTTCCGCCGCACGCGCAACGACGTCAGGGTCCGCCACGGCGGCAGAATTGAAGCTGACCTTGTCCGCCCCCGCCAGCAGCAGGTTGCGCACGTCTTCGGTGGTGCGCACCCCACCGCCGATGGTCAGTGGCATGAAACACTGTTCCGCCGTGCGGGTGGCCAGATCATACATGGTGCCCCGGTTTTCCTCGGTTGCCATGATGTCCAGAAAACACAGCTCATCCGCGCCCGCCGCATCATAGGCGCGCGCCGCCTGAACCGGATCGCCCGCGTCCACCAGATCGACAAAGTTGACGCCCTTGACCACACGGCCATTGGCCACGTCCAGACAGGGGATGATGCGGGTTTTCAGCAAGATTTTGCTCCATCTCGGGATCACACGAAGTTTTATGGGCAAACGCGGGCAGATGCCAGAGGATTGCGGCGCACGCGATCACAGCCACGAAGAACCGGGAGACACCTCATGAAACGAGTCATTATTTCGCTTTTCCTCGCCCTGGCGCTGCCCGCCGCCGCCACGGCCGAGATCGTGAAGGTCGCGGCTGGGGGCGATGTGCAGACCACCATGGATGCGCTGCAAGCCGCCGTCACCGGCGCGGGCGCCACGGTTTTCGCCCGTGTCGACCATGCCGGCGGGGCCGAGAGCGTGGGGATGGACCTGGATGCGTCGCAGTTGCTGATCTTCGGCAACCCCAAACTCGGCACACCGGCGATGCAGGACGATCCGCTGGCGGGGCTTTATCTGCCGCTGAAAGTGCTGGTCTATGCCGATACGGATGGTCAGGTGTGGCTGGCCTATGACGACCCGGCGGACATGCTTGACGATCTCGGGATACCAGATGACGCCGCATATCTTGGGGCGATGGCGGGTGCGCTGAAAAAGCTGACCGGAGTGGCGGCGGGCGGTTAGGCTTTCAGAACCGCCAGCGCCGCGGCCAGATCAATCGCCCCGTCATACAGCGCCCGGCCAGAAATGGCCCCGTTCAGCGGCGCGCCGCAGTCTCGTAGCGCGATCAGATCGTCCAGCGAGGACACGCCGCCGCTGGCGATCACCGGGATCGAGACCGCGCGGGCCAGCGCCGCTGTCGCCTGCACATTCGGCCCCTGCATCGCGCCATCGCGGTTGATGTCGGTGTAGATGATCGCGGCGACGCCGGCATCCGCATAGCTGCGGGCCAGATCGGTGACCAAGACATCGGTCTCTTCGGCCCAGCCCTTGGTGGCCACCTTGCCGTCCCGAGCATCGATTCCGACCGCGACCTGACCGGGAAAGGCACGCGCCGCCTTGCGCACCAGATCGGGATCTTCCACCGCCACCGTGCCAAGGATCACCCGCGCCAGCCCTTTGGACAGCCAGCGTTCAATGGTGGCCATGTCGCGGATACCGCCGCCCAACTGGGCGGGCACATCCGTGGCGGCCAGAATCGCCTCGACAGCGGCGGCATTGACCGGCGCGCCCGCAAAGGCGCCGTTCAGATCGACCAGATGCAGCCATTCGCAGCCCGCATCCTGAAAGGCACGCGCCTGTGCTGCCGGGTTGTCGTTAAAGACGGTGGCCTGCGCCATTTCGCCTTTGTAAAGCCGCACGCACTGGCCGTCCTTCAGATCGATGGCGGGATACAGGATCATGGTTCGCTCCGGGGGTTTGCGGGTTGGTCTTTGCCACGCGGCGGGGCCGGATGCAAAACCAAACATGCCTGTCGCGTCAGATTGCCGACCTGACGTCATCCTTGCGAAAAAAGCCGGATTGCGGTGACACTACCGGGGTCAACGGGAGGACACTGGCATGAAACAGTTTCTACTTGGGGTGATTCTGGCGCTTGGCGTCGCCGCGCCCGGATTTGCGGCAGAGGATCTGATCGGTGACTGGCGCACTGCAAAGGATGACAACGGCAACTCCGGGCTGGTCCGGGTCACGACCTGCGGCAACACGCTGTGCGGCACCCTGATCAAGGCTTTCGACGCCTCGGGTGCCGAGATGCAGTCCGACAATATCGGCCGCAAGATCATCTGGGACACGGTCGCGCAGGGCGGCGGGCGGTTCAAGGGACGGTTGTATTCGCCGGATCGCGACAAGGAATACCGATCCAAGCTGGTGCTGACCGGAAACAGCCTGTCGGTGTCGGGCTGCGTCCTGGTCGCCTGCCGCGAGGGCGGTGTCTGGACGCGGGCTGATTAGGGCGTGTTGCGACTGATCGGAATCGGGCATTCGCCCGCCACGCCTAGGCAGTGGTTGCGACTGCAACTGCGTTCGGGGTGGCGGGTGAATTCGATTTGACGCGGCCTGCTTTAACTTTTTTCGTTTACGCGCAATTTGCTCCGAAAACCGGTTCCCACTTTTCGGATTGCGCTTTAGGCGGCGTCTTCATTTAGAGGATTCCCATTTTGGGTAAACTGTGATTCAAGATCGAAAACGGAGGCGATCTTGAGCAGACGAAGTTTGAGTGACGCCCAGTGGGCGCGGATAGAACCCCTTTTGC
>Ga0316207_10000882_pt1 | contig 41812 bp, 30 predicted proteins | sample 6weekpyrite_MG_FD_204943 | JGI IMG/M metagenome (GOLD analysis project Ga0316207, IMG submission 204943) | Microbial mat bacterial communities from mineral coupon in-situ incubated in ocean water Damariscotta River, Maine, United States -... | ecosystem: Environmental > Aquatic > Marine >... | reverse complement strand
GAAAAAGTGCAATAATGATCGCTCGAAAATTTAGTAATAAAGTAAGGAACTTTAAAGGTGAAAGTTTTTGGGCGAGAGGTTATTTTGTTTCAACGGTTGGGTTAGATGAAGAAATGGTGCGCGAGTACATTCGTACTCAAGATGATCGAGATAAATATTTTGATCAACAGGACTTACCGCTTTAACGGTGCTTTTCGCCCCTTTGAGGGGCTCACCCGTTTAAGCCCCCGGCTTTGCCGGGGGTCATTTAACTTCAACATTTTGCAATGATGATGTTTAACTCATTACGTGTTAAACAAACAATCTAATAACACAAAAATAAATTTATGCTATCAAATCACCAACATTGGCTACAAAGAAGGAGGCCAATAGATAATCTAAATTTTCTCAAAATAAAACAACACTAACTACGAACTAAGTCAACTGAGCTTCGGCGACGAAACCAAAAATAAAGTAGTGCAAACAAAATCATCGTACTCGCATAAACACTGGGCTCTGGTGCACTGTGGCCAGAGAACTTAGCTGGGCTGTTATTCGTTGCTGGGTATGCGGAAGTTGAAACACCGTCTACTTGAGGTAGGGGTATTTGTATTTCGTCAGTACCATCAGCATCGGAATTATAAACTCTCTCGCTTACTGCAACGAATGAGGTCCATTGGGTCACCAGAGAATAATCTAGTCCAAGCTGGATAATCTCTTGTTTTAATTGTTCGTCACTAAAACTTGATACTCTGTTGTACCTAGGTACTGAAAATTGTTCCATGTAATGTTTTATTTTACTTCGTGCCCAAACGAGTGCTATCGCTTCACCATCTAACGGTTGTTCAGCTAGTTCTACTAGAATGGGTAAATTTGCTTTCCGTCCGTTTATATTCCCGTGGACGTTGATACTGTAGGTTCCGGGTTCTGTAAAACGACCCATGATTCGCAGGGATTGCCCGGCAAAAAGATCGAGTATTGGATTTGGATTTACATCAGAGACCGCTAGATCTTGCCAATCTATACTGATGTCGGTGAGTACGGGTGTTTGTAAACGTGCAGCCAGAGATCTTGAGACCTCTCCCACATCTTCAGTTGGATCCATGTAACGCACAAAACCACGTCCTGTTCGGGCGATTTCCGCCAGTAAATAACGATTTACCGCTGTACCTACCCCAAATGCAAAAATACGTGCTGCACCAATATTTTCATTAATGTACTCTAATACCGTTGACTCGTTACCGATATAACCATCTGTTAGAAAAACGACAATACGCATCGTATTTGGTTCTTCTGCGGGTGACAATGCTTGGCGTATGCCTGATAACATTTCAGTTCCGCCAGATCCATTGAGTGAGTCTATATAGCGTATTCCTGCATTTATATTTTTTGAGTTTGCCGGAAGAGCCTGATTGGAAAAACTAGATGTTGCATCACTAAAACGAATAATTCGAAATGAATCTCCATTGCGCAAATTATTCAGTGCTTCACGCATAAACGCCTTACTGGCATCCATGGGCAAACCGTTCATGGAGCCGGAACTATCCAGTACAAATACCATTTCACGGGGGATAATGTCTTCAGGTGCAGGAACCAATGGCGGTTCAACCAATAAACTAAAGAAACCACCACGCTCGTCCCTGTGCGCTAACAAGCTGGCCTGGCTCTGTGTTGACGCCAATGAATAGTTCAAAACATAATCTTTGTTATCGATTATACGACCGTCTTGAAGTGTTATTTCCCAATTCTCATCTGATATCTTTGCGATGTTTAAGTAATGTGTATCACTGTTCACCTGATTAATCAGCATACCCGCGTTCAGTTTAACGATTATACTCACACGGTCTTCGTCAATGGTTTCTGGCAAATCAACCCCTGTTACCAGTGGATAGTCAATCTCTGGAGAAAGCTCCCATTCACCAAAGGTTGTTGTCTTTTGATTTTCCTGATCTAGAGAATCGTCTTGATCCTGTTCGAACCCAATTTCAGTATTATTTTCAGCGAGATTTTCTGCATTATTCCCATCATTTTGGGGTTGATAACGAGGCCCAACAACCAACGGTAAAACTAATTGATATTGATCATCAACTCGAGGTAGAACCTGCACATATCTTAGTGTTGTTTTTATCGGTAGATTAGGCATGAGGTTCGCGACTTCTTGAGTAAACACATTTGGTCTCTGCTGCTCCAGGAGTGCCGCACTATTACCTTCTGATTTCGCTTGCTCAAAGATTTTCTCTGCTTCTTCTCTTTCCATGATTTGTGCGCGAATTCGTTCATCTCCGACATCCATTATCATTTCAAACACCGCCCCATCTTTGTTCAGTGGAAACAAATATGTTGCATGCACGGGTGTTGAAAGTGGATTGACAAAGGTTTGTTCAATAGTAACTGTGGAAAGATCTCCCTGAATATCAACTGAGATATCACTTTTCAATAATGGAAATGAAACCGTTTCATCATCCACAATGGCAGAAATTTGCCCGCCGGTAATATCAGCCGACGCTATGGTTGGTACGATTATCGAAAAACAAAAAATCAAATAAAAGTTTAGTCTGGTAAACATAAAATTCTCCTGGTTATTAGTCATTTAAAATATTGGAATATCCAACGCTCGCATGACTGCGTTGTCGAATTGATTAGTGACGCTATCTTGCTGCTGCCATGGGCTGATTCGCTGAATTTGATACCAAGTTGTTTTAGGTTGTTGAATCCAAAACCAGACAGCTTCAGCGACGCTATGAACAGAATGATTGTTGTCGGATCTAAAACTAACTCGTATTTGCCATTGATTCCCGTTTGGATCCGTACTGCGATAGACTGCTGTGGGAATTGGTTTATTTTCGAATCCAACGTACTCCACATCGTGCCCCATACCTCGTAAACATTCATTTGGCGTGTGCAGATGACGAAGAGGCGCACTGGTTTTAACCATCAACAATGCATTGCTACCATACTGACGACGTTCAGCACCCCCACCATATAAGCGAAAGTAGGTTTGTTCTTGGTTTGATAAAGAATCAATTGTTCCTGCAACACCTAATAGATTGGAAGGCAATGTGGGTATGCTGCTTACCCGTGAAATGTCTACAGGGGATGCAGGCAATATAGTGATAATCCATGCAAAAAGAAAAAAGAAGATACTAAGGATTAACCGTTGATATAATGAAAAATACTTGGAATTAATCGTACGATATTGGGAAACTGATGATCCATTGTCAGTCATGGATGGTTTTGAGGCTCTTTTTATTAGAAAGTAACTGACCCAAAAAACTAATGGCAATAGTCCGAATACTAGTGAAATTAAACCAATGACGTCGTGCCATGGGGAAGACATAACATCAATTGAAAAAAATAAATTTGGAAAAGCTATTCCAAGCGCCAGCAATATAATTCGTAAAGTATTACTCAATAATGCAGCGAGGCCCCATAGGACCAATCCGATGATGGCATGTTTGATTGTGGGTCGGTGTACGGTGGCTAATACGACAAACACCATCAATAGGAGTAACAAACCCCTTGCCCCGGAGCAAGGTAGATCTACCAGAACATCCTGCCCTGCGATGATAATGCGAACGCCTTCGCAAATGACATTATCGACAATACTATTAAGTCCATTACAAGCTCCCCAGGCGGAAACCTGTTGAAACCCATATCCCAAAGTACGTTGAAGTATGCGTTCCAAAGGTAAGGACAATGCAAATAAAATAGCTAGCCAAAAAGGTGAAACCGACTTGCTCCGATTTTTCAAATTGGCAATATTTGCTAACGCATAAACATCGATGACCAACGTTAGCGCCGTGAATGTATTGATTGCTAAAAGTTGGCCTACTAATCGTGTAACTGCGCTTAAGCTAAGTAAAAGTATTGCATGATTATTTTCAGATTGTTGTATAACTGGACTTTGCCAACTCCAAAGGAAAAGACCGACTACAATAGTCATTATCCATAAGCCGTTAGAGTCATAGGCGGGGTCAAACCAAGTTGTTACTAACCAGTTCAATGGGTGAACCGCCAACGTTATCCCACCCAGAATTAACCATACAATTGGTTTTTTTAACGGATTATTATTCATCATGAGTTTGTGCAAGAAAGAATAGTGAATTTCCATCAAGCGAATCTGATGATTTAACGTATTTATATACGCCCAACATTATGCAAATGACATTTGGTGTTAAAAATTGCGTTACGGTAATTGAAATTAAACTTGGCGTGTAACCTGGAAACAATTCTGGTTGTCGACGACGATGCTCACATAAGAGAAGTGGTTGCTTTTGTCCTGAAGCAATCAATATATCGGGTAGAAGAGTCGAGAGACGGTCTGTCATGTCTCGATCAGATATGGGTTTCCCTCTCTCCGATGGGCAATCACTGAATATCTGCATCTCACAAAGAATAGCAACGACTCGAAACCTCATTTCACCTTTTCTCTTTGACTATGAAAATAACAGTCTATCGATACAAACCAGTGGTGATCGAGCCAATCACGCCAACCGGAAGGCATATAACGACGTTTATATGTAGGTTTAAGCTTGTTACGACATATTCTTGGATAATGCAGAAAATCAAAATGGTTGTTGAGGAAAAAATAATGTGTACGTATTGAATAAATGTTGAACGCAATCTAGTGTGGCGCTAGTTATAATTGAAAATTAGATGAGATTAAATATTGATTTGTAGTGGCTCAAATCTAGTCTGACAGACATCTTAAAAAACGGATAACTGTCAGACCAAGTCTGAGCTACTATTATGTGTGCATTGCTATAAACTAAAAATCATACTTTACTGACAAAAAATGTTCCTTATTTTTTCGATCGAATTTTAAACCAGGTTTTAATTTTTGGGCTTCCCAACGTTATTTCATGCAGTGGTATCGCCAATATCACCGCATGTCTTCCTAAATAGTTTTTTCAAAATAGAGTGTTACTTTTAACGTCGTCATCTTTTAAACGTAAGATGTAGTAAAAAAACAGACCTTCAAATAAGCTGCTTATTTTACTGAAGCGTTGTTCTTTGTAAGTATTTCTATGTCAGAAATACTTGCGTTAAATTTAAATTGGGAATGCCAGATGAAATTAGGATGGGGCTAGCGAACTTCAGGAATTAAATGAGTTTTTTAGGCTAAAGGTAATTCAATGCGAAACGTTGTTCCTTCTCCGGCAGCAGTGACGAAGTTTACAATTCCCCCATGTTTATCGACAATCATTTTTATAATGCTTAATCCTAACCCTGTTCCTCCTTTGGCGCGAGTCGTAGAAGAATCAGACTGTGTGAATTTTTCGAATAATTTGTCGTGAAACTCTTGCGGAATACCGGAGCCGTGATCAGTTACAGAAATCTGAACAATGTTATCCGATTTTACGTCAACGCTAATTTCTACATTTTGTCCAGCAGGAGAAAATTTGGCGGCATTAGACAATAAATTGGCAAATACTTGCATCATACGCGCGTAATCGGCGTTTATTTTAATTCCATCAATTTTATTTTGAAGAACAAACTCAACACCGTATTGATTACCGTAAGTTTTGTTGTCTAAAATAACTTGTTCTAAAAACGGCATTAGTTCAAATTCTTGAAAATTAAAATCCATGTGCCCTGATTCAATTTTCTGTATATCCAAAATGTCATTTATTAAATATAACAATCGATTAGTATTATTGTTTGCAACTAAGAGTAATTCCTGAGTTTTTTCAGGCAAGATCCCCAATACACCACTGGTGATTAAACCCAACGCGCCACGGATGGCGGTTAGTGGTGTGCGTAATTCGTGACTTACCGTTGACACAAATTCGTTTTTCATTTTGTCCATCTGTTTTCGTTCAGTTATATCGCGGACCACACCAGAAAATACGCGTCGGTTTCCTATTGTTATTTCACCAATTGATAAGTCGATGGGGAATACAGTGCCATCTTTTTTAAGTCCTTCTGCTTCTCGTCTTGTACCAATAACTTTTTTAACGCCTGTTGTTTTATATACATTTAAGTACTCATCATGATTGCGACTGTGGGACTCTGGCATAAGAAGACTGATATTTTTTCCCACAACTTCTTCAGATGAGTATTGGAATATTTGTTCAGCAGATGAATTGAAAGACAATATATATCCATCTTCATCAGACGTTATAAGACCATCAGCCATGTTTTCAATAACGCTTCGCTGAAATATTTCACTTGACTCTAATGCTTGGGTTCGCTCATTGACAAGCGATTCCAAATTAGAATTCATTTCCCTTAAGCTATTTTGACCTTCTTCTACTTGACCGATCAATGTTTCATAACTTCGTGCTAACACGCCGATTTCATCGTTTTTATCTGTCGGCATTTTGGTTATGGATGGTCGTTGATTTGTATAATCATTCATGATTTGAGTAATTTGTTTTATTGGCTTTGATAAGTGATAGGAGAATACTAAGGCGAGTAAAATCACACCTAATACAATCACTAGCGATAAACGCCAAACATTATAAAGTACACCAACTTGATTTTTTTTAATGACACTGTAGGGCTCGGTTATTGCTACAGTAATAAAGCGCTCAGGGCGATTGATGTCAAAGTGAATCTTTGTTGCATTTATTACAGGTTGTTCGTTATTGTTTGTGGGTTTGAGAATAATTTGTTTGTCTTTATTGCCAAGCTTGTACAAGTCAATCAATCCCGGGATATCGTTTTGGATACGATAATCTGTTCCCAAATCGAAACCGTAATGTTTACTATTATCAGAATGCAATAAATAGCTACCCTGGTCATTGGTAACATAAATTTTCCTGTGTTCGTTTTGAAAGGCATTTTGCAGGCCTCGAAACTCGTGCCCAATTTCGGCAGTGATTATTAACAAACCCACAACTTGATTATTTTGATCATCATATATCGGCGTCGCGGTTCGTAGCACCTCTTGGTGTGGCACCGTTACTTTTCCATGTTCGCGGTTTAAGTTAATTTCAGATATATATGTCTCACCTTTTTTCAATTTAAGTGTTTCTTTAACATAAATTCGATGATTTTTATTTTGGAGCCTGTTACCTTCAATGATATCTATATCGTTTTCTTTTCTACCAACGACAATGACTTCCTGTCCGTTTTTTTCAATTAATCTTATTTTTAGATAAAAAGGTTTGCTCTTAAGTGTTGCGATAAAGATGGATTGTAAGCGTTGTTTCCATTGCAGAAAGGTGGAGTTACTTTGTTTATCAAGATTGTTTGAATTACGTGTTTGAAATATACCTTGTATGGGAGATGTGTTTGCCAGCACGCTGGTATCTCGGCTTTGTGCATCTATTTTTGCTTTTATTCTGCTACCTGCATTTCGGATATCATTAGCGATGTCTGATGAAGCACGCTCAACGAGTAGATTAGTCATTTTGACATAAAAGAGTCCGCCGACAGTTAAGGTGCTACCTAACACGAGCAAGATCGTAATGAGACTGATTTTGGCGGCTATAGAGAACTTCATAAAAATTGAATATTTAGTTATTTAATGTCTCATGTTTTGGTGTGATCATTCTCTGTCCGCATTTCCACGGCCCTACAACTTTTACGATTCTTAGTTGTTCAGGGAAAACAGGATGTTAATTGTTTTCCTGTATTCGGTATGACAGACATAAACTTTAGAATTTTGTGTGAAAAATCATTACCTTGCCTGAAAAGAATGGGAATTGATCAGATTGTTTTATTGAAATAGTTTTATGGTGAGTTATTAGGTGAATTTGCTAAATAACGGTCCGGCCCAGATTCGTATAAAAATGCTGGTGAGAGCCATATTCCAGGCGAATCGAGAGTCGGATAAGTTTATTTCAATTGGTACTCGCGTCGTTTAAAACGTCGAATCGGATTTATTTATTGTGTAGTCGCCAAGTAAATTGCTGTGCTCGTTTTGATACGGAGATAACTTGTTTAAGACTTCCGGTATTAAATCAAATCCCGCCTTTTTCATTTCATTCTTATACACTTTATATTCACGTTGTAAATACGCCTTGTAAATTTGGAGACAACGTGCATGTTGTCTACAGAATTTAAATCCAGGGTATTCATTTCATATGACTCAGTAGCAGTAGTATGTTCTATTCCTGATCAAAACGCTTGGGTGATGTTCTGATCAAATAGTCGTAAAATGAGAGGTTTCGTAACATAAAAATAAAATAAAAAGGTTTCAAAAATGTGTGGTTTGTCGTGTCTATTCATCTATTAAAGTATTTATTTTATAACTGCTTGATAATGAAAGGGACTTTGTATGTTTAATACAATAATAAAATGGTCTGTATTTGTCTCCTGTTTGTTTGTTGGTCAATCATACGCTGCAGATTCTTTAGAATCACCTTCGTTGGAAGCGACATTACTCACTAAAAATGCTTTGTCCAGTGAGTATTCTCTTACAAATTCTGGCTATTCAAAGTATTTATCAGAGTGGTCCCTTCATGAAACTAGTACACTAAGTGAGCAAAGAGTCCAGTTGGCAGCAACACGCGGTATTAATTTAAAACCAGTTGACGTGGCAGACCCAAATCCGGCAAACAGAATCGCACTCATCATTGGCAATAGTGAATATGCGGTTTCGCCTTTGAGTAATCCGGGTAATGATGCTTTAGATATATCAGATCAATTAAAGCAAATGGGTTTTAACGTCAGTTTCTTAGCGAATGCTGATAAAAAACAAATGCTCGAAGGTATTCGTCAATTTGGCGAGGATTTACAAAATAAAAACTCCGTTGGATTATTTTATTATGCGGGTCACGGTATGCAGGTTAACGGTAGGAATTTCCTGATTCCAGTTGACGCAGATATTAATCTCGAGCATCAAATTGAATATGAAGCTGTAGACGTGGGGCGTGTGTTGGCAGCAATGGAGTCTGCTCAGAATTTGATGAACATGGTTGTATTAGATGCTTGCCGTGACAATCCGTTTAAACGATCCTTTCGCTCCAGCACGAAAGGTCTTGCGCAAATGGATGCCCCAAGCGGAACCTTCATCGCATATTCAACCGCGCCCGGTCAGGTTGCACAAGATGGTGATGGCCGCAATGGTATCTATACCCAAAACTTATTAAAACACCTCAATACGCCAGGATTAACTGTGGAAGAAATGTTTAAACGCGTACGAGTGGGTGTTATGGCTGAAACAGGAAAACAACAGGTCCCTTGGGAAAGTTCGTCTTTAGTTGGTGTGTTTTATTTTGTTCCCAGTGATCAAATGCCACCGGCGTGGGTACCGCCAGCATTAACTAATTCTAACCCTGCTCCCCGAGAAAAAACCAAACCTTGGTATAACCGATGGTATGTGTGGGCGGCGGCCGCAGCAGTTACGGGTGTTGTGCTTTGGAAGTGCACAGGCGGCGGTGATGGGGGTGATGCCGGACAAGGCGGAGAAGCGGGTGGTTGTAGTTGGTAGAAAATACATAACAGTTGCCCATCTACAATACGTACCCCAGGTGAAAAATAAATTTTCAAAAATAGTGAACCACAGGTTCTATTAGTTACAAGAATAATTAGGATGAGAGGGAAATGTCATGAAACTGGCACATAATGCAATTCTATTTGCGGTAATATTTTTAACCTTGTTTCTCACTGCGTGTGGCGGCGGCGGAGGGGGTGGCGGAGAAGGCGGCGACGCCAGTAACATTTATATTGTTGCCGACCCTGATCAAGTTCAAGAGGTTGCTACGGGCACTTTTGTTGTACTTGATGCCAGTAACAGTACCGAAAAAAGTGGCAGCGAAATTCATTACCATTGGACGATCATCAACGCGCCTGATGGTAGTCAAACCTCATTAGATGAGGAAGAAAAGAAATCGGTTAATCCAAGTTTTGTTCCTGATTTAGATGGTACCTACGAGTTTGAATTAGAGATTAGCACCGAAGAAAATGGGGAAAAAATAACAAGTAAACAAGAAGTCACTGTTGTTGCCAATTCTGGCAATGTGAAACCCATGGCAGAAACCTTATCAAACTTTGAAACCTCAAAAAACTCTTCCGTAAAACTTGATGCCAGTTTCAGTCGCGATGCCAATGGAGATGAATTGACGTATGCATGGCGAGTAAAAACTTCTCCAGCGGGTAGCGCTCCCACATTAAGTGGTGCAACAGATGAAAAACCCACATTGGATGTTGATATTGCCGGGGATTATGAAATAGAGCTAATTGTTAATGACGGCGAAAATAATAGCACGCCGAAAATTCTGATTGTTACTGTCACCGAAGGTAATGCTAGGCCAATTGCCGTCGCTGGTTATGATATATATACGAAAACCAGCGAACCAGTTACTTTAGATGGTAGTCTGAGTCGCGATGCTGAAAATGACACGTTATCCTATTCCTGGTTTTTTGCGTCTAAGCCTGCCGGCAGTTCTGTTTCCTTAACAAACTCTACCTCAATCAAACCCAGTTTTGCACCTGATCTTGAAGGTGCTTATGTTGTTAGTCTGCGCGTGAATGATGGCACTAATCGAGATGACAATAATAACAAACGGACCAGTGATATTGATAATGTTCTAATTGTAGTTGCAAAAGCCGATGTAAATATTCCACCCGTAGCACATGTTGATACAGAAGTGTCTGTTTATCTCGGTGAAGTAGTGAAGTTAACAGGTTCCGGTCATGACGAAGACGGTGATAACGCGTTGTTAACCTACAGTTGGGAATTGTTGGAATCACCTGCTGGTTCAAGTGCTGAGTTAAGTGGAATAGATAAAAAGCTGACTTCTTTTTCCGCCGATGCTTTGGGGGATTTCCTTGTGCAGTTAAAAGTGAATGACGGCACAGATGATAGCGAACCTGTTACCGCGACTATTACTGTCACTCTACCACCGAATAATATCCCTGTGGCGAATCCAGGGGAAGACCAAACCACTTACGTCAACTCAACTGTGGAATTGGATGGCAGTGCAAGCAGTGATGACGATGGTGATAGTTTAACTTACACATGGAGTTTAACATCGCCAGAGGGTAGCTCTGCAGAGTTAAATTTTACTAATGGAGCCAAACCGAGTTTTACTGTCGATATTGCGGGAATTTATACTGTGACATTGATAGTTAATGACAATAAAGATGACAGTGATCCTGTATCTGTCACTATCACTGGCTTAGTAAATAATCTACCAATTGCCAATGCTGGTCCGGATCAACCCGATACGGGGCAGGCAGATATATACGTTGAAGACACGGTTACCTTGAATGGTAGCGAAAGCTCTGATGTTGATGGCGATGAGCTTAGCTATCAATGGAGTCTTGTCTCAGGGCCCTCAGATGTTGTGTTGTCAGACTCAACGTCAGTTGCGCCAACGTTTAGTGCACCTGCTACTGGAGATTATGAATTTAGTCTAGTGGTTAATGACGGTAAGCAAAATAGTGAACCGAATTCAGTTGTCATAACTGTGATCACTACAAATCAAAATCCTGTGGCATCAATTACGACACCTGTCGATAATACAGAGTTTATAACCACAGATACCATTGCATTAACTGGCTCTGCAACGGACCCAGAAGACGGTGCTTTAACGGGTACTGCACTAGCTTGGACATTACATGCACAAGTCACTTGTGCAGCGTTGGAATGTGAAACACCCATTGCTGAATGTACTGGAGAGAGTTGTTCTTTTGGTAGTGTTGAGGTAGGAGAATATGTTGTTAAGCTTACCGCGACCGACAGTGGTGGTTTGGTTGATTTAAAAAGTGTAAATATTATTGTCACAGAAGCAGAAAATTCTGGCGTCCCAACGATAACCTTTGTCGATTCTTTAGAAAAAGGCCTAGTTGCGTATTATCCATTTAATGGCAATGCTAATGATGAGAGTGGTAATGAGAACCATGGCACCGTAAATGGCGCAACGTTAGTAGAAGACCGTGATGGTAATGTCGATAGTGCTTATAGTTTTGATGGGGTAGATGACTTTATAAACCTAGGAAATAATGAGTCGCTTGATATTCCAGGAAGTATGACAGTTACGGTTAGTGTGAGATTTTCAGATCTTGTAAAACTACAATATATATTGTCAGATTTTGATGTGGCTGGTTGGGCGAGCCAAGGAGGTTTACGTATTGAGCAAAACAAACTAGGTTGGTATCAAGGTAGTGATAATACGATAAACCAAAAAATTGAAAGCTCTGTTGATCAATTATCTGAGGTTTGGTATGAGGTTGCGATTATTCGAAATGAGGCAACGAAGATGGCCAAACTTTATGTAAATGCCAATGAAGTGGGTAGTGTAAGTTATGACGGTTATAGTAACGTGGCTCTTCAACAATTTAAACTGCTGGGAAAATCGAATGATGCATCTGGGGATTATTTCAATGGATTGATTGATGATGTGCGTATTTATAATCGAACATTATCATGGTTCGATTTGCAAACTCTCTATAAAAATGATGCTAATTTAGTACCTTCTCCAGATGATCAAATTTCATTATGCATAAATGCACATGACGAAGAAGATGGATTCTTAACTGATGATTCTATTAGTTGGTCATCTGATTTGGATGGCGAATTGGGAGCAGGTGAATGTGTCGTAACCACTTTTTCTGCTGGTGAACATGAAATAACTGTTACTGCTACGGATCTCGACGGAAATGCGACAAGTGAAACCAACATAATAATTGTCAACGTTTTACCGGAAGTAACCATTACATCGCCGGAAAATAGTACGTCATATTCTACAGGAGCGACAATTGATTTTCAGGGTATGGCTACGGATGCAGAAGACGGAAATATTAGTGGTGAAAATCTGATTTGGACTTCCAGTATTGATGGCGAGCTAGGTAACGGAGAATCATTATCTGCTGTTTTATCCGATGGCGTGCATGACATTACGTTAACCGCAAAGGATAGTGCTAATGCCGATTCAAGTAACAGTATAAAGGTTTGTGTCGAAAATCTAGAATGTAATAGTGCAATCTTTGTGGATAATATTGACAGTTATACCGCAGATGACTGGGGTAGCTGGTATTCCGAAAATGGAATTTGGGAACTGGGCACGCCTACTTATGGATCCGATCATTGCTACTCGGCGGATAATTGTTTTGCAACAATACTAGATGGAAAATATTCTTACGGTCCTGATAGTCGCCTGGTAAGCCCATATATCAATATTCCAAGTATTGTTGAAGGAACTGAGCAATTAGTATTGCGTTTTCGTCAACGTTTTAGTTATTCAGGGTCAGACTCCGGACAAGTTCAGATTAAAGTGTTTGAAGACGGGGTGGAAAATCCTTGGGTGCCATTAAAAACAAATACATCGTATAACCAAATTTGGCAGCATGTATATATCGATGTATCTGCTTATGCCGGAAAACTCATACGATTTGGCTTTATGCATACTGATGGCGTTGAAAAAAATTATCTAGGCAATAATGTTCACGCTGAATCCTGGGGTTGGATAATTGATAATGTTGAATTGAAAATTCAAGAAATTCCACAAATGGCTATGGTTACGGACTTTGAAGAATTTTCTCAAGAAGATTGGCACGGCTGGTATTCAACTAATGGTATTTGGGAGCTTGGTGAGCCAGATTATGGACCGACCGAATGCTATAACACGAGCAATCAATGTATGGCAACAATGTTGAGTTCTAAATATCCTTACGGCCCCGATAGTAGTCTGATTAGTCCGGTTGTTGACTTGCCTGATCTAGTAGAAAGCGAAGAGTTATTGTTTCGATTGCGACAGCGTTTCAGTTACTCAGGGTCCGATTATGGTGAAATAAAATTACAAGTCTTTGAAGATGGAGTCTGGGGAAATTGGATCGTCATTAGGAAAAACACATCTTATAATCAAATTTGGCATCGTCCAAGATTAGATATCTCAGATTACGCTGGCCAGCGAGTGCGTTTCGCCTTTTCACATATAGACAATACTGAGAAAAATTATCTTGGCAACAACGTTCATGCAGAAACTTGGGGCTGGATAGTTGATGAAGTTGAAATAGTTGTGGAGCAAGTACCACAATTATCTATGTTAACAGATTTTGAATCTTTCATAGTTGAAAACTGGTTTGGATGGTTTTCATCTAATGGAATTTGGGAGTTGGGCACACCTTCCGTTGGATCAAGTGAATGTTACAGTGGAACCCAGTGTATAGTTACCATGTTAGACGGAAATTATCCGTACGGTCCCGATAGTCGCCTGATTACGCCATCTGTCAATTTACCAGAGGCAGTGTTAGGTGAAGAGTTATTATTGAGATTTCGTCAGAAATTTAGTTTTAGCGGCTCGGATTATGGCAAAGTTCAAATTCAAATTAATGAAGCAGGTGTTTGGGGCGCATGGACAGACGTTTTAACCAAAACATCCTTTAGTTCTGTTTGGCATTACGAGAGAGTAGATCTTATGGATTTTGGTGGGAAAGAAGTTCGATTTGGATTTTTACATGCAGATGGTACGGAGAAGAATTATTTGGGGAATAATGTACACGCGGAATCTTGGGGTTGGATTATTGATGATATCACCCTAATTACACCCTAAAAATTTGTTGTCAGAGCGCAGCATAACCTAGTCTGGAAAAATAGAATTGATAAAGTATTTTGAGGTACAAGAAAATGAAAAATATAAATATGAGTATATTGTTAGTTAACGCAATTATTATATCTGCTTGTGTGCATGAGGAAGATGAGGCGGGGAACGTTCTAGTTAAACCCGGTACCTCCGGTGCATTAAAGCGGTTAACAACAAATAGTAATAATGAAACGTCACCAAATGTTCACCCGACAAATAACACATTAATTTTTCGTTCGGATAAATCAACATTGGCAAGTTTTCGGATTAAAACCATAGGCGATGAACAGTCTACTCAACTAACCGATGGGATGGCCAGTTACTACTCCCCACAATACAGTAATGATGGAAAAAAAATCGTTTTTGATACGGATAAAGCGGGTACTCGGGATATTTGGTCTATTTCTTCCGATGGCACTAATATGCAGCAATTAACAACTAATGTCTTTAGTGAAAGGGCTCCGGATATATCTCATGACAACGCGACGATAATTTACGAAAGTGATGAACGGGGTAATTTTGATATTTGGGCGTTAAATATAGCATCGGGTGACGCAACGCAGCTCACCAGCTCAACTGAAGATCAGAGAAGCCCGCATTATAATACTGATAGCACCAAAATTGTTTATTGGGCTTATACGGGAAGCAATCGAGATATTTGGGTAATGGATGCTGATGGTAGTAATCAAACACGATTGACAACGCATGATGCCAATGAGGGACACCCACACTTTGCGAATAATAGTAACAATATTACATTTTGGTCTGAACGTACCGGAAACCGTGAAATCTGGACTATGAATATTGACGGGAGTAATAAAACGCAAATCACCCATAATGGCGCCAATGATGGTGGTGGGGTTTTTAGTCCTGACGATTCAAAAATTATTTTTCGTTCTGACCGTGCGGATAGTAATGATATTTGGGAAATTGTCTTATAGAAATTTTAGGATCAGTAAGCGGCTCATCATATCTCTGAGTCTCGATTAAATAAATTCTGATATTCTTGTAGGTCTACAATTTGGACTCGATCATTATCCATCGAGTCTCCTGTACCTACCTTCATGTCTCCCGAAGTGATAAAACTGTTCTCATTTTGGTGATTAACAATTCGAGGGTATATGTTTGATACCTAACATTTGTTATCAAATTAAAATACCAAACGCAAGAAAAACTTTCCTCAATTAAGGCCGGTATTTCCAAAATACATCGGGTACAATTACGCGAGAAAAATATCTGGCCCGCAAATATTGCGGTTTCCAGGAGCATAAAAAATATAACAATGGGAGTTATTCATGCGAATCTGCGTATTATTTCTGATTTTATTTATTTTACCTCAATGGGCTTTTGCGACACCTAATCGCGTTGCAGCATTAGGTGGTTCTATTGCAATGCTACCTGATGACGATACGAACATAGACCTATTTCCCCAACACATTAATCGTTGGAATTTAGTGATGTTAAGTGGTATTGACAGCGGTACCCCAAATTATGCAATTGTCATTGGAGAGCCAGGCGACAAGTGGGGGTTATACGGCGGCCAAGGGCAGGTCGACGATTTTTTTAATCTTTATCGCAGCATTGATGCTAATTCTGCAATTCGAATCAGTATGCAATTGAGTCGACATGATCACGAAGTTAGTAACAATAATAATGAAGATGCGCCAGGAAATTCATCACAAACTGAAGAGAATAAATATAATAATATTGATTTACAGGCACGTTATGGCATTAATGTGGGTGAACAGGAAATGGCCGCGTTTTTCCGATTTGCTTATGGCCCAGGAACGGTAGGCAATTTGGCATTTGAAAATCTGATTGGTGATTACAGTTCAAATTCTACAACAGGTACAACGAAGAGCAGCTCTTCTGGTGATGCAAAGCAAACGGTATTTCAAATTGGTGTGAATCTACGTCGCCAAATAGGATTTAAATTATTAAACAAGGTTTTTGCGGCTGCTACGCTGACTCGCACCAGTGGTGAAAGCAACTTTTCAACAGATACCACCATTATACGAGATGAGGATGAAAGCAGTATTTCAGCTAGTGGTGCATTAATGTTATTTACTGAAAAAAGAATTGCTGAAAATAGTCGACTAATTTACGGTGTGGGGGCAAGTGGTTCAGTTACGAGTTCAGAGGGTAAGGATAAGATTAACGATACATCATTTGATTCAAAATCGTTATTGATCGTATCTCCACAGATCCGTTTGGGATTAGAGACAGATATAAAATTTGGTAAGCTGCGTTTTGGTTTGCAACGCGATCTCAATTTTCTATTTTATCGAGACCGAGATTCAAAAATCCAAAGTGGTACCAACAGCGACTCGAATGGTGAGAAACGGTTTGATTTTCTTCAAAATGGCAGTTACACATTTACTTCAGGTATTGGTTTTGAATATAAGAAGCTAGCAATTGATCTTACACTTAATAATCAAATTTGGACTTCTGGCCCGCAAATGTTGTTTGATACAGGTAATGGTGGAATAGGGGTTTCGGCTGACGTTATTTATACGTACTAAAACGAGTAAGAATCTGAATACAATTCCTGGGTTGCGTTGCACTCCACCCCGGCTACTCGCTAGCACAGCGTTTCCGTAGCCTGGGCGAAGCTTCAGCGTAACCCAGGATAAATATCTGTGAATCCACAATTATCGATTCCAAATCACATCAAATAAAAATTCAAAATACACATCTTCCAGTGTCCACTTTATAACAAGAATTAAGAGTGGAGATAGATGAAGTCGGGAGGTGTATCATGAAAGTATTCAAGTTAATCACATTACTTAGCCTAATTATTTTATCCAGTAATATTCATGCGTCAGATTTTGCGAATCGAATTGGTGGAGGTACCTACGATTTGGATGTATCAGAAGACCATCAAATGAAAGGAAAGTATATCTCATACACGCGAGAGTTTGCTTCCATTGCCGCATTGAAGGTTAATTATTTCAAGGCGGATCATAAAACCATAACATCAGGTGAGTCCAGTGGGTTTGAAGTGAGTTTAATGGCGGTAAGTCATTTTGCCAGGGTATTCAACGTTTCTTTGGGGCTGGGTTATTTTAAAGAGAGTTGGAAAATGCCAGACTTAAATCAGCAGGCGGGTTTCTCTGCTGTTTCTACACGGCAGCTTGGCCAATCTAGAGGTTGGCCATCAAGCAAGCAAAACGAGGCCATATCAGGCGACAACGATTATGACGGATTGTTTATTGTCATGGGGGCTGGATTTGCCTATAAATATATAGCCGTCAACTATTGGTTTAGTGTTAGGCACAAAGGGACTTATGAAGATAATTTTGGATCAAATTTACCCGGCTTGGAATTAATTCCGATTGTTCAACATATTGAACTGGCAATACGGTTTTAGTAAGGTTTTTTGTACAAGCAATGGGATAAAGCATATTCGCATAACATGCTGACGATGTAAGCACGATTCTGTATAATTGATAGTATAAAAACAATTCTGCAGAGAATGTTATCGTGTCATATGTTATTGATCGGCAAAGTGTTAACCGACTAGTTGATCCCATCATTAAATATCAAACCTATCGATTCTGTCGAAAGTACTGTAATGACCTGCATTTCCAATATCAATGCACATTACCAGAACGGCCTTATTCCCCACCAAAACAGAAAACGTTGTATTGCGAGTGGGGAAATGCCAGTTATGGCTGGATGTTGAATGACTTAACCAAGGAGTCAAGATTAGATAAATTTGAAGGTGAAACAGAAAAACAATTAGGTAATTACTTTTATACCATAGCAAACTCGCTTCCCTTTTTTGAACGATGGAAAGATTGGCGTTTTGGGCGCAGAAAAAACGTACCTGTTTATATTCAAGAAATTTCTGATGATGCGAGCAAAATATTCTACGGTTTATGTAATAAAGACCCAATTGCCATCATCGCACAAAAAATCAATCAATCTGAAAAAAGCGTTGCACAGACTGCGGACAAGATCATCATCACCCTGACGGAAAAAGGTAAGCTGAGTTTGCTCCAGTCTGCAACAGAAGTATCGTTGAGTAACACGAGTGACCACGAGAATGACAGCCAGCCAGCGGTGATGGATTTGCCAACAACAGAGACTGAGCCGTCTAAACTCGCATTTCATGCAGAACTACGCAAAGTTTTTTCAGCGTTGGATGCAACAGAAAAATTTGTGGTGGAAAACATGGTGATGGACGAATATTCTGCTCGGGAAGTGCTAGCTGCGTTACAAGCGTCAAACATAAGCTTGAAACCGGGTTTGGCTGTGCAAGACATGAATCAGCAACACGTTTTTTATTTTCTAAGAAAAACGCTTAATAAGCTGAAAGTAAAAGTTAAGAATAGTTGATGAATGAATATGAAAAATTTTTCAAAATACACTAGTCAATGTGTCAACTATTATAATAATCGATTCAATACCCAATCAGGGGGTTCACTGTGACAATTGATCAGCATCCGGAGCTGGAGGTGTTACTGGCTTATAGTCGAGAGCCATCACATCCCAATTATGTTGATATCAGATCACATATCCTTGTCTGTGATGAGTGTAAAGAACAAGTGGATCAGTTACATACGTTAAAGTCGTTAATCACTACTGAAGGATTAGAAAGCAAAGCGGTAGAAAGTGGTGTAACGATTAATGAAATCGCTGACTATAGTGAAAATAAGTTGGATGATGAAGAAAGGGCTAAGCTAACAAAGCTTATTGACGAGAATCAAGCAGTGAAAGCGGAAATCTTACATTATTCATTGCATAGCCAAACCATGAAATCTGCAGGAATAGACCCTGACTCATCCGTCGCTAAAACTCGGCAAGCGGAGAACAATAAAAAAACTTCATTATTGGATTTACTAAAACCTTATTTTCAATGGCAGATGCCAGCGTGGGTTGGTGTACCCGTGATGGCCTCTCTATTGGCCTTACTGTTAATTCCTTCATCACCGCAGCATCAAACTCAACCCACGGTGGTCGCTTATCAGGATGAGGCAAATATAATTTTTCGTGATAAAAATACTGAATTACCTGGGATTGGTTTTTTTTCTGAATCACGCACTAAGAAAAAATTCTTTTCAGGGCTTCAAGCTGATTGGAAAAACAGTAACCAAATTCACTTGAGTTGGCAAGCTATTCCCAATGCGCAAGATTACACACTAGAGCTATTTCAAATAGTGCCTGATGGTAAACATCAAGTTTTTAGCAAAACGGTTCCTAATTCCACGGTAAAAATTAATGCACACACATTAGAAAATAATAAGCCTTATGAGTGGTTAATAACAGGTAAAACTGCCGATACTAGTCATTTCGAAATTCGGGGTGGTTTAGTGATTCAAAGATGATTGGAAGATTAAGTTCAGGTTTTTCTGTTTTGGGTTCTCTCTCCTCTTTTATTTGTTAGACCTAAACGGGATAATTAAGATATGGCATCAGAAAATATCTTGGTTATTATACAAACACTGGGTGGAATCGGCCTTTTCCTGCTTGGTATGATCGTCATGACCAATGGTTTAACCGCTTTGGCGGGAGATTCCATTCGAAAAGCGTTAATGCGGTTTACTCATAGTCCATCTACTGGTGCCATGACCGGTGCAGTCTGTACAGCCTTAATACAATCATCCAGTGCAACGACAGTGGCCGCAATTGGATTTGTTGGCGCTGGTTTGATGACCTTTCCTTCGGCACTTGGGATAGTTTTCGGTGCAAACATAGGAACGACAATTACAGGCTGGATTGTGGTTTTAGTAGGATTCAAGTTAAAACTAACCACGATCGTTTTACCTTTGATTTTTGTTGGCACCATAATGCGCCTTTTTGGCAGTAGGCGCCTTGCCAATATTGGTTTTGCCATTGCTGGTTTTGGTGTGATATTTGTCGGTATCGACGTTATGCAGCAAGGCATGCAAGGTTTGGAAACCTTAATCAGTTTTGAGGATTTTCAATCCGACTCATTCATCGGCAGGCTTCAACTTGTAGGACTTGGAGTTCTTTTTACATTAATTACGCAGTCATCCAGTGCGGGTGTAGCCGCTGCAGTAACCGCAGTATTCTCTGGCATTATCAGTTTTGAACAAGCTGCAGCGCTCGTCATTGGAATGGATGTTGGAACCACGGCAACCGCATTAATTGCCAGCATTGGTGGCTCTGTTGAAGTACGTCGCACGGGTTATTCCCATGTCATTTATAATTTGTTTACTGCAACCACGGCGTTGTTTCTACTGACACCTTACATGATGTTTTGGGAGGCTGTAAGTCCTGGCGCGTTGGTGAATAACTCAGAGATCGCTTTAGTCGCTTTCCATTCTATGTTCAATACCTTAGGTGTATTTATCATACTCCCACTTACCAATCGGTTTGTGAGGTTGGTTGAACGTTTGGTGCCAGAAAGTAAATATAAATTTAGCGCTAAACTCGATGAGAATCTGTTGACTCAACCGAGCTTGGCACTAAGCAATATTCAAAAAAATATATACTATGAAATTATAGCGCTGTTGCAACATACTCAGGCTGTGCTGAGTAACGGTAAGAAAGGTGAGCTAGCAGATATTCCAGAATTGCAACGTGCGCTCGACAAAACCCAAATATTTATTGATAAAATCCATTTAACACCCGATCAGCAAGCAGATTGGGATAGGCTTATTGCTTTGATCCATACACTTGACCACTTACAAAGATTACATGAACGATGTGAAGAGGAGGAGTATCGTGCCATTGTCGCTAGAGAAAGTGACGAATTAAAAGATGTTACTAGTCAATCGTTAAATTCAGTTAATAAAACGTTGGAATGCCTTGAAATGGATCACTGGAATGAGGCAGCTATCTGTTCGAATAATAGTTATGTTCAAATACGAGAGCAACGGCCAGTCTTGAGAGAAGATATAGTGAAAATGCTAGCAACCGATAAATTGAATGTACCATCAGCAACAGAAAAACTGGAAGCTATTCGATGGCTGAACCGGGTAAATAAACACATATCACGAATTACTCAACATTATCATGAGTCAATTATTGCGACAGGTAAGTGAATAAATAGTCCGGCGATTAACTAAAATGATGTTATGAACTTTTATTAATAGTTATTTGTCATGTTGGGTCAACACAAAATTTCTGCATAAGGATCACCTTCAAACCAATTACTTAGGAAATTCTTCAGTTCGCGGATGCGAGAATTATATTGTGTGTCACTATGACATACGATCCAAAATTCCAAAGCGGGTAAGGGTATCCATTGCAGTATTCGTTGTAACTCCGGCCATTGTTTAGCGAGTTCGACATGTGTTGATACTATTCCGGCACCTGCACGGCCTAGTGCGATTTGTGCGAGCAAATGATCAGTTCGAATGGGGAAATTATCTCGGACAAGCTGATAACCCAAACGTTTGGCCCCTTCGATGAATTCGAGACTTTCGTCATAACCAATCACATCATGTTTAGAGAACTCTTCAAGGTTTTCGGGTATGCCATGTTGATCAATATAAGTTTGAGTCGCATAGAAACCCAGTTCCATATCCGGTAAACGTTTGGCTACCAAGTCTGGTTGGGTGGGACGAAACATGCGAAGTGCAATATCCGCTTCGCGTTTGTTTAAACTGCTGGCGTGATTGGAAATTACGATTTCTACATGAACGCCAGGATGGTCCTTACGAAACGCGGCAATTGCCGGGGGCAGTAAGTAAATACCCACAATCTCGTTAACGCTGATTCGTACAACGCCTTCCAGCTGTACCGATAGGCCTGAGGCTAACCGGTCAAATAAATCAGCACCTTGATCCATCTTCTCCGCAGCATCAATCAATCTTTGACCAGCTTCAGTTAATCTGAGGCCTTGGGTAGTACGCTGGAAAAGGTGAAGTTCTGTCTTAGATTCAATAGCTTGGATATTGCGACTCAAGGTGGGTTGAGAAACACCCAGTTCTCTAGCGGCGGCTGATAGGCTACCCATGCGGGAAACAACGAGAAAAGACCTGACTAAATCCCAATCCATACTATTCATATATGAATATCCGTTATTAATTAATATCTATTCCATGAACGAATAAGAATAGCGATACTAACACTGTGACAAGACAAGAACAAACAGTTAACAAGGAGTTTGGTTATGAAAACAGTGCTGATTATGGGAATTAATGGTGGTTTTGGTGGCAGTGTCGCTCAAGGATTGGCGCGACAAGGATGGAGAATAAGGGCCTTAATGCGTGAGCCTACAAAGCTGCCAGAGCGTTTTGCCGGCACAGAAGTTTATCAAGGTGATGCCAGTAATATCGATGATGTGCGCATGGCTGCGAAACAGGTGGACTTAGTAGTTTATGCAGTTAATCCAGCTAACTATGATTGGGATAACAAAGCACTACCCTGGGTAAACGTAATGGCAACTGTCGCAGAAGAGCAAAAGCTCAACCTCATTTTTCCGGGCAATGTTTATAATTTTGATCCCAAACAGGGGCCAGACTTTGATGAAACCAAAGAACATAATCCGATTAGTGCGAAAGGGAAAATACGAAAGGCAATGGAGAACCGGTTGAAACAAGCGAGTTCAAAAGGGGCAAAGGTTGTGATTGTTCGATGTGGCGATTTTATTGGAGAAAATCTCAGAAGTGCTTGGTTACCTCAATTGGTTAAGGAGAAAAACGATAAAATATTTTTAACAGTAACGGGCGACAAACAAATATCTCATACTTGGGCTTACCTTCCAGATGTTGCAAAAACGGTTGCTGAATTGGCAACAAACATCGATTCGCTACTTGAGTTTAACGTTTTTCATTTTAAAGGGCAGAGAATTAGTTTTATCGAAATTGCAGAAACCTTAGAAAGAATTTTTGGGAAAAAAGTTGTGATGAAATCATTTCCGTGGCTCTTGATTGGAATAATCAGCCCATTTTCAAAACTGTTCTCGGGTCTGATTGAAATGCGTTACTTGTGGAAATATGAGTTGAATTTAATTGATAAAAAACTAACTCAGACATTAGGGCATGAAATACAACAAACTGAACTGGGGCAAGCTTTAGTGGAAAGTAAAATATTAACGAACAAGTCGCAAGAGGCCTCAAGTAAACAACTCATTGAACAATAAAAATTAATGTGGAGCGAAATCAAAAAAAATAGTCAATTTAATTTTCGCGAAATCGGATAATGACTACAAAAGCCTAGAGAAAGTCGGCCAGCTGGTATAGTGGCCATTGTTCTGGCCAAAGGAAAATGCCTATGAATTGTAACCAACTGATCGAACCTGCAAGATAACGGATATATTAAAAAAGAGGGATTATCATCGAGTAAAATAGCCAGAGAGTTGGATTGTAGCCCTTCAGCCATTATACGAGAAGCAAACTGTAAATCAGGATTCAAGGATTATCGACCCAAACATGCTCAACAGCTTAGTGACCAGAGATAACATGAATTGGCCAGGATTTTTATCTAATTAGTACGTTTAAGATTGTGCTGTAAAACTCCGATATTAAAGTATAAACCAAAGCTTTAATGTAGGTTCCATGCCCCAAAATACACCAAATGTCTTAATTGTTTTTCCTGATAAGGAAAGCCGAGTATTATTTGACTCATTTTTTAAACGTGTTGATGTCAATGGAACCTATGCTGACTCATTAAACACTGCGTTAGAAGAAATTGGAAAAAGCACAGTTTCTTTGGTGTTGGTAGATATTTCTACAAAAGACGGTCACAGATTAGATGTCTTGGAGGAAATTAGTAAAATAATTAAGACCAAGTCTAATGCCTCTATTGTGGTTATTACTGAGAAACCCAAAAAAGAACTCATATCGATGTGTGTGGAATTGGGGGCAAAGGGTTTCTTAACCAAACCTATCGATAAACAAGCATTTGTTGAACGAATTGGTCGCTTGATTAAAATTAAACCATTAAAACCTGCTGAGGGAAATAAAACAGAAACTGAGGAATCAGAAAGTACGGATAGTAAGAAGGATTTGATTTCTGAATTAATTGAAAAACTTAAAAACGATAAACTGGATTTTTCAGCCATGCCGCAGTTGGGGTATAAAATTATCGAACTGCTCAAAGATGACAGCACGCCGCTACCAAAAGTAAATGAGTATATTGAAAAAGACCCGGGTATATATGCAAGAATATTAAAGGCTGCCAACTCAGCGGTGTTCGCGGGTTCAAAACCTGTTTTTTCACCAAAAGATGCCATTTTACGCATAGGTGTAAAGCGAACTATCAATTACGTTTTATTGATTAGCAGCGCCCGCTTATTTGCACACCCTAATCCGGTTTATGAGAAAATACTTAAAGAAGTTTTGCTGCATTCAATTGGTACTGCCATTTGTGCAAGAGAGATTTCCAGTGAAATAAAACACCCGAACGCAGATAATTTTTTTGCGTTTGGATTGCTGCATGATATAGGCAAGGTTTTATTATTGAGAATACTCAACCAATTCTCCAAGCAACGTGACTTGGAAGATATGGAGATGTTGGAAAATTTGCTTGAGCAGTTACATACAAAATTTGGTGCCTCATTAATGAAGAAATGGCATTTTCCTCAAGAATTTCATGAAATGGTATTGTGTCATCATGAACAGCCAGACATTGCAAAACACAGTAAGGCTACCGTCATTACCAGCCTGGCAAATATCATTGCTCATGAAATAGAAAGTGAGACAATGGCAAAAAATACAAAAACACTATTAAAACTACCCCATACTCGGCTAATAGGATTCCGTCCAAAAAAACTCGATGACCTGGAAAAAATAGTTATTGAAGAAAAGAAAATTATGGTAAGCATGTTGGAATAAATGTCATACCTGAAATATAGATCTATATCGTAGCTAAAAAATAATACCTGTACTCGAGTGTTTATCTTTAATTCAAAATCGAATTATTATCTCTTAATTTAATAAAATCTGTTACTCTTGGCCGCATACGATTTTTAATTATGTAGCTGTAGTCTAGCATTTTATAATAATAGCTTTTAACGGGAGAATATATGAGTAAAGCTTGCCCAGGTTTTAATATAGCGGATATGAATACCTCGATTGAGTGGTATCAACATTTTTTGGGATATGAATGTACTTTTAAAGTTTCCGATGAAAGTGAGCCACCATACGCCATTGTATCGAAAGGAGATGTCAGCATACATCTATCAAAAGACAATACTGGTTCACTGATGGGAACGAATTTTTGCTATATTGAATCAGAGGATATTGATAAACTTTATCGAGAATTGGAGGAGTCTGGCGTAATTTTTGTGAGGCCGATAGAAAATAGCGCTTATGGAATGAGGGATTTTGTTATTAAAGATTACGAAGGTAATCAAATTAGTTTTGGGCAGGAAATGAAGTAGTATTTTGTTTGATATTAAGAAACAGAGTTAAAATTATAATAAATTCCCGGAAAAAATTTCTATTCCGGGAATTTATTTTTCCATTGCTTAGAATTGCACTGTTACAGTCACTGTATCAGTGTACACGCCAGGATTAGCCGTCTGATCTTGAAATAACATTGCATCCACTTGGTATGAGGTGCCTGAGCCGACACCCACACCTGCTACCGGGTCGCCAATAAAGGTGTCAGTAATTCCAACATCACCCCAATCTGCCCCAGCATACGTTAAGCGATATGCTAAATTATTTCCCATTCCATCTGACATAAACCGATTTGCCCCGTCCGTATTAAGGCCAGCATCCAGTGCTACGGCATATGGAATACCGTTATTGCACTTTACTGACACTTCACCCGTTGTGTTAACTCGAATCCCCTCATAATTTCCAAATTCTATACCCGAAACTTCTACCGAGCATATACCTGGAACAGTTGCCATTACATCAAGTGACGCAGTCGTCGATGCATGCGTTGTTGCCACTCCTGTGAGTGTCATTCCCGCGAACAACAATGAAAGATTCAACAAACGAAATTTCATAGATAACTCCTTATTTTTATCCAAATCCATTGGTTTTTTCGCTTCCCACGCGCCAAGTGAATTTGTAATTTCATGTACATTTAATACTATGCATACCTCTTAAATAAATATTCGCACAGTACTTAGAATAATAGGAGAGAAACGGTTTTTTGTATAGAAAGTTTTTAAGAGTTTATGGATTATTTTTTATAAATGATTTGTGTATGAATTTGAAAATGGAATAATAGTATTTTTATGAAATGTAGATTAAATAATTGTTTTTAGATAAACAACAAATCGTCGCTAACGATTAAATCAGTGATAGAAAAAACTCAGGGACTCTTCGTTCTAAATAATAACTTGGCTTCCATGGCCAATGACCTTCTATAAACCCAAGATGACCACCTCGTTCATGTAATTCCAATTCCACGGATTGTCCCAACTCTTGCCTGCTTGGGATGGACTTATTAGACATAAACGGGTCGTCTTTAGCGTGAACAAGTAGGGTGGGTGTTTGAATGTCTCTCAAATATTGTTTTGAGCTGCACTTTGAATAATAATCCATAGCACTCTTAAAGCTGTTTAAGGGGGCTGTTGCCTCATTATCAAACTCCAAAAATGATTTGGCATCTAGTGCTTTGCTAAGTGAGATGGAGCAATGTTGAGATTGGAACTTATTTCGTAAAGAATATTTCTGACAATTTAACAAGTGATTTTGATAAACTTTTGAGATTCCTTTGTTCAATTGTAATGCAGAGTCATATAAGTCAAAAGGGACTGAAATTGCGATTGCACCGGATAACGGATTGTCGATCTTATATGAGCCTAAATAGTTCAGTAGCGCACTGCCGCCAATTGAAACACCTAAGGCAAACTGTGGCAGGGTGGAATTTTCCTGAAAAATTTTCTCAATGACAAATGCAATGTCGTCAGCTTTGCCGCCATGATAGGTAAAAGGTTGTTTGTTCGGTTCGCCCGATGCCCCACGGAAATGCACGAAGATAGGTTGTAAGCCTTCGGAAGCGACAGCTTGCATTAAGGATTTTGCATAATGAGAATTAATAGAGCCACCGAGTCCGTGAAAAATCGTTACAACTCCCTTTGCGGGAGTAGCATTATTCTGAGTTTTCATGTGACAAATATCTAAAAAATCGTCATCTTGTAAAAATACACGCTCGGTTTGTAAATCGAGTTTAACGTTAGGTCGAAAGTAATTTGGCCAAATTGTTTGGAGATTGGGATTGGAGAGCCATTTGTTGGGTTGAAACAATGAGTTCATTTTGAGGTTGCTTATGATCTGGAGACCAGTAGTTGAATTTACTGCGAAAACGTATCAATCTAATTTGTTAACGATATAATTCAATTAATCCAACGAACAGTTGGTGGAATATCGCGAATAAATTCATTTAGTGATGAGCGTAATTGATGTTCATATGCAAAATTGTCGTAGAAAATTTCTCGTTCTATCACATAATCTTGTTTATATATTTTTTCACTATGGCAATCATGCATCAGGTAGGTAACGTAACGGAAATTAGCGCCAGGATTGGCTTCGGTTAAGGAAAACACTAATAAATCATCGTTATTATCAATGCACAATTTTTTATTGCTTTGCGACTTGTCACTGTTGTAAACCGCAGAGCGGGCAGCCTCGCCTGACGTATTATGAAACACAGCAATTTTTTTATTCGATTTTAGCTGAATCTGGGCTTCGACCATTTTTGATACGTTTTTTGAATATTGCTGGATTGTGTTTGAATTCTCGTCTCCTTCCTGAATGTCATAATTTCCAGGCTCTGCATAAGCAAATAATGAGACAGAATAATTGATTCCTTTATCTAGCGGAAAATCTCCCTCAACATCAGATTGTTTAAACATTTCTTTGGAAAATTGACCTTGATGTGCAACAACAATAAATATTGATGTCTCTACTTTACGAGCCAAGTTTTTTAACTCTTGTTTACTAGCAGTTCCAGCTGGAAATGGGCTCTCAATTAAATCCAGTGTATCAATTAATGCAGTTAAATAATTGTGTTTGATAGCGTAATTAACATTTTGTGGAAAATCACCTGTCCAATTAAACACTTTTTCTGCGCTTAGTTTAGCGGTTGTGACGCCGATGACTTCACCTTTCATATTGAGTAATGGTCCTCCACTATTTCCAGCTTGTAGCGGAACAGAAATTTGATAGGTTCTGGGGTCGTCTGCGACACCGGATTTTGCACTGATAATTCCGGTTGTGAGTTTTGGCGTAAGGCCCATAATATTAACATGTGGAAATCCCATGGTAAAAACCTGTTCACCGGTCTGAGCGTTGTTTGTGGCGATTGGAAGTTCTGTTGCACTGACAGATTTACTAATTTTTAGAAGTGCTAAATCCGATAATTTATCGGATTTGATGAGCGTTGCACTGACAATTTGTTTTTTATGGTCAATTAACGTAATTGAATCGTAACCTGCGACAACGTGATGGTTTGTTACCACGATGTTATTTGTGCTCCTCCAGCCAGTGCCAAAGCTGACTTTCTCCGCTGCCATTACAATAGAAGTAGTGCTAGATACCCAAAATGTAATTAGGGAGTATATGCCTAAATTGGTAACAAATTTAAGATTTTTTCTTTTTATCATGTCTTGTAAATGTCTATTAATATCAATATGTTAGTAATTAGCACAGAATCGTTGGTGGTTATATTAGCAAATTCTCCATAATTTATCACAATCCGTTAACCCTTTTTCAGAACTGGTGCCGTATTAGCTGATGATACGTTTACTGTTGATAAAAATAATGGAAGGGTGAGTGATGAATTTAAAACGAATAATTTTACAAGTAATAATTTTACAATCAATAATATTGTTAACAGCCTGTATAACAGGGTCTAGTGATGAAGATACACCTATCATAGAATCTAAGGTAGTTGATCAGCGTTGTTTGATCGATAGTGACTTTATTTCAGATGATAGTTCTGACATAGATATTATAAGCTCTAAAAAGTGTGGTACGACGAAAAAAGTCGATTCATATATTGGGTACGAGAATTTTTTTGACAAACCCGTTAGCGGACAAGTTTTTCCTGTCACAGTTGATTACAAAGTATTTGAGCCCACAGTTAATCCAGAAGCTTTAATATTGTTGTTTACTGGTGGTCAGGGAAATGCGGGAATTGATGTTGATCCTGAGGTTGAAGAAGTTAGCAATCAAAATAATTTTCTGGTTCGATCTGCTCAAGTGTTTGCCGAAAAAGGGTATTTAGCGATAATAGTTGACCAGCCGTCGGTTGGAGACTTGCTGGTAGAAAATAACGGGAAGGCATATTATGACCTTTATCGTGTTTCCCAATTTCAATCGATGGACATTGTTAATATTCTTGCGGCAGAAAATACCGATAGTCTTCCTGTATATTTCATGGGTACATCAAGAGGTGCCATTTCTGCGTACTCTCAAAGCCGACTAGCGAATGGGGTCTCCCTTAGCAGTCCCGTGACCGTGCAGAATCAGTCGTTTTTGTATCTTGGCTTTAGTGATGAATCGAATGAAATCGTGTCGCTTACGCCTGATTATGTTTCTGTACCCACACAAATTGTCGCCCATAAAAATGATAATTGTTCTGTCTCTCCACATGATGAAGCTTACGAGTTTTTTCAGTCAATTACTCAAGTGGAGACAGAGTTTGTAGATGAGTTTGGAGAAAAAGAGAGTTTAGGGGATTTGACAAACAACCCATGCAATGCAAAAACAAATCATGGATTTATCGGCATTGAAAATGCCGTTGTTGGAAAAATGACAGACTGGGTTAAAACGCAAGTCGATCTTTTGAATCAAACTGAAAGTTTTCCAGTGACCTTACACAAGACCTACGAACTTAAAATCAATGAGGGAAATACGGTCGATATTCTGCTAAACGAACTGATAACAGGTGATATACAAAATTCTAATATTGCAACTTTATATCCAATGAGTTTGTATAATGCAATATTGACAGTGAGCAATAATCAAATATCCTATGAATATGATAGAGAAGTGGTTAATGATTTCACCGATAAGTTTATCTATTTAGTGAAATCATCAGATAGTGATATCACTAATGTTAAATACGGAATTGTTACAATTAATGTTAATATGAACTAGACTATATTCATTATTTTTCAAACTATTATTATTCACATTGGCTGATTAGTTACTAATGAACTTGGCGATAGATAGAGCGAATAATGCATTACCTAAAGGATTCGTTGACGGTGATCAAGGCGCTTTCAATGAACTCTATGAAAGGTTTAAGAATTCATTATTTCGGTTTATCCGTCGCCAGATTGGTAATGGGGAAATTGCTGAGGAAGTGTTTCAGGAAACATGGTTGAGTATCCATAAATCTCGAAAACTGTTTGATCCGGACTTGAATGTCTCTTCATATATATTTCGAATAGCACATAATAAAGTGGTAGATTATTATCGAGCAAATTCAAAAGCACAGTATGTGCTTTACGACGAAAATGATGACAATAATGAAGATCAGGCAGCCACCACAACAGAATTGGATAAAAAGCTGCACTTGTTACGAGGGGTTGAAAGGTTATTATCGCTAGTGGATAACTTGCCAGCGCATCAGCGAGAAGTATTTTTATTGAAGGAAGAATCAGGGCTTAGTATCGCTGATATAGCAAAGGTAATGGAAGCCGGGGAGGAAGCAACGAAAAGCCGACTGCGCTATGCAATGAAATATTTACGTAATAATATGAGAGATATGAGATGAGTACCAATAACTCAAACCGACCCGGAGATAGCGAGAAAAATGAACTTGATGACGATTTAGCGTTATCGTCGTTATATGCCAGTTCAAAGACCCTGCTTAAAGCGCCGGATCATTTAAAAGTAAATATCGATAATGCGCTTCCAAATAAAACCAATAAGAATAATTATTGGGTTGTTTCCCTATCTTTGGCGGCAAGCGTAATTTTGTCCGTTATCGTCTTTGTCTTTATGGAAAAAAATCAGGAAGATAATTCATCTTTGCTGCCTGCCGGACCAGGTCTTATTGCCTCAAAGCAAGGTGTAGAAGCAATATCTGAAAGTGTTAGTCCAGAAATTGTTTCTCATCCTGTGGATGATATGTCAAAACCAAAAATTGAAAAGGGCCATCTGCAAAAAGAGTTTTCTGATGATACGACTGAATCCTTGATTTCAAAAAATCAAACAGATTTAGTTAGGGAAGCTCCCCATGAGACTATAAAAACCATTGCTGAGAAGCAAGATAATATTGAACAACAGGATACGATGCTTGCAGATGTATCTCAAAATCCTGATTTAAAGAAAAAGTTAGATGCTGAGAGAGTGAAAGAAGCAAATAGCGTAACAGACGAAGCCACGATAGCCACTCTGGATATATCTTCGGAATTTGGACAGCAGTTTGTTGATAAAACATCGGCAACAATCACGGTAGATGATTCGTTAAGTAATACATTTAAACGATTCAAAAATTCCAAGGACTGGCATCAAGACATTTTGAGATTATTGGATGAAAAGAAGGTCAAAAAAGCAGAGTTGAGTGTGGTTGCGTTTAGGGAAGAATTCCCAGACTATTCCGTTGATCAAAGGCTGACAAAGCTCCTGACTAATATTAGAAAAAGAGAAAAAAAATAGTATCTATAATATGGGCCTTATTTAGTAAGACAATGTATTTGGCGCTTTTTTTCGATAACTAAATTTTGTATTAACGACTGTTATTTATACTTTTCATGTAACTGTAGTAAACTCTTCTAATGACTTGCTGACTTTTTGGTTTAGTAATATTTCAAATCTTTGCATCATTTAGTTCGAAATACATTATGGGGAATTAATCCGCGTGTTTAAAAAAACCGATATAGTCGCAGTGTTCGTCATATTGTTCTTATTCTCCAACCTATCTCATTCTGCAGACACAAAACTATTTGGCAGGTTTCAGGCAGAACTTAATTTTGAGCATCGCACACCGGCTCCAGACCCTGGATTGGGAATTGATGATGATGCGGGAATGTCTCGTATTGGCATACACAGTATCGAGAAATTAAGCAATTCGCTTACCGGAGTGGCGCATATTGAGTTTCGAATTGACCCATCAAATGGGAGTATAAACGGCTCAGATAATACCACTGTATTTAGAACACGTAACGCATTTGTTGGAATGCGGGGGAAATACGGGTATTTCAGAGTGGGTTCCTTCCACGGGCCTTATAAAACCCACGGAGGTATTCGATATGATCCGTTTGTCGCAACCCATCTTCAAGCACGAATTGCTGGAGGTATGTCGGGTGGTATAGGCTACGGTGGACATAACGGATTTATACGTAACGCTTTATATTTTACATCCAATAAAGTAGATAATATTCAGTTGAGTATTGCAATTTCTCCCGATGATACTAATCCAGCCGCCGGAAATGGCTCAGGGGCAAGTATGGATTCAAGTCTTGGGTTGCGTTACAGCAAGAGTCAGTATGAAATAATTTTTGCCGCGAATATCAATCATCAGAAAACGAGACACAATCAGAAAATGTGGAAAGTCGGGGGTAAATACAATTGGGGCCAACATATATTATCAACTCAACTTGAGTTTTTGTATTATGGAAACTTTTGTGAAGGTGGGGGGCTTGGCGGTTGTTATACACGATTAACTCCACCGGGTGGCGGAGCAGCATTTCATACTGGCCCAGGAATTGGTGCTGGCCAAGGAATTATATATTTTCTTGGCTATCAGTTTAAAAAGGGTAGTTACACCCTGGTATCTCAATTTGGATACACTTGGTCTGCTAATACAAACGGTCGAGATACCACTTATACTGCTGTTGGAGTGATTTACAAATTTCTTAAAAAAATGCGTGCATTTGGTGGAATAACCAGAAGTGATGCAAGCGGAAATTATATTGACCGGAATGCAGTTAGTTTGGGTATTGGAATGGACTTCTAATGTACTAGCGTAATCAGAGTATTGAGCTGAATTTTATCATAGAATCATTTGATGTTTATGAAATAAAAAAAGCCATATATTCTCATTCCTATTTTACTCCTACCAAAAAATTATTATCATACCACACGGTTTCGAAAGAGATGAGTTATCGCTGTTTATTGTATTAGTGTGCTTAACATAATATAGTCTGACTTATGTCTTTGATTTATTGAAAAGCGAATAGCTAAAAATGAAAACAATTGTCGCGCTACTGATTTTAATCTTACCATTTGCTGTGCAAGCCAGAACCGAAATGGGGTGTTATTTTTCTGGGCTAGTTGGGAAAGGCGAAAGCGATACTACCTACCTGGGTGGTGAGCTGGGGTGTGAGGCTTCAACATCAAAAACCCAGTGGCTCGGCGGTTATGCGGATTTTATATTTCTTGATCCTAAGGGAAATAATATTACAGACGCACTGGTGGGTATAAATCTCGGTGTTAGAAAGAATTTTAAATTCGTTTCCTTTAGTAAATACCGGCATTGGGTGCCATATATCACATTTGGTGGAATAGTCTTTGTCACAGGAGAAAGACTTGTTGAAGATGGTGGTCAGGAATATCAAAATATTACAGATCTTACATTACATGCTTTCGTACCCAGCGTTGGTGTTAAAATCCCGATATCCAGCTATATAAGCTTAGTACCCAGTTTAAGATATCTATCACCTTTACGTAAGGAAGATGATAGTATGCTTACGATTGGCCTGTCCTTTCATTTCGCCCTAGATAATAAGAACAAAAACTAAATAAACGTTCTGGAGTAGGGGGTAAGTGCACTTTTTATACATCTGTATTGTTGTATCGATTTTATCGGGTTGTACTCTGATGAAATCTGTAGTTGCTATCAATAAGAGCACAGACGCGTTGCAAGAATGGCCAAGTGATGCCCGCGTAAAGTATGAAATTGGTGCGGAGTTAAATGCACAAATTGTCGTGGATAATCTTGATCGGAGTATCGCGAAAATTGAAGAAAAACATTATAGTCAATTCATCAAACCAATAAACATCTATGTATTGGCTAATATAAGTAGCGTTGAAGCCTATTGTATCTCACCCAAAGTTGGTGCTTGTGTTTCAAATCAGAGACTGTTTATTTCACCGAAGCCAGAAAATACCCCACAACGAATTCCACGTTTACTCTTACATGAATTATCACACTTGCATCTTGAGCAGCATCTTGGATTGTACAAATCGTTGTTAAGCGTACCTAGTTGGTATAGCGAGGGATTGGCAGTGTACACATCTGATGGTGCCGGGGCAGAAAATATCTCAAAAGAAGATGCAAGTAACTCGATTATTATTGGCAAAACATTTGAGCCAGTAGAAGAGGGGAGTATTTTATTTCCCAAAACCGCACGAGATTATGACTTAAAACCCCACATGTTTTATCGGCAGAGTGAAATATTTGTCAATTGGCTGCATGATTCAAATCCAGAAAAATTTAAGCGCTTCAATTTAGAAATTCAAAACGGAAAAACATTAGGAGAATCTGTACTGTTTGTGTATGGAATTACTGTTAAAAACATGTGGGAACAATTTGTTAATGAATTAAAAACGAATCCCCTAAGTATGTAACACTTCGCGTCGGAAGTTAAACTGTGGTTGCTCAAACTCTGTCTGACAAAATTCCTAAATGAATTCGACTTGATGTGAGAAAGTTGCCTAGAGATGAATGATAAAAAACCCCCTTGAGTAGGAGTTGGTAAAAAATCTGTGAATTAAAACTTTGTCGACAAAGGAGTCATTTAAATATTTTTCTTAAATGTCTGGAGTTGGTAGTAATGCTGAAGTTTTAATTTCATGGAACAAATCCTGACACAATTTTTTCACAACTTCTTCTCTTATAAAGGGCTCTGACCTCTTTTGATCACACTTTTGCTCGAAAAGAAATCACAGCGACTCACTTTGACATATCATCAGTGGATGGGTATTTTTTCGTTTGTTTTTTTGTATGTTCATGCGTCAACGATGGGCTATGGCTATCAATTTATTATGTCAGTTAGTTTGGTATTGGCTGTTTTGCCCGGCATATTAAACCCAAAATTCGTTAAAATTAAATCCTTGAATTATTACTACTCTTGGCTCGTTACTCATATTTTATTTTCTACCGTTTGTTTCCTTTTAATTTTTTATCATGTTTATATTGTAATTAGTTATTGGTGATCGGTTTTTTTAAACTGTATCTTACGGTGTTGCGCTATTAGGATAGATACTGTGCCGCTAAGGTGCCGTTGTTATGTTTGGATCCGACAGCTGCAACGGCAGCACAAGGAACGACGCGGTAGCGAGTAACGTACTGCAAGCCCCAAGTAGGCGCCCGGGTAACTCGCAACAGCTTTCGTAGATTAAGGAAAATGTAGCAATTGAATACTAGCGCCATTAATCACAAGAGCGAACAACAAGAAACGTGGACGCTTGAGGAAACATTAGTTGTTAGCGTACTCGATTTATATTACTTATCTATTTATGATAGACGCCTAATAAAAAACGCTGCTCTTTTTTAGGAGCAGCGTTATTAATTACAGCGTGTTATAAACAGTATTGTATTTCAGAGAATCTAGTTTTCTACATGCACATCCACTAAACGAAAACCCAGTGCTCCGAATTCTTCAGATTGTTTAAAAAATGCGTCATAACTTTCTTTAAAGCCATATCCAGTTTGTGTGCTGTCTTCATGGAAAACACCAATATACTGTCGGGAACTACCCAATCCAAACGATTCAATATCTACAAGGTTGTAGCCCTTGTCTGCTTGCCTAAGCACCTCCGCGTTAAACTCGCTAAGACCAGTAAGGCTGACAAGAGAAGACAAATCATCACCCGCTCGATACACGCCAATATATTGTGTAGCTGAACCAGGAACAGAAATAACATCAACATCAACTAACCGAAGCCCGTTGCTATAAAGTTCTTTCCACCCTGTCGTAAATGAATCCCAGTCCGGATGATATTCAATTGCATATGGATCGTTACCTTCAAGATAAACACCTACGAAATGTTGTAAACCACCAGAAGCGTATGTCTCCATATCGACTAATCTCAAACCTTGATTTGACAGATCATTCCAACTGGCTAAGAAATCTGCCCAGTTTGAATGGCCAACGAATGCATGTCCTTCGGTTCCGCGTTTAAAAATACCGATGTATTGTCGTTCGCCGTTTTCTTCAATCGTTTCGATTTCAATTAAACGAAAACTGTCGTCCGCTAATTCATCTTTCTTTTGAATAAACGCATCCCAACCCGCCACTTTTACGCGATACTCAATGTAATCAGCTTCTTTCCAAATGCCGATGTATTGTTTGTCATCAGTGCCAGGTTGGAAATCAGGTGCGTTATTGGATGGGTACAATAAACTATATGTATCCGGTACCGAATGGTTAACATGATGACTCCAATTCGCTGGAGTTAGACTGCCATCGATAATATTTCCCGCAGATTCATCTTTAGGAATACTATACATACCATCAAACGCCATGGGACGAAGTCCTTTTGAATCACAGCCATTTCTATCAGCGGCTAAATCCAATTTTGCATCATCATTAACATGAATATGAATATGTGGTCCCGAAGAATTACCACTATACCCAACTTTCCCCAAATATTGACCTCGTTTAACGGTAGCGCCAGTTACTAAAAGTTCTGTTGGAATTGATCCCGGTTGAAAATGTGAGTAATTGGCAACCTCATTTCCTGTTTTAACAAATATCTGGTTACCACCTCCAAAGTATTTGCCGAATCTCGCACTTATCGGTCTGATTATCGCGCCATCGGTCTGATTTTTATAATCTTCAACCTGATTTACGTAATCCCATTCTGGTTGGTCATCTACTGCCCAGCACACTTCACCATCGGACATTGCATGAATAGGTACACCATATGTTCGGGAAGAGGAAGCTTCACTCCCGTCAGTACCGGGATATAATCCATTCCACATTGGGTTCGCTGGGTCAGTTGTATCCCAACCCCAAACACCCATATCAAGCGCAAATGCTTGACCATCACCGGCATGATTGCTCGATGCTCCCCAGTATTCTTTTGATTTTAAATTGTTTGTTTTAGCAGGAAAAGTGTAACTACCACCATTATTTTTATGAACATGCATAGGCACCGTAGTTTGAACTGGCAGTGCTCTTCCAACAAAATATACTGAAACGGTAACATTTGGTGGCGCAGGACTATCAATAATTAAGGGTAGACTTCCTTTGCAATTACAATTTTGAAATGTATAAAGATCATCTGGTCTTACAATGGGTTGGTATATAAATCCTTTTGGCGCCGTGGGAACAATACCTCCAGGTGACACCGGACGCACTGCAAACTTTGAGACCACCTTATTATTCAACTCTACTCGATCAATAAAAATAGGGTCATTGGATTCATTCGCGATATCCATTCTTATAGAAATTCGACGTTGATAAGAACCCGCGATAGTTGATGGCGTAATTGCCTGAATGGCAACACTTCCATCAACAAGCGGATCTGTCACAGTAACCGTACAGCCGATGGCAAAAAGTACGGCACCAAAAAACATCGATCCTTTTAATAATTGTGTAAATATATTCACATCACTTCCTCCTGATAGTTTAGTTAAATGGTGAGTTAAACTGAGATCTATTTACACAAGAATAATATGTTTAATACACTTACAGATTAATTACATATAAGAAAAAATTGGAATAAAATGAAATTTTGCCGAAAAATATCTGCGAATTAGACAGTTTAATCTACAAATTTATGGAATTACCGAAAAAGTAAGTAGTTTGTAAGTAACTTTCACCTAGTATTTGGGAAATACTCGGAACCCTCAGGGTTTCTCGTTAGTTTTGGTTATATCAAGTTACTAATGGTTAGGTGGATCTAGTGGTTATAAATTTTATCAAACAGAACAAAGTTTATTATTTATTAGTTGCTATGTTGCTAATGACAGGATGTCACACAGATTTCTGGAGTGATGTTGACAGAAATATATTAGAAACAACTAACGAAAACCGAATAGCTGTTTCCTGTCACAATTGTTATATAAACAATTCGACAAGTGTTAGCGAAACAACGGATTTAATCACTGCTGCAAAAAATGCTGGTGCAGATTTGATAGAACTTGACTTACGATACGATTCCAGTCGCGGAACTTATGGCGACATCATAATTGCACACGCCGCTAACGATACTGGCCCAACATTCAATGACGTTATCGCCTATCCTGATTTAAAAAATAGTGATCAAATGCTATTTCTTGAAATAAAACGACCAAAAACAAGCGAAGTGGGAAATAACTCATTACTTTATACAAAAATGATCGCAGATCTTAGAACAGAAGGTTACTTAAGCAATGTTAAAAGACCAGTTTATATACGATCATTTGATAAAACAATCCTGGATGATATTTATAGTCGTCTAACAAGCGATGAAAAACAATATTGTCGTTTTAGCCTATTATTACAGAACGAAATTCGTGTTATTAATGATGCAATAATTAATCGTCCAAACTATCTCAACATGGTGGAGTTTCGTTATGATGCCCCCGATCTTTTTAGCGCAATATCATTAGCTGCAAATGAGGGTCTAGCTGTTAATGTATACACCGTCAACACTTTTGTTGAAGTATGGGCCACTGCATTTCGCAATAAAGTACAAGCCATTACAATTGATGCTGAAAATAAAATACTACAACCACAAAGCATTACAACGGTAAGAAATGTTATTAAATATGTGCCTGAATTACTTTATGTCAATGTAATGGATCAATTGTCAGATTATTTTATGTGGTATTACAATCAGTTTGGACTATATTACAAAACGTTTTCTTCATCCGCAGGCATGCCCGAAAAGATATGGGATGCTGACATAAGCTCATCAATGTATGGCGGATCTTTAGCATTTGAAAAAGACGATCTAAATACTCTCGAATTTCAGGATTTTGACAACGATGCCAATGGTGGTTTTCTCGTTAGTGCTGTTGTTCAGTTTAATGATTTGTATTCACCCTATACACAGGCCATCGTTAACAAGTCAGAAACTGGTGGTTTTGCATTAGAATTATCAGCAGATAAGCTTCGCTTTGGCGTTCATGTAAATGGTGCTTATCATTATGCCGAGTTAGATAAAACGCATTTAAGCCTTAATCATTCCTATCATATTGTCGGTGCGTATGATGGAAATGGAAAAATTCATATCTGGTTGAGCGAAAATAATGCCAACCGTTATGTTCATGATACCAACGATTTCAACTTGAACGGTGGCGTTACGCAAAACAATGTGCCTATTACAATTGGTGCAGACCCACAGATTAACGGAAGTTCACGATTCCATTTTTCAGGGAAAATTCAATCAATAAGTGTCAATAAATGGAATAATACACATAACTAACACTAATTTTCAATTTGTAATAAACAAGGATGTGGGCATCAGATGCGCCAAGGATGGCTTTTATTATTTAGTCAATCAAATGTGATTCATGTGCTATTTAATAAAGATGCCCTAAGTTGTTCAGTCGCTTTGGAGGGATTCATATTAAATTTCAATTGAAAGTTAGTGCGGCAACGTTGATAGGTGGCAATTCCCTCCGCCGTTAAGTCCAACGCTAAACAACATCTCATAACACCTTGATAGAAATCCTCGAGCAAACCATCAATGTCCAAACCACGTTGATACAGTAATATTGCATCGGAATAACGTGCATTTTTTTCTAGTTGATGGGCGAGAAAGGTAATGGCCTTGAGGAATTTTTGATGCAAACGCAGGCGTGTTGCCAAAATTCAACTGTGGTCTTCTTCAGAATTTAAAAATTGGCCTTGGTATAAAGTGAATAAATTATTTAAGTCAGTCAATAAAACATCCAATGTTGGGTTTTCTGTTTTTGATTGATTAGCAATGAGCTGATTTAATTGTCGCTCAAAACCCCAGATATCCACCCGGCAAACATCTCGATTCAACGTTACCTTACCCTCGGAGAATTTAATCACATCCTTGCCTAATAACTTACGTAATCGATGCAATGTGGTGTTAAACACACTCAACGCTGTAACACCATCTTGGTCGGGCCAAAAGGCTTCGGTGATTTTTTCACTGCTTACATCTTTGCCACTGAAAGCAATAATGATTTTTAATAATTCGAGTAATATTTTTGATGCTTTGCGACCAGCATTTATCGGTTCGTCGTTGATTAAAAGACTAAAACGGCCGAGGGTGTGAATTTTTATGGGGTAGGGCCAGTTATCGGGGATTGTTTTTTGGTTGTAGATCGTAAATTCGAATAAACTTTTGCACATAAGTTACTTCGATATTATGATTTAACGCTAGCAAACACAGTTCTTGTTTCATATCCTGTAACAACCATGCTGACGAATACTGATTGTTGTTATTTGCGTATATAAGCATATATTTCAGAAATAACTCGAATGATATTACACCCTGCCCCAGGTGAGATAATCCTAAAAAATAATTAGTTGAATCACGATTGCTAGCACAAGCATCTTAATGCACATAGCATATTTGAAAATTTGCTAATTACCAACGGGGTGACCACGTAATTTTAAAATTTACTATGCACATCAATATTTTGTATTATAAATTCCCACCCAGCTGATCTTTCTAGGATAACTAATATATTTCACATTAAAACTTGATTTTCTTTCAGAGCAGACATATTGTTACCATATATAAATAAGTGGTTACAATATGTCTGACTCGTCGAGCAATATACCTCCAGATGAAATATTCCGCCAACATGGTGGACAGCTCCGCATGAGCGAGGCGCTTCAATATGGAATATCACGCTACACACTTTATAAAATGAGGGATGAAGGCCTTCTAGAGCAGGTTTCCAGGGGAATATACCGCCTGATTGACCTACCACCTATCAGCAATCCTGACCTGGTAACTGTTAGTCTGCGTTTCCCCAAGGCGGTGATTTGTTTGATTTCAGCCCTTTCATATCATGGTATGACCACTCAAATACCACATGAGGTGTCAGTTGCTGTTTCCCGTGACACTAGAATGCCATCGCTTGATTATCCACCTGTACATGCTTACAAATTTTCAATTGAAGCTTTTGAGTCAGGTATTGAAAAACATCAAATTGATGGGGCACTCGTTCAAATCTATAGTGCAGAAAAAACGCTGGCAGATTGTTTTAAATACCGTAATAAGCTGGGAATGGATGTAGTGCTAGAAGCGCTTAAACTTTATCGAAACCAGAAGAAATTTAACATGCATAAACTCCTGATGTATGCTCGTGTATGTCGAGTTGATAAAGTCATGAAGACTTATCTAGAAGCCAGCTTGTGAGTAAAGGAGTGCAAAATATTGCGGCATCTATTCGGCAAAAACTCAAGAATCAGGCTACCCAAAGGAAACGGCCTTTTGCTGAGCTGCTCCAGTATTATGCGATGGAACGTTTCCTCCGCAGCAGTACAAGGAACGATGCGATAGCGAGTAACGTACTGCAAGCCCCCAGTAGGCGCCAGGGCGACTTGCAACAGCTTTCGTAGTTTACGGAGAAAGTGTAGCAATCGCATACTAGGGCCGTCA